>Ga0302179_10000351_pt1 | contig 31558 bp, 20 predicted proteins | sample I_Palsa_E3_1_FD_198788 | JGI IMG/M metagenome (GOLD analysis project Ga0302179, IMG submission 198788) | Peat permafrost microbial communities from Stordalen Mire near Abisko, Sweden - I_Palsa_E3_1 | ecosystem: Environmental > Terrestrial > Soil > Palsa > Peat permafrost | place: Sweden...
TGAGCCGTTCAACACGGACAACGGTCCGTCTAATAAGGCGTAACTTGCCTGCGTTCTTCAATCCGTTTTCCAGCATCGCGACGGGAATCGCATGAGCGCGCCGGACTTTTTCCAGCAAGACCACGCCGCGATTGAGGCCGGACTCGAAAAGCTTTTGCCGCCCGACTCCACGCCACCCGCATCCATTCACACCGCCATGCGCTACAGCGTTTTCGCCGGTGGCAAACGCATTCGCCCGATTCTGTGCTACGAATCCGCAAAGCTCTTTGCCGCGGATCCCGTCGGAGCAATCCCCGTCGGCTGCGCTCTCGAATTCATTCACACTTACTCGCTGATCCACGACGATTTGCCTGCGCTCGACAACGATGATCTTCGCCGCGGGAAACCGACCAATCATAAGGTATTCGGCGAAGCTATCGCGATCCTGGCCGGCGATGCGCTGCTAACGCTGGCATTTCAAACGCTCGCAAATGCTGCAATCGAGCCTAACCGGCGGGTTCGCGTGATTTCTGAGATCGCATCGGCTGCGGGAACGGTTAATGGAATGGTCGGCGGGCAGGTGGCGGACATCGAAGCAGAAAAAAAGGCCGCGGACGCCGCCATGCTGGAATATATTCACCGCTCGAAGACGGCAGCCTTGATTTGCGGCTCGATTGTGGCAGGAGCAATCGCAGGCGGCGCAGGGGATGAAGACGTCGCGCGGCTTCGGCGTTTCGGCGAACAAATTGGATGGGCCTTTCAAGTGGTGGACGACGTCCTGGATGTTTCGGAATCTTCCGCGTCGCTGGGGAAAACGGCGGGCAAGGATCAAGAGCAGCAGAAGGCCACCTACCCGGCGCTGTACGGCCTGGAAAAATCGCGGGCGATTGCCGCGGAACTCGAAACCAAGGCTTTGCGCGAACTGGATTTTTATGGCGAACGCGGAACGCGGCTTCGGCAAGTGGCGCAATTCCTGGTAGCACGCCGCAACTAGGTTCGCGCGCTCAAACCTGCCTATGAAATCTCGCCCAACGCACCACGAAGCGGGTACCAATATCTCGCAGAAACACACCCGGCCGGGAAAATCACGCCTCGATGTTTTGATCGCCGAACGCGGACTGGCGCCTTCGCGCGAACGGGCCCAGGCGCTCCTTCTCGCGGGAAACGTACTTGTCAACGGGCAAAAAATGGAAAAGCCCGGCTCGCAAGTCGCGGCGGATGCGCAAATTGAAATTATCGGCGAAACTCTGCGCTACGCAAGCCGCGGAGGCTTAAAACTTGAAGGTGCGCTGGAAGATTTCGGCGTAAGCCCGCAGGATAAAGTTTGCTTAGACATCGGAAGCTCGACCGGAGGATTTACAGATTGCCTGCTGCAACGCGGCGCGCGGCGCGTTTATGCCGTGGATGTGTCTGCCGACCAGCTTGACTGGAAGCTGCGCAAGGATCCGCGTGTAATCGCAATCGAATGCAACGCGCGATTTCTGCGAAGCGAAGATATCGCCGAGCGGGCTGCGCTGGTTACCATGGACGTGTCATTCATTTCGGCGACGAAAGTCTTGCCGGCGGTTGTTCCAGCGGCAGCGGCCGATGCTGATTTCTTAATTCTGATCAAACCGCAATTCGAGCTGGAGAAACGCGAGGTGGGTAAAGGCGGAATCGTGCGCGATACCGCGCTGCATCAAAAAGCTATCGAGCGCGTAACGGCATCGGCAGCCGAGTGTTCACTCGAAATTCTCGGCGTGCGTCCGAGCCATCTGACCGGCGCCGAAGGCAATCAAGAGTTTTTTCTCCACGCCCGCGCACGCGGGTAGAGTAGAATTTGCGTCCAAACATATGATCCGCGCCGCGGGCATCATTTGCAAACCGGTCAAAGAAATGGTGGCGTCGGTCGTTCCGCCGCTGGCGGAATGGCTGCGAGCTCGAAATATTGAAGTGTTTGTAGATAAGGAAACCGAAGGCTGTATCCACACGACTTTTCCAGCGTTATCTCGCGAAGCTCTAGGCCAGAAAGCGGATCTCATTATTGTTCTGGGCGGCGACGGCACACTTCTTTCCGCGGCGCGCGCACTTCACGGACAAAACGTCCCTATTCTGGCGGTTAATCTGGGCGGCCTCGGATTCCTTACCAGCGTTACTCTCGACGAACTCTATCCCCTTCTTGAGCAGGTCTTGAAGGGCGAGCATCGCATCGGAGAGCGCATGATGCTCGAAGCAGAGATTTTGCGAAGCGGAAAAGCGGCCCAGAGAGAAACTGCGTTGAACGAAGCGGTGGCAAATAAGGCGGCGCTTGCGCGCATGCTCGATTTCGATGTTTTTGTGGATACTCGCCACGTGGGGCGCTACCGCGCAGACGGAATTATCGTGGCGACGCCGACCGGCTCGACAGCTTACTCGCTTGCGGCGGGCGGACCGATTATTCAGCCGGACCTCGATGCGTTCGTTATTACGCCGATCTGCCCGCACATGCTGACGAATCGCCCGCTGGTGATTCCGGATACCTCGCGCGTGGAGCTGGACTTTACTGCGGCGGATGAGCCGGTGTACTTAACGCTCGACGGCCAACTCGGCTTTCAACTCGAGCCTAAGGATCATGTGGTCATCACTAAGTCTTCGTCGAAGGTGAAGTTCGTACGGCCGCCGCGAAAGACCTATTACGAAGTATTGCGCAGCAAGCTTCGGTGGGGAGAACGGTGAGGATCGAAGGACGGAAAGAGGGACAAGAGCAGATTCCTCGCTTTGCTCGGAATGACAGATCGGGCACGCAGAAATGGCTGTGCGGGCCGTGAGATTCCCGGGCTAAATAGCCGCGAGCCTCATTTCACTTTCAACACGACGAGCGTGCGGTCGTCAAACGCGTGGCGCCCGTCCGAGAAAGTGTCGACCGCTTCCAAAATGCGATCGGCGATGCCATCGGCCGGCAAGTCGTGATTTTCTGAAATGAGCATACCCAGCCGGTCATGGCCATAAAATTCCGAGGTCGTCGGATTCTGCGTGTCGCCGATGCCGTCGGAGTAAAAAACCACTATGTCTCCCGCGTTGAGAATGTAGCTTTTCTGATCGTACACAGCCGTCTCAAACATGCCGAGTGGAAAGCCTTCCAGCGGGATTCGTTCGCAGCGGCCGTCGTGATACAGGAAGGGTTGCTCCTGGCCTGCGTTTGCGATGCGCAGCTTGTGCCGCCCGCGATGCCACGTTGCAAAACATAGGGTCATAAAGCGGCCTTCGATACGGCGGTCCCCGAGAAATCCGTTGATGGCGGTAAGCATTTCGGCGGGACGATGTTTTTGCGGAGCAATGCTGCGTAAAGTGCCAATCGCGACAGCGCCGTAGAGCGCGGCGGCGCTTCCCTTCCCGCTGACGTCTCCCATGGCAATGGCCAATTCCTGCGGACCGTAACGCAGAAAATCGTAGAGGTCGCCGCTCAGTTCGCGGGAAGAAACCACACGCGCGGCAATATCGAGGCCGAACTCTGGCCCAGGCAAACGCGGCAACAGCGCGCCCTGAATGCGCCGCGCGGCGCTCAAATCGCGTTCCATGCGCGCTTCGTCGCGGGCTACCTGTTCGTAAAGGCGCGCGTTTTCGATCGAGACAGCCAGATGCGCGGCGAGAATCGAAAGCGCCTGCACGTGATCGGGAGTGAAATAGTTGAGCTGCGGACTTTCGAGATCCATCACTCCGATGACGCGGTCTTTATAGAGCATGGGCACGGCCATTTCGGAGCGCGTCTCGGGATTCACCATTAGATAGCGCGGATCGAGCTTTACGTCCGGAACCACCACGGGACGCCGGGTGGACGCCGCCGCGCCGACGATTCCTTCGTGTCCGGGGACGGCATATTTTTCCTGCGTGCGCTGGCCGAATTTCACGGTGACGCGATGGTGAAATAGCTTGTCGTTCTCGTCGTAAAGCAAAATGGAAAAAATCTGATAATCGATCAGGCGCTTGGTGAGTTCCGCGGCACGGCGCAGAACTTCTTCGACGGAAAGCGAAGAGTTCGCTTCGCGGGCCACTTCGTTCAGGAGCAACAGCGTTTCGGATTGATTTTTTTCGTGCTCGAACAGCCGGGCATTTTCGATGGCTCCGGCAATGCGGCTGGCGACCAGCGCGAGGATGTTCTGCTGATCGCGCGTGAAATAATCGACCTGGCTGCTTTCGATGTCGAGGACGCCAATCACGCGGCCGCGCACGATCAGCGGAACGGCCAATTCCGATCTGACTGCGTCCAGCGCATTCAAATAGCGCGGATCCTTGCGGACGTCGGCGACGCGGATCGGCTGGCCCGTGGCCGCGGCCGAACCGATGATTCCCTCGGCCATGGGAATTCGCCAGTGTTTCACCACCTCCGGGCGATGACCGATGGCAAAGCGAAAATACATCTGGTCGGTTCCCTCTTCGGGCAACACGACCGCGAAAATTTCATAATCGATCAGCCGCTTAATTTGGGCCGCAGCTCCTGCGAGCACTTCGTCCAAATTCAGCGAGGCGTTAATTTCCTCGCTAATCTCGGCGAGAATCGCGAGAGTCTCCGCCGGGAGTTCCAGCTTCGGATTGAGGCCTGTAGATTCCATTTTTCTGTGGATGGAGCGCCTCGGCCCCCGCCAAGGTAGTCGCAATGACCGCGCGCAGCAAGAAACTATTCGCGCGCTGCGAGTGTCGCAATCGATTAATTATATCAGGCAGCCGACGGTTGCTTGGGGCAGAAATCCGGACGATTTAGCGTGCTTAGTATCTGCCGCCGGTGCCGGACGCTTCATCGTCGTTCACCGGATTCGCGCCGCGGAGTTGTTCAATGATCTTCACGCCTGAGCTCGTTCCGATGCGTGTGGCGCCCGCTTCCACCATTTTCCGCAGATCTTCCAGGGTGCGCACGCCCCCGGCTGCCTTGATCCCGGTGCCGCTGCCGATGGTCTCTCGAATCAAGCGCACGTCTTCCGCCGTAGCGCCTCCGGGACCAAAACCAGTGGAAGTCTTGACGAAATCGGCGCCGGCCTTCTTGGCCAAGAGCGAGCCGCGAACTTTTTCTTCCCGGGTCAAGACTGCCGTCTCCAGAATTACCTTACACAGAGCACCCGCGCGATGGCTCGCGTCCGCAACTCCGCGAATGTCAGCCTCCGCCAGAGCTTCCTGGCCGGATTTCAGCGCGCCGACGTTGATGACCATGTCGATTTCCTGCGCGCCGGCTTTGAGCGCTTCTCCCGCTTCAAATTCCTTTACGATGGGAAGCGTTGCGCCGAGAGGAAATCCAACCACGGCGCAGACGCGAACCTCCGTCCCCCGCACCAATTCGGCAGCCTGCGAAACATTCCAGGGATTCACGCATACGGATGCAAAACCGTAATCGATGGCTTCCTCGCACAGTCGCTGGATGTCTTCGCGCGAGGCTTCGGGCTTCAGCAGCGTGTGGTCGATCAACCGCGCGATTTCGGATTCTTTTTGCGGCATGTTATTCCGTTGGAAAGCTGAGAATGCATACGTCTTTCAAGTTGCGATAGCTTTCTGCGTAATCCAGGCCGTAGCCAACCACAAACTCGTTCGGGATTTTAAAACCGATGTAGTCCGCCTTCACATCTTTAATCCGGCGCGAAGGTTTATCCAGAAGAGCAGCTACGCGCAGAGTCTTCGGCTTTCTTTGCTGCAAAATGCGCAGGAGGTAGCTGAGTGTCAAGCCGGTATCCAGGATGTCTTCGACCACCACGACGTTAAGACCCTGGATGCTGCTATCGAGGTCTTTCAGAACGCGTACCTGGCCGGAAGATTGTTTGCCCTTGCCATAGCTGGACACGGCGATGAAATCGATCGAAGTATCGAGGCTCAGCTCGCGGACAAGATCGGAGAGAAAAATGCACGCGCCTTTCAACACTCCGACGAGATGGACGCGCTCTCCCTTGAAATCCCTGGTGATCTGATGCGCGACCTGGCGAACACGCTTCTGAATCGCAGAGCGGCGGATTAAGACCTTCAGTTTTTCCCGTCCCGCTACGACTGGCATTTTGGTTTCGCCCCGCTGAGAAGGCGGCTACTCTATCGCACAGGAATAGGATTGACAAGACGGCACCCTTGGTTAATAGATGTTACCCGGCTTGCCAAACTAAACGCGACACGCCAGCTGGGGCGCTGTTCGTGGCACTGGACTCGTCGAACGGCAGGGAGAAATTAACGTGAAACGGTTTTTGATCTTGCTGGGTCCGTGGACCGGGTGCCCGGCCATGACGCCCTCCAATTTCAGAAGTTTCCCACCGAAGGACGTGTGGCCAAGATTAAATAATGACCGAGTTTTACTATAGCGCGGACAAGCGAGGCCGCATTAGAGTCGGTCTCGTGTTTCAAGCCAATAAGGAGATTCCCGTTGATCTCACGCCGCCGTTTTCTTGAGCAGACAAGCATGTTTGCAGGTACCGCGGTGCTCGCTAACTCCGTGCTCGCTGGCGTCGCTGCTGACGATCCGTTGGCCCCTGATCCAAAGTTGCTCGCCCGAGCCAAGTCTCTTCTGGACCAGGCTCCCTTCATCGACACGCACAACGATCTGCCGACGATGTTTCTCGAAACCAAAGCCGGTGATCTAACCTCGTTCGATATGAGCAAGGTTCAGCCCACTCTGTGTGCCGATATTCCGCGATTGCGCGAAGGAGGCGTCGGGGCGCAGTACTGGTCGATTTGGGTGGATTCTGCCACGCAGAAAACCCATACATCCTTGCATGAAGCGCTCCGCGAGTTCGATGTCGCGCTGCGCTTCATCCAAAGCCGTCCCGAACTCGAACAAGCGCGAACGGCTGACGACATCGACCGCATCCATCAATCGGGACGCATTGCGTGCCTTCTTGGCGTCGAGGGCGGCCACATGATTGAGAATTCTCCCGCTGCGCTTCGAGTTTTTCACGCTTTGGGCGCGCGTTACATGACTCTCACTCACTGGGACAATATTGATTGGGCCGATGCCGCAACCGACCGCCCGGAACATTACGGGCTCACCGAGTTCGGCGAACGCGTAGTAAAGGAAATGAATCGCCTGGGCATGTTCGCAGATATCTCTCACGTCAGCGCTGACACAATGCGGGATACGCTGCACGTGACGCGCGCTCCCGTGATTTTCTCGCACTCGAACGCCTTCGCTATTGACCCGCACCCGCGCTGCGTTCCTGATGATGTGCTGCGGCTGATGCCAGCCAACGGCGGCGTGGTGCACGTAAACTTCATCTGGGAGTTCGTATCACCGCGTTACCCTGAGTGGCAACAGAAACGCACGGCTGCGCTCCAAGACCTGCACGCCCGCCTCGATACCGACCAAGCCATTGCGAAAGGCCTTGCCGACTGGGATAAGGAAAACATCCCTCCGCGCGGCGGCGTATCCGATGTAGCCGACCACATCGACCACATTCGCAAAGTGGCGGGCGTCGATCACATCGGTGTTGGCGCCGACTTCTACGATGTGGTTCCAGGCTCGATGGTGGTCGGCCTGGAAAACGTTACCCGCTATCCGTACCTCTTCGCCGAACTTCTGCGCCGAGGATATTCCGATGACGACGTGCTCAAGATTGCGGGACGAAATCACCTGCGCGCCATGCGCCAGATGGAGAAGGTGGCGGCGGAGCTTCAAAAATCGCAAGCTCCTCTCATCACCGAAGGATTGAAGTCGAAATAGATGAAGGCCGCTTTTTAGTTCTGCCTGGTCGGCGGACTCGTCAATTCACGTCGGTCGCATCCTCGAATGCTAAATTCAAGCCTTCATCGAATTCTTCGCCTCGGTTGGGAGGACAGGTTCAATGCAATTGAATGAATTACCAGAACCGTGGTTGCGCGGTACGTTGGCTGAGGTGCCGGCGGTGCCGCGGGCTGTATTGCATGCGCTGGAGCTTGCCGAGGAAGATTTGATGCGATGGTGCGGGCCGCTTAGCGATTCGGAATTGAACGCGCGGCCTGCGGGAGTTGCGCCATTGGCGTTTCATTTGCGGCATATTGCGCGGAGCATTGACCGGCTGCTGACCTACGCGGAAGGAAAGCAACTGAACGACGCACAAATGGCGGCGATGAAGAGCGAGTTGGATCCTGGTGCAAAACGCGAGGAATTGTTTGCGGAATTGGACTTGGCGCTGCGGAATAGCGCGGCGCGAATTCGCGCGTTCGATGTAGCCCGGCTTAATGAGCCGCGCGCTGTCGGGAAAAAGGAATTGCCAAGTACACTGGGCGGCCTGCTGGTTCACGTGGCGGATCATACGCAGAGGCACGTGGGACAAGCCGTGACGACCTCGAAGATCGTGTTTGCGCAACGCAGCTAGTCAGCGGCGGTAGCAGCCGACTTTGCGGCGACCGCGGGCGCGCGGTGCTCCGTAGGTTTCGGCGCGTGCGCGGCCGGCTTCGAATGATCGAATTGAGCTGACTCAGTGGACCCTTCGAGTGCAGTGGTGGAAGCGGTGCCGCTGGTAATCACCTGCTGGACGGCGTCGAAGTATCCCGTGCCGACGAAGCGCTGATGCTTCACGGCTTCGTAATCGTGGTTTCGTTCTGAATCAAATTCCTTCTCTTGCAGCTCGCAGTAGGCTGTCATGCCGCTCTGTTTGTACGTGCGCGCGAGATCAAACATGGTCAAGTTGAGAGCATGGAAACCGGCCAGGGTGATGAACTGGAATTTGTAGCCCATGGATGCGAGCTCGCGCTGGAATTTGGCGATGGTGGCGTCGTCCAGATTCTTTTTCCAATTGAACGAAGGCGAGCAATTGTAGGCCAGCATTTTGTCCGGGTACTTTGCATGAATCCCTTCGGCAAACTTCCGTGCCTCCGCTAGATCCGGCTTGGAAGTTTCGCACCAGAGCAGATCCACGTACGGGGCATAGGCCAGGCCGCGTGCAATGGCGGAATCGGTGCCCCCGCGGATGCGGAAGAATCCTTCGGCAGTACGTTCGCCGGTAATGAACTCACGGTCGCGCGGATCGATGTCGCTGGTGAGAAGTGTGGCGCTATCGGCGTCAGTGCGCGCCATGAGCAGTGTGGGGACGCCCATCACGTCCGCCGCCAGCCGAGCAGCCACTAACTTGTGAATAGCTTCGATCGTCGGCACCAGAACTTTTCCCGCGAGATGGCCACATTTCTTGGCAGAAGACAATTGGTCTTCAAAATGGACGCATGCTGCGCCCGCTTCGATCATAGCCTTCATCAGCTCAAACGCGTTCAGGTTGCCGCCGAAGCCAGCTTCGGCGTCTGCAATCATGGGGGCAAACCAGTACGTATCGTCCTTCGCTTCGGCGTGGTGAACCTGGTCCGCGCGTGTCAGCGCTTGATTAATTCGGCGTACGAGACTTGGGACGCTGTTGGCGGGGTAGAGACTTTGATCCGGATACATCTGTCCGGAATCATTGGCATCGGCGGCAACCTGCCAGCCGCTCACATAAATCGCCTTCAGGCCCGCCTTCACCTGTTGAACGGCTTGATTGCCCGTCATGGCGCCTAATGCCGGAACGTACTCTTCTTCGTGCAGCAATTTCCACAGCCGCTCAGCGCCCAGCTTTGCTAGGGTGTGTTCGACATGAACCGACCCGCGCAATTTTTCGACGTCTGCGACAGGATAAGGGCGAGTAACGCCCTTCCAGCGGGGATTCGTTTCCCAGTCCATACCGTGGTTTGAGGAATTGCCGTTCGAAGACGTTCCATTGATGCCCATTTGTGTCGCCTCTCTTTAAATACTTTCGTGGTTGAAAAGCTCTGCTGAAAACCCAGGTCTGAAACTTCGCGAGGCAAATCGTCGTGCCGCGTAGCGCCATGCAGCAACGTAGGCGAGTATGAGGCGACCGGGCCTATCAGTCAAACTGATTGTCCTTATCATATTGATAGAATTATGTTATCAGTTCCAGTACAATCGTTCTACTGGAAAACCCGTAGCCGGAGGTGGCTTGTGGAAATCGACCAGGTAGAAACATTTCTGGCGGTGGTGACTTACGGCGGATTTCATCGCGCGGCGGGAGCATTGCGCGTGAGCCAGCCCGCGGTCAGCGCGCGTATCCGCGCGTTAGAAGTTTCGCTCGGCGTTAAGCTCTTTACCCGAGTGCATTCCAACGTCTTACTGTCCCCCGCCGGGAAGGCGCTGCGGCCAGTTGCCGAGCAATTGCTGCGGACCGTCGCGCTGGCGCGGCAAGCCGTGCATGTATCACAGCCTTCTGAGAGCGGTGTGTTGAACATCGCCGCGGCTCTCTCCATCTGCACATATTTTTTGCCCGACGTGATGAAGGAGTACCAGTCGAAGCATCCAAAAGTACTGGTGAACCTTCGGTCGGGCACCTCGCTGCAGGTTTTAAAGATGGTCCTGGACGGCGAAGCCGATATCGGGGTGGCGCGTTCCCTGCATCATCCGGAAGTAGAAACCACTACGTTGCGCGACGATCCCTTGATTCTCGTTGGCCACCCGGCACACGCGGCGGCGCAACAAAACCGAGTCCGCCTGGAGGAAACGGAATCCTGGCCGCTCATATTCTTCGACCGCGGATCGAGCGACTGGACACTAAGCCAAGGCCTCTTCCGGCGCGCGGGGCTGCTGCCGAACGTGGTTTTGGAAGTGGAAACAATTGAAGCGGCAAAGAAAATGGTGGAACGCAAGCTGGGACTCAGTTTCCTTCCGCAGATTGCGGTGACCACAGAGCTTAGACGAGGCAAGCTCGTCGCGATCGAAATCATCAACGCCGAGCCGCTACGCCGGAACCTGGATGTGATTCATCCCCGGCACCGTGCTCTTTCGCGGGACGCGCAAGCGTTCCTGCTTCTATTGCAGAGTGCCGCTGCCACGCCCGTACCGCTGGCCAAGAAAGGATCGAAACTCAAGAGCGCACGAGCGAAGACAAACGCAAAGCCGCGCGGGCGATAGCAGCCGCGTGGCTTAGGTTCCGGTCAGATACCACGGCAAATTAATGATGGCGATATTCTGATTTCCCCGCAGAAGCATGAGACCTTTCAACAGCTCGCCGCGATTGCTCTGCAGAAAATAGTGATACCAATGGAGCTCGATTAATTCAGGAACGATCAGGACTATTTGGCGGTCCGGGTTTTCCACCTGCAGCATCAAGACGTAGTCCACGACGGGCGTAATCACAAGCCGATACGGTGATTGCAGCTCGACATATTTCGGCACCGGCAACCCCGCTCGGCGGGCGGGCTCTTCGACCAGGGTAGCCCACTCGTCCTTCAGCTGTTCTTTCTGATCTTCTCTGCAAACGTGTACAACATGAATGTCAGCGGAAATCGTGAAGGCGAATCGAAGCGCCTTCTGGATCAGCTTGCTCCACCTGTAAATCGGCAAGACTACCAGCGGCGGCTTGACTGGCGCGATTTCCAAAGGTTCCCGAGTGAGTATTTCATCTTCAACGCGCACAAAATAACGCTTCACGGCCATCATAAGCAAAAGCAGCGCAGGAATAAGCACCGCCGTGACCCACGCTCCCTCGATAAACTTTGCAACCAGAACGACAATCACAGTCGCGCCGGTAGCGATGGCTCCCAGCCCGTTGACGAACATGCTTCGGCCCGCGCCGGGGCCTCTGTTCTTTTTCCAGTGCGCCACCATTCCGGCTTGCGAAAGCGTGAAGGCGAGGAAAGCGCCGACCGCGTAAAGAGGAATGAGCCTATTGGTCACACCGCGGAAAACGACCAAGAGAGAGCCAGCGAGAATTGCGAGGACGTAAACTCCTTGCGAATAAACCAAGCGGCGTCCGCGAAGACTGAAAGAATCCGGAAGGTAGCCATTCAATGAAATCGCCCGGCACAACCGCGGGAAGTCAGCAAAGGCAGTATTCGCCGACAACGCAAGAACGGCCAGAACAGAGCCGATGGTGACGTAATAAAAAATTCCGCGGCCCGCGACTGCAGCAACGATCATGGACAAGACGCTTTGATATCCCGGCTGGCCCGGGTCCGTGGCCGCGATGTGATAAGCGCGGACGAGATAAGCGATCCCCGCGAGCATTACCATTAAGAGGGCAATAATAATCGTCAAAACTCGGCGGGAAGTGTCGACAACCGGCTCGCGAAATGCCCGAACGCCGTTGCTGACAGCTTCCACGCCGGTCATGGCCGTGCAGCCATTCGAAAAAGATTGCAGCAACAACCAAACGCTCGCGGCGGCGACCGCAGAAGAAGGCGCCGGAGGCGGCATTGCTACTGGAACGGGATGTCCGCCAGCCATGAAGGACTTAAAGACTCCGAATGCCAGCGCCGCAAGCAAACTCCCGATGAACAAGTAGGTGGGAAACATAAAAATAATGCCGGCCTGCCGCATTCCTCGCAGGTTGATAAATGTGATGAGCACCAAGATGCTCAGGCACAGCAGCAGCGTGTGCGGAAGAAGGTTCGGAAGCGCGGAAACGAGTGCGCCAACTCCGGCAGAAATCCCGACAGCGACGGTCAAGATGTAGTCGATCATTAGTGCAGAGGCTGCAAGCAATCCTGCGAACACGCCAAGATTTTCCGAAGCGACCGTGTAGGAGCCGCCGCCGCCCGGATACGCCGCGATTGTTTGCCGGTAGGAAAAATAGACGATGGCGAGCAACACGATGATGCTCGTACTGATCGGGACGATGTAAGCAATCCCCGCTGCGCCCAACGGAATCAAAAGCGTGAGCGCGGCTTCCGGTCCATATGCAGCAGAGCTGAGCGCATCCAATCCGAAGATAGGGATGCCGGATGCGATGCCGAGCTGTTCGGCCCGCTCGTCCGATGCAGCAAGCGGCTTTCCAAAACAAACATCCAAGAGTTTCATCGGCCCTCGACACCAGACTCTTCGGAAGCCCGAAATTTGAATGCCAGATTAATTGGTTTGGCCTGCGAAAGGAATCTTAAATGTGTGCGGCTGTCCCGCAACCCCATCGCTGCTGACTTTGTCCGGCAGCAGGTGAGTTGCAGTCACGGAATATTTCCGTGAATACCTCGCAGGCGGTTAGGAATCGCGTTAGACTCCTAGGAATAAGGTTCTCTGAACAGTAATTCGTGCTCCTAGCGATGCCTTTGAGGACAATACAAGGTTTACCGGATGCAGAGATCGAGGAGAGGTTGCATCAAACACGCGTGGGTTAAATCTTCTCGGAGGGTCTTTAACGTGGGCAAGAAGATTTCGGTGCTATCAGCGTTACCTTTGCTACTGGTTTTCTTCGGCGGCTGCGGCGGAAACGGTCAGAGCTCATCGGAAGTCCCGGTCGCCGTCTCGATCTCCGACCAACCATCCAACGTCGGCGTGTTGTCGTTCGATATTCAGATCACGAGCGCGTGTTTGCTTACGAGCGCCAATGCATTTGCAACGGATTGCAGCGGAGCTCAAAGCCTGCTTCCCGAAGCGCCTATGACCGTGCAGCTCGAGAACATGCAGACGTCGCAGCAGTCTGATGTGCTCGCGACCACGAGTGTAGCGCCTGGCACTTACACCGCTCTCCTGATTACGTTCGGGACTGCGGCGGTAGCGGTCAACGTCGATCCGAACGCGACAGACAAGGATACAGCAACGCCTCCCAACTCGTGCACAGCGGCAGCGACGCCCGCCGTATGTGAACTGTCGCCTACGCTGACGCCTAGTTCCGTAAACGTGCCGTTTCCTAACGCGGTAAAACTTTCGGGAGGTCAGCCCACAAATGTGTCCATAGAATTTAGTGTGGGCGATTCCTTGGTAGGCGTGACGGCGGGAACGACCACCACTTTCACGATTGATCCCATCGTGGGGGCGGGTGTAACAACGGTGCCGGGCGGGGACGGCAACCTGATTGACGTCAGCAACGTAACTGGCCCGGTGACGAGCGTCTTAACCAGCAGCTTCACTCTAATCGACAGTGCGACCGGTCAGGCTGTCACGGTTACTCCGGCTAATGCCACCTTTAGCGGATTCTCGGGCTGTAGTGCAAACAACTTGACCTGTGTCTTGACCAACCAGATCGTGAGCATTAACTACAGTGTTAGCGACACGTCCCCTCTGGTGCTGTCGGTGACCTCCGTTACAGACGACAGCGGCTTCACCTTCGGGCAGGCATTCGAAGGCACGATCGTCGCGACGACGCCGACACCAATGGTCCTTGTGACCCAGGTACCCGCGGGCGATACTCAAGACGTAACAGTCGGCGAAGTGCTTACGCTCGTGCTCCCCGCTACGAGTGCAGGGTTTTCCGTGGGAGTGCCCGCCGGGCAGACTCTACCCGCAGGCCTCACATTCGCTGGTTCAGGCGATTTGGTGGTTGGCCAAAATGTGCTGATCGATTCCACTGGAATTACTACCGCCGGTGACATTTCCACGACCACGGCGGATCAAATCGAATTGGAACCGACTCAATTTAGTGGCACCGTTTCCACTATCACTTCGCCGAATCTGACGGTCAACGGACTAAATAATTTCTTCAATGACAATGCGATTTCGACTATTCAGGTCCAAACCGGCACGCAAACAACCTTCGGAGGAAGCGTAGCCACCAAATTCGATGGCATAACCGTGGGAGACCAGGCCAACTTTGACGGCTTCTTGTTCAACGGCGGAGCAGGCCAGAGTCCAATCATGTTCGGTGAGAACATCGTGGATAACGGAGCGCCCGTCGAAGCGGTGAAGCCCATTAATTAAGCACCAGTCTGAAAATCAAGTCGCGCTCCTTGCTAGATGCAAGATGCGTCCCGCCCTGGTATTTTTCCGAACGCCGCTTGACGAAACCCCCGCCCTGAATGGAGTCCTCTTTGGGAACATTCGAAGACAGTTCAATCGTGTTTTCGGCGCGTCTATGTTCAGATATGGTCTGCTTTCCCCTCTCGCGGTAAATCGCAAACAAGGCTTGTAGTTCGTTGGGCTGGCCATGACTGGAGGCGCAACGCGAACGACATACACCCCTTTCGCCGTCAGGTGCGGCGGATTTGTGTAACCAAATGCCGGTCTGAATCGTCGGAAAGAAGTGGGTGATATAGAGCTATACGTGTGTGTACCCGGGTTAGCTGAGATTGTGCTCTGGCGGTTGATGTGGGTGAAAAGCAAAACGAACAAAACCCGGCATAAGTTATCATTGCAGGCGGCTCTCCCGAAGTATGGACGGCCCGGACCACTCACAGCCAAGTTACCTGTAACGAGCTGGCGCTAAATCATAGGGACGCAGAAGACTGGAGATAGTTCGATAGCAAGGCCCGAACGGCTCACGATCCTATCCTGAAAAAGAGGAACTACAAATTGCCCGATAATCCGCCGAGCACTCCGAACTCTCCCAATGTCCCAGGTTCCGCCAGCGGGTCGGGCACTCCCGGCACACCCAACGCCCCGGGCGGGCCGAACGCGCCAGTGACAATCAGCACCAAAGACTCTCCCAGCACCACGGCGACCGCACCGCCGGCGGTGGCCCCGCCTCAGCCCAAATCCCCCGCTCACGCTGACGATCGCCCTCGCAAACATCATCCTTGGGTTTGGATCATCCTTATCTTGTTGTTGCTTCTCGGCGGCTTCTATCTTTATCGCCAGCATGTGAAGGCGGCCGAAGCTGCCAAGGCTCTGGCCAAACAGCCGCGTCCCGGCGTTCCAATTCAAACATCTGCTGCGCGGACCGGCGACATCGGCGTTTACATCAATGCTCTGGGGACGGTCACTCCGGTCTATACCGCGACAATTACCAGCCGTGTGGACGGCCAAATCACAAACGTGGCCTATAGCGAAGGCCAAATGGTTCGCAAAGGGGATCTCCTGATTGAGATAGACCCGCGACCTTATCAGGCGGCGCTGACCCAGGCGCAAGGCACGCTGGCAAAAGACCAAGCTGTATTGAGTGAAGCGAAGATCGATTTAGACCGCTATCAACAGGCCTACAGCCGGAACGCAATCGCAAAGCAGCAGCTTGACGACCAAACCCAGACAGTCAAACAGGATGAAGGAACGGTCAAGCAGGATGAAGGGACGGTTGCAAGCGCGGCGACGAACGTCGATTACACCCGGATTGTCGCGCCGATAGAAGGCCGCGTGGGGCTTCGCCTGGTCGACCCCGGCAATATCGTTACTTCCGGCGCCACTACTGCGCTGGTTGTGATCACTCAGCTCCAACCTATCACCGTCATTTTCAGTGTGGCGGAAGATTATCTGCCTCAGATCCAAAAACAGTTGCGTGGCGGCGTAAAGATGCCGGTGGATGCGTTCGCGCGCGATCAAACGACGAAGTTGGCTTCGGGTTCGCTTTTAACGCTAGACAATCAGATCGATCAGACCACCGGTACCTTGAAACTGAAGGCAATTTTTCAAAACCAGGATCTCGCGCTGTTTCCAAATCAGTTTGTGAACGCCAGATTGTTGGTCGATACGCAGCGCGGCGTCGTACTGCTGCCGACCGCGGCCATTCAGCGCAACGCCCAAGGGGCCTTCGTTTACGTGATCGGCTCAGACAATACAGCAACATTGCACACGGTCACCGTAGGCACTACGGATGGCAACACCGCGGCAGTGCAAGGTGTGAATGCCGGCGACGAAATTGCAGTGAACGGGTTCGACAAATTGCAAAACGGCGCAAAAGTTACGATCTCTAAAGCTAGCAGCAGCGGAAGCAACGGAAGTAGCGGCGGCAGTGGCGCAACTAACGGCACTCAGGCGCCGGCAAGTCCGAACGCCAGTCCTAGCACCAGCGGGGGAGCCCATCCGTGAGTCCGTCTCGCCCATTTATTCTTCGGCCGGTGGCCACTTCGCTGCTGATGGCAGCGATTATGCTCGCAGGATTCGTGGCCTACTTGCAGCTTCCGGTTTCTGCTCTCCCGGAAGTTGACTATCCCATCATCCAAGTCGTGACGTTTTATCCCGGAGCGAGCCCGGACGTGATGGCCTCGGCGGTAACCGCACCACTGGAAAGGCAATTTGGCGAGGTGCCCGGCCTGAATCAGATGACTTCGACGAGCTCGGACGGAAGCTCGGTCATCGTTTTACAATTCTCGCTCGATTTAAACATCGACGTCGCAGAACAGGAAGTGCAAGCGTCGATCAACGCGGCACAAAGCTATTTGCCGGCCGATCTTCCAGTTCCACCCGTCTACAGCAAGACAAACCCCGCGGATGCGCCGATTTTGACGCTAGCGTTGACCTCTTCCAGCATCCCGCTTTCGCAAGTGGAGGATCTGGCAGACACGCGCCTTGCGGAAAAGATCGCGCAAGTAACCGGCGTTGGCCTGGTGAGCATCAGCGGAGGGCAGAAACCCGCGGTGCGAATCCAAATAAATCCAACGGCGTTATCTTCCTACGGTATCAACCTGGAAGACGTAAGGACCGCCGTTCAGAACACCAGCCTCGATCTGGCCAAGGGCAATTTCGACGGCCCGCATCAGGATTATCAGATCGACGCCAACGATCAGTTGCTAACCAGCAAGGATTTCCAACATGTGGTCGTGGCCTATCACAACCAAAGCCCCGTTTTTCTATCGGACGTGGCGCGTGTGATTGACGACGTTGAGAATACAAAGCAAGCGGCCTGGATGAACACTACACCTGCCGTGATTATGAACATCCAGCGGCAACCGGGTGCCAATATCATTCAAGTTGTGGACCGAGTGAAAAAGCTCTTACCCCTGTTGCAAAGTAACCTGCCTGCGTCGGTTAACGTGATCGTTCTTACGGACCGTACAACGACCATCCGCGCATCGGTGGAGGATGTCGAATTCGAATTGATGCTGACGATTGCGCTGGTCGTGATGGTCATTTTCCTTTTTTTGCGAAATCTTGCCGCCACGATCATTCCGAGCGTGGCCGTGCCTCTATCCATCGTAGGCACTTTCGGCGTGATGTACTTGGCGGGCTATAGCCTGAACAATTTAACTTTGATGGCAATGACGATTTCAACAGGATTCGTGGTGGACGACGCCATCGTCATGATCGAGAACATCGTTCGGTTCATCGAACAAGGCGATCCACCGCTGCAGGCCGCGTTGAAAGGGTCGGAGCAAATCGGATTCACCATCGTTTCGCTGACGATTTCCCTGATTGCTGTTTTGATTCCCCTGCTCTTCATGGGCGACATCGTCGGAAGGCTTTTCCGTGAATTCGCGGTTACCCTGAGCGTAACCATTCTCGTGTCCGCGGTCGTTTCTTTAACGCTCACGCCCATGATGTGCGCCAAGTTGCTCAAACATACGCCGGAATCACAACGCGGGCGCTTCTACCAAGTATCGGAGCATGCGTTTGAGAGCATCATCGCTTTTTACGGACGCACTCTTAAGTGGGTGCTCAAACATCAGACTGCGACGCTGTTTGTTGCGCTCGCCACCCTGGTCCTCACCGTTATCCTGTACATTATCGTGCCCAAAGGATTTTTCCCGGTGCAGGATACCGGCATCATCCAGGGCATTTCGGAAGCGTCGCAGTCCATTTCGTTTCCGGCCATGGCGCAGAAACAACAACAACTGACCGAAGTGATCTTGAAGGATCCCGCTGTCGATAGTCTTTCCTCCTTCATCGGAATCGACGGCACCAATCAAACACTGAACAGCGGCCGCATGCTGATTAATCTGAAACCGCTTAATCAACGCAAGATGAACGCGTCTGACGTAATTCGCCGTTTGCAGCCCAATTTGGAAAAGATTGAAGGAATCACGCTCTACATGCAGCCCGTCCAGGACATCACCGTGGACGATCGCGTAAGCCGCACCCAATATCAATACACTCTGGAAGATCCGGACGCCAATGAGCTGAACTTGTGGACCGCAAAGCTGGTGGACAAACTAAAGCAAATTCCGGAACTGGAAGATCTTGCCACGGATCAGCAGACGCAAGGATTGGCGGCCTCCTTGGTAATCGATCGAGTGACGGCTTCGCGCATGGGAATCACGCCGAACATGATCGATCAGACGCTTTACGACGGATTTGGGCAACGGCAAGTGGACACAATGTACACGCAACTGAACCAGTACCATGTAATCATCGAAACCATGCCGGAGTTTCAGAAAAATCCGGCGAAACTACAAGACATCTACGTGCGGTCGGCTATCGCGTCCTCGGCAACAACGACCGGCGCCTCCAGTACGAGCAGCACGACAAACGGTATCGTAACCGCCACAACAGCCACAGGAGGAGCGACTGGCTCGCCAAGTCCGTCTGCTTCTTCGTCGGCCCTACCGAGCTCCGGCTCGGCGAATCCCACGGCTGTCGCAACCGCGAATGGAGCTGCCGTTCCACTTAGCGCTTTCACCCACTTTGAATCCAAGACCGCACCGCTGTCGGTCAACCATCAGGGACAATTCCCGGTGGTGACGCTGTCATTCAATCTGGCGCCGAACGCTTCACTGGGTGAAGCGACCAAAGCGATCGAAAAAGCCCAGCAGGAAATCGGAATGCCGCTCAGCATTCAAGCCGCGTTTCAGGGGACCGCGGCATCGTTCCAGGCATCACTGAGCAACGAGCCGATATTGATTCTGGCGGCGCTCGTGACCGTCTATATCGTGCTGGGTATTCTTTACGAGAGCTACATTCATCCGCTCACGATTTTATCCACACTGCCTTCCGCAGGTGTTGGCGCGATCCTGGCTCTGTTGATTTGCGGCTCCGAGCTGAGCGTCGTGGCGTTGATAGGTATCATTCTGTTAATCGGCATTGTTAAAAAGAACGGCATTATGATGATCGATTTCGCGTTGGAAGCGGAACGTAAGGAAGGCAAAACCTCCGAGGAAGCGATCTACGAGGCCTGCCTGCTGCGTTTCCGCCCCATCATGATGACCACCATGGCCGCTCTGCTCGGAGGTCTCCCGCTCGCGCTGGGTTCGGGAATCGGATCCGAGCTGCGGCGTCCTCTGGGCATCTCCATGGTGGGCGGCCTGCTGCTCAGCCAGGTGCTAACGCTCTACACCACGCCCGTCATTTATATTTACTTTGACCGCCTCGCAAAGAAGGCTTCCGCATGGCGGACCGGACGCAGCGGCCAAGGAGCCCCGGAGTCTGTGCCGGCAGATTAGCCATGAGCCTATCCTCTCCATTCATCGAGCGGCCTGTAGCCACCACACTCCTGACTGTCGCCCTCGCGCTTGCCGGGGCCGTGGCGTTCAAAGAATTGCCGGTGGCAGCCCTTCCCCAGGTGGACTTCCCCACAATTTCTGTTGGGGCCGGATTACCGGGAGCGAGCCCGGAGATCATGGCCTCCTCCGTAGCTACTCCGCTGGAGCGCCAGTTTGGCCGCATTGCAGGCGTCACCGAGATGACGTCTACCAGTAGCATTGGAACCACCAGCATCACGCTTCAATTCGATTTGAATCGCGACATAAACGGCGCGGCCCGGGACGTCCAGGCCGCTATCAACGCCGCCCGCAGCTATCTGCCGGCGAACCTTCCGAGCAATCCGAGCTACAAGAAAGTAAACCCCGCTGACGCCCCGATCATGATTCTTGCGCTTACCTCCGACGTTTACGATCGCGGGCCTATGTACGACGCCGCCTCCACCATCATTCAGCAGAGGCTTTCGCAAATTGAAGGCGTCGGCCAAGTCAGCGTCGGCGGGAGTTCCTTACCGGCCGTGCGCGTAGAAATCAATCCCACGCAGTTGAACAACTACGGCCTGGGGCTGCAAGACGTCGCGTCCTTGTTAAGCAAACAGAATGCGAACTCGCCCAAGGGCCAGATATCGGACGATCAGGGAACTGCCGACATCACGACCAACGATCAATTGCTCAAAGCAGAATCGTACAAAGCGCTGGTGGTCGGTTATCACAACGGTGCTGCCGTCAAGCTCTCCGATTTCGCTGACGTAGTGGATTCCGTGGAAAATATTCGAGCCGCCGGCTTCGTGAACGGCAAGCCCGGGATCTTGTTAATCATTTTCCGGCAGCCGGGCGCCAATATCATCGATACGGTCGATCGCATTCGAGCTTCCATTCCCTCTTTGAAAGCTTCCATTCCAGCCGCGATGGATTTCACCATCATGCTCGACCGCACCACCACCATACGCGCATCCGTGAGCGATGTGGAACGCACGCTGGCCATATCGATTGGACTGGTGATCCTGGTGGTTTTTCTTTTCCTGCGTAATGTGCGCGCCACCCTTATCCCCAGCGTGGCCGTTCCGGTCTCGTTGATCGGCACGTTTTCCATCATGTATTTATGCAACTACAGCATCGACAACCTGTCCATGATGGCCCTGACCATCGCAACCGGCTTCGTCGTGGACGACGCCATAGTTGTGATTGAAAACATCTCCCGTTACCTGGAAGAAGGGCTTTCTCCGATGGACGCTGCCCTAAAGGGGGCTAGCGAGATTGGCTTCACCGTGCTTTCCATCAGTGTCTCTCTGGTAGCCGTGTTCATTCCCATCCTGCTGATGAGCGGCATCGTCGGCAGGCTATTTCGCGAGTTTGCGGTCACTTTGTCCATTGCGATTATCATCTCGCTCGCCATTTCACTCACTACAACTCCCATGATGTGCGCCAGGCTCCTGAAGCGTCAGCGGGACGAAGATCACAATAAGATATTTCGCGCTAGCGAGCGTGCCTTTAACGCGGTGCTCGGAGCCTACGAGCGAAGTCTAGGATGGGTGCTGAAACACTCGGCCCTGACGCTTACTGTCTTGCTGCTCACCATCGTGCTGAATGGTTATCTTTTCTGGATCGTGCCCAAAGGCTTTTTCCCCCAGCAGGATAACGGCACGGTTTTTGGAGGCATTCAGGGCGAGCAGGACATTTCTTTTCAGGCCATGCAAGCTGACGTCCTACGCTTCGTAAATATGATCAAGACTGATCCGGCCGTTCAAAATGTAATGGCCTTCACCGGAGGCCAGGGTGCCGCTAATAGCGGCTTCATCTACCTGGCGCTAAAACCCCTCAATGAGCGCAAGACTTCCGCCAGCCAGGTCATCAACCGCTTGCGCCCGAAACTTACATCCATTCCCGGAGCCACGGTTTTTCTGCAAGCCGGCCAGGACTTGCGCATAGGCGGCCGGAGCAGCAGCGCGCAATATCAGTACACAATTCAAAGCGACAACCTGGACGACCTGGTGAAGTGGGGTCCTACCCTGCTCGCCGAAATGCGAAAGCAGAGCATGCTGACGGACGTCAATACAGACCAACAGAACAGCGGGTTGCAAGCCGAACTCGTCTATGACCGGGAAACAGCGTCAAGGCTGGGCATTACGCCACAAACGATTGATAACACCCTGTATGAAGCCTTCGGCCAGTCGGAGGTCTCTACAATGTATACGGCTCTGAACCAGTATCACGTGGTTATGGAGGTAGCTCCGCAGTTTTGGCAAAGTCCGGAGGGCTTGAAAAATGTCTACGTCAAAGCATCCGCAGGAAAGGAAGTCCCGCTGAACGCAATTACGCATTTTGAGACCACGACGGCGCCCCTCTCTGTGAACCATCAGGGCCAATTCCCTTCCGTCACCGTGTCGTTCAACTTGGCTCCGGGCGTGGCCCTCAGTGACGCCGCCAAAGCCATTCTGGACATGGAAGCAAGAATCGGGATGCCCGCAACGATCCACGGAATGTTTTCAGGGACGCTGCAACAGTTCCAAGCCTCGCTCTCGACAGAGCCGCTCCTGGTCTTAACGGCTCTGGCGGCAGTTTATATCGTGCTTGGAATTCTGTACGAAAGTTTCATTCATCCGATCACGATTCTTTCCACACTACCCTCCGCGGGGGTAGGCGCGTTTTTGGCCCTGCTGATTTTTCACTTGGACTTAAGCGTTATCGCAATAATTGGGGTCATCCTGCTCATTGGGATCGTGAAGAAGAACGGTATATTGATGATCGATTTTGCCCTCGCCGCTGAACGCATCGACAAAAAGAGCCCGGAAGACGCCATCTACCAGGCTTGCTTGCTGCGCTTTCGTCCCATTTTAATGACGACTATGGCGGCCATATTCGGCGCGCTCCCCCTTGCTCTGGGCACCGGGACCGGTTCGGAACTTCGGCGTCCCCTCGGCATCACGATTATCGGAGGCTTGATCGTCAGCCAGATGCTGACGCTCTACACCACGCCTGTTGTTTACCTTTCTCTCGACCGCTTGAGAATTCGCTGGGCACGTTCACGCCACAAAGCTCCCGACCAGCTTCCTCAGGAGACGTTGGGATGACGGAGATCAGTCGAGACTATGGAGTTGAACTCTTGAGACGCGACATAGCGAAGACCTCCGTGAAGAGTGCGCGCCAGCTTCTAGCTTGCGCGCTCAGCGGCGCATTATTGCTGTCAGGTTGCACAGTAGGGCCCAAATATCACAGGCCTTCGGTGACCGCTCCCGAAGCCTACAAAGAGCTAACTCCAGCCGATTATCAAACCACCGATGGCTGGAGAGTGGCGCAGCCGAAAGATGCCGCGCTAAAAGGCAAATGGTGGGAAATATTCAATGACCCGCAGTTGAATGCACTCGAAGAACAGGTGAATGTATCGAACCAGAATATCGCGTCTGCGGCTGCGGCATTCCTGGTGGCGCGTTCCATGGTAAGGCAAGCGCGCTCGCAGTACTTTCCAACCGTAACAGTGGGGCCCTCCATCACAAATAGCCGCCAGTCAGCGACAATCTCCAGCGGCCAAGCAACTGGAACCGGCACAGGCACCGGCGCAACTCCTCTTACCCCACAAGTGCTCACTGATTATCTCTTGCCCTTTGATGCCACCTGGGTGCCGGATTTATTCGGCCGCGTCCGAAACACTGTCAGAGCCAGTGCGAACGCAGCACAGGCCAGCGCGGCTGACCTGGAAAATACGCGGTTGACGGTGCAAGCGGAAGTCGCTGTGGATTATTTCAGCATCCGCGGACAGGATGCGCTGAAGAAGTTGTTGGATGACACGGTCGTCTCCTTCCAGGAATCTTTGAGACTGACCCAGGCACTCTATGAAACAGGTATCGATTCTGACGAAGCGGTGGCCCAAGCCGAAACTCAGCTCGAATCCGCGCAGGCTCAGGACACCAACCTTGGCATCCTGCGCAGCCAGTTCGAACATGCAGTCGCAACTCTAGTAGGCCAGCCTGCCTCATCCTTCTCGATTTCGACCGAGCCACTGAAGGCAGATCCTCCGGCAATCCCTTACGCAGTTCCCTCGCAATTACTCGAACGGCGCCCTGATATTGCGGCGTCAGAGCGATTGATGGCTCAAGCCAACGCCCAGATTGGGATAGCGGTAACTGCATATTACCCCACGGTCACGTTGAGCGCGGCCGCCGGACTCGAGACCACTTCATTTACGAAGTGGTTTACATGGCCGAGCCGGTTTTGGTCTGTGGGCCCCAGCGCGACGGAAACACTCTTCGATGGGGGGTTGCGCAGGGCGACCGTGCAACAGTTTCAGGCCAACTTCCTCGAGACCATTGCGAACTACCGCCAGACCGTCTTGGCCGCGTTTCAGAACGTGGAAGATAACCTGGCCGCGCTGAGGATTTTATCCATCGAAATCAAGCAGCAAGATACGGCGGTGGGATCGGCACAACGAAACCTTAAAATCGCGATCGACCGCTATAGGCTGGGTATCGACCCATACCTGAACGTGATTACCGCGGAAACCGCATTGTTCACTAACCAGCAAACTGCCGTTAGCCTGCGCATTCAACAAATGACGGCAAGCGTCCAGCTAGTCGAAGCTGTGGGGGGCGGATGGGACGCATCGCAGCTTCCCTCGGCAGGACTGATGAGCGCCCCGCTCGCAGTTCCGAAGCCAGACTCCGCCCCGCCGGAGAAGCAATAAAGTTTGAGCCGAGAAGTCCGATAAAAGGGGCGACCAAGCGCGAATCGAAATTGTCTTAATTCGCCGTAACTGTTCCCGGGTCTGCCAGCGTCTAAGCATCGTGAAGTGTGCGGCCCTTAACGAGGTGTCTTGAATGCTCTGGTTTAAAAAGACGAGATTGGAATTTGCCATCTGCGCAATCTCAACGCTAGCGGCCTGCGGTGGTGTTTTGGCGCCCCCCGTTGGCGCGCAGTCGAAAGATCAGCAGACTGCCTCGCCTAGCGCGGTTCAGAAGCAAGTAGGGGCCATTAAGTCAATTGAAGGCACCACCGTCACGATTACGACCGATTCCGGAAGCAGCGCCGCGGTAAGCGTCCAACCAACAACCAAGATCGTTCGCGTGGCTCCCGGACAAACGGACTTGAAGACCGCGGTGCCGGTGGAATTGAAAGATTTGCAAGTAGGCGACCGGGTGTTCGTTCGCTGGAAAGCTTCGGACACGGCCCAGCCCGTCCCCGCGCTCGGCATCATCGTAATGAAGCGCGCTGACGTCGACGCAAAGCAGGAACACGACCGCGAGGAGTGGCAGAAGCGCAGTGTAGGTGGCCTGGTCAGCAGCGTAGATCCCGGCTCGGCAACGGTTTCGATTTCAGTTACCGCACTCGGCGGCACCAAAACTATGGCGATACACACCACGCCTAAGACAGTCTTTCGACGCTATGCGCCTGGTTCCGTGAAATTCGACGATGCCGGCCCCAGCTCGCTGGACCAAATCAAGCCGGGAGATCAGCTTCGCGCCCTTGGTACGCGCAACGCGGAAGGAAGCGCGATGGAAGCGGAAGAAATCGTCACCGGATCGTTCCGCAATATCGCCGGCACAATCATTTCCATCGACGCCGCCTCGAATTCGGTTGCGGTGATGGACTTGCTGACAAAAAAACCAGTTGTGGTGAGGCTTTCATCCCAATCACAACTCCGCAAATTGTCGCCTGAAGTTGCGCAGCGGATTGCATTTCGTCTGAAAGCGGCTGCGGCCGGAAGTTCACAAACAGGCAACACTTCCGCAGCGCCAGGGGCTGCGCCGTCAAGCGGAAACCGGCCTGCCGAAGGCGCTCCAGCCGCATCTGCTTCGCAAGAAGCACGTCAGCCCGGCGGGGCGTCGAGTCCCGGCGCAGGAAGCGGCCGGCCCGGCGGCGGCCAAGTGGACCTGCAACAAATATTGAGTCGAATGCCTGCTGCACCGCTTACCGATTTTCAGAAAGGCGATGCGGTCATGGTTGTTTCCACGGACAGCGGGAATTCGGGAGTTACCGCAATCACGCTGCTGGGTGGCGTCGAGCCTATTTTGGCCGCCGCCCCCAGCGCAAGCCAAGCGATGACTCTTTCGCCTTGGAGCCTAGGTTCGTCTGCCGCAGACGCCGCAGGCGCAAATCCATAGAAATGCTAAAAGAGGCTGACAACCACTTTCCGTTTCAGGGGAACGAATGAATTCTCGGCGTTTCACGATTTTCTTGCAGATTGCAGCGATCGCTTTCTGCGGTTTCACTAGCACGCGTGCGCTAGGCCAGACGCCGGCCGCCAATACCGGGCTGCATGGACAGGTGCTGGATCCTTCGGGCGCGGCGGTGTCGGGCGCGACCATCCTGCTCAATGGGGCCGATGGGAACTCCACCGGAGCTACCTCAAATCAACAAGGTGCCTTCGACCTTAAGAATCTGGCTCCCGGCAAGTACACGCTCGAAATCGTCGCGAAAGGGTTTGCACTTTACAAGATCGAGGACGTCGAAATCGTCGCGGGCCAAGTTAAGAATCTAAATATTTCGCTCACCATCGAAGAACAGGAACAGCAAGTAGTCGTGTCGGGCGAAACGCCGATGGTGGACGTGAACCCGCAGAACAACGCAGGTGCAATTACGATCTCAGGAAAAGAGCTCGATGCCCTGCCGGATGATCCGGACGAGTTACAAACTGATTTGGAAGCCCTGGCCGGTCCTTCCGCAGGGCCTAACGGAGGGCAGTTTTACATTGACGGTTTCACCGGGGGCCAGCTTCCTCCCAAGGCCTCCATCCGGGAAATTCGCATCAATCAGAATCCGTTTTCTGCGGAGTACGACAAGGTCGGGTACGGGCGCATTGAAATTTTCACCAAGCCTGGTACCGATAAATGGCATGGCCAAGTATCAATCAATGCAAGCGATTCCGCGCTGAATTCTAAGAATCCCTTTTTCAATTCCGGTACCGCTGGAGGCACGGAATTCCCGGGATATTACACCACGCAGTACAGCGGCAACCTTGGCGGATCTTTGAGCAAGAAATTGTCGCTGTTCGCTACTGTGGACATTCGAGATATCAACGACGTCGAAGTCGTAAACGCGCAGACCGTCGATCCGGCAACTTTCGCAATTGTTCCCTTCAGCGCAGCGGTTGCCAACCCCCGGAAACGCTACAACATTTCACCCAGAGTGGATTATCAGCTGAGCAAAACAAACACCTTGTCCGTGCGTTACCAATATTTCCGCAACAATGAGATGAACGATGGAATCACAGCTTTCTCTCTGCCATCTCAAGCCTACAATTCCTTGTCAACCGAGCAGACTTTGCAGGTGAGCGATACCCAGGCATTCGGCACAAACATCATCAATGAAACGCGATTTCAATATCTTCGAGATGAAAGCAGCCAGATCGCGCAAAGCACCGCGCCTACCGTAAGCGTAGGCGGCGCGTTCACCGGCGGCGGCAACAATCAAGGAAACATTATCGACAGCACGAATCACTACGAACTTCAGAATTACACTTCCATTCAATTAAAGAAAAACCTTTTGAAATTTGGCGGTCGTTTGCGAGGACTCACCGACGTAAATAGCGCTACTTCCGGTTTCAATGGCGCATTCGTCTTCCCTTCCATTCAAGCTTACCAGGCCACGCTGGAAGGTACGGAACAAGCCGCGGTGCAGTACTCGATTACCGGCAATGCGAATCCTAATTTGAATCTAACCCGCTTCAGCGAAGACCAAGTTGACGTTGGACTTTTTGTTCAAGATGATTGGCGAGTGAAGCCCAACATCACTGTGAGCCTTGGACTGCGATTCGAAGCGCAGAATGAAATCCAAGATCATGACGACTGGGCTCCGCGGCTTGGTTTTGCATGGGGCATCGGTCGGGGCAAAACTCCTCCGAAAACCGTGCTGCGCGCAGGCTTCGGTATTTTCTACGATCGCTTCACTGAAGCTTCCGCCCTGCAAGCCGAAAGGTTGGGGGGCGGAGCGGATGCGCTGACGGAATTCGTCGTCACGAATCCGGGGTTCTTTAACGGCACGACTCCAATTCCAATCGCGGGACTTCCGCCGACATTGACGCTGCCCACGATTTACCAGTTGCAGCACAATCTGCGCGCTCCGTCGACGACGCAGACGGCTGTCACTATTGAGCGTCAACTTACCAAGATCGCAAACGTCTCCGTTTCTTATCTAAATTCGCGCGGAGCCGATCAGTTATTCACCAACAATATCAACACTCCTTTTCTCGGCCAGTACGACCCCGCTGCTCCGCTCCTCAACCGGCCGCTTGGACCGATAGGAAATGTCTATGAATACGAATCGGAAGGGATCTTCCGGCAGAACCAACTGTTCGTCCAAGGTACCGTGCGCGCAGGCGCGAAACTCCTGGTCACGACCTACTACACCTTGAACTACGCCAAGAGCGACACTTCCGGTGTGAACTCGTTTCCATCGAATCCATTCAACGTACTCGAGGATTACGGCCGAGCTTCATTCGATATCCGCAACCGTTTTTTCTTGCTGGCCTCGGTCGCTCTGCCCCACGGGTTCCGGTTTAGCCCCTTCCTGATCGCTAGCTCCGGGCTTCCGTACAACGTGACGCTGAGCCAGGACCTTCTGGGCAGCTCGCAGTTTAACCAGCGCCCGACATTCGCAACTAGCTCGACGCCTGCAGGGAACGTTGTTACTGTTCCCGGATTTCCAGCGTTCAATACCGTGCCAACCGCCGGCGAAGAGATTCCGGTGAACTTCTTGACCAGCGCGGGGCGTTTTACTCTGAACGTAAGGCTCAGCAAGTCATTCGGTTTCGGCAAAGTTGCGGATCGTCCCGCAGGAGCAGGCGGAGGTGGAGGCGGCCGCGGCGGGCCCGGTGGAGGCGGCGGGGGTGGTGGTCGCGGGCCCGGGGGGCCGTTCGGCGGAGGGGGCGGGTTTGGCGGTTTGGAAGGAACCAGTAAGCGCTATACCGTTACGTTCAGCATCAACGCGCGCAATCTCTTCAACAACGTAAATGCGCTGGTGCCGAGCGCGGTTCTTAATCCGCCCACCGCGACCACTCCGGCATCGGCTTCTGCGTTCTTTGCCGTGCCCAACGCGCTCGCCGGGCAACCGTATTCTACCGGCGGCGCGGCGAACCGGCAGATTTTCCTACAAGCCTCTTTTAGCTTTTAAGCTTTCGTTTCCTGGCCGTCAAAAAACAGCCCCCGCAAAAAATCTTACTTGCCGGCGTGAGCCTTGATCAGATCGTCGAGATAGTCGGGCTTGGTTTCGTCGCGGACCAGATGCGGATAGCGCTGGCCGCCGTGGTAATCAACCGCGGCGGTTTTGTAATAGTCGTCGACGATCACGAGCAGCACAATGGGATTCGGGGCGTCCTTGCTGCCCTTGATTGCATCCTCCAGAAGATCCTGGGTGTAAACGCGGCCATTCACGGCAACGACTTTCATTCCTGACGTGATGCCTGCTTTATAGGCAGGGCTGCCGACGATGGAGTCGCTCACTTGGCCATCGTCGCTGACTTGCAGGCCGATGGAGTACGCCTCACCGGCGCCGCCGCGACGTCCCGGCAGTTTGAAGGGCTGGTCGGTGTAAACGACTTTCCATCCGCCATTTTCGATTCCGCCAACGGGAGCGTCCGGAGAAGTTGAAGTCAGCTTCTCGTGGAAATAGCCCGCCCAGTCGTATGGCGCGATGCTGTTCAGCGCGGATAGCAATTCTTCCAACGTGTAGGTCTTCAATTGTGGACCGTCGTTTGCTCCACCGTGAAATAAATGGCAGAAGTCGTCGATGCTTTTTTGGCCGTGGCTTTCGCGATTAATAATGGTGGCCACTTCGAGCCAGATTAGATCACCTTCGTCGTAATAGTCAGTGCCACGGCGCCAATTAAACCAACCTCTTGCGAATCCGAGCCCAGCCTCTCCCACGGCGGTGTCGAGCAGCGGACGCCATGTCCTTCCGGGCCGGCCGGGACCGAGAGACGCAGAGATGCCGGCTATGGCTTCGTGATATTGCGCGGGAGTCCACAGGCCGCTCCGTGCCGCGAGCATGGGGCCCAAATAATCCGTCAAACCTTCGTACACCCAGAGCAAGTCTGTTTTCATCGGCACTTCGTAATAGGGAGTGCTCAAATCAGCAGGCCGGCGAAATTTTCCATTCCAGGAATGCACGAATTCGTGAGCGAGCAAACCGCCCACGGAATACCCGGCATCTGGACCCAGCAGGACGCGCTCGGGCAAGCGGCTGTCGTTTGATTCATGATGCTCGAGACCGAAATGGGCCACGTGATCGCTGAGCGTAAGCAGGAAATGATAATCGCGGTAATGCCGTGCGCCGAAAAGTTTGCCGGATTCGGCCACGAGATTGACCATCCCTTGTTGAACTTCGGGACTCATGTTGAGTGCGGCTTCGCTGTCGGCAACGATGTTGATTTCGTGATGAACTGGTTCGCCGGGAGGAGTGATGTCAATGACGCGGTAGTATTCACCGGCGACAACGGGCGAATCCACGAGGCGATTGAGCGAGACAGGCTTGAAAGCGATTTGATTTCCCGATTGATTCGCAATCTCCAGCGGAGTCCCAAATTTCCATCCTTGCGGAAGAATCAGTTTCGTTTCGTAGGAGAGCCGCTCCACGAAAGTTCCTGCCGGGTACAGAACAAACTGGTTCCAGCTTAGGACGACGAGTTTGTCTGTGGCCGATGCGCCGGCGGTGTAAGCGCCGGAGCCGGCGGGCTCGAGGTAATCAAACGAAATATCGAGGTGCTCAGCGCCGGTAGGAACGTCAACATGGAAGGTGAAGACATCGAGGAGATCGCGATCCCACGGGATCGTTTTGCCGTCGGCTGAGAATTTCAAACCGGTGAGGTTGGCAATCGGACCATCAGGGGCATGTTCGCCGGGAATCCATTTTGGATAGTACAAAGTCAAAGGGCCTGCCTTTACCGGCATCACGATATGAGCACGGATGATTTTTAGGGGCGCCTGTGACGCGTCCACGGTGAGCGAGATCGCTTGGTCCGATTGAGCGAGAACTCTGGGTGCCATCATCGCTGCCAACATCGCAAACCCAAGCAGTAAACGAGATACTCTTCGAATCATTGCACGCTCCTCAATTTGTAAGATGACATAGCCGAAATTACACTCCGGATACTGCGCGTGAGCGTTGGGCGACGTTTTCAGGGACTGCAACGGCCAAGAATACTACCAGAAGGCTCGTATTCCGTGTTTTTTGAACCTGTCTGATCCGGCTGAAACGCTATTCTCGCCCCCATGCCGTCAGGGTGGACCTCACTTTGGCCTGAGGCTGGAAATCACTCAATCGGCGCATCAAAGAAGGCGTAGTGTGCCGTTTTGAACAGATATGGTCGGGTCTGTTCCATTATGGTGTGGTTGGGTAAGTACGAACCAGGTCCGGGCCGGCGCGCCAGCTCCCGCGAATCTGGCGGATCTTAAATGGCTTTAACCTCACGAGATTACGTCAAGCAAGCTGAACTACCCTGGGCCTTGATCGGGCCAGCAAGCCGAAGACGCACTTTGCGCGTTCTGTTTGTACATGGGGATGCCGCAGTGGTAGAGCATTGCGTGCGGGAGCTCAGGAGCGCGCATTTCAAGGTCAGCGCAGATGTCGTTCTAACTCCGGAGCAGTTTCTAGGGCGGCTGAAGACAAAATGCTACGACGTGGTGCTAGCTGAACACCCCTCCGCAAACTGGCAAGACTCCCA
>Ga0302179_10000354_pt1 | contig 31515 bp, 25 predicted proteins | sample I_Palsa_E3_1_FD_198788 | JGI IMG/M metagenome (GOLD analysis project Ga0302179, IMG submission 198788) | Peat permafrost microbial communities from Stordalen Mire near Abisko, Sweden - I_Palsa_E3_1 | ecosystem: Environmental > Terrestrial > Soil > Palsa > Peat permafrost | place: Sweden...
CGTCCAACGCGATGAAATTCGTCCGTCTCATGGTTGTCTCCTGGCCGAATGGGTCATCCGTGTCCAAGAGACAGCGTATCCGAAGCTACAGCCCCACACTTCTTACATCTTCAATAGAACTCGCAACCGCATTTTGGAAAGAATTTCCCCGATTTTACGCCCAACAGACGCAGCAGATGAGTAAGACCATCGATCCATCGCACGGAACTGGGATGAGTCGCAAAGCCGCAAGGGTCGCCGTTACTGCAGTAGACCGTCGACGGCATTGGGGATAGGCAGCTCAATTGGATATCCGCGGCGCCGGTTTGATAGTTTTGAGCATCGCATCTGAAAGATGAATATAGGCATTGGCCTGCGCCGGATCGGAGGTAAAAATGAACTGCACGAAATTCCCCGGCGACAGCTCCAGGATTGCCAGCCGCACTGTTGATGACGTGGAACGGCCACCCGGGAGCTTCACGGTACATTTAACGGCATCCGTCACATTCAGGCCGGGGACGTTGTTTTCGAGGTGCCAGTTCAAGGGGTGATCCGCTGGAATGCTAAGCCCCTTGGCCATGTTGGCAGAATATCCGTCACGTATCGCCGTAAAGGTGACAGGCGTAGGAGTCTCAATTGGCTCAATGTCCACCGAAAACGGTTGGCCCAGCGCCGTGGTTGAGAGATCGTTGATACCCACGTTGAAAAGTTCAGGCGTCGAATCGAATTTGCGCGCACACCTGGGAAATTTCATGCTGAAGGAACCGAAAATGCTCCAGGGTGCGTCAGTCATTTCGTCCAGATGCTTCAGTGGCACGTCAGGTGCGAAGAAAGAAACGGTGGGAAGGAAATCTTCCAGTTGTTTGGATGCATCGGCCGTCGCGGTGTTGAATGCGCTCACCATATATATGTAATTGCCATGGGCAACAAGGTAAGTCACACGACGGGTGAACGAATTGACCGCATAATCCGCCGATGTCTTGACAGCTTTTTCGCCACCGATGGTATACGAGCCGGGAGCGATCGTAGCGCCATGTTCATGCACCATGGACTGTGCCATGCGATCGGCGCTGGCGCCCTTGGCCGGGACCCACTCGATGCAGAGTGCCGCTCCCGGACATGCGGATTCCCTATTAAACGAATAGAGTCCCACACATCCGGGCGAAGTGGTCAGGTCAAAGGTCGCCCTACCTGGCGGCGTGAACGCAATGCCGAAGGTCGGGAATTTGACCGAATCGGCGGCCGCGGATGAGACCAAAAGCGCGGCCAAACAAAGGGAAACGAAGATCTTGGATCTCATGTGGCAGCTCCTTTTGTGTCGTCGTCGTGCCGAGAGTCCTGATCTTGATGCGACCCTCTGACATTCGCTGTTGCCGTTCGGAATCACAAGCGTCGGCGGCTATTTCATCGCCTCTTCCACGGTCTTGGCGACTGCTTCTTCACTACCAGGGCCAAAGCCCACGAAGACTTGCTTGACAACGCCATCCTTGCCGATGACGACGGTCTGGGGAATGCCTGTCACACCGTAATTGTGCGATGTTTCGTGCTTGTCGTCTTCGAACAGCACGTGGATGGTGAGCTTCTTTTCCTCCACAAACGGCTTCACCCTGCTTTGATCTTCATCAACGCTGACAGCGAAAACTTTCAGGCCGGCGGCTTTGTGATCCTCATACACCTTGTTCAAGTGCGGCAGCGACGCCACGCAGGGCCCGCACCACGTTGCCCAGAAATCGACGATGACGACGCTGCCCTTTTGCTCCGATAACTTGACCGGCTTGCCATCGAGGCCGACAAGCTGGAAATCAGGGGCAGGCTTGCCGATCAGCGCGGAAGATGCTCCCTCCGCCAGGGCCGCGGGGACCGGGGCGCTCAACTCACGAGCGCCCTTGGGCGGCGTCCACGCAAATTGCTTGTCATCCACCTTCGCCGGCGTGGCCACCGTCATGTAATCAAACACGAGCATGGCTTTGTTCACCTGCTGATGCCCGAGCTTTTCAAAATATTTCCGCTGATCGGCTGTCAATTGCCGCAGCAAGTATGATTGTGGATCGATTAAAAAGGTGAATACGCCGTCGTCGTTGCTCATCCGCAAGGTCAGGCAATCTTGATCGCCGTATTTGGTGGGGCTCAGCAAATCGATAGTGGTTTGGGTCTTGGGATTGGCGGCGGCATCGGGCGGCGGGGGGCAGAAAATCTTGGCGGTATCGATCAACTGCGTGGCTGGATCAGCGGTCAGCAGCATGGCCAGCGACGGATTCTGTTCTTTGACGACATCCCACACCGCCCCGGGCCATGAGCCGGTGCGATCCGCCGGCGCGTCTTTTTGTACATAATTATTGTCTTCAACTGAAAATGCGTACGCCTTTTGTCCAGTCGAGCCGGCGATCATGTTGCCGGTGACTTCACTGACAAATTTGTTGGGTGATTGAAACGAGCCGTGAAACTTATCCGTGTATTGCTCCGGCTTGCCGTCGATGTCACTGTCCAAATGAACCGTGCCCGCCAATTCGATCGCCGAGACGTTTTTGTATGCCGAGGTGATGTCGGCGAGCAATCTTTGGGCGGCCGGGCTGACTTGGGCGGTCATGGGCCGAGCAGGTTGGGTGGCGGCGGAGTTGTGCGGTGCAGTGGTGGGCTGCAGCAAATCATCATCGGCCCGTAATGTGGATACAGCGGTGAAAAACAAACCCGTTACAGCCAGTGATGCTATTAAGCGGTTCATATTGCACCTCAAAAGCTTAAAGGGCCGATCAATCAAACTCATCGCCGCGGAACGTGTTGCCGAGATAAGCCGCCCGCACCTGGGGATCATTGATGATCTCGCGCGGCGTTCCTTCCTTGATCTTTTTACCGTCATCGATGATCAGCCCGCGATCACACACTTTCAACGTCTGCGGCACATTGTGATCCGTAATCAGAACGCTTTTGCCGAACTCGTGCTTGAGCCGCCGCACTTCACGCTGCAGATCTTCGACGGCAATCGGATCGACGCCGCTGAACGGCTCATCGAGCAGGATCAACATCGGCTGCGTCACCAGCGACCGGGCAATCTCGAGCTTTCGACGCTCGCCGCCGCTGAGAGTTTCCGCGCGCTGATTTCGTAGCTTCAGCAGGCCATATTGATCGAGCAGGACATTGGCCCGCTTGTCGCGCTCGGCTCTGGTTAGATTACTCAGCGTTTCCAGAATCGCCTGGAGATTTTGCCAGACCGTCAAACGGCGAAAATCGCTGCGTTCCTGGGACAAATATCCTATGCCCCGGCGAGCCCGCTTGTACATCGGCAAATGCGTGATGTCGTAACCGTTGAATGCCACCGCCCCGCTGTCGGGCTTGATCATGCCCATGATCATGCGGAAGGTGGTCGTCTTGCCCGCCCCGTTTCGGCCGAGAATGCCAACAATTTCCTGCTGGCGGAGAACAAAACTCACCTGATCCACCACCGTGCGGCCACTGTATGTTTTGACGAGCTTAGTCGTTTCCAGCAAATTCATTCAGGTATTTCAATGCGCAGCCGGCCACATCCGAACCGGCCGACAGTGTCGTCGGCAATGGTGTAAAATCAAGTCGCCTCTAAAATGTGGATAACCTGTGCATCAAAATTATTCGACGTGCTGGAAATAGCCTGTATTTATCGTTCTATTCGACCGCTGGTGGCCATATCGATGGGTGACACAACATACACACATCGGCTGCATCAAATGCATTCAATTAACTGTAAGTACAATACAAAAATGAAGTTACGCTTCATTAAGGAAGGATTAGGATCAGAAATTCCTTAGAGATTCCCTGAAGCGGAGGATGACGGAACAACGTTCCGCGAATTTTCAAGGTGTGGAGGCCATTTTTTTTCAACCCCATGTGCATAAGTCTGTTGCTATCGGTAAAGATTGAATATTTTGCGAAGGAAGGGCTTGCTCGGATATTTTGCACATCTCGTAGCCGGCGGATTGAAGCAGAATTGGCTCTTCGGCATGGGCTGATCACGTGAACTGTTTATCAGACCGCATGGCTTTGGATTCAAGTCAGCTCACCTCATAGAGAAGGAGCGGCGAATGGCGACGGGCAAAGTAAAATGGTTCAACGATCAAAAGGGTTTTGGTTTCATCCAGGCGGAGCAAGCGGGGCAAGACGTTTTTGTCCATCACACGGTCATCGAAGGCGACGGTTACAAGACTCTGGCCGACGGCGAAACCGTGGAATATGAGTGCGAGTCGAGCGCCAAGGGACTCAAGGCGACCAAAGTGAAGCGCGTGGCGGCACCGGTCGCAGCCTCTTGATCGCTCATTGCCGAACGGGCGCGGTTCGATGCGGCGGTCTTTTGATCTCCGGTGGCTTGCTCCAATTCCGCAGCTTGGCTAGCGCCTCTGCCAGCGCGATTGCAGGTGAATTGTTGACACCGCCGTCGCTTTGGACAGCGATCCAACCTTGAAATCCAACACCCATCAGCCGCGCCACAAACGGCTGTAGCGGCACATCCCCCTGGCCAAAGGGACATGGAATTGCGTTGGCCTCGCTGATTCGGGCGTCACGGACCATGGTGTAGGCGATTCGACTGTTGAGATTTGGAACGCTCACCCAAGGCGATTCGCCTGCATTGGCCGCGGTACACACATCCCAAGCCGCTGCGATCGCCGGATGATTCACCGCTTCCAGCAAAAGCCACATCGCATGTGCATTGGCAAATGGCGGCTGATTCTCAATGACTAACGTGACATCCTCTGTCACCGCCGCATCACCCAATGGCTGCAACCACTTGGCTAGTTTCGATAATTCCAAAGGAGCTAGGCCGGCAATTTTCACATGATGGCAATCGACCGATTGCGCAGTTTGAATCGCTTGCCTCACCTGATCGGCGGAGATTTCTTGAGAATGACGGTTTGAACCGCCGGCAAGGTCGCAGCAGACACAAGCCACCACCGCACCGTTGGCGGCGAGTTCCTGGCTGATCCGTTCGATCTGCTCCGTGGCGGCCGCCTCGACCCCTTGATATCCCAATTCCTTAGCATGAGCGGCGATCGTCGGCGCATCCCACTGCGGGCAGCAATTCGTACTGAAGGCATATTTCATATTCTCCATCATAAAGACAATTGACACATTTGCCGAAAATGATCTCGCAAAATCAAACCCCGTTGTTGGTTGCAAATGCGACTGGCGACGGGGTTTGAACTTTTTCTGATAGAGTCAGACCTGCCGAGATGCGAAAATGGCGGAAAGACATCATGCCCGGGAAGGCCAGGGTCGAAATGTGTCGGTTGCTGGAAAAATTCCCCAGAGGTTAGCCATGGCGGAGATCAACAGCCTGAACCCATTGCAGAATAGGATTCGTGAGTTGGCAACCGCGGGGCTTGGCAAGCAGGCTGGAATTGTGGTCGGGATCATGCGAGGCGGCGAACCGTGGGTGGCTGGGTACGGCAGTTTCGACGCGGGGCTGCAACCGCCCGATGAGGATACTATCTTCGAGATCGGCTCCGTCACCAAAGTCTTCACGACCCTGGTGCTCGCGGAGATGGTCCTGCGCGGCGAAGTTGCCCTCGACGACCCCGCGCAAAAATACCTGCCCAGCAACGTTCCGATGCCGAAGTGGCGGGATCAGGAAATCACGCTCTTCCACCTGGCAACGCATACGTCCTCTCTGCCGCGGCTGCCGCGCAACCTGTGGAAGACGATGATTAATAACCCAGCCAATCCGTATGCCAATTATCAAGTCAGCGACATGTACGAGTTTCTGTCCGGTTACAAGTTGAAGTGTCCGATTGGCAGCCGCGTGAAATACTCGAACCTCGGCATGGGGCTTTTGGGCCACATCCTCGGACTCGTGGCCGGCATAAGTTACGAAGAATTGGTCAGCGAATGTATCCTGCGACCGCTCGGGATGAACAGCACGTCGATCACACTCAGCCCCGACCAGCAGGGGCGACTGGCGCCGGGCCACACCTCAAGGGGCAAGGTCACGGCGAATTGGGATATCCCTACCTTAGCCGGCGCCGGCGGATTGCGCTCGACTGCGGGCGACGTGCTCCGCTTCACGGCGGCGAGCATGAACCGCACGACCAGTCCACTCACCGAGGCGGTGCAGCTCTGTCAGCGCCTTTACAAAACTCGCAAAGCCCTACCGTCCTGGAAAGCCTACGCCCTTGCTCTGCTTTTCAGCGGACTGGGTGTTTTTGCGCAATGGCACTTCAGACTGGCTTCCAGAAATCCGTCCTTGGTGCTGGCGGTGGGCTGGCCAACGCTTTTCGCGGCTTCGTACTTGGGACTAGCTCCAGGATTGCTTGCCGCGGCAACGACAGTGGCCGGCACCTATTTTCTGCAACACGGCCACAACTTCAGCTTGTGGGCAGAACTCGTCATGAGCGTGATATGGTTATCAGCCGGTTTCGCCTTGCGTCGTTCCGGCTTGCGCAATCGGAGAGTCATGCTCGGCTGGCAGCATCAGCGACTCTACCAGCTCGACGGTGTCGGCATCGACGCGCGAAACGTATGGGTTCGCATGGCGCGGCACGTATTCCATCCGTTTAAGCGCGGCCCACGCCTCGTTTGGCACAATGGCGGCACCGGTGGCTACAGGAGCTTCGTGGGCTTCACTCCCGAGACGCAAGCTGCTGTCGTGGTGCTTGCGAATTCGGCGAAATCGGTTGATTCAGTGGGAGTGGAGATCTTGAAGCTGTTGAATCGCGCAGTTGGAGAAGCGGCCAGCAATGACGATTGACCGGGAAATCACGCCATGTTTGAAACATCGAGGCAAACGACCTGTTTGTCGCTGCGGGCGAAAATATGTCCGTCACTGATGGTCGGCATCGTCCAGCACTTGCCTTGCATTGGCTGGCAGCGGGCGAGCTCTTTGTATTGTGCAGGATCGGCCTTCACCAGCACCAGGTCCCCTTCCGGTTCCTGCACAAGAACAAACCCGTCGACAAAAACGGTTGCGCCGCGCCAGATCTCCCGTTTTGACTGGGACCACATAATGTTGCCTGTCGCCATCTCCACGCAACGCAATGAGGCCGGGGAATCTTCGTATAACCCGTAAAGGTATTTGTCGAAATAGACCGGGGTTGCCCAATGGTTCATCAGTTTTCTTGGTTTGCGCCAGAGCTCCCGGACCGTGAATTTGTCGCCGGATTTATGCACTTCAACGCATCCTGCTCCGACATTGTAAGCAGCGGAACAGTAAACCATGTTCCCGCCAACAACGGGGGAAGCGGCAGTCGAGACTTTATGTGGGAAGGCGTAGCGCCACAGCACCGCACCGGTTTGCGGCTCCATCGAAACCAATCCGCTGCCGGTCAGGAAAATGATTTGCCGCACACCGTCAATCGTGGCTGGTGTGGGTGAAGAATGTACCAGATCGTCACTTTCCTTTGCCCAAATATTTTTCCCCGTAGCGGAGTCAAACGCCATGAGCGATTTGCCGTTGCCGGCTCCGGAGTTCAGGAAGATGCGATCGCTGTCCAGCACTGGTGACGCGGCGCTTCCCCATCCTGGAACCTGCCCGCCGTATTCCTTCTGCAAATCAACACGCCACACTCTCGATCCATCTTTGGCGTTCAAACAATCGAGCTTCAAATAAGTGCCGAGCACGAACACGTGATCGCCACTCACGGTCGGCGTGGAGCGTGGCCCGTCGCCGCCCTGGCGATCGGTGATGGCCTGGTCGATGGTTGTGATCCACTGCACTTTGCCGGTCTTCGCATCGAGCTTCCAGCAAGATTCCTTGCCATCCTTTTCTCCGTTGCAATAAGCGGCGTCACCGACCGGGCTGACGGAGCTGAAACCCAGACCCATGGGCACTTGCCACACGATGCGCGGCCCGCCGGGGGGCCAGGCGGTCCCGATCTTTTCATCGGCGTGGCCGTCATGATCCGGTCCGCGATACATAGGCCAATCGGCTCCATAAGCCGCTGCTGTCGCCAGCAAAGATGCGCCGGCTACGCCGAGCAGATTACGCCGAGTGATCGAGTGCATGAAAACCTCCAGTTTAACTAACAGGATAGCCGCAAGTTTCGCTGCGGGCCAACCTTGACGCGACGGAGGCAAAAAATTGATGCCTGGCCGCCGATTCTTATGATGTTCGCCGGTCCACTCGCCCCATGGACTGTCGGGAGAAATTCCACGCGTGTCAGAACCATCGCAAGACCTTATCGATGTGCCGGTGCGCCCGGCGGGACCCTTTGCTTCGTATATCGCTCCGGTGCTGCTGATATTGCTGGCGGTCGCCATTGGATGGTTTTTACCGGGATCGCATATACCAAAAAACCTGCGCGGGGCGCCGGCACAACGGCTGCAATCGCTGCTTGGTTTGTGCTCGTTTATCTTCCTGGCTTATCTGCTGGGACGCATCCGCAATCGGCGGGCATCTCCCTTTCCCTGGCGGGCACTGCTCTGGGGCGTCGCGCTGCAATTCGCATTTGGTGCATTGGTGCTGAAAGTGCCGGATTTGCTGGAGGCGGTCAACCAATTCATCAAAGCCCTGCTTGATTTCACCGCTGAGGGCGCAAAAATCGTTTTCGGAAATCTCATCCACAGCGAAGGCGTCCCGGTTCTGGTTAAGACAGCCGACGGGCATAGCCTCACCGGCTTTGCCGACACCGGAGCCTATTTTGCTTTTTTTGTGCTGCCAACCATTTTGTTTTTCTCGACGCTCACGGCCATCGCCTGGCACACCGGCGTGATGCAATACGTGGTGCAGGGCCTGGCCTGGATCATGAGCAAATCCATGCGGACCAGCGGGGCGGAAACGCTGACCGTGGCGGCCAACATTTTTGTCGGCCAGGCGGAATCACCTCTGATCATCAAGCCGTTTTTGAATACGGTGACCAATTCGGAACTGATGTGCATCATGGTGGCCGGCTTTGCCAACATCGCATCGGGCGTGCTCGGCCTTTACACACTTTGGCTCGGGCCCTACATCCAGAATGTCGGCGGGCATCTGGCGGCGGCGTGCTTCATTTCCGCGCCGGCGTCGCTGCTGATCTCCAAGCTCCTGCTGCCTGAAACCACCGTGCCGCAAACCGCGGCGGGTGTCACGTTCAAGGTGGAGAGAACCGGCACTAACATCATCGACGCCGCCACACGAGGAACCAGCGATGGATTGGGATTGGCCCTGAACGTCGCCGCGATGCTGGTGACTTTCACCGCCATTGTCGCCCTGCTCAATTTTCTGCTGACATGGGTTTGCGCCAAGACGCATCTTTCGCATGGCCAGCCGCTGACATTGCAGCAAATGCTGAGCTATCCAATGTCACCGCTGGCGTGGTTGTCGGGTGTGAGTTGGCATGATTCCCGAGCCGTCGGCTCGCTGCTGGGCATCAAAACGGTGCTCAACGAACTACTGGCCTACAACGACATGCGGCAAAGTTTCTCGCAAAACCCGCTGTTTATTTCACCGCGATCGGCCCTGATCGCCGCTTATTCATTATGCGGGTTCGCCAATTTCGCTTCGATCGGCATTCAAGTGGGCGGCATCAGCACGCTCGCCCCCAGCCGCCGCACCGATCTGTCCCGCCTCGGATTGATGGCCATGATCGGCGGAGCGATCGCTTCGTTCACCACTGCTTCGGTCATCGGCGTGCTGCTGTGATGTCACTTCGCGCACCTCATAACGCAGGTAGCGTTTTTTCATCCACCGCACCGCCAGCAGATCGATGAACGCACGGAAAGCGCGGTTGCGAAATCCATATTTCGGCACGCCGGCAAAACGCTGCGAATGTTTCACCGGCACTTCCAGCACACGAAAGCCGCGCATTTTTATCAGCGTCGGGAAGAAACGGTGCATGCCGGTGTAAAGCTGAAGACCCTGCAGGCAATGGCGGCGGTAGATTTTCAGGCTGCACGCGGAATCGTTAATCGTTTCGTCGCTGAGCCAATTGCGGATGCGGTTGGCCATGCGGGTTTGCCAGCGGCGGAAATTGGTGTCGTGGCGATCTTTGCGCCAGCCGGTGATCATGTCGTACCCTTCGCCGTCGTTGAGCATGTGGACCAGGCGCGGGATTTCTTCCGGATCATTTTGCAAATCGCCATCCAGTGTGGCGATCACATCGCCCCGTGCGGCTTTGAAACCGGCATCGAACGCCGCGCTTTGCCCGCTGTTCCGGGCCATTCGCAGGATACGCAGCCAGAGATAGGTGGACGTGGCATTGGACAGAAGCTCCGGCGTGGTGTCCGTGCTGCCGTCGTCGCAAATGATGACCTCGAAGAGGCGATCGAATTTTGCCAGTGCGCCATTTACCCGGCGCAGTAGTTCGGCGATGTTTTCCTGCTCGTTGTAAACCGGGATCACGACCGAAAGAAAAGGCGTGTCAGGCATGTGCAACTCCGGGATTCGTATCCGCACTTGGCGCCAGTAGTCGAAGAAGCCATTCCGCGCTCCATGCTGCCATCATCCCAAATAACGCGCCTGCTATCACATCGCTGGGATAATGGGCGTTCTCCAGGACACGTTCTATGCCGATCAAAATCGGCCAGACAAAAAAGAGCGGTGCGGCACGTGGCCATAGCAGAGCCAATGCGGTGGCGGTGGAAAAGGCCAGGCACGTGTGACCGGAGGGAAACGCCTGATCGTTGGCGGTCCATAATCCTGAGATGCCTTGGGCGAAGGGATGAAATTCAAACGGGTGGGCAGTCGGTCCCCGGGAATAAGGCCGTGTCCGGCCGGCGCACCATTTGGCCAAGGTGTAAAAAAGACCGGCAAGAACTCCGCTGAGTAGGATCAGGGAGGCCGCATATCCTGCGCGCCGAGGACCGGAGAAGATGCACACCAACGCCGCGAGGGGAAGCGCGATTGGCAACGTACCTTTGAGATAATTACCAGGCAGCTTGATGATCGACGCCCAGATAGAGTGTTTCAGGATGGGAGGTAATTTCTCTTGAAATGCCCAGGCGGCGGTGGATGCATCAAAACGAGCGGCGACACCGATCAAGATCAGCAAACAGACGATGAGAATCGGTCGCCAAGGGATGCGGGAAGGCTTGGCAGCGGTCATCGCGTGATTGGATCGCAACGTCGCTCGTCGGCTGACTTGTCCATCCGTGGCATCGGCCATGCTGCCAAGGGTAACCGATGGCTGGGACATGTTGAAAGCGGGTGGCGCTTTGGCTGATGAAATAAAAAGCGGAAGCACGGTCCACTCGCGCGACCGTGCTCCCGTGTTCTTCTCGATTCGTCAGCTTCCCAGAACGATTTTACGTGTTCTGGTACTCGTAGAAGGTTTTGATATTTCGGCCGTAATATCCGCCGCCCTGGGCTCGCACGCCGTTGAGCACGACGCCCAGGTGCTCGGCTTTCAGAGCACGCAAGCTGTCACGCATGCGGGTCAGCAAGCCGCGGCTGTTGCCACGGGCGCGAACCACCGTGACCACGCCGTCGACTCGCGAGGCCATCGCCTGCGATTCGCTGACCACCATCAATGGGCCGCTGTCAAAGATCACGTGATCGAACTCTTCCAGGGCCCGCTCGATGAAATCGATGAGCAACTGGCTTTCAAACATTTCCGTGGCGTTGATCGGCTTGGGACCGCTGGTCATGACGGCCAGATTCGGCACCTGCGTTTCCTGCACCACTTCATCGAAGGTGACGGCGCCGTTGAGCACGTCACTGAAACCTTGATCGTTGGCCAGGCCGAACACCTTGTGAATCTCGGGCCGGCGGAAGTTGCTGTCGACCAGGAGAATGCGGCGGCCGTTGAGCGCCAAACCGGCGGCGAGGTTGCAGGCAATGGTGGTCTTGCCGTCGCCGGGACTGGGGCTGGTGATCAGCAGACTGCGCGTGGTGTCAAGCGTGGCGGCGTGCTGCAAGCGCGTACGTACCTGCCGCAATTGTTCGGCGGTCATCGAATGCGGAGCATCGAAGATCACCAGCGGCAAGCGGGCGCCGGTCGCCTGCGGGTCCTGCGATTCATCGCCAATCATTCCCAGAAGCTGCATCTGCACGCGAATCACGTCACGATCGCTGCGGACGGTGGTATCGGTCATTTCTCTCAGGAAGGCGATGCCCACGCCGATAATCAGACCCAAAGCGATGGCGATCGGAAGAATAAACTTCAGCTTGGGGAACGATGGATTAGATGGCTGCTCCGGCTGCTGCGACCACGAAATTTTGCCTTCCAGCTTTTGCTTCGTTGTGTTGTCCAACACGTCCAACTGCTTATCCACTTCGTGGATCTCGTCAAGGATGATCTTTTGCTCTTGTTCGAGGGAGTAATACTGGATCAGGTTGCCGGAAATGTCCGACAGGTCAGTTTGCAGCTCGTCGACTTTCTGCTTTAATTCATCACGGGTCTTGGTGGCGGCGGCCACATTGCTGGCGAGTGAATCAAGGATGCCGTTGCGGGCCTTGGCTCGAGTCTGAGCGTCGAGGTCGTCCACCTTTTTCTTTTGGCGATCATAGCCGGTCTTGGCCAGCAGCACGCGCGGATGCGAATCACCGAGCTGATCACGCATGCTTTCATACTGCGATTCCAAGTAATCGAGCGTGTTTTTCTGCTGCTGCAACTGCGGATTAGATTCGGTGAGCTGGTCGACGGAGTAAGGATCGACGCCGCGCGCCAGCGACTCCTTGGTATTTTCGAGTTGTACCGAGGCGCCCTTCAACTCAAGCTCGGCCACGCCCATCTGATGACTGGCCTCTTCCAACTGTATCTGCTTGAAGCTCATGCGCTGGCTCAGAACATCACCGCCGCCGGCGGCCACCGTGTCCCGGATTCCCGCCAGGTGATTCTTGCTAGCGAGCAAGTTGTTCTGATAACCCCGTTTCAGCTCGCTGAGCTCTTCGCTGTGGCGGCGGCCCTCCTCGTAGGTGAGGTTCTGCTCATCGTTGATGTGCTGGTTGCAAATCTCACGGACGATGATCTGGCAGTCTTTGGGTTTGGAAAAGGTGAAATCGACTCGCACCAGCCTCGTTTCAGGAATGGGCGAGGCGGAGAAACAATTATCCTCGAAATCTTCCTTGGCCGCCGCCACATCCGGCACGCCATTGCGGATGAATTGCTTGAACCAGTCGGTGTTGCGAATGTCGCTGGAGTCGTTTTGCAGCACTTTGCTTAGCAAGGCGTCGGACTTGAGGATGGCCACCTGCGTCTTTTGTTCCAAGGCGGTGGTGCCGGGGTCGACCTGGTTGCTTTCGCGCTCGATCGGATTGGGGTTGACATCCGCTTTTACCTGCAACAGGCCGGTGGCCGTGTACCGGGGGTAATGGTCGTATAGAAACTTATTGACCGCCCAACCAACGACGGCAGAGGAGCAGACCATGATAATGATCAGCCAGGCATGCGCGCGGATAATGCGCCACATGTCGTTGCCGGTCATCTGGCCGGCAGCTGCGCCAGCCTGAACAATCGGCCCGCCAGGCATGCTGGGAGCCAACTGAGTATTACCTGCCGGTCGTGGCAAGCGCGCGGAAGTAGTTTGCGGCAACGTCGTCATAACTTCGGCTCCTCTAGCACCTTTGGGGGGTGCGGATCAAGCAAAAACTGCTTTGCCAGTCGCTCATCTGGACATCGGCTCAGTAAGATGGGTATTCGCGTCTCAACATACTTATGAAGCGGCACGGGTCCCATATTTTTCAGCGATCAGGCGTCCTATAACCTGCTCGACACACATTCATCCATCGACCAACGCATCACACTACGGTTTAACCGCTGGCCGGGTTCCCGGGGCAGTTGCCGGACCGTTGGCCATGCTCTTGGCCTTGGCCAGGGTGTCGGTAATCGACGACTGCAGCTTGGCGTCAATCGGCTCACCTTTATCTTTACGATCGTTGAGCATCTTCTGCGCCCTTTCCAGCGCCGCCTGCGCTTCCAGCGCGAGCTTTTTCTGCAAGAAGGCGTAACCCAGGTGGTAATACCCTTCCATGATAGCACGACGATCAAGGGCCATCTGGATGTTGCTAATGCCCTCATCAACGCGGTTATTTCTGACCAAAATCCACCCCTGCGTCTCAAGCACATTGGGGTCCATCTGGCCGGATTTCTGCATGAGCTCAAACGCCCTGGTACTAAAGCCCAAAGCCTTTGCCGCATCAGGCGGATTGAGATCGTCCGAGTACAGACAGGCAAGATTGTTCAGTGCCACGGTGTCGTTGGGCTGAACCGCCAGCAGCTTTTCGTACATGGAACGGGCCTGTTCGTATTTACCGCTGAGCATGTAAGTCAGGCCGGCCACCACGTAGGTAGCTTCCTGCTCACTGGGCTTGAGCTTATCGATATCTGCCAGCAGCGCCTCGACCTTGGCCTGGGCACGGGGATAATCCTGCTTATTGAGATACAAATCGACGATGATGACACGCCAATGGTTGTCACCCTTGGCAGCCTCCTTTTCCAGGCGGGCGATGGCTTGATCGACGCCAATGGTGTCGGAAATGCTCTGCACGATCATCATCGTGCCGTCATCGTTGCGGAGCCGATTGGTGATCTCCAGCCCCTTGTCAAAATCGTCCAGCGCCTCTTGTTTTTGACCCTGGCGCGCCTCGGCGATCGCCCGGGCTTGATACACCCACCAGCCGCTGTCCACGATTTGCGGGCTTTTGAGCAGTTCGCCGGCTTCGCTCTCCAGCTCGGGAAAGTGCTTGAGCTTGATCAGGACCATCAGGTAATCCTGCATGAGCGGCACGATGCGCTGCGGCTGACCCGCTGACAAACGCAGCGCTTCACGAATTGCAGTCAGTGATTTTTCATCCTCTTTGCGCTGCGCCCACATCTGCGCTTCGACACGCCACCAGTCAGGGTCTTTGCGGAAGTCGGGCATGTTCTGGGCTTCGTGGATCAAATTCTCGACATCGCTCCAGCGTGGCGTCAGCAGCGTGCCGAGCATTTCGATCAGGCGCATGCGCAGCTCTTTGTTGGAGGGCTGCATGCGTAAGGCGGCGGACAACTCGGTGATCGCCTCTTCCGACTGACCGTGGGCACGCATCGCTTCGCCCAGGGACAAGCGAGATTGCACTTGCAAGGCCAAATTGCCGGTATCGGCCAGGTCCCGGGCGGAAGTGAAATCCTTGATGGCATCCGGCAGATCCGCTTGACCTAATCGCAGGTGAATCAAGCCCCGATCAAAGTAAGCAGAGGCGTTCTTGGGATCAGCGAGCAGCGCTTTGTTGAGCTGATCGAGCGCCGACGCTGTCTTATCCTCCTGCAGCATCAGCATGCCCTTGATCGACAGCAAGCGAGAATCATCCGGCGCATCCTTCAGCATCGCGTCCAAATACTTTTCGGCATCGGTCAACTTTCCGCTGGCCATGTAAATCTGAATGAGCAACTGCTGAGTCGGGCGATCCTTGGCGTTGACATCCACGAGCTTCAACGCCTCATCATATTTGTGAACGCCTAGGTAGTACGCCGCGACCTGCTGGCGAACCCCCGGAGCATTTTTGCTGAGCATCAATGCATCTTTCCACGCCGCCTCGGCTTCGGCCTGTTTGCCAATCCGGCCGTAGTATTCCGCCAACATGATGGTCGGCTTGGGGTTATCCTTCCACTTGGGCACGGCAGCCATTTCCTTCAGGGCCTTTTCACCACCCTGAAAATCACCGATTTGCGAACAAATATCGGCAAAATAGGCGTACTCCAGCTCCTGTTCGCCGGGCCATTTGGTCAGAACCTGAGCAAACCCGTCGTGAGCCTTTTGCATGGGTTGGTGGGCATCCTCCGGCTTTCCTTTTTGTAATTGCTGTTTAGCCAATTCCCACCAGGCTGCGTACAGGGCGATTTGCGGACCAATCTTGTCAGGAGCGGCCTTGGCTTCCTGTTCACGAGTCGGGATCGCCTGCTTAGGATCATTATCCAAAAACCACGCGACTTCGCGCTCCTTGAACCAAGGATCGTGCGGAAACAGTTTGCGCCCCTGGTCGATATAGCTCTTGGCGTCCTCCAGACGCGGGGAATTCATGAGTAAATAGCACTCGACTATGCCGCGGAGCGACTCGAGATTGCCCGCCTGGCGATCCAGGGCCATGGTATATTTGGCGATCGCATCATCGTATTTGCCCTTCTGCCGCAGCACGTCGCCGAAGTCGACCCAACTGCGCGCAAAGGCGGGGAAAGTGTCGACCATCTCCGAGGCGACATCTTCGGCCGCCTTCAAATCCTTGCGCGCCTCAGCCAGTCGGAACTTGTAAATCAAGCCATGCGCCTGGTCGGCATTTTGCTCCGCCAGCTTGGCCATATACCGCTCGGCATCGCTGAACTGGCTGCTCTCCAGCGCGTAGGTGAAGCGAATGTCGAGCACCGTGGCGTCGTCCGGAGCGCTCTTTTCCGCCGCATCCAGATGCTTTTGGGCTTCGGTCTTGTCGCCGGAGCTTTTATAGAATTCAAAAAAGCTGATCTCCCGGCGCGTGGGATCCGTGATCGATTCAATTCCCTTCTTGGTCAACTCGATAATCCTGGGAACATCTTTCTTCAGTTGGGCGTCGAGAATCTGCAAGGGGATGGAATCGGGCGTCTTGGCCAGGCCGTCTTTGACCACCTTGGCGGCTAGATCCGCTTTGCCCTGGCTGGAATAAATCTGCACCAGTGTGCGATCCGTATCCACATCAGCAGGGTCCTTGGTGCGGAGCAACTCGTAAAGCCGCATCAAATCGGGTGTGTGGCCGCCGGCCACCAGCAGAAACGGAATCTTCGCGCGGATTTGGTCGGGGGTCTTTTCCGGCATGGAGCTGAGTAATTTTTCCATTGCGGCGGGACCGATCTTTTCGGGATTCTTCATCAGCAGCATCACATCCAGGCGCTGCAGCTCCATGTCGTTCTTGGCATCAGCTTTTTCCAGATCGCGCACCTTCTGCAGCTCGGCTCTTGCTTGATCCACCTGGTCCTCGTCAATCAGCAGCCCGGCCAACTGTTTGTGGGCGTCGACGTTCTCAGGCTGCCTGTCGACCACCAGTTGCCACTGATTGCGTGCCAAACCGGTCTGGGTGGCCAGCGAATACGCCTGAGCGAGACACTTATCCAGTGACCGATCGTGCGCCCGGTCGCCTTTACTCTGCCGCAGCATGTCCCGAGAACGTTCCAGGAGAGGAATGGCCTCAATCGCCCCTTCCTTGCCCGGCTTAACCTTCAGGGCGATAAAGCCTTTGGTAAAAAAAGTGCGGTAATCGGTGGGTCTCAACTCGACAAGCTTGGCATAATGATCGTCAACCTGTTGATTGAGTGCCTTGCGCTGCGCCGGATCGGTCGCGGCTTGGAATTGCTCCAGCAGCAGTTCAATCAATTCACGTTCGGTATCCGCTTGCAGATCGCGTTTGCCGGGGTGATAAAGCGCGGTGGAAGTATTGCGGTTGGATTCAACCAGTGGGCGCTCGAGCAACTCGATCGCCTTAGCGCGGCGTTTGGGATCATCGCGTAACCAGTTGGCGTAAAGAATACGGGCCTGCTGGTCATCGGGCCGCAGTTCCAGCAACTCATCGAGCAATATTTCAATCGTCAAATCGCCTCTTACGGGCTTGGACGTGGGAAGCGTAAGAACGCTTGTAGCATCTTGCTTGAGGCGACTCCTGCGGGCCAGAAACGATGCATATTCCTGGTAAATCTCCAGGACTGATGGATTGTCCGGATGCAGCCTGGCGTCCACGCGTGCCTGGGCGAGCGCTTCGCCGATGCGCTTCACATACTCAGCGCGATCGCTCTGCGCATCATCTTCATCGACGCCGATGGTGAGGCCGCGCAGCACGACGTAATAGTTAAGGGCCAGGGTGGGATTGTCAGGCGCCTTGGCAAAAACGCCGCTGAAGGTTTGGTACGCCAGTTTTTCCTTGGCCGTCGCCACACTGTTGTCTCCGGCGGCGCGGGACTCCTGGGCTTGCTTGATGTAACCTTCGCAAAGGTAGTAAGGGACGTCCGGGTTGATACGTGCTGGATCGTTGGCGGCCAGATCCTCGTCGAGTATCTTCTTGAGTCCTTTGAGATTGTCCTCGAGCGCGGACGGCGGCGTGGCGATTCCCCTTAGCCAGGCGGCGATCACCGAAATGCGCGAATACGCATTGGCACGCCGCTTCAGGTCGATCAGGTCCTGCTTATCCTGGGCGTTGAAGCGCGAATCATTTTCATTCAGCTTCAAAATGCGGGAGGCAACGTTTTGCAACTCCGTAAAAGTGCCGGTCGATGAGTGAAAGCTCTCGACCTTTTTGACATCGATATCCAATATCTTTCCCAGGGCGTCTTTGTTGCTGGGCTCCGTCTCGAGCACGGTGTTCCATTGCTTGTTCGCTAGTTCGCTGTATTGATCCTGATCGCCCTCAGTGATAGCCATGTCGTACAGAAAATTGGCATATTTCATCCGCAGGCGCACATTGCGTGGATCCGCATTGACGGCCTGTAGCAGAAACTCCCCCGCCTTGGGTGCTCCTTCGGAACCTGTTTTGATAATCGTGTCGTACTGATCCTCATAATACTTAGACCCCTTGCCCATCATTGATTTCAACTTAAACAACAACAGCCCGCACAGCACCACCACGACGACCAACAGTGAGCTGCGAACGAACGGCAAATTAATGCGACGTTGTGGCATAAACTTTCTCGTTTCTACAAGCGTGATTACCGAGTAACTCGCCGCCTTCATCGACTAGGAATCTATTTTGCCTCGGCGACGGTTTGCGCAGCGGCGCCCGGCTGCGTTATCTTTTTCCAGTCCGGCCAACACTTTTCGAACTCGGGCAGGCCGCTGCGCAGAAAATCGCGCATCGATTCAGCCGCCACTTCACGATCCTTGCCCTGCACCATGAGCTCAACCTTGGAGTAATAACCGTATTTGATGAAGAGGTTGGCCAGCTCCGAGCGGACCACGCCGGAATTGTCCGTGTAATGTCCGTTGCAGTGGAAGAAATAGGCGACATTCTTCTGCACGCGTGAGTTGCCGGCCTGATCGTCGAAGCTGATGTACCGCACATTCAAATGCCCATCGGGCGTCTGCGGCGTGCCGAGATCCCAGTTCTCCACCTGGATGTCCGTCGGTTCATATCCATCCGCCGTGTAACAACGTTCAGGAATATGAGCCACCGTGTCGGCTTTCCCCGTGTAGTACGTCACGGCCATGCTGATGATCGATTTTTCCAGGGCACCATTTTTGTAGCGGTTGCGAAGCTGTTGCAGCAGCTTGAGTCGCTCGTCGTAATCTTTTCCCACAAACTCCTGCAGCTCTTCGGGCAACAGGGCGGTGCGCCGCACATAAAAGCGCATGATGTATTCGTTGGCCTTGAGTTCCTGTTCCACGTCTTCGCTGAGTTGATCCTTGCTAACGCACACCCAGGACCCGAGCGTCATCGGCACATCATTCAAATGGTGAGCCAGCGGCACGGGCAGCTTTTTGAAATGCAATTGCAGGAACTGCGTCGCCGCGTTCAACGAGATTGCCGCCACAAGCAGCACCACGAACGCCAAAACAAACGCCGGTTGCCGCAGCGCGTTGCGAGTCGCTTTGAGCAATGGTTGAGTGTTCATGGATTATTCCTCCGAACGTTTGTGGGCGGAGCGGGCGCCTTAGGTGCAACCGGCGGCACAACACCGGCCGGCTTATTCACAACCGCCTTGGCCGCCGGGGCTGCAGGCTTGGCGGGCTCTGCAGGCTTTGCCACTGGCTTGGCAGCGGCTGTTTTCATCGCAGGCTGCGCTGCCGAAGCGGGTTTCGGTTTAATCGCCGGCACCGAAGGGACGCTCGTCGGCTTGGCGGTGGGTGCGGTGGAAGCCGGTGTCTTATTGCCGCTCGGCGGGGTCAGCCGCTGCAGTGACCAATTCGCCGGTTCCGTCCCAACTTTCACGATGGATCGCTTGGGCCGCGGCGCCTCATCTGCAACTTCCACAAAAATCTGATCCAGGAACCATCCGACCGCCAAAATCAGCAAGAACCCCGGCACGAGCATGACGATCCCGGCAAATTGGTGGGCAAATCCCTGCGACCACTGGTGGCTCACGTAGTGATCGAGCAAACCCTGGCCGCTGACACGCATCACGTTGCAAAAAATAGCGATCGGAATGGCGGACAAGGTAATGAGAACCTTCTGCCACATCGGCCGCATGGACAGAAACGCCACCGCCCCACCGACGGAGATAAACGTCATCAGCGAACGCATTCCCGCGCACGCCTCGGCAACGTTCAGGGAATGCCATTCGTCGTGACCAGCCGCGTCCTTGCCGGCCATGATAATCTTGGTGCCGCTGTTGATCGCTTCCACGTTTGTTAATCGCAGCGTTCCCACGGCCACGCTCGCCGCCAGGTGCTGCAGCGGCGATGCAATGAAGCTGTACACCAACTCCGGCCACGGAATCGCACACACTAAAAAGACGATCGGGAACCAGGCGATTTTCATCACTTCCCAGCCGCACAGCAGCAGCACCACGCCAAACAACGTGACGACCATTCCGAAATCCTTAAGGAAATCGTTCTGGCCCGGCCAGATCGCAAAAGCAAACAGCAGGACGCCGAGAATGAGAATGCCCAGTCCGCTCCAAGCCACCTGAGGTTTAGCGCGGCGGAGATCGTCGCGATTCACATAAAGGTAATACAACCCGATGACGGGAACACAGACCGAGTGCCGCCAGTTCAGTTCGCCGGTGAAGGGATTGGTCTTGAGCCACAGCCGCACGAGATTAAAGCGGAACGTGGCGATCATCAGCACGCTGACGGAAATGACCTTGAACCACGTGGTCGGAGCCATGCCGTAGATCAACGGCTCAGCGGTTCGGTCGTCCATCAACGCAACCGTCGGAGCCGGCGAGTTGGTAAGCGTAACTGCCTGCGTCATAACCTAAGCTCAATATTGCAGTCGAGAGCCTATAAAATCCGGCGTCGATGGATCCCACAAACTCGCGGGAATAATCCCGCCGCCCGTCAACCTTTCCATAAACCGGAGAAATCGAAGGCCAAAACGACGCAAAGCCTTGCTTTGCATCGGCTAGGCCACCAACGCCCTTGTGTTTCACCAAGGTCGATTTCGTTTATCGCAGTCCTGTGTTCTTCCCAAACTCGGCACGCTTCACATCAGCGCGAACGTCCGTTTTTTGACTGGAGATCGCCGCCATCCATGATGCCGCTTGTACGAAACGGCTGTGGACCGGGTTCTTCATTCCTCGCCAGAAAAACCCAAAAAGGCAGCAACCCGTTCTTCCCGGAAGGATTGCACGCAACCATTCTTTGGAACCATTCCCTGACTCCTCGATCGATTGCGTAAATACTCTACCACGCGACTTGGCCCATCGTAAAGGGATTATGCAAACAATCGAGAAAGCAAGGTTTTATCGGACGTAATCTACTGAACAGTTTGCTCCACCCCTAATTTCTCCAAAACTTCCGGCGGCGGGCCATCGAAGGTGGACAGCGGAGCATTTCCCACATAGCCGATGGCATGCCAGCCAGCCGGTGTCGAGTAATACGCCGCCGCGGTCAGCGACCGAAAACGGCTGAAAAATCCCGCCGCTTTCTTGAAAGGCGCTGCCGCCTTGGGGTGATAGCAAATGTCATCGCAAATCGCCGCCTGCTGCTTTTCGTCGATATCGATGAAAGCCTTATTAAATCTTTTTTGAGATTCCGTGTCGATCCACGCCAAACCTTCGATAATGACCGGCCGATCCCCCTGCGTTTGCGGATACGGCGATGAAATCCATTCATCGATCATTGGCACGACGCCCACCTCGCTTGCCGCCGGGCCCCATTGGTCGTGCGGGATGATGATGTCGGCGAGCACAGCGGCGGTTTTTTTCTGCGTATCGTTGAAAATTAATGGCCAGAACTCACCGGGTGTGTGCGACTTAATCAAATTGGGATCGGTGCCGTAACCACCGGGAACGTTGCCGATACGGTTGGCGACCCCCTCCTGCTTGGCTCCGGTGCGATCGCTGGGCCGATTAACAGCTCCGCTGTCCTGCGGTTGCTGAGATGGCTGCGCCTGACCGGACGCGATCTTCGGCATCTGCGACGCCGCCACCGCCGCCATCACCCATTGCATCGCCCGCCGGCGCGACATCTCGGTCGGCGAATTTGAGTCCATTTGCGGAAGTTGTTTTGAATCGCTCACAGATTTCCTTTCTTCAACTCTTCGACAATGTGATCCGCCGCCCGCCACGCCAGGGCCATGATGGTCAGCGTCGGATTCTTGTCGGCGTTGGAGGCGAACGGAGCTCCGTCGCACAGGAACAGATTTTTAATATCCCAGGTTTGGTTCCATTGATTGACGACGGACTTTTTGGGATCGGCTCCAATGATCGCCCCGCCGACTTCGTGAATGATCCAGCCGGGCCGCTCGATGCTTTCTTCACCCGTGAATTGTTTCTGATGCGGCGTGCCCCCCATTGCCTCGATGATCGCCGCGAAGGTTTGCTTGGCATGCACCACCTGATTCAACTCGTGCGAGCTCCATTTCCAATGGAAACGCAGCACGGGCGTACCCCATTGATCCTTCACCGTCGGATCGAGTTCACAGTAACAATCCTCATTGGGAATCATCTCGCCCCGGGAAGCGAACCCGATCTCGGCTCCGTAATATCGCCGGGCATCTTCCTTGAATTTGCTGCCATAGCTGCCCTGCGACAAATCTTCGGGCACCGGATTACCGCCGCCGGGCATGTCGCGCGTGCCGCCCATTTCGATGTGATAACCACGGGCGAAATTCAGCTTGCCCGCCTTCTGCTCCTTGTAGAGCCACCATGGTGAATAGAAATGCCCACCGCCCGTTCCATCTTCGTTATGCGGTGGCAAATTCTCCAGCGCCGGAACATGGCCGCTGAGTCCACTGCCCACCGTATCCATGATGTATTTGCCGAGTGTGCCGCTGCTGTTGGCCAAACCGCCTTTCGCGGAGTTCAACAGAATGCGCACCGACTCGCATGAACCAGCCGCCATCACCACAATCTTGGCTTTGACTTGCCTTTCCTTGCCCGTGCTTTTGTCGATGAACAGCACCCCCTTGGCCAAGCCGTCTTTGCCGACCGCCACTTCTCTTACATGGGCGTTGGAAATGATGTCGAGATTTCCGGTCGCCAAAGCCGGCGGAAGATGCACCGTTGTCGATTGATAATTGGCCCGAATGGAACACCCGCGGCCACATGGCGTCGCCCAGACGCATGGCTGACGGGCCCGCATCGAATCACTGACAATTTTCTGCGCCGTGGTGTCCCCCGGATGCAGCTTCGCGGGAACTCTTTTTGAATCCAGCTTTTTGGTCAGCACCGCACGGTGAATTGAAATCACCGGCACGCCGACTTTCTTGGCATGCTTCTGCGTGAGCAGCTCCGCCGCACGCCCCTTGGGCGCGGGCAGCAGCACTCCCTCCGGCGAATCAGGCGTGTTCTCCATCCCCTCATTGGTGCCGAATACACCGATGAGCATTTCCACTTTCGTGTAATACGGCTCGATGTCTTCGTAGGTCATCGGCCAGTCGAAACCAAGCCCGTCGCGGGAATACGGCTTGAGATCGTAAGGACCATTGCGAAGTGAAATGCGGCCCCAGTGATTGGTGCGACCACCGAGCATCCGCGGCCGCCACCACTTGAATTCCTCGAAAGGCCGCTTGTGCGCGCTGGTGTACGGCTCACCAGGAACTTCCCACCCGCCGCCGACCGTCGCATCGTGAAAACCAAACGCCTTGTCCGGCGTTGACACTCCCATCAGCGGGGCTTCGCTGGGAAGATTATACATCGGCGTCTCTTTGGTCGGATCGTAGCTGCGTCCCGCTTCGAGCATGACGCACTTAAGCCCTGCAAGGGTCAGCGTGTAAGCGGTTTGCCCACCGCCCGCCCCGGAGCCGACAATGATGACGTCATACTCAGGTTTCGCTTCGTCGGCGGAAATGATCGGCATGAGACCTCGTTAACGTAATGGAAACGACCCCGCACTTTATGTCATACACCGCAAGGCTTGAATTATTGGCCAGCAACCCGCGGCACGCAATGCCCGCAATCCTGGGCGGGAATAAGTGAGGCTACGGCGGGCACATAAGTTTTGTAGGATTTTGTCGGGGCGATTATGCCACGGGCAGGAAATGTGATAAACCGTTGACATGTCCGGGCGTGATTCCTTGCGGGTTCGCTATGAAGCGCTGGTGCAGGCTCACGCCGTGGACCTGCATCGTTTTGCGTACCGTCTTACGGGGAAAATGGATGCCGCCCAGGATTTAGTGCAGGAGACATTTCTGGAAGCGTGGCGATCGATCGGCAGTCAATCGGAGCCCGGCAAGGAGCTGGCCTGGCTCTTTTCGATTCTGCGGCACCGTTGGGCCCACCAGCGGCGGGACTCCAGCAGACGCATCCAAACGCGGGATGATTCCGAGCAACTTCATCAGCAACCCTCTCCGGAAGCAGCCGTTCTGGACCGGATGATCCATACCGAACGTCTACAGTCCGCTCTGGATGCGCTCGATCCTCCATTCAGGGAAACATTTTTGATGGTGTTCATGCAAGGATTAACCTGTAAGGAAACGGCGGATGCATTGGGCGTGCCGCTCGGCACTGTGTTGTCACGAGTGAGTCGGGCCAAGGAGGCAATGCGGAAGTCGTTTAGAAAGGGCAAGCAACGCTCGGCTTCGCCATCTTCGGAGACAATGGGCAAATGAGTTTTCCTCTTGATATGCTCGCCCGCCTGCAAGAGCTTGCGCTGATGCCGACGGATGATCCGGAGCGGATGCGCTTCGTCGCCGAATTGGTATCCGCCGATGAGGAAACACGCGCCTGCTGGGCCGCCGTTCTGGAAGAAGACAACGCTCTCCGCATCGCACTACAGCGAACCGAACCGCCTGTGGATCTGTTGGAAAAACTTCAAAAACTGCCGGATGCGAATACTGCGGGCAAGAAACGGTCAGCATCCTTTTCGATCCCGTGGCCCGTCGCAGCCGCCGCCGTGCTCGGCGTGTTGGCTATCGGGGGTTATTTGATTTGGAATGTCTATCAGCCACCCAAAGGCCACTTCGTGCAGCTTCCCAAAGCGCCGGCGGAAATTGTCGGACGCATCACTTCTTTGACCATTGCCGATTACCTTGCTGCCCCGCCGCTGGATGTGGCATCGTCCGATCCCAAGACGGTGACCGCTTCGTTGCAGGCGAGAGTCGGCGACAAAATGCCATTCCCGGTAATTCTTCCCGCGGCACCGACGGATTTTCATCTGCAAGGCGGCAGCATCCTCACGCTCGGCAGCGGCCTTGCGGTGTATACGGCCTGGATGCACAACGGCCACCGCTATGCACTGTTTCAATTTCCGCCGGCGAATTTCTCGATGCCCAAGGAATTCATGCGTGAAGAGCCGCAACCGTCACCCGCTCAATCGGCGCTGGCCACCTATCGCCTGGCCCTATGGCCCGGCAAACCCGGCGGCATCTGCACCTGGGTCGCCATCGGCGAGCGCAGCACCGACCACGATCCCTTCAGCCTTTCCACCTACTGATACGGATCTGGTTTAATTCATGCGCGCTATTTTTAAACCGCGAAGATCGCTGAGGACGCAGAGAAAATACGAAATGGCCGGTTAAAAACTCGATCGCGGTCGCTCATGATTCTCGCCGCCGTGAGGTGGCAGGCGGTATACATTCCTTCCCTTCAGCTTTTGGCCTCAGCGTTCTCTGCGTGTTCCGCGATTCATATTCCCGATCCTGCAGGCGCAAAAAAAGAAACCTTCCACCGTGGCTGGGAAGGTTCCTTTTGTGTTTCGAGGCCTGTGTCGGATTTGGAGCCAAGGCCTAAAACGGTTCGTGGTGACTTTTGTTCAACTAACCTCAAGTGGCCGAGCGATCTTTTGGAGCCACGTGTGCTCGGCGTGAAGTAATGACGAGTTACTTCTTCTTGGAGGTCTTCTTGGTCGTCTTCTTTGCAGCTTTCTTCTTTGCCATGGCGCTAGTCACCTCCTTTCACATACGCAATGTAAAGGTCGGCAAAAACAGAGTCAACGATTTTTTGGAATATCGTGCGACAATTTTTTCCCCTGTTCGGCGCGCTTTGGCGCGCCGGCGGCGAGGTTGTCGGCATATTTCCCGCGCGTATGATCGACTCTTGCAGCAAAGGAATCACTCATGACGAAGTTGAACAAGCGGCCGGTGGTGCTGATCATTCGCGACGGCTGGGGACACAATCCTTATCCACAGTGGAACCACGCCAATGCAATTTTTCTGGCGCGGCATCCGGTGTCCGATGAACTGATGGCCAATTATCCGAGCACGCTGATTCACACAAGCGGATTTGATGTCGGCCTGCCCGAAGCGACGATGGGAAACAGCGAGGTCGGGCATCAGAACATCGGCGCCGGCCGCATCGTCGATCAGCCGGCGGTGAAAATCTCCAAGGATGTGCGCGACGGAAATTTTCTGGCCAATAGTGAGCTGAACAAAGCCTGTGATTTTGCGCTGCAGAATCACGGCGCCCTGCACCTGTTTGGGATCGTCTCCGATGCCGGGGTGCACGGCTTGATGGAGCATCTATACGGCTGCCTGCAATTAGCCGCAAAGCGTGGTTTGAACAGAGTTTACCTGCATGCCTTTACCGACGGACGTGATACGGCGCCGAGTGCGGGAATCGGTTATATCCAGCAGGTGCAGGCCAAGATGAATGAGATTGGTGTCGGCCGCATTGCGACAGTCAGCGGGCGATATTACGCCATGGATCGTGACAACCGCTGGTCACGTGTGGAGAAGGCGTATCAGGCGATTGCCAATGGCGTCGGACCAACATTTCTATCGGCCACCGAGGCAGTGCAGTTTTATTATGACCACCCCACCGAACCGACCATGACGGGCGATGAATTCGTCCCGCCGTCGGTAATCGTCGAAGGTGGAAAGCCGATCGCAACCGTCAACGATGGCGACGCGGTCATTTTTTATAACTACCGAAATGATCGCCCCAAAGAGCTCACCAAGGCGTTCGTGGCGGACACTTTTGACGGCTTTGACCGCGGCCCCAAACGCCGCCTTTATTTTGTGACGATGACGCCCTACGACATCGGCCAGCCGCTGCCGGTGGCGTATCCAAGACCGGGAAAACTCGAAAATACTTTAGGACAATATATTTCCGATTTAGGCCTTCGGCAGTTCCGTTGCGCGGAAACGGAGAAATTTCCGCATGTGACCTTTTTCTTCAATGATGGCCGCGAAGAACCTTACCCCGGCGAGGATCGGCAGATCATTCCGTCGCCCAAGGATGTCAGCACCTACGACCAAAAGCCGCAGATGAGCGCCCAGGGCGTTGCCGATGAAGTGGTGAAACGAATCGACACCGGCATTTACGATTTGGTTGTCGTGAATTTCGCCAACCCGGACATGGTCGGCCATACCGGCAATCTGAAGGCGGCGATCACCGCCGTGGAATTCGTCGATGCCAAAGTCGGCGAGATTCTCCAGGCGGTGCGGCGGAAAAACGGAGTGGCCATTATTTTCGCCGATCACGGCAACTGCGAGCAGATGATCGACCCCAAAACCGGGGCCCCGCACACGGCCCATACCATTTACGATGTCGATCTGATCGTGGTGGACGACCGATTCAATTCCGTGAAACTGCATTCCGGCGGCCGCTTGGCGGATGTGGCGCCGACGGCGCTTCGGCTCATGGGACTGCCGCAACCGCCCCAAATGACGGGGACATCACTCGTTCCATGAGGAGCTTTTCATGCGGATATTTGTGCCGCGGCCTTTTGATACTGTTTTGAACATCCCTATAATCATTCCCCGTATTGTCGTGAACGGAGTTTCAGGTTTATGTCGCATATTATTGCTGAGCCGTGCATCGGGGTGAAAGACGCTTCCTGCGTAGCGGTCTGCCCCGTGGATTGCATTCATCCCACCAAGGACGAGGCCACCTTCGCCTCGGCCGAGATGCTTTACATTGATCCGGATACCTGCATCGATTGCGGCTTATGCGTCGACGAATGCCCCGTCAAAGCGATTTTTCCCGTGGAAGACCTGCCCGCAGAGTGGCAATCGTTCATCGAGAAAAACACCGAGTATTATAAGAAATAGGGAGCCGTGATGCGGAACATGACTTTGGCATTGGCTCTCTGTGCAACGCTGCTGGCCATGGCAATTCTTTCCAGAAATCAAAGACTGGTTGCCGCACCGGCCACCGCTCCCGCGACCACGCAGGCTGCCGTCGATGGCCCGCCGGTCAACAAATTTTGCGCCGTCGAGGGTGGAAAAAACAAAGTCGATCCCACGGTTTTCGTCATCTACAAAGGCCAGAAGATCGGCTTCTGCTGCGAGGACTGCATCAAGGATTTCAACAAAGACCCGGACAAATACGTCGCTTCGATGAAGTGATGGGAGAAACCATGGCCAGCGATTCACTGCGTGTCGGACAGCCCGCGCCTGATTTTGAATTGATGAACCAGGACAAGACGGTGGTGAAGCTGCGTGATTTCCGCGGCAAGAAGAAAGTCGCGCTGCTGTTTTATCCGATGGATTTCTCCCCCACCTGCACGAAAGAATTCTGCTCTTTCGGCGCAGCCCCGGAAAAGGTGAACACCGATCCCGACACCGTCGTCTTCGGCGTCAGTTGCGACAGCCCCTTTTGTCACGCCGAATTCAAGAAGAAATATAACCTCCCCTACGATCTGCTGGCCGATGTGACCCGCAAGATGGTCAAAGCCTACGGGATGTTCGCCGGAGAAGAGCCGTACAACTGCTCCAAGCGCGGCACCGTAGTGATCGATAAGAACGGCAACATCAGCTTCTACGAAGAAGTGCCGATGCGTGAACCCCGTCAGCCGGAGGCGTTAGCCCAAGCCATCATCGCCGATGCTCTGGGAAATCGTGCGGAAGAATTCGGCGAAAGCACCAGTTCCAGCCGCTGAGAAAAGCCCCATGGGTTAAATCGCCGCCGCGGCAGTTTCTATTTGTCCGTCGGCTTGCTCGAAAGCTGCGATAATTTGAGTTCCCCCGTCGCCAAATCCATCCGATAGGCGAAATGCTGTAGAAATGTTCCCCCGAGCAGGCAACCCGCCTCTTTGCTCGAAGCCGGCTGAACGGCGCACTGCACGTGTTCGGCAATAAATGGCCCGACCTTGATGCTTTCCAGCGTCACCAGATGTGCATCAACCTTTTCTCCGCTGGCGGTGATCAAATGCATGATCGGATCGGACTTGCTCAGTTTGATATCCAGCTTCTTGGCCACATCCGCCGAGAGCGTCACAATCGCCGCTCCGGAATCCACGACCATGTCGACTTTCTCCGTGCCGTTGAGCGTCGCCTTCACGGTCGGCACGCCGCCTTCGAATGTCAGTTTGATGGTGCCTTCCGACGCCTCCGCCTTCATTTTCTGAAATTCCGTCACCTCATTCTTGAAAGCGATGGACGGACCGAGCCGCATCTGGATTTTGGACGCGGCGTTGATTTGTTTTAGCGCGGCGGTGACATCGCTATCGGCGGCGAGCTTGTTATAGGTCGACATCGCGCCTCCAAATGACTTAAGAAACTTGCCCGCCGCGTCGAAATAGGCATCGTCAGGAATCTTCATCGCCGCCAGAGCCTCTTTTCGCTGGTCGATCACCACCTGGCCCCTTTGCAGCTTGGAATTCACCCCGTTGATTTCCCCAACAAGCTGGTTGTAGTTGGCCACAGCGTTTTTGTTAGTTTTGGCCAGTTGTTCGTCAAGATCGTCGCGCTGCGATGCCCAGTTAGCCATCTGGTTTTCATCCGAGCGAATCTCGTCCTGGACGGCAGTCCGATTTCTCTGCGCGACTTCCAAGTCATGCCGCGCCATCCGCATCGGCCGCAGCAGGTCGGTCAGGTGCGCATCATCGTCCAGCAGATAAGTTGCCCCGACACGAGTCAAACCTTTTGATTTCAATATATCTTGTGGAGATTGCTGATCCGCAGCCGCCGTCAGCGCGGGCAGAACCGCTAGAAAGAGCACCCATGATCCCAGACGCCAAATTCTCATAATAACCCCGTGGCAACGAATGCCAGCTACGTTATCCCGAATTGCAACAATCAGGTCTGATATCTACCAAATCCATCATGGATTGTTCAAGTTTTCTAAGATTTTAGCGGGCCGAACCCACCGGAATCCGCGTCGGCAGCACTTTGAAGAACTTGCCGTAAATCTTCAGCCGCTGCTTGAGGGAGGGCGGCTCGGGCCCGTCCCCGCTGTGTCGAAGCTCCAGCACCGTCGCATCATCCGCCGGCGACTGTGGCCCCGTTTTGGAAAAAATTTCGTCAAGCAACGCACTGGCGACGTTTCCGCTATGCAAAGGCAACCGCCGAACCGCCTGGAGCACACCCTTTTCCCCCAGCGGCTGGCCGTCACTGTCGTGGGCATCCATCAGCGCATCGGTGTAAAACACCACCCGATCGCCCGGCGACAGCTCGATTTCCCGAAGCGTGTAAACCGTTTCACCAAGGACTCCCAGCGGCAGGTCCTCGGCACGGCCGTCACCAATGGAATGTGAAGTCAAAAGCCTCCAAGTCGACGTTTGCGCATTAAACAGTAACGGCCGCGGATGCCCCGCATTCGACATCGTGAGTTCCCGTCGATCGGCCAGATAAGTGGCGACCAGCGACGTGGCGAACAATCCGTTGGTGGACCATGACGCCATCTGCTCGTTGAGCCGTGCGAAAAGCCGTGATTGATCCTTAACATTGATGTAACGGCGAATTAATTTGCCAAGTTGCAGGGCCAGATCGGCCACCTGATTGCCGTGCCCCGCGATGTCCGCCAGGAGAATGCGTGTCGTCAACCCGCCGCCGCAGAGCGACACATAATGCACATCGCCGCCCGCCCCTTCCAGCGGTCGGCTCACCACATTGATATCCAGCCCCGGCGTGCGAACCCGCTTGTCGGCAATCTGATTGCCGCCCCAAATCTCCATGCACGCCATGCCGTAATGTTCTGATTCCACAGGTGAAGCTCCTTAAAACATTTCCCACCCCCTTGTCTATAAGTTTAGGAGCTTATTCCCTGCGTAGCTACCTTTAAAGTTTACGGGATTTTCGCATTTCGGCCATGTTTCCCGGTCCGGCCGAGTCGTGTCGCAGTCAGTGGTGATTCAGATCTGGATTTCTGTCCATGCTCGCTGGACGGTGGCGATGGTGGCCCAGGCGGATCATCCCACGGTATCTCCTTCGCTATCATTTCGCCGAGAGTCCTGTAGCACTCGAATTGAGCCTCCGAAAACCACTGGTCGGCGGTGGTCTCGTGCGGGAACGTTTGCGATTCACGCCCATAGGTGTATACGTCCGGTGGTTCGGTTTTATTGATTGAAGGTTTCAAATAGATCAGGCGGCCATTGATTCCACCTTTGTCGGCATGTTCGTAATCGATGGTGCAGATGATCACTCGATGATGGACTTGCCCAACATCGGAAGCGTACAGGAAATCATCGTAATCTTTGTCCACCGTGATTTCGACACCCATGTCAATTCGGATCTTCTGAATGGCGTTGCCCAGATCAGTGAATTTTCGACCGAAATCAGCTGTGGCATCGCTAACGACAATGAAATGACAGCGCCGTCGAATCATTTCGTATAATCCCAGATGGGTCATGACTAGCTGAGCGGGACGAAAGTCATCGTTTAAGCTGGTTATACCGTGCGAAACCGTTATGTTGTTCGTTCACGAATCTCGGAGGCTGTTTTTCGTCGCTTTTTGCGTCATGTGGCGG
>Ga0302179_10000356_pt1 | contig 31371 bp, 18 predicted proteins | sample I_Palsa_E3_1_FD_198788 | JGI IMG/M metagenome (GOLD analysis project Ga0302179, IMG submission 198788) | Peat permafrost microbial communities from Stordalen Mire near Abisko, Sweden - I_Palsa_E3_1 | ecosystem: Environmental > Terrestrial > Soil > Palsa > Peat permafrost | place: Sweden...
GGAGCCTGTCGTTCGCCCCGCGCGAAAGCTGAGTCCGCCGAGGGCGCCGGATCGCGTCGAAATCTCCATCCTTCAACCCGAACTCGATTTCTCGGCCGCCTCCGACGACCGCTCCCACCCGCAAACCGCGCTCGTACCCGTCGCGAGCTTGCGAGAACGCCGCGAAGCGGGCCTGCTTGATGCGGCGTTTCTGGCGGTTTCCTACGTCGGCTTCGGCGCGTTGTTCCATTCTCTGGGAGGCCGACTGTCGTTTACAAGAGTGGACGCGGTCGTTTTCGCAGCGACGTTCTTTCTTCTTTACACCATCTATTTCTCGATCTTCACATTCTTCGGTGGCGCTACCCCAGGCATGCTCCTGCGTGGCCTTTACGTTGTGCGCCTCGACGGCCGGCTCGCCGATACCCGCCAGCTTCTCTGGCGGTCGTTTGGCTACCTGTTCTCCGGCGGTGCGCTGATGATGGGCTTTCTGTGGGCCCTCTGGGACGACGACCGATTCACCTGGCACGACCGGATGTCCCACACCTACGTGACCGAAGCGCTGCCCCTTGACATGTCCGATTCAATCGAGGTGGGCGAGGCGCAGCAAACTTTCGCGCACAAATAGCATCGGAACTAGGCAGTCCGAACCAGCGGAAATGGTATAATGCTGGTTTAGCGGAAGGTGAAAGGGACCTCTTTCGCGGTCGCGAAAGCATCTCATTATTGCAGCCAGCCGGGGCAGGCCGAAGGATAAGACATGAGCCGTCTGACAAGACAAATCGCACTAGCGCTGTCCATCCTGGTGATGGCCTATGTGGCCGCGGGATACGTCCTCGGGCGCTCGACCGACGACAAAGTTTATCGCTCGCTCACCGTCTATAGCGAAGTCCTCGAGCATGTTCAGAAGGACTACGTCGAAGACCCCGACATGCGCCAGGTCACCATCGGCGCGCTTCACGGACTGCTCGATGCGCTCGATCCCGATTCCAGCTACCTGAGCCCTCTCGAATATCAGGACTATAAAGAGAAAATCCAGAATAAGGCCGAAGCCGGCGCTGGTGTCGCGCTCTCGAAGCACAATGGCTACATCATCGTGATCTCAGTTCTCCCCGATAGCCCGGCACAAAAGGCGAATCTGCACACGGGAGACTACCTCGAATCCATCGCCGGTTTTACGACAAGCCAGATGGCTATTGGACAGGCGCAGGTGCTATTGACTGGCCCGGCCGGCTCGACGGTAAAGCTCGCAGTAATCCGCCGTACCAAAGTTGAGCCTGAAGACGTTGATATCGTGCTCGGGAAGACTCCCGATCCGAAAATCGTCGAAGATCGCATCAACGGAGACATCGCCTACTTGCGCCTTCCATTGCTTGATACCGCAGCGGTAACTCGCCTGCGCGAGAAGCTGGTACAAGAGGAGTCGAAAGGCGCGCACAAGCTGGTTCTCGATTTGCGGGATTGTGCCATTGGCACGCCGGCCGACGGCGTTGCTGCGGCGCAGCTCTTCGTGCCGTCCGGAACGATCACGTCGCTGAAGGGCCAAACCGTAGCCGAGCAGACATTCTCGGCCGATGCCTCAAAGGTCGTCTGGAAAGAACCAGTGACGCTCCTGATTTCCGGCGGGACGGCGGGCGCCGCGGAAGTTCTCGCGGGCGCGATTGGCGATAATCACCGCGGCGAAACGATTGGCGACCGGACGTTCGGCACAGCGTCCTCGCAAAAGATTATTCAGCTCGAAGACGGCGCGGCCCTGATTCTTACCGTGGCCGACTATTACACGCCGGCTGGAAAGTCCATCGCGACCGATGGCGTTGCGCCAACAATGCAGGAAACGGCGGACGATATGGCTGCGTTGAATGATTTGCAGCAAATGAACGCGCCGCCGCCGGGTCAGGCTGCTTCACCCGACGATCCGCTCCTCAAGAAGGCGATTGACGTTCTCGAAGGCAGGGCGGTCAAGAAGGCTGCGTAGCGGGTGCGTGTTCGACGAACGGCTTCGCGATTTCCTTGCGGATCCGCCTAATTCTTCCGGTCGGTTCTCGCGCTCGCATTCCTTCGCACGTAAATCTGCCCAAACAATCCAAGCCCCAATAATTCCGCGAATATTTCCTGCTGGCCGGTTACTTCTCGCCGTCGTTGCAGTTCTCGCGATATTCGCCGCTGGTTGCCGCAAGAAGCAGCTCACAAGCGCTGAAATTCATGGAATAACCGAAGAACTCGTTGCTGCGGCGCAGAATGCCGGCGGCCGCCAGACTCAAATCACAATTCGGCACGAAACGCAGCCCGGAAGTTGGTGGCGCAGAGGCTTCAGCACAGATCAACTCAACATAACGCTCAATGATCCCAGCCGTGAGCCTCTGCTCGTTGAAGCGCTCGTCGCCGTCGCGCGTAAGCACGATCTCACTCGCGGGCCAATCTCTTCGAGCGGCGACCGGTTCGATCTCTTCCGCGATTCGCAGCGCACCCACACGATTCGCATCGTCGAATCCGCCGCGGCCGCGCCGCATCCTCGGCAAAAACTGCCGCCGAACGCCGTGCGGCTCGCCATCATCGTGGATGATCTTGGCAAAGATATTGCGCCGGCGCGCGAGCTGCTCAAGCTGCCGTATCCCCTCACAGTGTCCATCATTCCGAATCTTTCCGACTCGACGGAAATTGCGGAAGAGGCTTTCCGCCGCGGCGATGAAATCCTGCTTCATTTCCCGATGCAAGCTTCGGAACCAGGCGCAAAGTCCGAAGCCGTCGAGTTGCGCGTGGGCATGCAACCGCGGCAGGTGAGCGACATGCTCGCGTCTATGCTCGCATCTGTTCCGCACGCTTCCGGCGTCAACAATCATCAGGGCTCACGCGCCACATCCGATCCGGCGCTGATGAATGCGCTCATGCCAGCGCTGCGGCAGCGCGGATTATTTTTCGTAGATAGCCGCACCACTGTCGAAACTGTCGCCTACACATCCGCCGAACGCGACGGTGTTCCCGCAACGTTTCGCAGCGCGCAATTTCTTGACGACGTCGAGACCCGTGCAGCGATTCTTTTGCAGCTCGATCGCGCGGCGTCGCACGCAAGGCGCAAGGGCTGGGCCGTCACCATCGGCCATCCTCACGCCGCCACGATCGCAGCGCTGCGTGAAGGCCTGCCGCGTCTCGAAGCACGCGGCATTCATCTTGTTTTTGTGTCCGACGTTCTTAAGTAAATTGCTGAGCGGGTCAGACTGAAGCGGGGCGGCTTCAAAACAACACTCTTAATTGAGGATTTCTTGCGCGAGTCCAAGCACTTGTTCGGCAATCGCCGGCGCGGACGTTAACCCCGGCGAATCGATCCCGATCAATTGGATGACATTCGAAAGTTCAGGATCGCGCGTGATGATGAAATCGGCGATGCCGTGCTTGTTCGGCGGCGTCAGCTTCGCGCGTATGCCTGAGTACGCCGCCACCAAATCCGCTGCTTCGAGTTCCGGCAGCATGCGTTTCGCATTTTTCGCAAAATCTTCCACCGGCTCGCGTTCGCGCTCGTAATCATTCTTATCGTCCACGTAGCGCGCCGTTGGCCCTACCAGCACCGTGCCCCAAAGCGTCCTCGTCAAGTGAACGCCGAGACTCAGCCCATCCGCGTGCGGCAAGGGATAGACGAGCCCGCGAATCAAATCCGATCTCGCCCGCACAACCTCGCAATATACTCCGCGCACTGGCCAGATGCGATGCCGGGCGAGACTCGAGCCCATCATCGCCGCCACTTCGTCGGCAAAAAGCCCGGCTGAATTTATCAGGCATCGCGCTTCTATTTCACCGGCGGCGCTCACCACGCGGACGGCGTCCTTGCGCGATTCGATTCGTTCCACTTTCGAGCGCGTCACAATGTGCGTGCCCTGCTCCGTCGCGACGCGCGCATACGCTTTCACGAGCTCCTCGCTAGACACAATCCCGCTCGATGGCACCTCGATCGCCTGCATCGCCTCGACGTGCGGTTCGCGCGCCCGAATGGCAGCGCGATCGATGATTCGCATGCCCTCGACGCCGTTCCTCCGTCCATTTTCCATCAGCGCGACGAGCTGCGGCTCCTGCGACTCGCTTACGGCGACAACGAGCTTGCCCGTATTGCGGTGGGGCACGCTGTGCGCCGCGCAGAATTCATACGTGAGCCGATTCCCACGCAGGCAATGCCTCGCCTTGAGCGATCCTGGCGCGTAGTAAATTCCTGCGTGGATAACGCCGCTATTGCGCGTACTTGCGCCCATGCCAACGCGCGGCATCGTTTCGAGCACGAACACGTCGTCCCATCGGGCGGAAAGCGCCCGTGCAATCGCGCAGCCGACTACTCCGCCGCCGATGATGACGACGTTGGCCTTGTCCATTGGATGATTATCGCGGAAAGCTCTGCAGTCGCGCGGAATTTTGCGGCTGCCGATTGCGCGCAGAGAACATTTCCAACTGCGTAGTGACTGCGCGCAAATAAATTCGCCCGCGAAATGGTGAAGTGGAGAAATTTGCCGTGCTATGGCTGGAATCCGACACTGCGCCACAGCTCCGCGCAATCGTAAACTGTCCCGCCGGTAATCACGGTTTTCACCTTGCGGATGTTGTGAATATTTTCAAGCGGATTTCCGTCGACGAGAATCAAGTCGGCGCGCTTCCCTGCTTCGACCGTCCCAAGTTCATTGTCAACTTTCATCACGCGCGCGGGAACAATCGTCGCGGCCTGAATCGCTTCCATCGGTGTGAAGCCCGCTTCGACATACAGTTCCATTTCGCGATAGAGGCTATAGCCCGGCACGGTCTGGTCCGTTCCCGCAACGATCGGAATCCCGGCGCGATGCAACGCTCCGACTATCGCCACGTCCTTCGCGAACGCTTTTCGAAACGGGCCCAACATCTGATCCGGCATTCCGCCTTCTTCGAGCTGCGTTCTCAATTCCGGTGCGACTTTCGCGACGCCTGGCTCGAAGCTGTCAATGGGTTTGTCCGGCCCGGCCGTAAACGATTCGAACACCACAAGCGTCGGATCGAGCACAGTGCCATGCGACTTCAGGAACTCGATCGCCTTCTGCGCTTCTGGCGATGCGAGATCAATGTCCGCCACAGCGCGAAGCCGCTCCTCCCTCTTCGCATCGGCTGGAAGCGGCTTGGTCAGGACGTCCGCGATGTAGGTAATGTGATTGATCTGGTCCATTCCCGCGTTCACGCCATCGTACGCCGTCATGCCGAACGGGATGTGGCCCGTCACGGTCATGCCGAGACGGTGAGCCTCGGCCGTCACGGCCGCGACGTTATCGCGTTTCACCGAGCTGTAAATTTTCATCTGCTGAAAGCCGAGACTGTGATAACGGTCCACCCAATACTTTGCTTGCTCGGGATTGTTCACGCGCTCGACACCGATTGCATATGGGCTATCGCCATCCACAATGCCAGCCGCGAGAATGCGCGGACCGAGCCCATGCCCGGCCGCGACCGCATCGCGCACCGCAGTGATAAATTCCAGTTCGTTGCCGCAATCGCGAACCGTGGTCGCGCCTGCGGCAAGATAGATCGGTCCCCATTCGACTTGCTCGAAGTGAGCGTGCATGTCCCACAGGCCGGGGAGAATCGTTTTGCCCGTCGCGTCAATCACCTTCGTACCTTTGGGCACATTCACTTGTGCGCGCGGGCCCGCTGCGATGATCTTTCCGCTTTCGATTAACACCGCTGAATCAAGCACCGGAGTTTTGCCGGTTCCGTCAATCAGCGCGCCGCCGACGATTGCGAACTTATTGCTGCGTGTGCCGGAAATACTTTTGCCTAGCTCTGCGAGCGCGGCCATTCCGTCCTCGCCTGCATGCGACACGAAGGTGCCGAGTGCGGGCTCGTAGCCCTCGCGAATTGCTTCGAAATGATCGAATTCCGCGTCCACCGACACCTCGGCGATGAGCTGCATTTCGGAATTGAACCAAAGCGTTTCGCGTCCCCAGATCAAGCCTTCGATCGTGTAGCGATCGAGTTGTTCCGTGCGGCCTTCTATAGTTATTGCATCTTGCCCCCGCGGATGGATTCGTACTTCACCGGCTGGAAATGTCTTCAGCGATTCCGGCGATCCGTTCTTCTTCCAATACTGAACGAGCAGCATTTGCATCGTTGCAGGCGCATAGCCCGCGATGGCGAAGAATTTTTCGGGGCGCGGCGTTTCCGTCCAGTTCTTGTCGATCCGGCTGCGGATTGTGCCGCCCTTCACTTCAACTGCTTCATCAATCGCCGCCGTGCGCGCATTGCGGCCGGAAATTACAAAATTTTCGGGATTGAGCTCGTCGTCTCCGGTGAAAGTCGCCTTCAGCGGCACCGCTGTGCCGCGATCCGTGAATTTAAATTCGATCGAACAGGAGCGGATATTCGCGCCACCTGAACTGGCCGCACTTTCGGAGTAGGTCTCTTCCCCGATGGGCTGCTCGAATTTGTGCAGCCGGAATTTAGGCGGCAATTGCTTCGATGCCGCGCCTTGCGCTCGATGGCGTGATGGAGTCGCATTAGAGAATCGCGCGGCGCCTGCGAGAACAAAAACTACAGCAAGGACGACGGCAAAACTTCGGCGATTAATTGCTTTCAAATCTGCCCTCACATAACTTCTGTTTATTTCCGGTTAAGCATTATCCACGCCCGGCCCAAATTGCGCGATGCAAGATTTTTCTCTTGAGTTCGCGGCTCCCCATAGTCAGACCGAAAGCCTTGATTTCGGCATCGCCGCGGTTCAGTATTTCGTGCGCGTCACGCGAGAGAACGAAAGGGAGTCGCACGCCACATGTTTGGAAATATCCTGACTCAATATAAATTTGCTCGAAATAAATTCCTTCGAAAGGCATTCATTTGCGCTTCGCTCCTGGCAATTTCCGCTACGCTGACTGCGCGGCCACAGGAGCAGCCCCCGGAACAGGCGCCCGCTGAGCCCGCGCCTCCCACTGCACGCGCGACTCACGCCAAACCTGCGCAGGCCGCTCGCCAGAAACCAGCCGCATCCGCGACGCCGCAAATTTTGCCCGGCACCCCCGAAGCAAAAGCCGTTGCCGCGATGTTTGCGGTGCACACTTTTTCGCAAGTCGAAATTTCGCCGGACGGCAAGCAAGTCGCCTGGGTCGAAAATCTCCCAGAAGCAAATGGCGCGGCCTCTGCGAACTCTGCGATTTATGTGGCCGAAGTGGAGAATCCCGCTGCCCCACGCCGAATCACCGCGGAAATTGGCGGCGCGTCGCACTCCGAGGGCGATGTGGCGTGGTCGCCGGACAGCAAGCGCCTCGCATTTCTCTCCGACGCCGCGAAGCCCGGGCAGCAAGAACTCTACACCGTCAGCGCCGCGGGTGGGCCAGCGCGAAAACTCACGCAGCTCAAAGGCTTTCTCGCGACGCCCGCCTGGTCGCCCGACGCAAAAACAATTGCACTGCTTTTCACCGAGAACGCGGCGCGCGCGGCCGGTCCGCTCGTCGCGGAAACGCCAGACATCGGCGTGATTTCCGAAGAAATTCACGAACAGCGGCTGACACTCGTGGACGCGACAAAAGGAACCGCGCGCCAAATTTCGCCGCCGGATATGTACGTCTACGAATACGAATGGTCGCCGGATGGCACGCGTTTTATCGCCACAGCGGCGAACGGCGACGGCGACGACAACTGGTACATCGCCGCGCTCTATACCATCGAAGCCGCGGACGGTGCCGTTCAACTTGTCTACAAACCTGATTTTCAAATTGCCGAGCCGCACTGGTCGCCCGCCGGCGGGGAGATCGCTTTCATTGGCGGACTGATGAGCGATGAAGGTTCGGTCGGCGGAGACATTTACGTTCTCTCGATCGACGGTGGGGCGCCACACAACATCACCGAGAAAATCAACGCTTCGCCAAGCTGGCTTACGTGGATCAACGGCGGGCGCGAAATTCTTTTCGCCGCCGCGGTAGATGGCAGAAGCGGAATCGCGTCTGTCCAAGTCGCTTCCGCTCAGACGCACGTCGTGTGGTCGGGCGTGGAAACGATTTCCGCTGGTGGATACGGAATCGGCCTCTCGATGGCGCGCGATGGCGAGACGACGGCCATCGTCCGGCAATCGTTCGTGCATCCGCCCGAAGTCTGGGCCGGTGCAATCGGCGACTGGAGCGTAATTACCAAAGCGAACGCCACGCTCGAGCCGGTTTGGGGCCCGGCGCAGAGCCTGCATTGGTCTAGCGACGGCCAGCAAGTTCAGGGCTGGCTGCTCTATCCGCCAGACGTTGATCCTTCGCTGAAATATCCACTGGTCGTGGCGGTGCACGGAGGGCCGGCGGCGATGGCCTCGCCGAGGTGGCCGACGCAGTGGAGTTACACCGCGGCGTTGGTGGCCGCTGGATTTTTCGTGCTCGAGCCGAACCCGCGCGGCAGCTACGGCTCGGGCGAAGCGTTCACGCGCGCGAATGTGAAAGATTTCGGGTACGGCGATTTTCGCGACATCTTGGCCGGAGTTGATCAATCGCTTTCGATGGCGCCGATTGATGCGAATCGCATCGGAATCACAGGCTGGAGCTACGGCGGCTACATGACGATGTGGGCCGTCACCCAAACCGATCGCTTTCACGCGGCGATGGCGGGCGCGGGCCTTTCAAATTTTCAGAGCTACTACGGGGAAAATAAAATCGATCAGTGGATGATTCCGTATTTCGGCGCGCCGGTTTACGACGACCCCGCCGTCTACGCCAAGAGTTCGCCGATCACGTTCATCAAGAAAGCCAAGACGCCGACGCTGATTGTGGTCGGCGAGCGGGATGGCGAATGCCCGGCGCCGCAATCGTTCGAGTTCTGGCACGCGCTCAAAGCGAACGGAACGCCGACCGAGTTTGTGGTCTACCCGAACGAAGGCCACAGGTTCGCGAACCCGGAGCATACGCGCGACGTCATCGCGCGGGCGCTGGCGTGGTTCCGGCATTATTTGTAGCCGGAACTGTCGCGCCGCCGAACCCGGAAATTACAACGGCAATGGAATTCGTGCTGTCTGCAATCGGCGAGCGCTAATCGACCCAGGCAAGATAGCCGGGCACGATTAAGTTCACGATGGGAATGATAATCAGGATTCCCCACCAGCTCGGCTTGTTGCGCGCCTCGGCGATGCCCATCCAGATGAGGACGATCATCACGATGTTGACCAGCGGAACCAGGAAGAGAATGATCCACCAAATCGGCTTCTTGGCGATGTTCAACATCAGGATGATGTTGGCGATGGGAATCCAGGCCAGCCAGCCGTCTTTCGTGTTGGTCTTCGTGGCGATAGTCATGAGCGCCAGGGCCGTGTAGACGTAGAAAACGGCAAAGAACAGCAGAAACGTTGTCCCAAACATGCCTGCGAAAAGCATGTTTCTCGAGTCCATCAGGTACCTTCCTCTCCGCTGAAAATACTTTTGGTTTTGCAGTAACGGATTCGTGCTCCCGGTGAGATCGAGCGAAAGATAAAGTCAAGAACCGCACCCTTGCACAACAAAGGGTGCGGCACCCCCACACCGAGCCCATCAAATCTCGCTCTGGATCCCCAAGTTGCGGGGAGCATACTCTCGCCAAGCTCGGGTTGCAATATTTCCTATTGGCACGGATGGACTGGCAAGAGGGACAGGTATCAGGCGGTGGTCAAAAACTGGCCGGTTGTTCCGTAGCGCGAGTGTTCGCGGCACGTTACGCTTCCTTTACTGACCGCGCGCGTCCCGCGGTTTTACAAGGAGGCCCATGTCACATTGGATAGGCACTACGACGCCAGCCGACGCCGGCATGGTGGAATTCAAAGAATGTTTGAGGAGATTGCGCGACGGCAACACGTCTGACGCCCTGACGCACGCGCGGCGCGCACTGGGAGTCGCACCGAAGAATCCATTTTATCTTTCCTATACAGGCTTGTTAGCGGCAATGGAGGAGCGGCGCTTTGCCGACGGCGAATCACTGTGCCGGGAAGCGATCGGCGTGAAATGCAATCATGCCCAGCTTTATCTGAATCTCGCCGAGGTATATCACCAGGCCGGGCGGACATCGGACGCTATTAGCACGCTCGAAAAGGGCCTCGTTTCCGCGGGACGCGATTTCCGGATACGCCGCGCGCTCGAAAAGATCGGTTTGCGGCGCGGGCCAGTTCTGCCGTTTCTGCATCGCAGCCATCCGCTGAACCGTTCACTCGGAAAATGGCGACACCGGCTTTCAGGTCCTACCCAAGCGGAATAGACGCCTCAAAAAATCTTCCAGTGGGAGCATCCCTGGCAGTGAGAAGGAGCGGGTGGATGGAAGGTCCACCCGCTCTTTTCTCGTGGCGAGCTAAGGAAAGTCAGGCCGGGCCGAGAGGCAGAAAGTATTGCGTGCCTTTTACCGGCTGGCGCAGTCGGCGAAGTAGTTCCTGCAAATCGTCGCTGCGCTCGACAAAATCAATCTCCGAAGTATCCACAACGAGCAAATTCGAAGCTGAATAGCGAAAGAAAAAGTGCTCGTAGGCTTGCGAGACCGCCTCGACGTATTCCGGTGATATTTGCTTCTCGGCTGGATCACCACGCTTCGATACTCGCTTCCGCAATACTTCCGGCTTGGCCTGAAGATAAATCACGAGATCGGGGGCAGGCATTGAGCGCGCGAGCATGTCGAAATAACGTTCGTAGAGTTTCAGTTCTTCATTGTTGAGGTTGATGTAAGCGAAAATCTTGTCCTTCTCGAAGAGGAAATCGCAGACGATCATCGAGGGATCATCGTCGAGGCGCAACTCCGAAAGCTGGCGATAGCGCTCCATGAGGAAATGCATCTGGGCGCGAAAAGCGGAACCGGGTTTCTCGCCGTAAAATTCGGCGAGGAAAGGATTGTCCTCGCAATCGAGGATGCGGCGGGCGTGGAGACGATCAGCTAAGACTTTGGCGAGAGAGGACTTGCCCACGCGGATGGGTCCTTCGATGGCGATCCAGCGAGGCGGCTTGAATACGGGCTCGGTCACGGAGCGGGATTATAGCAGACGGGATTGTGGGGCAAATGTAGCGAAAGGCTGCCCGGCTGAAGCTGGGCGCCACAAGTGCTTTGATTGAGGCGCGGTTTGGATGGTCGCGTGTCGTGGCAAGCGCGTTTGGAGTTTCACCAACTCTTGGCGATGGCGGTGATGATGTGGGTTAGGGCGTCGTAGTCGCGAGTGTCGATCACTTCTGCGGGCGAATGGGCGTAGCGCAGGGGCCAGCCGAGGGGGATATCCACGGAGCCGTAGCGTGTGAAGGCGGCTCCATCGTTGCCGCCGCCGGTGACGCCGTATTGGATGGGAATTTTGTTCTGCTTGGCGAGCGAAATAAGGCGCTCGACGAGATCGCGCGGAACGACGTTCGAATTATCCACGGCACGGATGACGAAGCCTTTGCCGAGCGGAGCATCCGCGAAGCGCTGCGATTCAAGTGGCGAATCGGAACTCACGAAGGTGTCGACCGCGAATACGTAATCGGGAGCGTGATGTTCCGCCGCGAGGCGCTTGGCGACGGCTGCGGCGCCGACGAGGCCGAGTTCTTCGCGAGTGGACCAGACGAAGGTGACGTCGCGATCTTTTAGATTCGGCCCGAGCGCCCAGACGGCACCGATCAACGCGGCGTCTCCGACGCGATCGTCGAAGCTGCGGCCGATGGCGCGAGAGCCGATGAGCGGGCGATAGTCTTTCGGGATAGTTACCCAATCGCCGGCGCGAATGCCCATTTTTGCGGCATCCGCCCCACCGTGCGCGCCAACGTCCACGCGAATCGCGGCCGCGTTTGTTGCTTCACTGCCTTTCGTCCAGGAAAAATCCGGCTGCTCCCAACCGCTCGGCAATTCGACAATGGCGTCGTGCACCGCGCCATCAGATGAATGAACGAGCGCGGGATGCCCGGCGAAAAAACTCAGGTCGCCTCCGCCAAGCCATTTCACTTGCAGGCGTCCGTCGCTTCCGATGGATTCAACCTCGAAGCCGATTTCGTCCATGTGAGCGACGACGAGAATGCGCGGGACCTTGGAATCCTTGGAATCTTTCGCTTCTTTTGAGGCTGAATCTGCGGCGGTGCCGACATGGAGGATCAGATTCCCGGCGTCGTCAGTTTCCGTCTTCGCCCAATCAGGAAGATGGCGCTTGATTTCATTGCGGACGGCTTCTTCGTGGCCGCTGGCGCCGTAGGTGCGGATCAAGCCAGCGAGCGTGTCCTGTGGATTTGCTTTTGAGCTTGGGGCGCGTTCACTTGCAGCTTGGGGCGCAGGAAAAGCGACTGGAGCGGATTGCGGCGAACCTTCGGCGTAGGCGTGGAGGAGTTGGGCTAGCTTTGCGAGATCAGCGGTATCAATCATCTCGGCAGGCGTTGACGGCCAAGCCGTCGCGATGCCGAGATGCGCCGACCTCCCCGGCAATTGCGGCGCGAGGATATAGCCGGGCGAAATCAACGGCGCGGAATAATCGGGAACGACAGGAATCGTGCTGAGCTCGCCAAGCTGCTCGAGTTCGGCGGCGAAGCCAGTGAGCGTCTCGCCCTTTTCAGTGAGCCCGAGAACGACGCCACTGCCCAATTCGCGGCGCGGTGCACGGCGGACCGACTGCATTCCCGCAATCGTGCCGCCCGAAATAAGCCTGCCAACGTAGAGCAATTCATCGGGATGGAATTCATCGAGGATGCGCTGAAGGCCGCGTGCGCCAGTCCATTGCTGCACGACAAACGCTATGGTGAGCGTGCCCTTCAACTTTGCGGGATCTAGCTCGCGCAGCATTTCGACAAGCGCGACATCGCCAAAGCGATCGCCGATTCCAGCCGCGGCGGCGGAGTGGCTGCCGAGTTCGCCGAGACGGCGGGCGATGGCGAGCGGGCTGAGAACGTCTGCGCCCGCGTGGCGCGCTTCCTCGCGCGAGCCTGCACCGATATCCACGTAAAAATTCTCAATGTCGCTGGCCTTGGGGGAATCTTCGCGGCCGGGCTGCAAGTGAATGGATAGTCCCGCGACGACACCCGAAATCCATTTGCCCTCCGCCGTTTCGAGGCGCACGGGTTGGGCGGAGTAGAGTTCGTTGAACAGCGGCAAATCGCGCGACTGCGGTAGCCGCTGCACGCGCAAGTAACCATCGTCGGTGATACCGCTGACCACGTAGCCGGGCTCGTCCATTGGCGCGACCAGCAAGCGGCGCGGATTGCCGGTGCCGATTGTGACGATTACGTCGCCGATGCTATCGGTCTGCGGTGAGAAGGATTTCAGGCGCTCCCGAATTTTTGCGGCGAGATCTTTTTCGTGGCCTGGGACCGCGGGCGTTTCGACGAAATCGGCCAAGTCCTGGCGCATATCCCCGGGAACGCGGCTGGCCGGCGCGGATTGCGCGGAGAGCGGAGCGGAAACCGTGATACAGGCAATCGCAAATGCGGCGACAAGAACAATTTGTAAAAGTCGATTCATTTCATGACCCCGCATGGAAATTGATTCCGTGATTCGATGATTCCGTTCTTCGGTGCACCCGCTACGTGCGGCAAATTTCGGCGATCAGGATTTCGCGGCGCTCAAGCACCCGGCGCGCCGCGAGATTGAGGACGACCCAATAGACAGCGAGAGCAATCGCCGCGAGCGGAAGGAAGATAATTCCCGCGAGCCACACGCGCTGAAGATAGCGTGTAAGGAAAAAGACGGCCGCGGCGATTCCGACCACCACCGCCTCAACTCCCATGCTGACGAAGGCCGTCGCGCCGGTAGAGCGCTGCCGATTGAACGCGCCGAAATCGTATTTTTTCGGCGAATAAATGGACATCATGTTCCCGGCGGCGAGATTTAACGGGAGCGCGAAAAGGAGCGCCATCACGGTGCCGAAAGTGACGGCGAAACTCGGCGGGCGATAGAGCACGATGGTGGTGATCAGAACGCCGGACGTGGCCAGAACGAGCACCGTGGAATGGGCGAGATTTTTCGCGAGGAGGACATCGCGAAGCCGCACCGGAGCGGTCAAGTACAATTGCAGACCGGGCCCATCCGCGCCGAAGCTGTTGTAAACAATATTGGCCAGGATGAGGAGCGCGTAACCGGCGCCGATGGGGAACGCCCAGTCTGGTGCCTTGACGAGAAAACTCGACTCGTGGCCTCCGTGCGAGGGCACGAAACGAAACATAGCGAGCACGAACAGCGGCATCACAAATGTGAAGATGATCGGCGCACTGCGGAATAGATAGCGTATTTCCTTCTCGAAGATCGCCGCCACGGGGGCGGGAAGCAAGCGTATGTCCCACGCCGCGCGAACTTTTTCCTGATGACCCGCCGGTACGGGCGCAAGAGCTTCGCTCAGATTCTCGCCGATAAACTGCGCCTGGAGGCGCATTCCGAGAAGCGCTGCGATTCCAAGCGCGTAAGCGGCAATCGCGGCGATGGAAAAGAGCGCAAACATTTGATCGCCGCGATGCGCATCGATCAAAGCTGCCTCGGCCAGGCCCGGCGGCAGAAAATTCGCGATATGAAACAGATATGCGTACTGGCCGAGCGCAGGAGCCTGATGCCGTTGCCATCGCGAGGCAAGCGGCCCGACGAATTGAACGCAGATCATCATGAACACGAACAGCAAACCCAAGGCCTCGCGCGTCCGCCGCCTGGCAAGCCAACGCTCCAGCCAAACGTAGACGGTTCGCGAAAGCAGCACGTTCGTGGCTCCGAAAACAAACAGCGCCAGGAACGTCCACGGGAGAAGAGTCACGTCCGCGATTCCAACGCCAACAAATACGCCGAACAACCACAGGATGCACACCAGCGAGACGGGATCAAGCAGGCCGAAGGCGAGGTTGAGAAGATAAAAGGACGAGAAGCGCATTGGAAATCGCAAAAGGCTTCCAAACTCGAATGGGGCGGAGAATGCGGAACCAAGCACCGGATACATCTGCCAAAAAATGAAAATGCCCCAAAAAATGAGGGCGAGATATGAGAAACGGTGGTCGGCGACGGTCAAGTAACTGGCGATCGCGAGGCCGATCGCGCCGCCGATCGAGAGCATCGTCATCGTCACGGTGGCGAAGCCGCGAGAGATGACTTCGAGGCGGCCGCGAATCGTTCTCAGCGAGTTGCGAAGGAGGTGCCAACGCAGCTCGGCGATGATGATGAACATCCGGGCATTGCTGAGCCCACGCAGTTCGGCCGCCGATCCCGGAGGCGCCGCGCTCAACCCAGCCATGACAACTCCTGATCGCGAAGCGCCGTGCCGCCGACGATATTCAGAAAAATTTGCTCGAGCGTAAGTCTTTCGTGCGGGGCGGCAGAATCGGCCGAACCAGGCGCGGCGCTGAGGCGCGCTTCGACTCCGCTGCGCAGCTCGTCGAGCGAGCCCTGAGCGACGAGACGCCCTTTGTGAATGATGGCCACGTGGCTGCAGAGGCGCTCGACGATTTCGAGCACATGCGACGTCAAGAAGATCGTCGCGCCGTGGCCGATCATCCGCTGCAGCATGGCCTTGAGCGTTCCGGATGCGACGGCATCCACGCCTTCGAACGGCTCGTCAAGAAAAAGTACTCGCGGGCCGTGAATGACGGCGGCTGCCATCGCGAGCTTCTTCTGCATGCCGTGCGAATAATCGGTGATGAGCGACTTCGGCCGATCGCTGAGTTGCATGAAGTCGAGAAGCTCGGTGGCGCGCTGAGCTGTAGTCTTGCGATCGAGCCCGTACATGCGCCCAACGAAATTGAGGTATTCGGAGCCGGTGAGCCGTCCAAAGAGCGCCAGGCCTTCGGGGACAACGCCGATTTGCCGCTTTACCGCGACGGGATCCTCTTCGAGATCGATTCCCAAGATTCGAATCCGGCCTTCGGTAGGAGCCAGCAGGCCGGTGAGCATTTTGATTGTGGTGGATTTGCCGGCGCCGTTCGGTCCGAGGAAACCAAAAAACTGGCCGGCGGCGACATTCATCTGAATGTGGTCCACCGCGGTTAGCGGGCCAAAGCGTCGGGTGAGGTTTTCGGCCGAGACGGCAGGAGCGACCATGGACTCCCGACTCTAGCACAACGCGCGAGAACGCCGGAAGAAGGGTGAGCGTTCAACGCTCGCCGGCAGCGGCAGCTACCGCGGCCGAGCGCGGGAAGAACGCGAGCACGGCGGGAATCTCGATGCGGAATGTCGCACCGCCCTCGCTACGGTTGGACGCCGTGATTCTGCCGCCGTGTTCCTGGAGGATGCCGTAGCAAATGCTGAGGCCGAGCCCCGAGCCTTTGCCGACCGACTTCGTGGTATAGAAAGGATCGAAGACGCGCTCAGGTTCGACGAGGCCAGGACCTGTATCCGAGAATTCGATAACGACGTCGCCGCGTTCGCGCATGGTCTTGATCGTGAGAACACCCCCAGCGCTCGGCTCCATCGCGTCCACGGCATTGCTGATGAGCTGGAAAAATACTTGCAGCAATTGATTGGGATCGCCGCGGACGGCGGGGAGAACGCCGCGATGCTGCGTCTCGATTTTGATATTTTTGTCGCGGAGATCAAGTGTGCGCAGTTGAATTGCTCCCGCGACGACGGTGGTGAGATCGAGCAACTGCTTCTCGGCCGGCTTCTGGCGCGCAAAGCTCAGGAGATTATTCACAAGCTCGCGGGTGCGGCGAGCCTGATCGCGAATTTTTTCGGCGATATTGCGTGCGCGTGGACCGGCGGAAGGTTCGTCCGCGAGCAATTCGGAATAGCCGAGGATTGCAGCCAGCGGATTATTGATTTCGTGAGCCGCCCCGGCAGCTAACTGGCCGAGAGAAGCTAATTTCTCGGATTGTACAAATTGACTCTGAAGGCGTCTCAGATTTTCGAGTGAATCCTGCAGGCTCGAGACGAGCCGCAGCCGCTCTTGATCGACCAAGTGCTGCCGAAGAAAGACCATCCCTGTGCCGGCAACAAGCGCACCCAGCGTAAGAACGAGCCTAAATTCGCGCACCGCAGCGGGAGCATTGCTGACGAACTGGTTCCACGCCGCAAGCAGCGGAACGAAAAGCACGCCCGCAATCGCGAGCCACTGCGGCCATTGCGCGCCGCCGTGATGCGTTCGCTGCTGAGGATCCGGCGAGAGCGGGATGCGCTGCGCCATTACGCCCAGCGTGGCGAGCCACAAGAACATCAGCACGTAAGGCAAGTAGTAGATGCTGCCGGAAGAGAACACGCCCTGAAGCGTCGCCGCAGCGATCACCAGGAATCCGATTGTATGAATCGCAGCGATGCCCATGAGCTGGGCGTATATTCGCCGCCAAGCGACGCTCGACCGTAAGTAAACGTACGCGAGACCTGAGAGATAAACGACGTTTTCGCCGGCATAGGCTTGCCAGCGCCGAATCGTGAAAAGCTGCGGATTCGCGGATATCGCAATCCAGGGCAGAGCTACAAAAGCGTAGACGTAAAGCCATGTCGCCGCGAGAAGCAGGAGATCGAGCAGGCCGTAGCGCAACGTCTCGCGCATTCCTCGCGCGTGCGGCTGGATGGCAATTGCGGCCATGAACGGAACGGGATGCAGAAAAAACGCGATGCTGCCGAGATAGGAAAAGCGCGACGGCGCATGGAGAACGAGCTCGCGGTACGTACCCGAAAGCGATCCGATCAGCCACAATCCGCAGCCAGCAGCCATCAAAATCCAGAATGTGTTTGTGCGGCGGTAAGGTGTGTTTGCATTCGCAAGGAGACACGCATTGGCCCCGAGCGGCAGCAGGCACATGAGAATGTTGCCGAGCGTCGCTTGCACTGCGCCATGCGGGAGCAGTAGCGCCATGCTGACAAACCCGCCTACGATCACGAGCCAGGCGGTGAGAAGATACGAATTCCCTGAAGATTTGGCCGCGGGTCCCATTCACGGCAAGCTTACCGCAGTCGCGCAGGGATGCCGGTTTCGATTGTCGGAGAGATGCGCTGAATAATTACGGGCCTACAAGTACTTTCGTCCTAGAACTCGCGCCCGAATCAGACTCTTCGCGGAATTTTCGGGCTGCTAAGCAATCGCGCCCTGCCCCCTAGTGAAATCCGCGAACGTCCTGCCCTGCTCGGCCAAGTATTTGAGCAATGGCGCGGGCTCCCAAATTTCACCGTGCTGTTCTTGAAATTGGCGGATGCGGTCGTAAACTCTTTTTAGCCCGACGGTGTCGGAGTACCACATTGGACCACCGCGATAAGCGGGAAAACCGTAGCCATTGATGTAGATGATGTCGATGTCAACCGCACGCAAAGCGAATCCCTCTTCCATGATGCGGGCGCCTTCGTTGACAAGCGCGTAGACGCAGCGATCAACGATCTCGTCAGCGGAAATTTTTCGCTGCGAGATTTTCTCCTCGGCACTCCACTTGCGCACGAGTTGCTCGACTTCCGGATCCGGCGTCGCGTGGCGCTGCTCGTCATACTTGTACCAGCCCGCGCCAGTTTTTTGGCCGAAGCGTCCCATTTCGCAAAGGCGATCGCCCGCGAACGCCTGGCGAATTCCGGGCTTTTCGAGGTGACGATGTTCCTTTCGGATGCGCCAGCCCACGTCGAGGCCCGCGAGATCACCAACGGCGAGCGGACCCATGGCCATGCCGAAATCATAGAGCGCGTTGTCCACCGCTTCGACTGTCGAACCTTCCTCGACGAGGAAAACGGATTCGCGCACGTAAGGATGAAACATGCGGTTGCCCACGAAGCCGCGGCAATTGCCCACCAGCACGCCGATTTTCCCAAGCTTTTTCGAGAGCTGCATGGCCGTGGCGATCACTTGTTTGCTGGTTTGCTTCCCGCGAACAATTTCGAGCAGGCGCATCACGTTTGCGGGACTGAAGAAATGAGTGCCGATGACGAATTCGGGGCGGGAAGTGGCTGCTGCGATTTCGTCGATGTTCAGCGTGGAGGTGTTGCTGGCAAGAATCGCGTCCGGCTTGCATACGCGATCGAGTTCGGTGAAAACCTGCTTCTTCAATCCCATGCCTTCGAAGACGGCTTCGATGACCATGTCCGCATCCGCGAAACCGTCGTAGGAAATGGCCGGCTGGATCAGCTTCAGTCTTTCGTCAACAAATTGCTGAGTGAAGCGCCCGCGCGCCACAGAACCCGCGTAGTTCTTTCGGATGTTGGCCATTCCGCGGTCGAGCGCGGCTTGGTCGGCTTCTTTGAGAAACACCGGAATTCCGGCGTTCGCAAACACCATCGCAATGCCGCCGCCCATCGTTCCCGCGCCAACAACCGCTGCGCGATTCACGGGAATTGTTGGCGTGTCTTTCGGCACGTCCGGAATTTTCGCGACCTCGCGCTCGCCGAAGAAAACGTGAATGAGCGCTTTCGATTGATCCGAAAGCAGGCAGTCCATGAATAGTTTCCGTTCGAGCTGACAGCCTTCGTCGAACGGCAGCTTCGTGGCGGCTTCGACGGCATCGATGGCGGCTAGCGGAGCCATCATGCCGCGCTGTTTCTTCCGTACCGTTTCGCGCGCCGCAGCAAAAATCGCTGCGTTTTCCTCGGGCGTGCCGAGCTTTTCAGTTCGATCGCGTGTTTTCGGAATCGGCTTGGCGGCAATCTCGCGCGCGAAGGATATAGCGCCCGAGAGGAGATCGCCCTCGATTAAGCGATCAACGATTTCGAAGTTCAACGCTTCCGGTGCCAAGATGGGTTTGCCTTCCACGCACATCGCAAGAGCCTTAGCAACTCCGGCCAGGCGAGGGAGGCGCTGCGTTCCGTGGGCGCCGGGAATAATTCCCAGCTTCACCTCCGGCTGGCCCACCTGCGCGCCCGGCACGGCCACGCGATAGTGGCCGGCCATGGCAAGCTCCAGGCCGCCGCCGAGCGCGTTTCCATGAATCGCCATCACAACAGGTTTTTTGCAATTTTCGATTCGCATCAGTAAATCCGGAAAGCTCATCGTGCCGCTCGCTTCGCCGGATCTCATTTTGTCGAATTCTTTGATGTCGGCGCCGGAGACGAATGTGCGCCCCGCGCCGATGAGCACGGCGGCTTTCACCACGGCGTCGTCGTTTATCTGCTCGATTGCCACCGCGATGCCCTCAGGCACTCCAGGACTGAGCGCATTGACGGGCGGATTGTTGATGGTGATGACGGCGATGCCGCCGAAGTTAGTGAGTTGAACCAGTTCGCTCATAGCTGATCTCTTTGTACTGATGTGGCAAGCTCGCGAAAACGGCACAACGCGTTCGCCAGCTGCATTTGCCTCGGAGTTCGACACTCCGGCTCGAATAATCTCGGGCTTCCGACCACAATCATATTGGCCATCGCTCGCGACGTCGCGACATTCAAGCGGTTCAGACTGTATAGAAACTCCATTCCGCGCGGCGCCTCCTCCGGCGACGACGTGGTCAGTGAATAGATGACCACAGCGGCCTGCTGCCCTTGAAACTTGTCCACGGTTCCGATCCGCATTCCTGGCAGGCGCGCCGACAAATCTGCTACCTGCGCGTTATACGGCGCCACAATCAAGATCTCTTCCCGCTTCAGCGGCCAGCTATTGCCCGCACTGTAAAACCAATTAATCCCGGGCTTGAGCAATCCTTCCACAATTCGGGCCACGACTTCCACTTCCTCGGCGGAGGAATTCCCGTTGCCGTCGTGCTCCACTGGAACAAACCACAAGCCCGCCCCTTTCAGCCAGGGATGGCCCTCCAAAACTCTGCTCCGTGCAATCGGATGAGAAGCCAGCTTGTCCTCGTAAAAAACCTCCGAGGTAAATTTGCAGATTTCGGGGTGTAATCTAAAACTTTCAGGCAGGAGAAATCCCATTTCTTCGGAAATGGTCTTCCGGCCGTTCAACAGGTGCTCAAGCGCCGACTTTTCTGTTCCTTCGGGGTGGCTGCCTTTTACAGGCCGTTCCAGTTGTTGGGGATCGCCGAGCAGAACCAAATTTGTCGCCGCTTGCGATACCGCGAGAACATCGGTGAGCGACATCTGCCCCGCTTCGTCAATAAACAAAACGTCTACGGCTTGAAACGAAAGTTCAGGCGACCATAGAAAGGATGTTCCTCCTATAACAGTGGCTTTGCCAGTGCGCAGCGCGTCTAACGCCTCTTCGTTCTTTTTCGCGACCGCGACACCATCGCTTTCCTCTCCACGATCTTCCCGATGCATACAGCGGACCGCCGGCACCTTCATTTCGCGAGCCGCCTCTACCACGGCATGGAGCAGGATGCGGATTGCTTTGTGGCTCAGCGCCGTCACACCGATCTTTCTGCCGTGCTTCACCAACTCACAGATCATCCGCGCGCCTGTGTACGTCTTCCCTGAGCCCGGCGGTCCTTGGATGGCAAAAATGGAATTCTTTAGTGAGAGCGAAATTCGACTGGCTGTATTTACGGGGGTTTCCGATGCTAACTGAGCGAGCGTTTCGTTCTTCGAGAGACGTGGGGGCCTTCGCATCAGCAAATCTCTGCCCGCGCGATATTCTCCGATGGAATCTATTCCATTCTTTGCGACCCAGTTTCCAAGGCGATATAGGGACTCCGCCTGTTCCTTGGTCCTATATGGCCATTCCCATACGTACACAGCAGCAGGATGACTGTCGGCCGTCTTTCCCGTTTTCTTAATATCAATTATGCGTTTCACCGGATCAATCGCGACGATGCTTCCGAACTTCTCGCCCTTGCAGTAAAGTTCGCTCTTTTCACGCGCGTCGGTTTCCTGCTTCTCGAAAGCATAGCGATCCACAGGAATTTTTCTTTCGACTAGCACTCGCTTCATGAACTTCAGACCCGACAACCCCGCTCTCTCATCAAGCAGCTCCGTGTCGTCAAGTTCCTTCAAACGAAAACCCTCCCAATGCGCGGCCTTGTTCTCTCGTCTATACCAATCCAGTAGGCTCGCCAACAGCCACCGCGATTTCTGCTCTGCTGTGCGCTCTGCAATATTTGCGGGGATGTCTGCCGTAAGCTGTGCTGCAAGCGCTTCGATGCGCTGCTGCCACTCAGTCAGGTCTTCTTGAAGAGGACGCTCCGTCTTCGCCAGCCGCGCTACGGTGGCACCGGATGTCAGGAGTTCTTGACGTCTCGTCTCAAGCCAATCCCGCAACTTCGCCGTAGAAAAGCAATCTTCGCTGTTATAGCCTTCTATCGCATCGCGAACATCTCCGGGCAACTTCTCATCTCCCCAACCTAATTCCAGTTGGTGCTGCACAAAACGCATCGCCAAGCCCGCTAAATCGAGCGGCGTCGTCCGCTCAAAACCATATAACCCTTCAATTTTCTTTAGCGAATATTCTTCGACGCTCGCCCTCGCGCTTTGCTTCAAGATCTGATGCAAGTCTACAAATGTTCCCTCCCAAAGCATGTCGTCGATCTCGTCTTGGCGCGTCGCATAAATTCCCATCAAGCGCTTGAGTACACTGGGCTCATAAGCACCGAAGTGATACACGTGGGTCTGAAGATTTGCCTTCCTGCGTCGCACGATTTCGTCCACTACCCACTCGAAGCCGTTCTTCTCTTCCTCGCGGTCCAATGCCCACTTCTTCTTGTAACGCAGTTCGCCATTCGCATTCTGAAATGCGAAGCCGAACAAATATTGCAATCCCGATTCGCCTACGAATGGATCGCCTTCGAGATCCAAAAACATATCGTCCGCTGAAGGCTCCGGCAGGCGGCAGAGTCCCATTCCTTCCGCGACTGGCAGGAGCAATTCGTACTTCAGCTTCTTGTCCGCGCGACCCTCCACTTGCACGCGCGCCTGTTCCCGCACGCGTTCGATGCCCTCTCGCGAACCGCGCTTCGGCCGTTCTTTCAGCGGTATCGGGAGCACCGAAAGACTTGCCATCGTAACGGTGTTCCACTCTTCGAGCTGATTTCTTTGTTGCTTTCGAATTCCGGCCACGAGCGAGAGATGATCATCGCCGCGCCGCCGCGTCTCACATTCAAGAAACCACTGACACACATCGCAATGCGGAACTGGCTCGGGATAAGTTGCACCCGCTGCGCCTTCCGACACTACGCTCGACAACTGTTTCCGGACGTGCCGGTAGTACGCCGCATATTCGGCAACACGATAGCTTTCACCGAGAAAGTCCTTTCTGGGCGGAATCACCCACATGAGCTCCGGCTGGCTGCCCTGAATTGTTTTCAGCAAGTCCGAATACAGTGACAATTGGAGGATCGTCGTTGCCTTTGTTTCCTTCGCCAGCTTCGTATCTTGGACCTCATACGACCACGCCCATAGCCCGCTCGGCTTCGCCACGCGCAATAGAACATCCGGCCGCCCGAACCATTGCTCATCGCCTAACGCCCCTTGAGCAATCACATCGGCGCCTTCGGCCATGAGCCGGAATGTCTCCGCCAGCAATATCTTTTCATCCTGATTACCGAAGTGTGAGAGGTTCGTGACGGACAGCTCCTTCTTTTCTTCGAGGAATGTCAGGTAGCGCTTTTCGTGGCGCAAACCGAGTTCGCGAATCACCTGCAAATCAGGCGCTGCCCACTGCGGCTTGGGCGCTTCTCCCTTAGCAACCCGCAGCTCAAGCGTTGTCAAGTGGCGACATGCGAGGTGATTGCTCAAATCCGTCGCCGACAGTCGAAGCCGCTGAGACGCCACGAGATCCTGGGCGTCCACTGCAGACGAATTGGGCGGCCGTGAAATGAGTTTCATCTTAATCCTTCGGTTATTCCGAAGACTAATATCCTGCGGCGTAATGGGCAATGTGGATTCAGCGATTCCAAGTAATCGACCCGAAAAATCGAGGTTTCCGCCTTCATGATCGAAAAATCGCTTCGCGATGTCATGGGCGAGCGGCGCGGGCGTACAATGATGCCGCTTTTTAGATCAGGAAGGAAATTCTGGTTCATGTCGAAAATAGCTCAATGTTTCATTGCAGGCGTTCTTGCCTTGGTGTGCGCGGCCATACCGGAAAATATGGCGCAGTCGCCCAGTCATTCGGACGGATCGGGCGGCGATTGGCCCTTCTACGGTCACGACGCCGGCGGCATGCGGTATTCGCCGCTGACGCAGATCAATCGCGACAACGTCGCGACACTAAAAGTCGCGTGGACATTTCACGTCGGCGATATTTCCGACGGCACCGGCGGCAAGAAGCGCAGCGGCCTCGAAACCACGCCGATCCTGGTGGACGGCACACTCTACCTCACCTCCGCGTTCAATCGCGTCTTTGCGCTCGACCCGGAAACGGGAAAGCAGCGTTGGGTCTACGATCCGATGATCGAAATCGCCGGCGAATACGGCGACGGCCTGATCAATCGCGGCGTTGCAACGTGGCTTGATCCAGCGCGAGCGAAAACAAAACCCTGCCGCCGCCGAATTTTCGAGGCCACTCTCGATGCGCGGCTCATTGCCCTCGACGGCGCCACTGGCGAGCCCTGCATGGACTTCGGCAATCGCGGGCAAATCAGTCTCCGCGACGTCCCCCGTTACATTCCGGGGGAATATCACATGACTTCGCCTCCTGCAGTGATCGACGACGTCGTTGTGGTCGGCTCGTCCATCGACGATAACGCGCGCGTCGATATGCCAAGCGGCGTGGTTCGCGCCTTTGACGCTCGCTCCGGCGCACTCCGCTGGAAATGGGACCCGCTTCCGCCGAATGACCCGACAAGTAATGCGCCGAATAGCGCCGCAAATAATTCCGCATCCTCCACGCCAGGCGGAGCAAAAAAATGGCGCACCGGCGCCGGCAACGCATGGTCCGTAATGGCGACGGATCCGGAGCGCGACCTCGTGTTCATTCCCACAGGCAGCGCGAGCCCTGACTATTACGGCGGCCTGCGTCCCGGCGACAACAAATGGGCAAACTCCGTGGTGGCGTTGCGTGGCAAGACCGGAGAATTCGTCTGGGGATTCCAGTTGGTGCATCACGACCTCTGGGATTACGACTCGGCCGCACCGCCGCTGCTGGCGACCGTGCAGCACGATGGCAAAGCCGTCCCCGTCGTGATTCAGGGCAATAAGTCAGGTTTCCTCTACGTTTTGAATCGCGACACCGGCGCTCCCGTGTTCCCCGTGGAAGAGCGCCCGGTCCCGCAGACGGATGTGCCGGGAGAAGTCACATCCCCGACGCAGCCCTTTCCTTCGGCGCCTCCAGCTGTCTCGCCGCAAAAACTTTCCGCGGACGACGCATGGGGCATCACTCCAGAGGATCGCGAAGTGTGCCGCGCTCGTCTCAAGAGCCTCCGAAATGACGGCCTGTTCACTCCTCCAAGTTTGAAGGGCACGCTCTCCATCCCCGGAAATGTCGGCGGCATGAATTGGAGCGGCTATGCATACGACCCGCAAAACAGTTTGCTCGTGGTCAACACCAACAATGTGCCGGCAAGGATGGGCGTAATTCCCTCGGACAAATACTGGGACACGGTCGATGCGAACACGCAAGACGCGGAGTACACGCAGCAAGCCGGTGGACCGTACGGCTTGTTTCGCACTTTGATGTTTGCCACGGCGCACCGTCTGCCTTGCGCGCCGCCGCCCTGGGGAACTTTGACGGCCGTCGATATGGCGGCAGGCACGATTCGCTGGCAGATTCCGCTCGGTTCTCTCGCGCCCAGTATACCAATCGTCCCCGTGGGCGCGCCCAGCCTCGGCGGTCCGATTGTCACAGCCGGCGGATTGATATTCATCGCTGGAACGATGATTGATCCTTCATTTCGCGCGTTTGACGTGGAGACCGGCAACGAAATATGGAAGTTTCAACTTCCCGCCAGCGGCGGCGCGACTCCGATGACCTACCAGTCGCGGAAAAGCGGCAAGCAATATGTCGTGATTGCAGCGGGAGGCCATCGCAGTGTTACGGAAGAGCGGCAGAATGACTCGATCATCGCGTTCACTCTGCCCTAAGCTCGCCGCAATTCACTTTCTGAATTCATTTTCTAGACTCTGAGTCGCGGCCTTCTTGCGGCTCAGCACTAGCTCAACAACATCGAACTTTAACGGAATGCCGAGCATGGCAAACGCGTCGCGCAGGTATTCCGGCGTATTTTCCCTGAGATCCTTTATAAACTTTTCCGCTTGTTCGCGCGTGTCAAACAATCGCGATTCAGTCGTGGCAGGGTCTGTGATTAGACAGTCGTGACGTTCGCCTTCTTGTTTGAGACCTTTAACCGCCACTCCGAATTTGGATTTTTCCATTTCAATCTCCCACGTGGACCATGATCTCACCAATCGGCATGACGCACGGCAGCCGGGATAGAAAACGAAACATCCAGCTGAACATCAAGGCAGGCGCGGAGGCTATCGAGCAGTGCTGCGCGAATGCCGGCCGCTATATGATGGTACACCAAGGGTTGGTCAGGCTTTCGATGTTCGAGGCCGGGCGGCTTCTCGTGCCGTCTTCATTACGGTTTTCTTCATGCGGTTTGCCCCCGCCCAGTACAAGCTGATCTCATGTCCATCAGGGTCATTCAAGTAAGCGTGCCGCCAGCCCCAGGGCATCATGCAGGGCATTTTCGTGATGTAGAAACCCTTTTGCTGAAGCTTTCGGCAGAAATCGTCGAGATCGGGGACTTCAAAGTATAGGCGCACGCCATCGCTCGAAACGGAAGCATCTGAACCCGCCTGATGCAGAGCGATCGTCCCATCGCCACCGGGAGCGCGCAGGCGCGCATACACCGCCGTGGCCTCATGGCGGAAGTCTTCAATGAGCTTGAATCCAAGCAAATCGCGGTAGAAGCGGGTTCCGCGCTCGACATCCTTAACGTAGATCATGGCGTGGTTGAAAGTAAGTTTCCCGTCGGCATCGGGTGCGCCGGAAGACTTGCCCCTTGGCGGCTTGGCTTGGCGGGAAGCGGCCCGCTTCGCAGAGCGCGAATGTCCGCTCTTTTTTACAGAGGATTTTCGTGATGCCGGTTTCTTCATTGGATCGTTACTTCAGACCGCGCAGTCAAACGGCGCAAGTATTGACGGAGCGGCTGCAACTGTCAATAACCGCCGAGGAAAGAACCGAAAATGATGGCAGCTTTCTTCGGTAACAGTCCTCCAAGTTCGGCGAAATACAACCATAGCTCGGCCCAGCCGTTGAGTCAGTTAGCAGAAGCTGTTGGTCTCATCCAGAGTAATCCAGAGTATGACTGTGTGCCTACATGCCATGCTGGTGGCGCTTTTGAGAAGAAACCCGGGACGTGGGCTATAACCGTCAGTGCCGCGAGCCCAAAGCCACTAGACATTCGATATTTTTTCGCTTGACATGAAATGGCACTCTAGCGCTAAATCCTGAGTATCGGGGTGGTATCGAAAAAATCGATGTATCGAATTAATGGCGCAGTTTAAGCGCGACGGTTCGAGAGGGCCGTGGCCTTTTTTTGTGCGCAGCTGTTGTGATGTACAGCACGCACTGACTTCTTGAGCAAAATCTGGAAATCGGGTCCTGGGGTATTGGGCCTAACACGTTATCTTTTGGGGGAGAAGACTGATGATTAAGACGTCTGTCCGGTTCGTACTCGCGCTTACTGTTGGGCTTTGTTTGTGTATTAGCGCCATGATTTTGGGCTCGCCGGTCAGGGCGCAGTCCACCTTCGGTTCGATTTCGGGTGTTGTGACGGACGCTACGGGCGCCGCGGTGCCCGACGCGCAGGTCACGCTGACCAGCGTAGCCACCGGTGCGAAGCAGACCGTCACGACAGGACCAGACGGTCTCTATTCCTTCGTGAACCTGCACCCGGGTCAATATACGATTGAGGCCGAGAAGACCAGCTTTAAGCACTTCAGACGCGGGGCCATTGACGTTGATGTGGAACAGAGTGTCCGCATCGACGTCGGCATGCAGGTCGGCGCGGTCAGCCAGATCGTAGAGGTAACGGGCGAGACGCCCCTGCTTCAGCCCACGCAGACTTCGCTTGGCCAAGTCATTGACGAGCAGCAAGTGGATCAGACGCCGCTTAATGGGCGCAACGTCTTCAATCTGATTAGCCTGGCACCGTCGGTAATCGCGCAAGGTGGTTCTGGCGGCACGCCTGTGGGCCAAAATCCATTCAGCTGGGGCAACTATCAAGTAGGCGGCTCATTTGCGAACGAGAGCGCCGAGTACCTTGATGGACAACCCCTAAATATCGGTTACATCAATTTGCCAATTCTAATTCCCGACCAGGATTCGATTTCCGAATTCAAAGTGCAGTACAACAACCTGGGCCCCGAGTGGGGCAAGTTCTCCGGTGGCGTCGTCAACCTCAGCACGAAGGGCGGCTCGAACGACTACCACGGAGAAGCCTACGAGTACCTCCGAAATAAGGATTTGAATTCGAGAGGTTATTTCGCGCCCGTTAATCCTCCCTACGTTCAGAATCAGTTTGGGGGAACTTTCGGCGGGCCGGTAATCAAGAACAAAACGTTCTTCTTCTTCGCCTATGACGCCTACCGCCAACGGACCGCGTCGACGACCACGACGACCGTCCCGACCGCGGACGAACGCACCGGTGTGTTTCCATCGGATATTCCTATCTTCGATCCGTTGAGCGTCAGCGCCACTTGCGTAATGGCTCCCACTTCCGGGGCCTGCGGCCGTACACAATTCCCCAGCAACACAATTCCCATGGGCGAGATTAATCCAGCGGCAGCGATAGAGTTAAAGTTCATTCCGCCTCCGACAAACTCGGCGGAAATCAACAATTTCACCGTTAACTCCAGCACGGGCGGCAACATCAATCAATATGTGGGTCGCGTCGATCAGAATCTGACGCCCAACCAACACATTTTTGCTCGCTATAACTTTTTCAGCCTACTGGATTTGCCAACGGATCCATTCGGTACCGGCCTCTGCGCCGATCGTTGCTCGGAGACTTACCAGAGCAACACCTCGGCCCTGGATTACACCAATACGATTCGGCCCAACGTCATTCTGGACTTGAATTTTAGCGCGTCGCGATTCCACTATCTGCGGTCGCCGAAGAACTCAGGTTTTGACCTGACGCTGTATGGCTGGCCGGCGGCTTATAACAACGAAGTTCCAACGGCAGCCCGCTCGCCGTTCACTCCCTGTTTCAACGGCTTGGACCCCACGGTTACTTGTTCTCAGGGCCAGAGCTTCATCACCGACCACAACACGCAGTTCAATTTCTCTCCGAACCTGACGTGGATTAAGGGACGTCACACGTGGAAGTTCGGCGGACAGCTCGAAGAAGGCTACGACAACTACGCGCAAACAAACATCGCCAGCGGCGCATTCTCATTCAACGGCGGCTGGACACAGGACAACGCTGTAAGCCCAACGGCGGGCACAGGCTCACCGTTTGCCGATTTTCTGTTGGGATACGGACAAAACCAAACGAGCGTTTACAACCACAACTTCGGTGAGGCGCAAATTCCGGCCCTCGTTGCTGGCAAACAGACGTATCGAGGATTCTACTTCGGCGACACATGGAGAATTTCACAGCACCTGACTATCAACTACGGTCTCCGCTACGAACTCCCTGGAACGTGGTCGGAGCGCCACAACTGGATGACCTACTGGGATCCGAGCGCGGTCAACCAAACGGTGGGCGGATGCCCCAACGGAAACGGCAATTGCCCGGGGGATGTTTACCTCGTTGGCAACGGAGTTAATCCGACCCGGAACAACCTCCCGCTGCGGAAGACCGATTTTTCGCCCCGGTTGGGGATCGCTTATAGCCCCGATCAAAAGACTGTCGTTCGTGCCGGATACGGTGTCTTTTATGTGCCGAACTACGTTTCGTTTGGCCTGAACCCGAACAACGATTCCATCAATGACGCCACAACACTTTGGGTGGCCACCGCGAATGGCGGAATTACGCCGTTTAGCACGCTGACCGCAACAGGCTGCATGTACGCCCCTGGCACGCTTACCTGCCCGACGAACGGTCCATTCGGACCCAACCTCACCACCCCACTCGGACGGGGTAACGCCTCCGCGTTCGACGCCGGTACGAATATCACCGAGGCGCCCTACACAAATCAAAAGACTGCTTACGTTCAGCAGTGGAATCTCGACGTTCAACGCGAACTGCCGATGGGAATTTTCTTGGATGTTGCCTACGCAGGGTCGAAGGGCACCCATTTGGAGCAGTACGACACGAACGTTGACCAAATTCCGGACTCTGCGTTGTCTCAACAGAACGCCCTGATCGCACCAATTAACAACCCATTCAGCGGTATCACAACTGTAAGCCCTTTGAATCCAACGACCAATCCAACAATCAATGCGGGACAACTGCTCCGCCCCTATCCCGAGTATGCCGGTGTGAGCCTTGCAGGATACGGCTGCTGCGAGAGTATCTACCATTCGGCGCAAGTCACGTTGACCAAGCGCTTCCACGAAGGTGGTACGATCCTTGCGGCGTATACCAACGCTAAACTCATCAGCAACACGGATACACTGACGAGTTGGCTGGAGACGGGCGTCGGCGCGGTGCAGGACTGGGACAATCTGAGAGGCGAGCGCTCGCTCTCGTCTCAGGATGTTTCCCAGCGCCTCGTTGTAAGTTACGTTTACGATCTGCCCTTTGGCCACGGAAAGAGGTATCTTGGGGACAGCTCAGGCGTGATGGGGAAGGTAGTTTCAGGCTGGGGCGTCAACGGCGTCACCACGTTCCAGAAGGGCTTCCCACTGCCGCTTACGTACGGTGGCTCGACCCCGCTATCATCCGCGGGGTTTGGTATCGGTACGTTGCGACCGAACGTGACACCGGGATGCGATAAGGGTACTTCGCATGTTGCAGTACCAGGCGGCATCGCTTGGTTCAACGCGTCTTGCTTCTCAGCTCCTGCGGACTGGGGATTTGGTGACGAACCACGCGTTGATCCAACTCTCCGCGGTGAAGGCATCAACAACTGGGATATGGCGGTCTTCAAGGACACGAACTTCGGTCCGGACAACAGGTATGGCGTGGAGTTCCGGACGGAGTTCTTCAACACATTTAATCGCGTCCAATTTGGCCCTCCCAACACCAGTTGCTGTTCGGCTCCGTTTGGAATCACAAGCAGCCAATTGAACAACCCGCGGTTGATTCAGTTTGGTCTGAAGTTCCTGTTCTAACGTTTGATAGAAAAGGGTGGATGCCTGTTACGGCATCCACCCTTTTTTCATTTCAGGAGCTCTCAGGGAGACGCCCGCAGCGAACCGGTAGCGCATCGCCGCCCCCTTAGTTCTCCGCCGTCGGGTGACTTCTGATAATCTTGCCATCGCCCTACCGAAGCCCGCAGAGCTGAATGAGCCGCCGGATTACACGACGAAATTTCATCGAGACGCTTGCCGCGATGGGTCTGGTGCTTCCCGAATTTGATGTGAAACATCCGCGCGGTCTGGATTTCAAGCACGTCAATTCACCCACGCCGCAGAAGTACCTCATCGAGACAATGGGTGGCGGAGTCGCGCTTTTTGACTACAACAATGACGGCTTGCTCGACATTTTCCTCGTCAATAGCGGCCAACTCGCGAATCCGATGCGCACGCCTGAAACGTTCGATCGCAACGAACCGCGCAATTGGAACCGTCTTTATCGTCAGAATGCGGACGGGAATTTTACCGACGTCACGAAGGATGCAGGTCTCGCGAATGCCGGAGATAGTAATTATGGGATGGGC
>Ga0302179_10000366_pt1 | contig 30888 bp, 33 predicted proteins | sample I_Palsa_E3_1_FD_198788 | JGI IMG/M metagenome (GOLD analysis project Ga0302179, IMG submission 198788) | Peat permafrost microbial communities from Stordalen Mire near Abisko, Sweden - I_Palsa_E3_1 | ecosystem: Environmental > Terrestrial > Soil > Palsa > Peat permafrost | place: Sweden...
GGGTTACTGGCCAGGACCTTACGAATGGCCAGTCGAATCACCGCCAGCTCATCTTCGTCTCGCGGATTGGCGGCCAGGTCTGCTAGCGGCTGAGGCAGCGCAACTCCCGCTTCGAGGGTCCCGAACACGGCCTGGAGCAAGCGACGGCCCAACCCCGCGTCTGTATTGTCGGGCTGCGCATTTACCAGCACCGCCGTGCCATAGGCAATTACCGCCGCCGACACGTACGGCGTCATCTGCGTCGCAATATCCCCGCTCATGTGAACCTCCCGCCCGGCCCTCACTGCTTGAACCCAGTATCGCCCTATTCGCCGGACTCGTCATAGCTGCCCGGCCATTAAGTTTCCGCTTATACCCCCATCAAGGCCGGCACGATAAGTTCCCCGCCGAAAACCGGCACGTTCCTATGGCATTCTGGGCGGCACTTGGGTCCGGCCCCCTCGCCCACGCCGCGAACGAGAGCCTGAGCCTTCTGCTCCGCTTCGGTGCGGGTCGCGTCGGCCCAGAACTCCGGCAGCCGCTCCGGGTGGCGGCCGTTCCAGACCTCCTCGATCACATCGCTTGCACGAGGTCCTTATTGGCCGTGCGGATGTCTCGCTCGCTTTGTCTGCGCGGCTCACCTCGACCAGCTGCTTGCCGTCGCGGCTTCGCCAGCGCCTAAGGCCCCGCCCACCGGATAGCTGGCGTGCCGCAACTCTTCGGTATCCGCCTCTGTAGCCCGCTGCCGTGGCGCTAAGCGGACGCCGCCGTCCCTGGCAGGCCAAGGTGACCCTGGTCAGCGGGACCACCACGAGCGTCGCCACGGGGACCGTCCAGTTCGGCGGCCTCACCGCAGCCGGGATCCATCTGGGCCTCATGGCCTGGGGCGGCATCGGCCTGGGGGTCCTTGCTCTCAGCCTGGGCCTCGCCGCCATCTGGGTGCGGCGGCACCCTCGCTCGCGCCGCGAACGAGAGCCTGAGCCTGCCGAACGGGCCGTGGTCCCAGCCCTTAGACCGGTCATCCTTCCAGCTGACCAATGAGCCGAAAACATTGACCGTGGCCCACGTCTGGGTGACCTTGCTGTCCTCGACGCGGTAAATCCGGATGGACGTGAACTCGATGGCCCGGCCCGCATGTCCCCCATATTAGGTCCCGTCGCGGGGTCAGGCCCGGTCGGCCGCGTCGGCGGGCTCGTCCTGGTCCAGGGCCGAGGTTGCGAGGCCGAGCGCCGCGACCGCCAGGTTCCGGACCAGCGGAGCGGTGCCGGCCACGTCGCCATCCGGGCCGGCCAGCGTGTCGTAGGTCTCGAAGCTCGTCAGCGTGTAGAGCAGGCGCGCGTTCGTCTCCACTGAGCCGTCGGCGCCGTCGAAGCGGCCAAGCAGGGCGGTGACCGCCTGCAGCCGGCGGGTGTCCCGGGCGGCGATCACCGTTTCCACGTCCGGGTCCAGGGCGGCGAGCGCGCGCAGCCTGCGCATCACCTGCCGGTCGGCCGCCCAGAACCGGCCGAAGACCGCGATGAACTCCCGCAGCGCCCGCTCCAGGTCCGGCTGGGTGAAGGCACCCGCGAGGCCGGACATCGCCCCGACATCTGCGATGTCGTCGCAGACCGCCTCAAGCAGCCCGGTCTTCGACCCGAACTGGTAGTACACGGTCGCCCGCGCCACGTCGGCCCGCTTGGCCACGGCGTCGACGGTGAACAAGGTGTAGCTGCCGCCCTCGCGCAGCAGCGCCCGGGCAGCGTCGAGCACGCGGCGGCGGACCTCGTCAACCCGCTCCTGCCGCTTGCCCATCTGGTACGGCCGCGGACTCATCGGACCGACACTCTAGCCAACGTGACGGCGCCTCCCAATGAGAGCGCGCTTGACGACGGCTGTCGTCGCGCGCTACTTTTATTCAGACATACCGTCTGCTTAAAAGTTTACCTGACTGGGCGAAGAGAGGGAAGTGCAATCCTCACCGCAGAACCAGGAGGCACGGCATGAACACGCTCGACGGACCCTCCGGCGTCCGGGCCAACTGCGTGGCCCCGGAGACGATCATGACCGAGCGCAACCGCGTCCAGATTCCCGCCGGCGTGCAGACCACACTGGCGGGACAGCACCCCCTCGGCCGTCTCGGCACGCCGCAGGACGTCGCGAACGCTGTCGCGTTCCTCGCCTGCGCCGAGGCGGACTGGATCACCGGCGTCGTTCTGGACGTGGCCGGCGGGGCCGTACTGGCCTGACCCGACTCATGAGGAGCCTGAACCATGGCTGGACAAGCAATGACCGAGCGCGACCGCCAGCGCCGCGCCCGGATCATGAAGGCGGTCAACGTGCCGATGCGGGCGGTGCTTGAATTGCCGTTCGCCACGCCGCTGGGCGGCAACCTGATGCTGATCTGCTACACCGGCCGCAAGACCGGCAGGCAGTACCGGCAGCCGGTGAGTTACGCGCGCGACGGGGATGTCCTGCTGACCCCGGGTGGCGGCCGGTGGACGCTCAACATGACCGACGGGCGGCCGGTCCGCCTCCGGCTACGCGGCCGGGACGTGACGGCGCGGCCGGAACTGGTCCGCGACCCAGCCGAGACCGAACGCCTGCTCGGCGTGATCGCACGGGAGAACCCGCGGGCGGCGAAGTTCATCCCGATCCCGCGCCGCCCCGACGGCCGCCTCGACCCCGACGTCCTGAACGCCGCCCTGACCCACGGCTTCGCCATCGTCCGCTGGCACCCGCAAGAGCCCGCTTAGGTGGGCAGGGACCGCGATCGTCCGCGGCAAGCACCACGGCCCGTTCTGAATATGGGATTTTAAGTTCTTTATTTCGAAACGAGCAGTGCTGCTCTATCTAGCCAACAGGCACCCCATCACTGGTCTTCACTTTTGCTGGGCGAGCGCGCAGAGTAAGGCCATGGGTGACGCGGTCGTCGGAGTGGTGGCGAACCCGCTGTCTGGTCGTGACATCCGGCGTCTGGTCACCCAGGCCTCGGTGTTCCCGACGGCCGAGAAGGCCAACATGATCCAGCGCATGCTGACGGCGTTCGGTGCGGTCGGGGTGCATCGTGTCCTGCTCAGCACCGATCTCGGCGGCATCTCGGCCGCGGTGTTCCGCGCCATCGGCCGGCGCCGCGGCCATGAACCGCGGTGGCCGGAGGTGGAGTTTCTCGACGGCCAGCCGATCCGGCAGACCGCGCAGGACACGGTGGACGCCGTCCGGCGGATGGTGACCGCGGGCGCGCGGGTGATCGTCTGCCTGGGCGGCGACGGCACCGCCCGGGTCGCCGCGTCCGCGGTCGGCCAGGTGCCGTTGCTGGCGCTGTCGACCGGAACCAACAACGTGTTCCCTGCGGTCAGGGAAGCGACCGTGGCCGGCCTGGCGGCAGGCCTGATCGCCACCGGCGTGGTCCCGACCCAAGGCGCCGACGGGGTTACCGCCCGGGCCAAGCTGCTCGAGGTGCGGGTGGGCGACCGGGTCGAGACGGCGCTGGTGGACGTCGCCACCTCGACCGAACGCCACGTCGGGGCGCGGGCGGTCTGGGACCCGGCCACCGTGACCCAGCTGTTCTGCGCGTTCGCGGAACCCGACGCGATCGGCTTGTCGGCCATCGCGGGCCAGCTGATGCCCGTCGCCAGGAACGACCCGTACGGGGTGACCGCGCGGCTGGCCCCGGACGCGGCCCGGCAGGTCCTGGCCCCGATCGCGCCGGGCCTGGTCGTGCCGGTGGGGGTCCGCTCGATCGAGCGGATCGAGGCTGGGCCGGTTCACCACGTCGACGCGCGGGCCGGCGTGATCGCGGTGGACGGCGAGCGCGAGCTGGCCTTCGGACCGGGCGAGCATCCCGCCGTCCGGCTCCGGGCGGACGGCCCCTGGTGCGTGGACGTGGCCGCGGTGCTGGCCGCCAGCGCTCGCCTCGGCCTGCTCGAACGCGTCCGCCAGTAGCTTCGTCCGCTGGTGGACCGGCGGACACCGATCGTCAAGGAGGACGACATGACCGACACCGTGGAGCGGAAGGCCCTGACCCGGGAGCACCTGCTCGACGTCTACCGGACGATGCGTACCATCCGCGAGTTCGAAGAGCGCGTGCACGCGGAGTTCGCGACCGGCGACATCCCTGGCTTCGTCCACCTGTACGCGGGGGAGGAGGCATCCGCGGCCGGCGTCTGCAGCAACCTCGACGAGCGTGACACCATCGCCAGCACCCACCGCGGTCACGGCCACTGCATCGCCCGGGGCGTCGATGTGGTCGAGATGATGGCCGAGATCTACGGCCGCAAAACCGGCAGCTGCCACGGCAAAGGCGGCTCCATGCACATCGCCGACCTGTCCAAGGGCATGCTCGGCGCCAACGGCATCGTCGGCGGCGGGCCGCCGCTGATCTGCGGGACGGCGCTGGCCGCCAAGATCAAGGGCACCGGCGGGGTCAGCGTCGCGTTCTTCGGCGACGGCGGCAGCAATCAGGGCACCACGCTCGAGTCGATGAACCTGGCCTCGGTCTGGAACCTGCCCGCCGTCTTCGTGGCCGAGAATAACGGCTACGCCGAGACCACGTCCAGCACCTGGTCGGTCGCCAGCGACAACATCGCGGACCGCGCGGCCGGGTTCGGCATGCCGGGCGTCATCGTGGACGGCTTCGACTTCTTCGCGGTGCACGAGGCGGCCCGCGAGGCCGTCGCCCGCGCCCGCGAAGGCGGCGGCCCGACGCTCATCGAGATGAAATTCACCCGCTACTTCGGCCACTTCGAGGGCGACCAGCAGACCTACCGGGCCGACGAGGTCGCCCGCGCCCGGGCCGAACTCGACTGCCTCAAGCGCTTCGCGGACCGGGTCACCGAGACCGGCGAGCTGTCGGTGGCCGACCTGGACGCCGTCGACGCCGAGGTCGCGACGCTGATCGAGACGGCCGTCGAGGCGGCGAAGGCCGCGCCGCTGCCCACCGAGGCCGACTTGCTCACCGACGTCTACGTGCGCTACTGAGGAGGAGGCTAGCCATGGCAAGGAACATCACCTACCGCGAGGCCATCAACGAGGCGCTGACCCAGGAGATGGAGCGGGACGAGAGCGTCATCGTCCTGGGCGAGGACAACGCGGGCGGCGCCGGAGCGCCGGGCGAGGACGACGCCTGGGGCGGCGTGCTCGGCGTGACCAAGGGGCTGTACCACAAGTTCCCCGGCCGGGTGCTCGACACCCCCATCTCCGAATCGGCGTTCATCGGCGCCGCGATCGGCGCGGCCACGGCCGGGCTGCGGCCGGTGGCCGAGCTGATGTTCGTCGACTTCATGGGCGTCTGCTTCGACCAGATCTACAACCAGGCCGCGAAGTTCCGGTACATGTTCGGCGGCAAGGCGGTCACGCCCGTGGTGATCCGCACCATGTACGGAGCCGGCCTGCGGGCCGCGGCGCAGCACTCCCAGTGCCTGTACCCGCTGTTCACCCACATCCCCGGCCTGAAGGTGGTGCTGCCGGCCACGCCGTACGACGCCAAGGGCCTGCTGACCCAGGCCATCAGGGACAACGACCCGGTGATGTTCTTCGAGCACAAGGCGCTCTACGACCTGGCCGGGCCGGTGCCTGAGGAAAGCTACGCGCTGCCGTTCGGCGAGGCCAACGTGGTGCGCGAAGGCGGCGACGTCACGATCGTGACGCTAGGCCGGATGGTGCACACCTCGCTGTCCGCCGCCTCGGAACTCGCTGCCGCCGGCGTGCAGTGCGAGGTCATCGACCTGCGCACGACCAGCCCGCTGGACTCCGACACCGTGCTGGAAAGCGTCGAGGCCACCGGCCGGCTGGTCGTGGTGGACGAGGCGCACCCCCGGTGCTCGATCGCCACCGACATCTCGGCGCTCGTCGCGCAGAAGGCCTTCGGCGCGCTGCGGGCCCCGATCGAGATGGTGACGGCGCCGCACACCCCGGTGCCGTTCTCGACGGCGCTCGAGGACATCTTCATCCCGGACGCGCAGCGCGTCGTGAACGCGGTCAAGGCGGTCACCGGGTGGACCCGATGACCGACGAGCGGATCGTCCCGGTGACGATGCCGAAGTGGGGCCTGTCGATGCGGCTCGGCAAGATCACCGGCTGGATCGTCGGAGAAGGAGACGAGGTAACGGTCGGCGACGACCTCGCGGACATCGAGACCGACAAGATCACCGGCACGCTGGAGGCGGCCGACACCGGGAAGATACGCCGCATCGTCGCCCGGGTCGGCGAAGACGTGCCGGTCAGCGGCACGATCGCGCTGATCGCCCCGGACGGCGTCAGCGACGACGATCTCGACGCCGCCGCCGCGGCCGCGCGCGCGGTGATCGACGCGGGCGTGCCCGAGGACGCCGAGGGCGCCGGCGGGCCCATCGTACAGATCGCCGAGGTGCGCGGGCGGAAGGTCAGTTTCGCCGGGGTGGGCGCGGACGGCGACGTGGTGCTGCTCATCCACGGCTACGGCGGGGACAGGAACTCCTGGCTGTTCCTGCAGGAGCCGCTGGCCGCGCGGTACCGGGTGTACGCGCTCGACCTGCCAGGACACGGCACCTCGAGCAAGGACGTCAGGGACTCAGGCAGCTCTGGTGGCGCCGGCGGTTCTGGTGGCGCCGGCGGTTCTGGTGGCATCGACGGCCTTCTGGCCGACGCTGTGGTCGGCGTGCTCGACGCTGTCGGGGCGAGCCGGGCGCACCTGGTCGGGCACTCGATGGGGGGTGCCGTCGCCCTGGCGGTCGCGGCCCGGGATCCGGGCCGGATCGCCTCGCTGACGCTGATCGCCCCGTCCGGTTTCGGCCGCCAGATCAACGCCGTCTATCTACGCGGTTTCGCCGGCGCGCAGACGCGGCGCGAGCTCAAGCCGCTGGTCGGCGAGCTGTTCGCCGACGACAAGCTGGTGACCCGCCAGGTGGTCGACGACCTGCTCGCCTACAAGCGACTGGACGGCGTCGAGGCGGCGCTGCAGGCCCTGCTTGACTCGCTGCTTGGCGGCGACGAACAACGCGGCGACTCCGCCGCGGCCCTGGCCGCGATCGGCGACGCGGTGCCGGTCACGGTGGTGTGGGGCCGCCAGGACCGGATCATCCCGGCGGAACAGGCGCAGGCCGTGGCCGGGGCGGTCCGGTACGTGATCGAGGGCGCCGGGCACATGCCGCACATGGAACGACCCGTGGAGGTGCAGACCGCGATCGAGGACACCATCGCTAGGGCCGGATGAGCGGGTCCGGTGCGGTTTCCCCTCAGCCTCCCCGCCCCCTCCAGCCTCCCCGCCCCCTCCAGCCCCGCCTTTGGCCGGTCCCGCCTTTGGCCGGTCCCGCCTTTGGCCGGTCCCGCTGGTCAGCCCCGGGTGAACGTGTCGGTGATGACGTAGTTGGAGCGACCGCTGTTGTCGGTGAATTCCGTGTAGGTCTGCACGGTCAGCACTGTCCCCGTCATGTTGAGCGCGCCGTCTGCCAGCTTCTTGGCGAAGCTGAACTGGTAAGGGGCCAGGAATGCCCGGCCGCTTGCCGAGCTGATGCTGGTGCCGAAGGTGATCCCGGTGATCTTTCCCCATGCGCACAGGGTCGGGGTGCAGGCGCCGAATGCGCTGACGCTGAGCGTTTGCCACCGAGTCGCCGAGCGGGTAACTGGCCGCAGCCGTCCCGTTGCGCGCCGCCGTGACGGGCTTGGCCCGGACGAACGTCTCGGTGACCGTGTAATTGGCGCGGCCGCTGCCGTCGGTAAAGGTCGTGAATTCCTGGACCGTCAGCGTCGGGACACGCTTCTGTCCGTTGAGCGTTCCCAGGAGGACGGTATGCGCGAAGCCGAAGTTCCAGTTAGCTTCGAAAGACCTGCCGGTCACTGAGCTGACATTCGCGCCGAAGACGGTCCCGGGGACATTACCCCGCTGGCAAGGTGACGGGGAGTAAGCTCCGAAGCCATCGACCTCGATTCCGCTTTTGTTTCCTTCGATGACGACGTCCACGACACTGCGGGTCGCCGGATTTAGTGTTCGCCCATGTTCCGGACAGGGCCGGGTTCGGGGCTGGCGGCACCGAGCTTGCCAGCGCGGGACTGAGAACGGCAGCTGCGCTGCTGCTGCCGCAGTTATGATGAGTGCCGCGATCACGGCTCTTGGTGTGCGTTTCACGCCTGACCCCCTCGGTCACGGACGGCCAGTCTTCCTGGCCATCGTGGTACGAGGATTCAGAGAGGGCACCCGCGTTTTGATACATAGATTTTATCAGGCTGACACCGCAATCCTCGGCTAGGCCAGACGTCCGACGCGGCGGCTGGACGGCCTGTGTCCTCGACTTGACAGACCCGATGTGCCCCCGTATGACAGATGCGGGCAGTGCGGTGCGTCTTTGGGAGAGGGCCACCGGTTCTGCGGGGAGTGCGGTGCCGCTGCGGGTGGGTGCCCGTCGTGCGGTGAACCCGCTGTTGCGGGCAAGCGATTCTGCCATGCGTGCGGCTTCGCGCTGTCCGGCACGGCGCCCCAGCCGGGTCCTGGCAGGTTGGCCGGACCGGCCGAGACGGCTCTGGATCTGGCGGCCAGGCCGGTGGCCGAGCGGCGGGTCTGCTCGGTGCTGTTCTGCGACGTGGTCGGGTTCACCCACTGTCCGAGGCGCGGGACCCGGAGGCGGTCCGGGAGTTGCTGTCCCGCTACTTCGAAGTGGCGCGGACCATCATCAGCCGGTACGGGGGCGTGGTCGAGAAGTTCATCGGCGATGCGGTGATGGCGATGTGGGGCACCCCGGCGGCCACCGATTCAGATGCCGAACGGGCCGTACGAGCCGCGCTCGACCTGGTCTCAACGGTGAGAGAGCTGGGAGCCGAGACCGAGACGCCCGAGCTGACGGCGCGGGCGGGTGTGGTGACCGGAGAGGTTGCCGTCAGCCTGGGCGCGGTCGGTGAGGGGATGGTGGCGGGGGACGCGGTGAAGACCGCCGACCGGGTCCAGGCGGCCGCGGAGCCGGGTCAGGTCCTGGTCGACGAGGCGACGTACCACCTGGTGGCGAGCGCGATCGGCTTCGCCGACGCCGGGTCGCACCGGCTGAAGGGCAAGGCCGAACCGCGGCGGCTGTGGCGCGCCACCCGGGTGCTGTCCGCCGTCGGCGGCATTCAGCGGGTGGACGGCCTGGAGGCGCCGTTGACCGGGCGGGACGCGGAACTGCGCATGATCAAGGAGCTGTTCCACGCCACCGCGGAACGGCGGATACCGCGGCTGGTGCTGATCTCGGGGCCGCCGGGGTGGGCAAGTCCAGGCTGGGCTGGGAGTTCGAGAAGTACGCCGACGGCCTGGCCGGGGAGGTGTGGTGGCACCGGGGCCGGTGCCTGTCCTACGGAGAAGGGGTGGCGTTCTGGGCGCTGGCCGAGATCGTCCGCCAGCGGCTTGGCATCGCCGAGGAAGACCTGGCCGAAGCCGCCACCGCCAAGCTGGCCGCCGGGCTGGACCGGTTCGTCCCGGACCCCGGCGAACGGGCCTTCATCGGTCCCCGGCTGGCTCGCCTGCTCGGTATCAGCTTCGTCGGGGTCAGCTTCGGCGGACCCGGCGGGACGGCGCTGGCGCGCGAGGAATTGTTCGCCGGGTGGCGGCTTTTCTTCGAGCGGCTCGCGGCGGTCCAGCCGGTGGTGCTGCTGATCGAGGACGCCCAGTACGCCGACTCTGGGCTGCTGGACTTCCTGGACCACCTGATCGACTGGGTCCGCGACCTGCCGGTGTACCTGCTGGTGTTCGCCCGGCCCGAACTGGGTGAGGTCCGGCCGCGGTTCGGCACCGGCCGGAACCGCAGCACCTTGACCCTGGATCCGCTGGACGCCGACTCGATGGATCAGCTCGTGGCGGCCTTGGTGCCCGGGATGCCACCAGGCGCCCGGGTGAAGATCACCGGCCAGGCCCAGGGCATCCCGTTGTTCGCGGTGGAAACGGTGCGGGCCCTGATCGACCGGGACGTTGTCCGGCCCGTCGAGGGGGTGTACCGGCTCGCCGGGGACATCGGCGAGCTGGCCGTTCCTGACAGCCTCCATGCCTTGCTGGCCGCCCGGCTGGACGCCCTGGATCCGCAGGTACGGCGGCTTGTTGCCGACGTCGCCGTGGTGGGCAGTACGTTCCCGGCCGAGGCGCTGGTCGCGGTGTCCGGACAGGACGAATCCAGTGTCCGTTCGGCCCTTAATGATCTCTTGCGCCGCGAGGTCCTGTCGGTATCGGCCGACCCGCTGTCCCCCGAGCGCGGCAGCTACCAGTTCGCCCAGAGTATGCTCCGGCAGGTCGCCTACGACACGCTGTCCCGCCGGAACCGCAAGACCCGCCACCTGAAGGTGGCCGCGCACCTGCGCGCCGTCTTCGCCGGTGACGGCGAGGAGGTCGCCGACGTCATCGCCCGGCACTACCTGGACGCGCTGCACGCCGTCCCCGACGATGGCGACGCTGCGCAGATCCGCGACCAGGCGATCGCCGCGCTTATCCGCGGAGCCGAACGGGCCGAACGCATCGGTGCGCCCGCCCGGCCGCCGCCAGCTACGCCAAGGCGGCCGGGCTAACCTCGCCTGACGCCGCCACCGAAGCGGCCGGCTTGTGGGAGCGCGCCGCCGAAGCCGCCGGCATAAACGCCGACTGGGCCCGGACCATCGAGCTCGTGGGCCGAGCCAGCGAGTGCTACCTGCGGGCCGGGCAGGCCCGGGCGGCCGCGCGCGCCCAGGCCATCGCCGGGGACGCGCTCACGAAGTGGGGCCGGATCGCCGAAGCGCGCCAGCAGCTCACCGCCGCCCTCGAGATCCTGCGGGCAGATCCCGACACCGATACGGTGCGTGCCCTCGATCATCTCTCGACAGCGGTGATCTACGCCAGCCCAGCCGATGCGGACCGGCTGTCCGCAGAGGCGCTCACCCTCGGCCAGGCGCTCGGCGTCACCGACCACGAGCTCAGCGAATTGTTCAGCACCCGCGGGACGTACCTCCTCCGCACCAACCGCCGCCCTGAGGCCGCCTCCTACTACCGGGAAAGCGCGCGGCTCGCCGAGCAGGCCGGCGACAGCATGCGCCTTGGCCGGGCGTTGCTCAACCTGGCCGACGCCCTGCTGCCCACCGACCCCGGGACGGCCGCGGAGACCGCCCGGACCGCCGCCGGGCAGCTGCGCCGGGTCGGCGACCGGGGCGCCCTGGCCGTGGCGCTGATCAACCTGGCCGAGGCGCTGCTGATACTCGGCGACTGGAACACCGCCGAGGCGGAACTCACCAGGCCCGCCGACTCCGACGCGCTGGCGGACAACGAGGTCCTCGTCTCCGAACGGTGCCTGCTGGCGGCGCTGCGCGGCGAGACCGCGGCCGCCGAGACCATGCTGGCGACGCTGACGGACCTGCGCGCCAGCGAGGATCCCCGGGACAAGGCGGTGATCAGCGGGATCGAGGGCTTCATCGCCGCCGCCCTGCGCCAGTCGCACGCCGCGCTGCGCCACGCCCGGGCCACCCTCGCCCACGTCGATGCCCTCGGAATGAGCCACGAGTGCCTGCGCTGGGCGTGGCCGCTGGCTGCCCGCGCCGCCCATGACCTGCGCGATACAGCCACCATCGGCAAGCTGCTCGCGCTGCTCGACTCCAGTCCGCCCGGGTACCTGGCCCCGATGCTGCTGGCAGAACGCGACCTCACCCACGCTCGCCTCGCTGCCAGCGCCAGCGCCAGCGACCAAGCGTCCATCGGCGCGTTCACCGCGGCGCTCGACCGTCTCCGGGAGCAGAGCACTCCCTACCATCTGGCCCACGGGCTGCTCGATTACGCGGCCTACCTGACCACTTTGGACGATGCCGAGGCGGCCGCGGCTGCCATCGAAGAAGCCAGGGACATCGCCCGCCTCCTGCGTTGCCAACCCCTGCTGGACCGAGGCACCGGCGTGACCCTCGCGGAACTTCGTGTAACGCCGTAAATCCCCTGCTCGGCATGTGTATCTGAATCACCGCCAGCGACTCTGTGATGATGAGCGAAGGGGTGAGGGCTGGCATGAGTTCGTGGCTCGCCTGGGGGATATTCGCGATCGCTGGGGTATTCCTGGGCTGGGTTGGCTATCACTTCACCGTGCGCACCCTGCGGTTTGTCGCGGCGGCGTTGGTGGCAGCGGTGATTGTGCTTGTCACCGGGTATGGCGTGAGGCACCCGACCCGGGCTCCCGCCGATCTTGTGAACGCGTTCATACGAGGGATGGATGACCTCAGCGGCACCTTCTTCCAGCCGCTGCTGCCCGGTCGCAAAGCTCCGGTGCCCGGGCAGGTCGGATGGCTCGTCATCATTGCCCTCCTGGTGTTTGCGTACCGGGAACTAGAGGTGTGGGCGGTGCGCTGGCAACCGCCTGCGGTGGACATCTCGGCTCTTGGCGGCGACGGGCCGGGTAGACAGGAGAACAGCGGGCGGGATACGCCGGGTGGCGGCCCGCAAGGGAAGCGTGACCATGACAAACTCGTCGCCGAACTCAGATTCCGGCTGCCAGCGGTGGAAGTGCGAGCGCCGCCGATCGTGCCTGGCGGGACCGCGCCGACTGGGCTCGCGTCTATCGCGGAGAACAGTGGCGTGGCTGGCAGCGGGCTCGCCGCCGCGATTATCCGCCTGGTGGGGATGCTGTGGCCGACCCCCCGCCGGTATCAGGTCCGGGTCTGGGTCTGGGCCAAGCCGGCCGACCCGCCGACGGCCGCGAACTCCTGCGGCCAGGAACGAACCCCCGCTGGCAGGAGTGTCACGGTCGACATCGAGGACGCTCAGGCAGGCGGGAGCATCGCGACGAAGACCCTGGCCGCGCGTGATCTGGACGATGCCGCCGCCCGCGTCGCGGCCTACGTCGCCCGGCAGATCTTCAAGGCGGATCCAACCGCGCCAGCCTGGTCGGTCGGCTCCTTCGATGGCAGTGACCTCGCTGCCCTGCTGTGCGCAAAGCAGCAGTGTGAACTCATTGATTGCCCGCAGGACGCTCACCACGCCCGGCGCAGGCAAATCGAGGAGCTCGAAAGAGCCGTGTGCAATAGCCCCGGGGCTGGTGTAGCCAGATACGAGCTGGCCCTCCTGTACGATCTTGAGGGCCGCCATGCGGAGGCGCTGTGGCTGCATGCTATTAACCGGAAGCAGTATCCCCGGTTCTTCCGCGGCCGGTACCGCCTCGGTATGTCTCTTGAAATGATCGCGAATCCTGGATTCGGGACACTGAAAAAGAAAGACGCGGATAAGTTCGCCGAGAGCCTGAGTATCCTCGACCAATGCGGCGTAACGGGCTATGCCTCACCAGGCCGCGCCGGTCTTGCGGCGCCACTGGCACGCGAACTGAGGAAGGAATTGCTGACGGCCGCGAGGAACGAGCTGCGCGAATGCCGGCGGCAACTGACCCTCTGGCGTCTCATCTGGGCCACGTTCTTGCACCGTGATGAGCGGGCGATGCGGAAACCCTACTGGCGGCTGGGGGAGCGCCAGCGCTTTGCGGACGGCGTTCGTGTCGCCGAATTGCTCGTCGCCGTCCGGCAGAGCCTGAACGAACAGGAGTGCGCCTGCACAGGCGAGGACCGCCGTCAGGAAATTAAGACGCGCCGTCACCCCAGTAGAGCCTTGCGCATAACGGCCGCCATTGCAGGTGGTAATGCGGCGATCGAGGCCGTCGGCGACCCAAGGACGCTAGCCGCGCCGGAAGACGGTGCGAAGATATGGAAGCCGGGTGCAAACGCGGAGAAAACACGCTGGCTGCCGTGGCAACGCCGCACACCATCCTGGCAGGCCGCATATAACGCGGCCTGCCTGTATACCGTGCTGGCCGACAGCGACAGGTACCGGCCGAACGAGAAGTATCTGATGGACTGGGCCGTCGTCAGCCTGAAACGCGTTGTTGACGATCGCCACTGCGAGATGGAGCGGCCATGGGACTGGATCTCACGAGATCCAGATCTGCGGGGCCTGAATAAGTCACCGGTTTTCCGCGAGCTCCTCCGCAAGCAGAAGCAAAATGATTACCCGAGGGCAAATCCAGGACCTGATCATACCGGCACTGAGCTGGCGGGATGGACGGTGTCGGGGCAAGCTGGGGGCGAGCTAGGACTCCAGGAGCCTGGACGGGGGAGGGCCGCGGGTGAGCACCGACGCCGCGCCGCTGGCCGGCCTGAGAGTGCTGGAGATCTCCAGCTTCGTGGCCGCGCCGCTCGGCGGCCTGACGCTGGCTCAGCTCGGCGCTGACGTCATCCGGATCTTTCTGTGCGGACGGAGACCGGCGCCCTGCCTCAAGGATCCGGTGACCGCCGTGGCTAACCGCGCCGGCCACACTGGTGGTGTGCGCATAACCAGCCAAGACGATGAGCCCGCCGGACAAGATCCCGCCCGTCACGAGCGGCCAGAATCGCGCGACGGCCAGCGTGACTCGCCAGCGGACAGCGCGCTGATCCTCGACGGCATACATGCGCTGCATGGTCGGCTGGATGAGTTCGAGCGCCGGATCGCTCCCTCGGAACGCTCAAGCCAGGGCGAAGGACAACCGCCCGGCGAGGGCGGCAAGCCGGGCTTCATGCCGGCCTGGAAACGCCCCACCGACGGCGAGGCCCGCTGGCAGGTCGCCGTCGCCGTCGCGGCCGCGGTCGCGCTGCAACTCCCGTTGCCCGACCGGCTCGTCCTGCTGCGTCCGGCCTGGCTGCTGCCGGCCGTGGAGGGCCTGCTGCTGCTGGTTCTGGTGATGGCTAACCCGCACCGCATCAACCGGGAATCCCGGGCGCTGCGATTGCTTGGCCTGGCCCTTGCCGCCCTCCTCAGCCTGGCCAACACCTGGTCGGCGGCCCGGCTGGTGATCGGGCTGGTGCAAGGTACCGAGGGCGGTACTGCCGGACCGCTGCTGGTCACCGGCGGAGCCATCTGGCTCACCAACATCATCATCTTTGGCCTGTGGTACTGGGAATTCGACCGCGGCGGTCCTGTGGCCCGGGCGAACGCCACCCGCGTCTACCCAGACTTTCAGTTTGTGCAGATGGCGAGCCCGCAGCTGGCTCCGCCTGACTGGGAGCCGACGTTCGGCGACTACCTGTACCTGTCGTTCACCAACGCCGCCGCCTTCAGCCCCACCGATGTCATGCCGCTGTCCCGCTGGGCCAAGATGGCCATGACGGCACAGGCCACCGTCTCCATCGTGACCGTCGCCCTCGTGGTGGCCCGGGCGGTCAACATCCTCAGATAGCTGCGATCTGCGCTATCACTCCGACGCTCGGAGTGGTCAGGGTGACGAGGTATCCCATGGTCAGGTACCTCCTGGGACGGCCGCGGTGCTCGGGGAGCCCGCGGCTGACGGGCTCTGGCTGTGGTCGGGCTGGTATGGGTGGTGCCTCGAGTGGTCGCCGGCCTCCCAGTTCTCGCGCAGGCCGGGCGCGGCCAGGTCCCAGTCGGGGCGGATCTGGCGGGTCACCTCGCGCAGATCGCGGCGGAGGTCCTCGAACGACGGCCGGCCCCAGAACCAGTAGCCGTTGTAGAGGCTGTAGATGACCAGCCCCGGCTTGAGCACGAGCGTGTACGGGATCATCGGGTTGTAGTAGGGATCGGTGTACTCGGCGATGTCGAGGTCCTTCTGAATCTTGTGGCCGGCGTCGGAAAGGAAGGTCCACTGCGCGCCGACCGAGTCCCGGAACTCGTTGGTCTTGAGGATGTTGTCGGTGGAGATCGTGACGATCTGGGTGTAGGCGACGCGGATCTTCGGGTAGTTGGCGGCCAGTTCGAGGTGCTGCTGGTGGTCCTTGGGGCAGAACCCGCCGCGCGAGAGCACCAGGATCATCGGGTCGATCCCCTGCAGCCCGCTCAGCCGGCGCCGGGTCTTGGTGTGGTCGGTCAGCTCGTAGTCGGGGAAGGTCCCGCCGGGGACGATGTCGGCGCGCATGAAGCTACTCCCAGCTGAAGGTTGCGTTGGTGACGTCGATGGCGATAGAGACCGAGTCGCGGCCGGAGCCGTCGGGTATGCGGACGTAGAACCGGCGGCGGGTCAGCTTGAGCAGGTCGTTCATGCGATCACCTCTCCAGGCCGGCTCGGGACTCGCTCATGGCGATCCGGCCCCGGCCGGGTGGCGGGCGGCCGTGATCTGGTTGTGGAGTGCTTTGAGCGCGTCGACGTAGATCTCGGAGAAGGTGGGGAAGGGCTGGATGACGTCGCGCAGCACCTCGATCGGTACCTGGGCGCGGATGGCCAGGGTGGCCTGCTGCAGCCATTCGCCGGCCTCGGGGCCGAGCGCGTAGGCGCCGGTCAGGTGGTCGCCGTCGGATAGCAGGGTCAGGAAGCCGTTGGAGCTGGCGTATTCATGGGTGTAGGTGGCTGTCTTGGCGACCTGTGACAGCGGGGCGGTCGCGGTGAACCGGGCCTGCGTGGCGCCGACCGAGGCGGCTTGCGGGTCGGTGTAGACGGCGTCCGGGATCGCGTCGTAGCGGGCCTCGCGGGGTTCGCCGAGGATGTTCGCGGCGACGACCTCGCCCTGGTACTTCCCGACGTGGGTGAGCAGCCGGATGCCGGTGACGTCGCCGACGGCCCACAACCGGTCGGCGGCGCGCAGGTGCGCGTCGACGCTGATGCCGTGCGGGCCGGCCGTGGCGCCGGCGGTCTCCAGGCCCTCGGGCACCCGGGGGCGGCGGCCGGTGGCCACGAGAAGGTGGTCCCCGCGCAGCTCGCGGCCATCACCGAGGGTCAGCACGTAGTCCTGGCCGTCGCGCCGCGCGGCGGTCGCCTGGATCCCCAGGACGAGCTCGATGCCGTCGCGGCGCAGGACCTCGCCCAGCGCCTCGCCCAGCGGCGCGGGCTCCCGGGCCAGGACGTGGCCGGCCCCCTCGACCAGGGCGACCTCGCCGCCGAGGCGGCGCACGGCCTGGGCCATCTCGGCGCCGACCGGGCCGCCGCCGAGGATCAGCAGCCGCCGCGGCACGGCCTTCATGCCGGTCACCTCGCGGTTGGTCCAGACGCCTGCCAGCTCGCGCAGGCCCGGGACGGGCGGCACGACCGGATCCGAGCCGGTCGCCACGACCACGTGCCGGGCGGTGTGCCGCACGCCGCCGACCTCCACCACGCCCGGCCCGGCCAGCCGCCCGGTCCCGCGCAGCAGCGCGATGCCCTGACCCGCCAGCCAGCGCTGCTGCCCGGCGTCGGAGTAGTCAGAGACCATGAAGTCGCGATAGGCCAGCGCCGCCGCGACGTTCACCTCGGCGCTGGCCCCCGCCTCCCGCGCTTCGGTTACCGCCTCGCCGGGGCGCAGCAGCGTCTTGGACGGGATGCACGCAAAGTAGGAGCACTCACCCCCGACCAGCTGACGCTCGACCAGCGCCACCCGCAGGCCGCCCTCGGCCAGCGCCCCCGCGCAGTGCTCACCCGGCGAGCCGCCGCCCACCACGATCACGTCGTAGTCGGCATTCATGTGCTGGCTCCCTGGCCGTCCTCGGCGGGGTGCCCGGCTTTTTCCTCCACCATGTACTGCGCGTACCAGTCGGGCCAGTCCGGATCGGCGTGGCCGATCTCCTGCTCGTGCTTGCCGTGCGCGGCGGCCGCCCGGCGCAGCGCCTGGGCCAGGTCGGCCGCGGAATCGTAGCTCACTGACATGGGTCTCACCGGCCGGGCAGGCGGGTGGTGATCTCCTGGAGCAGCCAGCCGTTGCCGTCCGGGTCGCTGAACGAGGCGAACGAGCCGTAGCTGCGGTGATCCGGTGCCGGGCCGGATACCCGTCCCTCGGTCCCGGCGTGGTGGAACACCCCGCCCGCGTCGTGGAAGACCTCGCTCACCCCGGCGCCGCGGCTGGTGAGCTCGGCCCGGGCCGCCTCGATGTCGGTGACAGTCAGCTGCAGGCCGTCGGCAGAACCCGGTGCGGCCGAGGTGACCCCGGTGCCGAAGATGACCGAGCACTGCGAGCCAGGCGGGGTCAGCTGCACCACCCGGAAGTCCTCGCTCTTGGCGAAGTCGGCATCCAGCCGCCACCCCAGCCCCTGGTAGAACTCCTTGGCCTTGTCCACATCGGAGACCGGCACGACCACAACCTCGAGTTTCATGTCCACGACCGCGATTCCTCTCCTGTTGGGTCCTGGTTGTTCCTGGACACTCACCAGCGCGCCTGCGGGCCTGCTCGACGGCCAGCAAGCCCAGCGGGGCGCTTACCGCCGAGCCGTCGGCGAATCGGGCGGGATCAATGGCGAGGTGCCTGCCCAGACGCTTCCATTGAAGCCTCGTTTGCTGGGTGATGGAAGGGCTCCCCAGGATGCAGCTGGGTGGAACCGGCCCAGGGCCACCACGCGTCCTCCGTGCTTGGCAACCTCGCGAGCCGACCAGCGTGAGTAGGCCAGGTATTCCTCACGGTCGGCGACATCGAACAGGTTCAGCGCGTAGACCTTTGTCTCATCGTGTGCCACAGCCAGACATCCCGTCTGAGGCTCACGGTCCGTGACTCTGTGAGCGGTGGCGGGCGGTCAAATCGCGGCTCGGCTACTCGCCGTGAAAAGCCTCCCGGGCGGTCGGAATACCCGCTTCCGGCGCGGAGATCCGGTCGCAGGTCCTGGTCGCGCTGCTGATCCCCGCCACCGGCTGTCCGTCCTGGCCGGTCACGCAGTCCCCCCGTTCACCCGGATGTTCTGCGCGGTGACCCACCCGGCCGCGTCGCTGGCCAGGAAGGCCACCACCGCCGCGATCTCATCCGGGTGGCCGAGCCGACCGAACGCGCTCATCGCCTCCAGGCTGACCAGGAACTGCTCGCTCTTGCCGATCCGGTAGGTCTCGGTCTCGGTCGCGCCGGGGCTGACCGCATTCACCGTGATCCGGCGCGGCCCGAACTCCTTGGCCAGGATGTGGGTGAACTGCTCGACGGCGCCCTTGGTGGCGTCGTAGACGGCGTAGCCAGGTAGCATCAGCGCGGTGGTCGAGCTGGAGATCGTGACGATCCGGCCGCCGTCGGCCAGGTGCTCGAAGGCGAGCTGCAGCCCGTGAAAGGCGCCCTTGACGTTGACGGCGAAGCTCAGGTCGAACTCAGCCTCGGTGATCTCGCCGAACGGCTTGGTGATCGCGACCGCGGCGTTGTTCACCAGCACGTCCCACCGGCCGAACTCCGTCCGCATCCGGTCTACCATGGCGGCGTACTCGGCCCGGCTGGCCACGTCGGCGGCGATCGCGATCGCGGTCCCGCCGGCATGGCTGATGTCGGCGACCACCTTCTTTGCGGGCTCGGGGGTGTGGTTGTGATTCACCACAACCCTGGCACCGGCCGCCGCGAGCGCGGCGGCGATCGCCTCGCCGATCCCGGTCGCGGCCCCGGTCACGAGGGCGACCTTGCCGTCCAGGGTTGATGTGCCGTTGGTCATGACTCACCTCCTTCTGTTGCGGGGTATTGCGGCAGGCAAAGGAAGCGCCGCGCGACCCGGGTCAGCACGGGCATCATCGCGTAGTGCATCAGCGGTATGACCATGACCGCGGCGATCAGCGGCCGGGCCCAGGCGGGCAGGCCGGCCAGGTGCGGGGCGAGCAGATAGCTGACCGCCTCCAGCAGCGGCGCGATCCCGGCCAGTGAGATCAGCACGATCTTCCAGCTGGACCCGCGGCAGGACCTACTGGGGCCCCGGGCTGGCCAGCCAGCCCTCCAGCTCGGACACATACCGGGTTTCCGGGCCCCTGGTGGCACGCAGGTCCCCGTCCCGGCGACCAGCCGCGCCCGGGAACGCCTGCTCGTGCCCGGCCCGGGCCTGGCGGGACAGCACCAGGGTCACCGGGTCCGGGTGGCCGACCGGCGGCGGGGCCACGGCCAGCCCCGCCTGACGGGCGGGTGAGCCATCATTCGAACCAGTAGTCCAGATGTACCTGGGCGCCCTCGCCGAGGTTCGCCCGGAACCCGCCCTCCCCGCGCAGCCCGGCCAGCCCGCCAGTCCCCGACCCCGGGATCACGAACCAATCGCCGCTGACGATGTTCCCCTCCACCGTCCCGGCATCCTGCAGCAAGAACGTGCCGGACCGGGCGGCCAGCGTCCCGGTGACCCGCTCGATCCCCACGAAGCTCGCCGCCCCGCCGACCCACGCCGCCTGCAAGAACTCCACCACCCCGTGGCCGACGATATCGCCGGAGAAGCTCTCTTCGACGTGAATGCGGGTCAGCAGCGGGCCCTCAGCCGGCTCGTCACAAGCCGACGGCTCGTACCTGTGCACAGTGATCACAGCAGTCGCGCGAGTCCGCGCTACGGTCTCGGTCATCGAGCTAGCTCCTTCATCTTCATCGCTGGCGGGCATATGGCCGTTACCGGCCCCACCGCCCACCATGGCTCCGGGCCGCCAGCCGATCAATGGCGACATTCGCAACGACTACTGCAGCTGCTGCATCAATCAGCCGACCCGCGGCGGAGCCACCAGCCCGGAGACGTTACCGGGCTAGTATGGGGCACGTCATGGACACCGCCGAGATCGAGGTCTTCCTGGTGCTGGCCGAGGAACTGCACTTCGGCTGCACCGCTGAGCGCCTGCGGCTGCCCCCGCCCCGGGTGAGCAGGCTGATCGCGACACTGGAGCGGCGCGCCGGCGGCGCGCTGTTCGAGCGGACCACCCGCCAGGTCCGCATCACCCCACTCGGCGCAGAGCTTTGCGCCCAGCTCCAGCCCGCCTGGTCACAGCTGACCGGCGCACTCGACGCCGCCCGTCAGGCCGCGCGCGGTGTCGTCGGCCAGCTGCGGGTCGGGTTCACCGTGACCACCGGCGGCGACGCGCTGACCCGCCTGGTGGACGCATTCGAATCCCGCCGCCACGACAGCCGAGTGACGCTGGTCGAGCACCAGGCCTTCCAGGGCGCCTGGGATCTGTGGGGCCCGCTGCGCGCCGGGGAGTCCGACGTCCTGCTGGACTGGCTGGCGGTGGAGGAGCCGGACCTGACCGCCGGCCCGGCGATCGACTACCGGGCCCGGGTGCTCGCGGTGGCCCGCGGACACCGGCTGGCGGGCCAGCCGTCCGTAAGCGCCGAAGAACTCGCCCTGGAGCGGGTGGCCCGGCTGCCGCCCTCGTTCCCGCAGGCGCAAGCTGACGCGATCATCCCGCCCTGCACCCCGTCGGGCCGGCCGATCCCGCGCGCCGAGCCGGTGCACTCGTTCCACGAACTGCCGTCCCTGGTTGCCAGGGGCCTGATCGTCCACCCGACAATGACCGGCATTTCCCTGCTTCAGCGCGACGACATCGCGCTGATCCCGATCTGCGACCTGCCGCCCCTGCCGCTCGGGCTGATCTGGTGCACCGCGCACGAGAACGCCCGCATCCGGGCGTTCGCCGCCACCGCCACCACACTCGCGCCGCGCCCCCGTCATGGCCCGGAACCGTCCGGGACCTGACCGACGCCGGGATCGCGAGCTTGTCGTTCCAGGATCCGGACGATGTCAGCGTGGAGCTGACCGCCGCGCGCGGCTGAGTCGCAACCCGGCGGCTTGCCCGGCACCGGCCGGGTCGCGGACGGCCAGGTCACGCAGCTACCGGCGGGGGCGGCTCGGCCGGAACTTGATCCAGGCCACGATGGCGACGGCCGCCAGCAGCAGCCAAGGGGAGAACAGGACGTGGATGGCGAAGCCGAAGACCATCAGGGCCACGAGGGCGGCGACGGCCAGGACGATGATGGCGAACATTATGCGGTCTCCTTGATGCGTTAGGTTTGCCTGCTTCAAGGTTGCCGCCGGTGGCGGCTCCCGTCGATCGGGATCACCCCGGATTCGCCCCTGGTTGGCAGGCGCCAGGAAATCAGGGTTATCCCTGACCGGGGCCCGAGATGCGGCCCGCCAGACCGGCCGTGCCATCCCACCGGCCGGCCGGGCCCGGCCGGCGGCGAGATCTGCGGTACGGCGTCATGCTGACACGGCGCCCGGGGCGGGCAGACGGGGTGCCTCGGTATCGCTGCGCCGGGCGCGGCGCATGGGTAACAATGTCGCCTATGTCTTGGACGGACTCTGGTGGTTCCAGCGACGGCGGCACCACCGGCATTCCAGACACGGGCACGCATCCCGAGGTCGGTGCCGCCGTGCGGCTGCTGCACCGGCGCCGCGGCTGGGGCTGGACGGGCGGGGGCAGCCTGCTGGCCCTGGTGGTGTTCTCGGTCATCGGCTCGCACCTGTGGGCCAACGCCAGCGGGGCACTGGGCGTGATCAGCGGGCTGGTGGTCCTGGTGCTGCTGGCGCTGACCGTGGTCGGCCTGGTCATGGCGGTGGTGGACACCGTCCGGCTGCACCGCCGCGACGGCGCGGTCCGGGATCAGGCCCGGACGCGGACCTCCCACCATTCGCTGATCGCGCACGCCTACCGGTACCCGCCGCGGCACCACGTCAGCGCCTGGTTCGGCCGGCTGCTGCTGCTGGGCTGCCTGGTCCTGGCCATCGGCTACCTGCCGGACCAGGTCAACGGGGTGGCCTATCTGGCGGGCGCGGGCCCGACGGCCACGTTCTTCCCCACGTCGTACGGCCAGGACTGCGGCCGCGGCGGCTGCTACACGATCACCAACGGCACCCTGGTCGCCGGCGGCCGCGCCATCCCCGCCAGCTGGCCGGGCACGGCCTCGCTCGGCCTGCCGATGACCGTCCGGGCCCCGGTGTGGAACGGCTGGGGCGCTGCGGTGTCGCTGACCGGCGACACCGCGAACGCGATCATTGCGATCATCGTCGGCCTGTTCCTGGATGCGGTCGGCGTCCTCGCGGGCCTGGCGCTGATCAAGATGACGCAGCATTGGCTGAAGCGCCGGCGCGAGCCCGTCCTGCCGGGCCGCGGCCGGCTTACCGCCGCCCGCTGACCGCGGGGGCGAGCTCGCGTATGTTCATAACTGTGCACGCGGTCGTGCCCGAAGGAGCTGACCCGTTGTGGGCCTTGCTTGACCGCGGGATCTCGGTGTGCACGCTGATCATTACTGGCCTATCCGTCCGTCGATCCGCTCGCGCAGCGAGTCGGCGTGACCCATGTGGCGGGCGTACTCCTCGATCATTCCGACCAGCACCTCGCGCAGCGACATCGGCCCTCCGCCGCTGCCATGCTGATTCAGGGGATCGTCGCCGGTGATGTCGAGACCGGGCGCCCCGGCCACCAACCGGGTGGCGAAGTGCACCTCCGCACGCCATGCGTCCCATGCCTCCGCAACCACCCGGGGGTCGGGAACAGCACCATCGAAATCACCGTCACCTGAGCCGAACAGCCGGGGCACGTCCTGGCCCGCCATCATCACCCGGAACGTCGCACGCTCCACCTCGGCCAGATGCCGTACCAGTCCCAGGAGCGATATCGTCGACGGCTCGACGGAACGCCGCGCCATCGCCTCCGCATCCAGACCTGAGCACTTCATCTCCAAGGTGAGGCGCTGACAGCGCAGGGATTCGACCAGCGTGGTGCGCTCGTCGCCCAGCCTTGGCCCGTTCTCACGCGGGTCGTCGTCAGACGGCTTGCCGTCCGCGGTGAACATATCGGCTCGCCGGGTCGTGGCCATGGCCGCAATCATCGGCGATGCGCACGGCGGCCGGCAAGGGATCAACGACACCCGCACTCATGGTCAACGGGTTCGGGTGTGCCCAGCTGAGGCCGTCTTCGTCGTGGCTGGTCAGTCGGTGCCGGATTCCATCGCGGCGCGATCAAGCAGCTCGTCGCCGGGGATCTGCCCGCGGGAGGCGATCGCCTCGGCGCCGCCCTGGGGCAGCGCGCCGATCAGCTCGGCGGGGGCCGTCCGTGCGGAGCCGGTCAGCGCCGGGTGCGGGCTGCCGAGGATGCCGAGTTCGGCGTATTGCTCGAGCTTCGCGCGCGAGTCGGCGATGTCGAGGTTGCGCATGGTCAGCTGGCCGATGCGGTCGGCCGGGCCGAAGGCGGAGTCCTCGGTCCGTTCCATGGAGAGCTTGTCCGGGTGGTAACTGAACGCCGGCCCGGTGGTGTCCAGGATGGAGTAGTCCTCGCCGCGCCGCAGCCGCAGGGTCACCTCGCCGGTCACCGCCGTCCCGACCCAGCGCTGCAGCGACTCGCGCAGCATCAGCGCCTGCGGGTCCAGCCAGCGGCCTTCGTACAGCAGCCGGCCAAGCCGCCGTCCCTCGTTGTGGTAGCTGGCGACGGTGTCCTCGTTGTGGATCGCGTTGACCAGCCGCTCGTACGACGCGTGCAGCAACGCCATTCCCGGTGCCTCGTAGATGCCCCGGCTCTTGGCCTCGATGACCCGGTTCTCGATCTGGTCGGACATGCCCAGGCCGTGCCGGCCGCCGATGGCGTTGGCCTCAAGCACCAGGTCGACGGCGGAGGTGAATTCCTTGCCGTTGATGGCCGCCGGCCGTCCTTGCTCGAAGCCGATCGTGACGTCCTCGGCGGCTATCTCGACGGCGGGGTCCCAGAACCGTACGCCCATGATCGGCTCGACGATCTCGATGCCCACCTCGAGGTGCTCGAGCACCTTGGCCTCGTGGGTCGCGCCCCAGATGTTCGCGTCGGTGGAGTAGGCCTTCTCCGCGCTGTCCCGGTAGGGCAGGCCGCGGGCGAGCAGCCACTGCGACATCTCCTTGCGGCCGCCGAGTTCGCCGACGAAGTCGGCGTCAAGCCACGGCTTGTAGATCCGCAGGGAGGGGTTGGCCAGCAGGCCGTAACGGTAGAACCGCTCGATGTCATTGCCCTTGTAGGTGGAGCCGTCCCCCCAGATCCGCACGTCGTCCTCGAGCATCGCGCGCACCAGCAGCGTCCCGGTGACGGCCCGCCCGAGCGGGGTGGTGTTGAAGTAGACGCGGCCGCCGGACCGGATATGGAACGCCCCGCAGGCCAGGGCCGCGAGCCCCTCCTCCGCCAGGGCCGCTCGGCAGTCGACCAGCCGGGCGGCCTCCGCGCCGTACGCCGTGGCGCGCCCGGGCACCGAGGCGATGTCAGGCTCGTCGTACTGGCCGATGTCGGCGGTGTAGGTGCACGGCACTGCACCCTTCTCGCGCATCCACGCGACCGCTACTGAGGTATCGAGGCCGCCGGAGAAGGCGATACCGACACGATCGCCGACGGGCAGGGAGCTGAGCACCTTGGACACGAGTGTAATTATATGCATACGAGTGCATGATCATGCAAAGCCGTTCCAGGGCGTGGCTGCTTACCTGGCGGTTGCCGGGAGGCCTTCGCCGCCTGTAGCACTTGATAGCACGCGGTGCTACCCTGGTGAGGTGAGCGGACAACCAGAGATCACGCAGCGAGACTTGCGGACCAAGTCGCGGGAGATCATGGACGCCGTTGAGCACGGGCAGTCCTTTACCGTCACTCGGGACGGCCATCGAATCGGGGAACTGATCCCGCTTCGGCGCCGCCGGCGGCTCGTCCCCAGGCAGGAGTTCATTGCCATGTCGCGTAATGCCCCTGCGGTTGACTCAGAAGCGTTCCGAGCCGACCAGGATGCGGCGCTTGATCACGAGGCTGGCAGCCCGTATGAGCGGTGAGCAGCCCCGGCAGGGCATGCTCGATACCAATATCTTGATCCTGCGCCGGTGGATCGACCCGGCCGAGCTGCCCGATGAGATGGCGATCAGCGCCATCACGCTGGCGGAGCTGTCCGCTGGGCCGCATGAGGTCCGCAGCAACGACGAGCAAGACGCCTATGACGAGCGTGCCGAGCGTGCCCGGCGGCTGGAAATCCTGCAGCGCGCTGAGAGCGAATTTGAACCCGTGCCGTTCGACGCCGAGGCGGCCCGCATCTTCGGCAGCGTGACGGCAGCGGTCATCGCCGCTGGCCGCAAACCGCGGGGCAGAGTCGTAGACCTGATGATCGCAGCTACGGCGATAGCGGAAGGGCTGCCGCTCTATACGACCAATCCTGCTGACTTCGCCGGTCTGGACAGCCGCGCCCGCATCATCCCGGTCACCCGGCCATCCATCCCGCACGAGCGCCCAACCAGTTGACCGCCGGGACATCCCCCGGCTCCGGCATCCGCCTTCGGGCCAAACCGGAAGTTACCATCGGATAGTGGCCCACCCTGACTATCCCGCCAGCAGCGACCCTGACCCTGACCCTGCCCCGCCGCACCTGATCCAGTCGTTCGCCAGCACGCTGAGCGCTGACCCGGACACGGACCCCCTGCGCACCCGCGAGGCGGCGGCCGCCTGGCTCCGCACGGCGGGATTGCTGCCCGCCGAGGCCGGCCTGACCACCTCAGAACACGCCGCCCTGCTGCGCCTGCGCACCTCGATCAGGGACGTCCTGGCCGCCCACGCCGACGGCCGCGCGGACGCCGAAGCCGCGGCCCGCCTGACCAAAGCGCTCGCCGACGGCCGGCTTGTCCTCACCGTCGCTGCCGCGAGCACCGTCCGGCTGGCCAGCGCCGCCCGCGCCAGCTACCCCAACCTCGTGGCGGCCATCGCCGTCGCGATCGCCGAATCCGCCGCCTCCGGCACGTGGCCGCGCCTGGGCCACGGTCTGTGACCGGCGGCGCGGCGAGGACCGGACGGCTCAGTCGGGCAGCTCCATCGGCCCGATGTCGGCGAACACGTCGCCAGGTCCCGGGTTGCCCGGGTAGGTCCGGCCGCCGAGGTGATGCATGATCCCCCAGGCCGCGTTCAGCGAGGTCTGGACGGCGCCTTCGGCCCACGCGGGTGTCCAGGAGACGTCGTCTCCAGCCATGAAGATGCCCCGCTGTTCCAGCGGCATGTGATCCTGCCTGAAGTGGGCGTACATCCGCTGGTTGTACCGGTAGTGCCCGGGCAGCGCTCCCTTGAACGCGCCCAGGAAGTGCCGGTCGGCCTCCCAGGACACGGTGATCGGGTCGCCGATGATGTGGCTGGCGATGTCCACGTCGGGATAGATCTTGCGCAGGGCGCCCAGCGCGAGCCTGACCCGGCGGTCGACCGGCTCGGGCAGCATCTTAAGCGCGTCGCTCATCCAGGAGTACGTCAGGCAGATCACGCCCGGCTGGTCCGGGCCGTTATCGAACAGGTAGGTGCCCCGGGTCAGCCGGTCGGTCAGGGTCATGCTCATAACGTCGCGTCCGGTACGTGGATCTTTATCCTTCCAGAACGGACGGTCGACCAGCACAAAGGTCTTGGATGACTGCATGTAACGGGTGCGATCAAGAGCCGCCCATATCTTCTGGGAGAACAGCGACTCCTCACAGTCGATCTGCGTGGTGAGCAGCCAGCTCTGGCAGGTGATCAGCACCGCCGGGTACCGGCGGACATCACCCCAGGCGTCGGTGACCGCGAGCCGGCCGTCGTCCTCGCGCGCGATCTTCGCGACGCCAGCCCTGGGCGCGCCGGAGTGCAGCGAGGCCAGCGAGGTGCCGGACGGCCAGTAAGCGAGCCGGGGCGCGCGATGGCGCCAGATCCCGCGGGGAACCTGCTCGGCGCCGCCGACCACCAGGCGCTGGTTCTCGTCGAAGCTGGTCATCACGACCCGGAAGATCTCCAGCATGGAGTTCGGATAGTCCGAGTCCCAGCCTCCGGTGCCGAACCCGACGTGGCCGAAGACCTCGCGATGGTGGAACGACAGCGAGGAGAACGCCTTCGAGCTCGCCACGAAGTCGTAGAACGTGCGGTCGTCCCAGCGGAGCACCAGATCGTTCCACAACGACTTGAGCGCGGGGACGTCGCGGGTCCGGATCGCGTCCTGGATGGCGGTGCAGCGCACCTCCTCCAGGGCCTGCGCCCAGGCGTCAGCGACCTCGGTGAACAGCGGCGGAAGGTCCTCAAGCGTGCGCGCGTAATGCGTGACGCCCTCGAGATCGATGACGGTGCTTCCGGCCGCCTCGGTCAGCGGGTTCGGGAACGGCCGGGTCGCCAGGCCCAGCATGTCGACGTAGTGGTAGAAGGACGTCGACGAAACCGGGAAACGCATCCCGCCCAGGTCCGCGACCACGCCCTCGGCTCCCTCGAAGGCCTGCGAGCGCAACCGCCCGCCGATCCGCGAGGCCTCGTAGACCACCGGCTTGACCCCGAGCCTCATCAGCTCGTACGCGGCGACCAGCCCGGAGATGCCCGCGCCGACCACCGCGACCTCTTCGCCGTGACGTTCGGCCGGGATCGAGCCCAGGCCGGCCGGGTGCGAGATCCAGTCGTCGAACGGGAAAGGGAAGTCCGGGCCGAAGGCCGTGACCGGGCCTGGCCCGCCACTGGAGGAGTCACGGCCACGTTCGTTCACCATCAAAGCGCCAATCGCCGCCGGTAGATGCCTGTCACGCGAGGATACGCAGCACCGCGCCGTCCCTTCAAAGCGGCTGCGGGTTGCCGGTACCACTGTCGCGAGGCCTCGCCCATATCGATGCCCACGATGCCGGCCAGGCGGTAGCATCGCTGCGGTGGACAACGAGGTAGGCGTCGCGGCCGGCCGGCCTCGTCCTGGGCTCCGGGCGATCAGCGGGCGCGCAGGCCATCGAGCAGAACATCGAGCATCCTGCTGCGCTGCTGCTCAGAGGCGAAGTTCATCGCGGCTGCGCCCATGATGTAGCGTGCGACGTCGTCGTCGTCGATGTCCTTGCGTACATCGCCGCTGGCCTGGGCGCGCCGCAGCAGCGGCGTGCCGGCCTCAGAAAGCGCCGCGCGGCACGCCTGGTAGACCTCGGAATCGGGGTCGATGGCGGTCGTGACCGCGCGTTTGGTGCCGAGGTAGGAGACGAAGCGGCGCAGCCAGCTGGCCAGGCCTTCCCAGGGCGGGAGCTCCAGGCTCGCGTCGGCCTCGGCCAGCACGGCCTGGATCTCGACGATGTAGACGTTCTCGACGAGCACCTCGCGCGTCGGGAAGTTGCGGTACAGCGTGGCGATTCCGACGCCGGCCCGCTCGGCCACGTCCTCGATCGGAGCATCGAACCCGCGATCGGTGAAGACCTCGCGCGCCGCCTCCAGGAGCGCGTCGAAGTTGCGCGCCGCGTCGGCACGGTGCGGACGCGGCGCGCGGTAGCGCTCGAGGTCGATGGAGGGCACGGTACCGGTCAGCTTATGGGTGCCGTCACCAGGGCAGCACGCCTCCGTTCTCCTGGAAGGTGCCGGTCGGGCCGTCCTTGCCGATGGTCGCCATGCGCACGATGACCTCTGCGCCCTTCTCGACCGGCTGCCCGCCCCCGCCAGCGGGGTTGAGGTCGGTGGCGGTGTGGCCGGGCTCGACCGCGTTGAACTTGATGTGCGGCAGGGCCTTGGCGTACTGGACGGTGAGCATGCAGGCTGCCGCCTTAGACGTCGAGTAAGCGAGGTTGGGGAAGCGCGACACGGGGCGCTCGGGGTTGGTGACCGCCCAGAAGGAGCCGAAGGCGCTGCTGACGTTGACGACCACGGGGTTGTCGGACTTCTCGAGCAGCGGCAGCGCGGCCTGGGTGACACGGAGGATACCGATCGCGTTGGTGTCCAGCGCCGCGAGCAAGGCCGCGCCGGTGACCCCCTGGACGGCGGCGGTGCCGCCCGAGATGCCTGCGTTGTTGACCAGGACGTCAAGCCGGCCGTCGCGCTGCTCGATCGTGCCCAACGCCTCGGCCACTGATGCGTCGTCGGTGACGTCGAGCTGGACGAAGCGGGCGCCGAGCTCGGACGCCGCCTTCTCTCCCCGCTCGGTGCTGCGCGCCCCGACCCAGACGGTGTGCCCGGCCTCGGTGAGCTGGCGGGCGGTCTCGTACCCCAGCCCCTTGTTGGCTCCGGTGATCAGAGTAACGGTCATCGCGGGTGCTCCCTTTGCGAGTGAGTCATGTCAGCTACCGAGAGCGCGCCTGCACATAATCGGAGGATCGCTCTCATTTAATTGATAGCACATCTCCGCTTTTCTCGCGAACCGGCCGCGGCTTGCCGTCGTGCTTCCCGGCTGCTGTGCTCCCGGCCGCGGGGCCCACCACCGCCCAACCGCCCAGGTGAAGGTAACTTGGCGCAGCACCAGAGCCGGTCCCGTGCGGCCCGGCGCTGCATCGATCCGGCGGCGGCCTGTCCCTCTGTTAGCAGCCGGCCGCGGGACCTGGCGTCGGCTTTCTGTGCACAAACCTGTGGATGGCCTGTGCATAACGGCACTTGCCCTCTGCGTACACTGGGGAATGCTGTGGATCCGGGTGCAGGGTTCTCTTTAAACTGGGTCTTTAGCTGCAGGAACACGCTCCACACCCTGTGCATAAAGAAGACTGTAATTTGTCCACATGACGCGTCTAATGGCCCGCAAGTAAGCCGAATATTTATCGCAAGTATATCTAGCTGTAATTCAGAGTCGGAACTGTGAAGGCTTAAACCAGAAACGGTGAGCCCGGGCGCTTGTCAGGGGGAGGTAAGCGCAGTGGCGGTATACCTGCACCCCGTCGGCCGCCCCGAGGCCCGGGGCGCCAGGACACACCGTCGCCACCCGGCCCGTCATCCCACTGCGCGCCTGTCCCACGCAGGTCACCCGCAGTTGGACGGCGCTCACCGCTGGCTCAAACGGGAGGCCCGCCATGAAGATCAAGATCCGGCCAGACGACGCCAGCATGCTCCAGCTGAACTGGCTCGCCGAGCCTCACCACGGGCCGGCCGAGCCTCACCGCGGGCCGGCCGAGCCTCACCGCGGGCCGGCCGAGCCTCACCGCGGGCCGGCCGAGCCTCACGCCCGGCCTACGGTGCGGGCCGTGATCGGTGATCAGCTCCGGATGCCGGTCATGTGGTGCGAGATGGGCTCCTGCATCTCCAGGCATGCCGATCCGGCTGCGCTCGGCGAGGGTGACTTGCGCGCCCGCGCGATCGGCGCCGGCTGGCGCGTCGACGCCCTCGGCCGGCTGGCCTGCCCCCGCTGTCAGCAGGCCGACCCGAACTTCCGGGCCTGCCACCAGGTCGTCCCGTGGGACCGTTACACGGCCATGGCCCGAGCCGCCCGGATCGTTGCCGGGCACGGGGAACTTACGTCGGTCACCCGATGGCATCCGGGAGCTGGTAAGCGCGGCCACTGAGCACCGACGGGGGTTACTGATGATCCAGGAATACGCAGGGGATGCCTTCCCGGGCCGCTGGCCGTACGCCGGTAGCCCCGCCTTCTCTCCCGGCCGCGGCGAGCTCTCTCCGGGCCGCGGCGAGCTCTCTCCCGGCCGCGGCGAAGGTGGCCAGC
>Ga0302179_10000383_pt1 | contig 30029 bp, 12 predicted proteins | sample I_Palsa_E3_1_FD_198788 | JGI IMG/M metagenome (GOLD analysis project Ga0302179, IMG submission 198788) | Peat permafrost microbial communities from Stordalen Mire near Abisko, Sweden - I_Palsa_E3_1 | ecosystem: Environmental > Terrestrial > Soil > Palsa > Peat permafrost | place: Sweden...
GGTGCTCCCGCAGGCCGCTGCCCAGCGCCGGGGAACCGGTACAGGAGAGATGGTTCCCGCCCGTGGCGGGGGAAGCCGCCTGGTGAACTGGCCAGCTCACCCAAAGATCACTGCTTGCTATGCCCGTTGCGGTGCCACGACGGTCCTGCCGGGATGATCCCTGGCACGGCTCAGCAGTACGGCTCGGAGCACCGGTCCCAGCAGTTCACCTGCCATCAGCCTAAATGAGTAGAATCGGTGCTATAGTCCAAATAGTTGCTCCGGACCTCGGCGATCTTAATCTCTAGCTGTAAATGTCGTCGAGACACTCCGGAGTTTTATTCTGTGTGAATTTTACTATAACGGGCTTCGCCCCTCTCGTAATTTCGTCACCGCACGTGATCTCGGCGTCCGGGCGGCGTATATCCATGGTCACCATAGGCGCTGAGCTCGGCTCCTTTCTCTTCTGCGAGACGCCCGCGACCAGCTCCGCGGCCAGAGCTAACCAGGTGACTGAAGCCGGTGTTTTAACTGGCGGGTCAGCATGGAGACTGCCCGGCTATTGCCTGCTCCAGCGTGCCCGGATGAATTCCACAGCAGATCTAGAAAACTCGCACTCGTAACGCTATCTACCCAGGCGTAAAGGTAATTATCTAGCAAGTAGGGACCATGGTCCCTAGCTCGCCTGCGCTTTATCGGACAGCGTAGAAATAACACGAAAAAGGCTGACAGTACTAGTGCACCGTGCCTCGAGCGGCGGTGCCAGCGACGCTGGCAATAAGCTACCGCTCGGCAAATGGAGACGTGACCTAGTGCCAACTGTGCTCTCCGATCCTCGGACTAGCTGCTCTACCCTGGTACATCTGCTGCGCTGGCGCGCCGAACACCAGCCAGGACGCCGGGCCTTCACCTTCCTGCGCGACGGTGAAGGCGACGAAGTCCACATCACCTACGGAGCTCTGGATCGCGGTGCCCGGGCAGTCGCCGCGCGGCTGCAGCGAGAGACACGCGAAGGTGACAGGGCGCTGCTGCTCTACCGGTCCGGGCTGGAGTACATCACGGCGTTTCTCGGTTGCCTATACGCAGCTGTCATCGCAGTGCCGGCTTATCCGCCTCACCCGCGCCTGGAACGCACCCTGGGCCGCCTGCGTACCATCGTGAGTGACGCCGGCCCGGCCGTCGTCCTCACCACCACGTCGATCGTGCCGATCGGTTCCCAGCTCGCCGCCAGCGACCCAGCGTTCGCCGGCATCCGGTGGATAGCGACCGACGCCGCCGGGGAGGCGGAAGCCGCAGCATGGCAGGAGCCTTCCATCGACGGTGCGGCGCTGGCCTTCCTGCAATACACCTCCGGGTCCACCACGACACCGAGAGGCGTCATGGTCAGTCATCGGAACCTGATGCACAACCAGGCGCTCATCCAGCGCGTCGCGTCGCTTGATGAGGATTCCGTCGGCGTGAGCTGGCTTCCCCTCTATCACGACATGGGCCTGATCGGCGCCGTCCTGCAGCCGATCTACACCGGCTTCCGCTGCGTTCTCATGTCGCCCGCGCACTTTCTCCAGGATCCCGGTCGCTGGCTTCGGGCTATCACCCGCTACCGTGGCACTGTCAGCGCTGGCCCCAACTTTGCCTTCGACCTGTGTTGCCGGCAGATCAAGCCGGACGAGCTCGCCGGGCTGGACCTGAGCAGCTGGCGGATCGCCCTCAACGGGGCAGAGCCGGTCTGGCCCGAGACACTCGACAGCTTCACTCGCGCCTTCGGGGCCGTCGGCCTGCGCTGCGAGGTGCTCTCCCCGTGTTACGGGCTCGCCGAGGCGACCCTGCTGGTCAGCGCCGGGCCGGTGGCGGCTCCGCCGCTGGTCGTTCACGCCGACAAGTCCGCGCTGCAGCGCGGCCAGGTGACACTCATGCCCCACCCGGAGACGCGACTTACGCTGGCGCTGGTGAGCAGCGGACAGGTAGCGCCCGGCCAACGCGTTCTCGTCGTTGATCCCGAGACACGCCTGTGCCGGCCGCCCGGCGAGGTTGGTGAGATCTGGGTCGCCGGCGCGAGCGTCGCCCAGGGCTACTGGAACTCGCCGGAGGCGACGGCGGATACCTTCCGCGCGCGCCTGGCCGACAGCGACGAAGGACCCTTTCTGCGGACCGGAGATCTGGGTTTCATCCACGAGGAACAGCTGTTCGTCACCAGCAGGCTGAAGGACCTGATCATCATCCGCGGGTCCAACCACGCTCCGCAGGACATCGAACGTACGGCGGGAGCGAGTCACCCGGCCCTTCGGCCCGGATGCGGGATCGCCTTCACGATCGAAGCGGGCGGAGACCCGCAGCTTGTCATCGTGCACGAGGTGCGGCGCGAGCACTCCTCGGTGGACCGCGAAGAGGTGGCGTCCGCCATCCGGAAGGCGGTCGCCGAAGAGCACGAGCTTGAGGTCCACGCCGTCGTCCTGGTGAGAACCGGGACGGTGCCGAAGACGTCCAGCGGGAAGCTGCAGCGGCGCGCGTGCCGAGACCAGTACCTGGACGGCGCTCTCCGGCAGACCTGGGAGAGCGTTCGCCCGGTACGCGGTCTCACCCGCCCGGGAGACGAGGAGACGGGCGACGCTATCCTGGCCGCCTTGATCGGAGCCGAACAGGCGCAGCGCCTTCCGCTTGTCGTGACCTACCTGCGTCAACGGGCCGCCGCAGCGGCAGGCATGCCCCCCGAGACCGTGAGCGCTGATCAGCCATTCACGGCGCTAGGCCTTGATTCGCTCAGATTGCTCCAGCTGAAGCAGCGTATTGAAACAGAACTAGGTGTGGTTGTGCCGCTAGAACATTTTATCGACTACCAGACTGCGAAGGCACTTGCCGCACCGATGCTGGATGCGGTTGAGCAGAACATCAGTGCCGCCTGGGCAGAAATTGCCGGAATGGCGGATAGCGACGTCGACGCCCGGCTGGCAGAGCTCACCGCTGAGGAGTCATGACATGGTAGCGATTGGCGACCGGGGAAGCGCCGGGACGGCTGGGAAGAAGCGAGACCTTCTGCTGCGCCTGGTGCGCCAGCAGAACAGCCAGCGCGCGCAGGGTGCCGGGACGGCCGCCTTCGCCACCGTCGAGCCTGACCCGGCCCGGCGTGGTGACCCGTTCCCGCTGACCGAGATCCAGCAGGCGTACTGGATCGGGCGCAGCGCCGCCCACGAGATCGGCGATGTCTCCATCCACGCCTACGTCGAGGTCGAGGGCGACGGCATCGACCTGCGGCGCCTGGAACAGGGCTGGCACCGGGTGGTTTCCCGGCACGACATGCTGCGGGCCATCGTCCTGCCCGACGGCAGCCAGCGGATCCTGCCCGCGGTGCCCCGGTATGAGGTGCAGGTCACCGATGCGCGTAACCAGAGTCCGGATCTGCTGGCCGGCACTCTGGCCGCGACGCGCGAGGAACTCTCGCATCAGGTCCTCCCGGCGGAATCCTGGCCGGGATTCGAGATCCGGGCCACGCTCCTGGACGGCGGCCGCACCCGAGTGCACATCAGCATCGACCTGCTGCACATCGATGGCGGCAGCCTGATGATACTGATCGACGAGTGGATGCGGCTGTACCGGGACGACGCTGCTGACCTTCCTGCGCTGGAGCTGTCCTACCGGGACTACGTGCTCGGCGAGATCGCGCAACGCGATAGCGAGGGATACGAGCAGTCTGTTCAGTACTGGCGGGACAGGATTGCCACGCTTCCGCCCGCGCCCGTGCTGCCTGTCGCACGGGCACGCAGCGCCGGAGCGCGCACCCGGTTTCGCCATCGCAGCGCCACGCTGGAACCCGGCGCATGGCAACGGCTGAAGGCGCGGGCTACCCAGTCGGGCCTCACCCCGTCGGCCGTCCTGCTCGCCGCCTATGCCGATGTGCTTGGCTGCTGGAGCAGCAACGACGCCTTCACCCTCAACGTCACCCTGTTCAACCGGCTGCCCCTGCATCCGCAGGTGAACCGTATCCTGGGCGACTTCACCTCGCTGATCCTGGTGGCGGCCACGCCGGCTACGGGCAGGTCGTTCGCGGAGAGCTGCGCCACGATGCAGAGAGAATTGTGGGCCGGCCTGGAACACCGCCACGTCAGCGGCATCCGGGTCCTGCGCGAACTGGCACGCGCGCAGAACTCGACGACCGGGGCGCTCATGCCCGTCGTCTTCACCAGCATGCTCGACCTGGCGGCGCAGGGTTTCCGGCCGCCATTCTCCCCGCTGCGGACCCTCGGCGAGGTCGTCTACAGCGTGACCCAGACACCGCAGGTCTGGCTCGACCACCAGGTGCTGGAGGAAGACGGCGCGCTGATTCTCACCTGGGACTCGGTGGAGGATCTTTTCCCGGCCGGCCTGCTCGATGACATGTTCGACGCCTACGGCCAGCTCCTGCGCAGGCTGGCCGACGACGAGACGGCCTGGCGGGACGGCAACCTTACCCGTGTCCCGCAGGAGCAACTGGATCAGCAGGCCCGCCTGAATGCCACTGATGTCGCGGTCCCGCCGGAGACCCTGCTCACGCTCTTTCTGCGGCAGGCCGCCTCCCGGCCCGGCCATCCGGCCGTCATCACCTCTGGCCGCACGCTGACCTATGCGGACATCCGCCGGCGCGCCAACCGGCTCGGCCGCACGTTGCGTACCCTGGGGGCGAAACCCGGCACCCTGGTCGCTGTGGTCATGGACAAGGGCTGGGAACAAGTGGTGGCGACGCTCGGCATTCACCTCGCGGGCGCGGCCTACCTGCCGATCGACCCGTCCCTGCCCGCGGAGCGCCGCCGCTACCTGCTAGCGGACGGTCAGGTGCGGCTCGTGGTGACTCAGCCATGGCTGGACCGGCAACTGGAGTGGCCGGCTGACGTGGAACTTATCTGCGTAGAGGCGGACGAGGCGCCTGCCGCGGATGACACCGGCCTGATGCCGGTGCAGGGACCGGACGACCTGTCTCACGTGATCTACACATCGGGCTCGGCCGGCGTCCCCAAGGGCGTGATGATCGAGCACCGGAACGTGGTCAACCGGATCATCGACGTCAACCAGCGTCTCGCCGTCGGCCCGCAGGACCGGATGCTGGCGCTGTCCGCACTGCACCACGATCTCTCGGTTTATGACATCTTCGGTGTCCTGGCCGCTGGCGCGACGATCGTCATGCCCGACGCGGATCACACCAGGGACCCGGCGCACTGGGCCGAGCTCATGGCGCGCGAGGGCGTGACGATGTGGAACTCGGTGCCCGCGTTCCTGCAGATGCTGGTCGAATACCTCGAGCAGCGGGCCGACCAGCCGGAACTGATGCCACGCTCGCTGCGGTGCGCCGTGCTGGCCGGCGACTGGATTCCCGTCTCGCTGCCGGGCCGTTTGCGCAGCCTGGTAGACGGAGTGCAGGTGATCGCATCGGGCGGGCCGACCGAGACCACGATCTGGGACATCTGGTACCCCATCGAGCACATCGACCCCGCGTGGCCGAGCATTCCGTACGGAAAGCCGATGAGCAACACGCATTACTACGTGCTGAACAAGGCCCTGGAGCCGTGCCCGGTATGGGTCGCCGGCCAGATCCACATCGGCGGAGCGGGCCTGGCCCGCGGGTACTGGCGGGACGCGGCCAGGACACGCGAGCGGTTCATCACCCACCCGCGGACAGGCGAGCGCATCTACTGCAGCGGGGACATGGGCCGCTACCTGCCGGACGGCAACCTCGAGTTCCTCGGCCGGGAGGACTTGCAGGTCAAGATCCGCGGCCAGCGCGTTGAGCTGGGCGAGATCGAAGCCGCGCTGAAACTGCATCCCGGGCTGGACGGCGCCGCGGTGGCCGCGCTCGGCGAGACGCGGCAGCTGACCCGCCTGGTGGCCTACGTGGTGCCGGCCGGCGCCAGCACCGGGCCCGCCGCCGGGAACGGCAAGGACCCGGCCGCATTCAAGGACGAGTTCCTCACCGGAATCTCCGTACTGGACCCCGCGGCCCGTATCGACTTCAAACTGAACCAGTGGGGCATCCGCCGCGACACCGGCCACGCGGCGCTCGCATTCCCGCACGGCGAACAGGACGAGGCGGTACGCAGAGCCGAGGCGGAGCGGCACTGCGTGCGAGTCTTCTCTCCCGAGCCGCTGCCGTTCGCGGCACTCGGCGAGCTTCTGCGCAGCCTCACCCAGATCGAGACGGGAGATCTGCCGAAGTACCGTTACCCCTCTGGAGGCGGCCTGTACCCGGTCCAGACCTACGTCTACGTCAAGCCGGACCGGGTGGAGGATGTCGCTGGCGGGGTGTATTACCACGACCCGAAGGGTCACCGGCTGCTGCTGATGTCGCCGGGCGCGCTGCTTCACGCCGATACTCAGATGCCGCACAACCGGGCCATCTTCGACCAGGCCGCGTTCGTCATCCTCCTCATCGGCCAGCGGGCAGCAGTAGAACCACTGTACGGAGCGCTGGCCGCCGACTTCTGCCTGCTCGAAGCCGGGTACATGAGCCAGCTGCTGATGAGCGTCGCAGCTAGCCAGCAGATCGGCCTGTGTCCGGTCGGCGCAATGGAGTTCGAGCCGGTCCGGCGCTTTTTCCACCTCGACGACAGCCACGTGCTGGCGCACCTGCTGCTCGGCGGCCTAGCCTACAGCGAACCGGACCCACACTCCGCTGTCTCCCGCGGCGTGGCGCGCCTGCCGACGTCCGCTGCTCAGGACAACGCCAGGCTGGTCGAAGAGTTGCGCGCATTGCTGCGGACGAAGCTGCCCGAGCACATGCAGCCGTCAGCGTATGTGCTGCTGGACAGCCTCCCGGTCACATCCGAGGGCAAGGTCGACCGGCGGCGGCTGCCCGCCCTGGAGGTGGCGCACCCCCCGGCCCAGCCGGAGGCTCCGCCCCGCAACGAGGCCGAGCGGAAGCTGGCGGCGATAGCACAGCGGATCCTGCAGGTCGACGGGGTGGGTATCCACCAGAATTTCTTCGAGCTCGGCGGTGATTCCCTTCACATGATCAAGATCATGAACGAGGTGCGGGAGGCCTTCGGGCGCGAGGTGCCCATCACCGAGATATTCCGTCACCCGACCATCAGTTCGCTGGCCGGCTACCTGAGCGCAGAAGACGCCGCCGAGCCGGCCGGCGCCGACAGCGACCAGCGTGCCAGCCAGCACCGGGCAGCAGTCGCCCGGCGCAACGCGAACCGGCGACGCGAACGGCCGGCGACCGGCCCGGACGGCGCGGTACAGACGTGAGCACCGGGCTACCGGATCCATCCGAACCGGCTGATCTCCTGGACGCGATCGCCATCGTCGGCATCGCCTGCCGCTTCCCCGGCGCGGACAACGCCGAAGAGTTCTGGCGCAATCTCAGCGCGGGCGTGGAGTCAATCCTGCCGGTATCTGTGCAGGAGATGCTGGATGCGGGGGTGGACCCCGCCGAGACCCGCGATCCCCAGCGCGTCGCGGCCGCGTCGGCGGTTGGCGCGGTCGAGGACTTCGACGCCGGATTCTTCGGCTTCAGCCCCAGGCAGGCAGAGCTGACCGATCCGCAGCACCGGCTGTTCCTCGAATGCGCCTGGGAAGCGCTGGAAAGCGCCGGATGTGACCCCGCGGCCGACGGCCGCAAGATCGGCGTGTTCGCCGGGTCCAGCATGAGCACCTACCTGATGTCTCACCTGTATCCGTCGATGGCTCCGGCCAGCCGCAGCAGCGACCTGCAGGTCCTCATCGGCAACGACAAGGACTACCTGGCGACCCAGGCCGCCTACAAGCTCGGCTTGACGGGGCCGGCGCTGAACATCCAGACAGCCTGCTCGACTTCCCTGGTGGCGGTCCATCTGGCCTGCCAGAGCCTGCTGAATCACGAGTGTGACCTCACGCTGGCCGGCGGGGTGACCGTACGGCTCCCGGCCCGGGCTGGCTACCGCTATGAGGTCGGAGGCATCCTGTCGCCCGATGGCCACTGCCGTCCGTTCGACGCCAGCGCGCAGGGCACCGTGTTCGGCAGCGGCGTGGGTATCGTCGTGCTCAAGCGGCTGGCCGACGCGCTGGCCGACGGTGACGTGATCGACGCGGTCATCAAGGGGTCAGCCGTCAACAACGACGGCGCGCTGAAAGCCGGGTTCACCGCGCCCAGCGAGGACGGGCAGGCCGAGGTCGTGGCCGACGCCCTCGCGATCGCCGCCGTGGAGCCGGACACGATCGGCTTCGTCGAGGCGCACGGCACCGGCACGCCGATCGGCGACCCGATCGAGGTGGCCGCGCTCACCAGGGCCTTCCGGTCCCGTGCCGGCATCCGTTCCCTGGCCCCTGGCACCTGCGCGGTCGGCGCCGTCAAGTCCAATATCGGGCACCTGGAATCGGCGGCGGGCGTCGCAGCGCTGATCAAGACGGTCCTGGCTCTCACCCACCAGCAGATCCCGCCCACGCTGCATTTCGCTAAGCTCAACCCGGCCATCGACTTCGCCGGAACCCCGTTCTACGTCAACACCGCCCTGTCGGCGTGGCAGGACGGACCGGCACCGCGGCGGGCCGGTGTCAGTGCTTTCGGGATCGGGGGCACCAATGCGCACCTGGTCGTGGAGGAGGCACCCGCCGGGCCGGCCCGCGGCGGAGAACCTGACAGCCAGCCGGGCGCCCGGGGAACCGGCCGCCCGTACCTGCTGCCGCTGTCGGCGCGCGACCCCGCCGCGCTAGCGGCCCTGGCCCGCCGCTATGAAGGCTTCCTCGGCGCTGACCACCTAGACACCGGCGCGGCTTTGGCCGACGTGTGCTGGAGCGCGAGCCGGCGCCGCCGTCACCACGAGTACCGGATGGCCGTCGTCGGCCGCAACCGCGACGAGCTTCGCGCCCGGCTGGCCAGCGCCGCCGACCATCAGGGCGACCTTCCCGGGGCCGTGCACCGCGCCAGCCGTCCCCGGCTGGTATTCGTTTTCCCCGGGCAGGGTTCGCAGTGGGCCGGGATGAGCAGGCAGCTGCTGGAACACGAGCCGGTCTTCCGGGCGGCGGTGGAGCGGTGCGACCAGCTGATCCGCCAGCACACCGGATGGTCGCTGCTGGCCCAGCTCACCAGCAACGACGACAGGTCCTGGCTCGAGCACACGGACAGGGTTCAGCTGGCGCTGTTCGCCGTCCAGGTCGGGCTGGCGACGTGGTGGCGATCGGCGGGCGTCGAGCCGGACGCCGTGGTCGGGCACAGCATGGGCGAGATCGCCGCGGCTCACGTAGCCGGAGCGCTGAGCCTCGACGACGCAGTAAGCATCCTCTGCCACCGGAACCGGCTGATCGAGGAGGTGCTCGGGCGAGGAAAAATGCTGGCGACCAGCCTCACCCTCGACCAGGCGCGCGCGCTGCTGGCCGGGCGCGAGGCCCAGGCGTCCGTCGCCATCATCAACAGCCCGAGATCTGTCGTGCTGTCCGGGGACCCGGTGGTCCTGGAGTCGATCGCGGCCACGCTCGGCGGGCAGCAAGCTTTCCACCGCTGGATCAACGTCGACTTCGCCGCGCACAGCCCCCAGGTCGGCCCTCTCGTCACGCGCCTGAGGGAATCACTACGGGACATTTCCCCGCAGACGGCGACCATCCCGATCGTCTCGACAGTCACCGGGAAACCGGTCGACGGAGCAGAGCTTGACGCCGCTTACTGGGGGCGCAACCTGCGCGATCCGGTACTGTTCGCCGACGCGACGCGCTGGCTGCGTGAGCACGACCACGACGTGTTCGTCGAGATCAGCGCCCACCCGGTGCTGCTGCCGGCCGTCGAGGACAGCCTGTATCACCTGAGCCAGCCGGGGATCGTCATCCCCTCCCTGCGCCGCGACAGTGACGAACAGCAGTCGCTGCTGGAGGCCCTCGGAGCGCTCTACCAGGCCGGGCAGGCGATTGCGTGGGATCGCCTTTACCCGCAAGGTGGCCGGTACGTGCGCCTACCGGCCTATCCCTGGCAGCGCCAACGCTACTGGGTGGACCCGCCACCAGACGCCCGGCACCCGGCGGCGGCCGACGACGCCGCGCAGATTCATCCGCTGCTGGGCCGCAAGCTGCGGTCTCCGCTCAGCGAGGTGCAATTCGAATCGGACCTCAGCCTGCCTGCCGCGCCTTACCTGGACGACCACCGCGTCTGCGGGCGGGCCGTGTTCCCAGCGGCGGGTTACCTGGAGATGCTCGCGCAGGCGGCCCAGGACGGCCGCCCGCGCCTGCTGACCGATGTCGTCATGAACGACCTGCTGACTCTTAGCGATAGCGAATCCCGCCGCCTGCAAACCGTCGTGACCCCGGGCGGCGACGGCGAAGCCCGGCTTGAGCTGTTCGGCTGGGATCGGAACGCATCAGCGTGGCAGCTCTACGTCACGGCCCAGGCGACCGCCGGGCAACCAGAGGATGACCCGTCCCCGCCCGATCTGGACCAGGTGCGCGACCGCTGTCCCCGGGAGATTTCCCCGGCTGCCTTCTACGAGCACCTGCGTGGGCTCGGCCTGGAATACGGTCCGCAGTTCCGGGGCATCGAGTCGCTCCGGGCAGGTCCTGGAGAAGCGCTGGGGCGGGTGCGGCTGCCCGACACCCTGGCCGCCGATGCCACGCAGTACGGCGTGCATCCGGCGCTGCTCGATGCCTGCCTCCAGCTGACCGGCGCCGCCCTGGCCAACGACCTGGGCGCCGACGGCCGCGGGCGAGATGTCTACCTGCCGGTCAAGGTCGCGTCGTTCCGGGTGGCCATTCCTGGTCAGACCCAGGTCACCGGGCACGCGACCATTCGCGACGAGACGGACGGCGAATCCAGGACGGGCGACGTGTCCCTGTACGACGAGCGAGGGCAGCTCGTGGCCCAGGTGCAGGGCCTTCAGGTCAAGAAGGTAAGCCAGGCCGCCCTGCGGACGGCGCTTAAAGACGATCTGAACGACTGGTTCTATGAACTGCGATGGCAACGGCAGGAGCGAGCCAGCGCCGCAGCAGCTCCGCCCAGGCCGCCGGATGAGCGCGGGAGCCGCTGGCTGATCCTGGCCGACCGCGACGGCGTGGGACAAGCCCTGGCCGGCCAGCTAGAGCAACGCGGGGACGTGGCCAGCCTGGTCTTCCCCGGCACAAGCTACCGCCACGAGACCAGCCGGGCGGCATTCCACCTCGACCCTGCGCGGCCTGAGCACTTCACCCGCATGCTCGCAGCAGAGGGCGGCGGCTACCGCGGGGTGATCTACCTATGGGCGCTCAATGCCACGCCAGCGGAGCTCACCACGGCCGAGTCGCTATCGGCCGATGAGGCGCTGGCCTGCGGCGGGGCCCTGCACCTCGCTCAGGCGCTGGTACGCCAGCCGTGGGCTGGCTCCTCACGCCTGTGGCTGGCTACCCAGGGTGCTCAGCAACCACCGATGTCAGCCGCACCGCCAGCCCCGGCTCAAGCGCCGCTGTGGGGACTGGGACGGACGCTCCGCACCGAGCACCCGGACCTGCCCTGCGTGCTCGTTGATCTGGATATCGCCGCCGCCGCCGACGTGGCGCGGACCCTGCTGGCCGAGGCGGACGCGGTGCGCCTGGGCAGCCAGGAGGACCAGGTCGCGTTCCGGCAAGGGGAACGATTCGCGGCCCGCCTGACCCGGTCGGCCATGCGGTCCGTCCCGGAGCCAACGCTCAGCCTGGCGCCGTCGGGTCAACCGATCCAGCTGGTCGTCCCTCCCGGCGGCACCCTGGACACGCTGACATTCGACCCGGTGGGCCGATCCGCGCCGGCGGCCGGAGAGGTGGAGATACGGGTACGGGCCACAGGGCTGAATTTCCGTGACGTGCTCAACGCACTGGGTGCCTACCCAGGTGATCCCGGCCCATTGGGACTCGAATGCGCTGGCGAGATCTCCGCGACCGGAGAAGGCGTCGAGGAGTTCCGCATCGGTGACGCCGTCGTCGCACTCGCTACAGGCTGCTTCGGCACCTTCGTGACGGCTCCCGCCGTTCTCGTCGCCAGGAAACCGGAATCGCTCAGCTACGCCGAGGCCGCGACCATCCCCATCAGCTTCATGACCGCGTCCTACGCCCTGGGCGAGCTGGCGCGGATCTCTCCCGGCGATACGATCCTGATCCATGCCGCCGCGGGTGGCCTGGGGCTGGCCGCCACGCAACTGGCCCTGCGGGCGGGGGCGGAGGTCTTCGGCACGGCGGGAAACGAAGAGAAACGCACCTACCTGCGATCCCTCGGCCTGCGCCACGTCATGGACTCCCGCACGCTCGACTTCGCCCAGGAGGTGACGGAGCGGACCGGCGGGCGAGGCGTCGACATCGTGCTCAACTCGCTCAACGGTGAGTACATCCCCCGGAACCTGTCCATCCTCGCGACCGGAGGCCGGTTCGCCGAAGCCGGCAAGATCGGCATCTGGGACCGCGAGCGGGTCACAGCGGCCCGCCCGGACGCGTCCTATTTCGTCATCGACCTCGACCAGGAGACCCGGCGTGACCCGGCCAAGATCGGCAGCATGCTCCGGCAGCTGATGCGGGACTTCGACAGCGGAGCACTGCATCCGCTGCCGCGGCACATCTTCGCGCTGCCTGAGGCGACCCAGGCCTTCCGCTTCATGGCGCAGGCCAGGCAGATCGGAAAGATCGTCGTCACCCAGGAGGTCGGCCTGTCGGGCACCGGCGGGGACGGGCTCCGCGAGGATGCCTCGTACCTGATCACCGGCGGGCTGGGCGGCCTGGGCCTGCAGGTGGCCCGCTGGATGGCCGAACGAGGGGCACGGCACCTCGCCCTCGCCGGCCGCAGCGGCCCGTCCCCGGAGGCGGAGGCCGCAGTCGCCGAGCTGACCCAGGCCGGCGTGCACGTACTGGTCCTCAGCGCCGACGTGGCCCAGGCCGGCCAGATAGCAGCCGCTCTGGAGCAGATCGGCATCTCGATGCCGCCACTGCGGGGCGTCGTGCACGCCGCCGGGATCCTTGACGACGGCATCATGCTCCGCCAGGACTGGGACAGCTTCGCCCGCGTCCTGGCGCCCAAGGTTCAGGGCAGCTGGAACCTGCACGCGCAGACCCGCCACCTCCCGCTCGACTTCTTCGTGATGTTCTCCTCGATCGCCGCTCTGTGGGGCAACGCCGGACAGAGCAGCTACGCCGCGGCGAACGCCTTCATGGACGCGCTAGCCCACGCCCGCCGGGTACAGGGGCTGCCAGCGCTGAGCATCAACTGGGCCGCCTGGTCACAGGTAGGCATGGCAGCACGGGGCGCCGTTACCGGCCGGCTGGCCGAGCACGACATGGATTCCATCACCCCCGACGCGGGCGTGTGCGCGCTCGAGCAGGCCATCGGCCAGCAAGCTGCGCAGCTGGCCGTCGTGCCGATCGACTGGGCGGCGTTCCTGGCCCGGTTCCCGGCCGGCCGGATCCCCGTGCTCCTGTCCGAGCTGAGCCGCGAGCCGCGGCACGCGGCCGCGGGTGAGCAGCCGGCGGCAGGGCAGTCCGGCCTGCTGCGGCGCCTCGATGCGGCCAGTCCCGGCAACCGCCGCCGGGTCCTGGCTGCTTACCTGGACGAGCAGGCCAGACTTGCGCTCGGACTTGACCCGCAGATCCCGCTCGACCCCCGACGCCCGCTGAGCGAGCTGGGACTGGACTCGCTGATGGCTATCGAACTACGCAGCAGGCTGAGCAGCGCAGCGGGGCAGGTGCTGCCGGCGACGGTGCTGTTCGACTACCCCACCATCGAGAGCCTGGCGGGCTATCTCGCCGGTGAAGTACTCAACCTGACGCCTGGCAGTGGGACGAACGATCACGACCCGGCCACCGCTGAGCCGTCATCGGCATCAGGCGAAGGCGAACGGGACCCGCGGGAAATAGAGGTCGCGCAGCTGTCCGACGAGGAGGTCGAAGCCGTCCTGGCCGAAGAACTCGCCGCGGTTCAGGCCCTCCTCAGCAAAGACCAGTCATGACCGAAGCCAGGCCAGCCAGCGCCCCGGCCTCGCTGCAAAAAAGCGCCTTGCTCGCGTTGCGGCAGGCCCGCACCCGGATCGAGGCACTCGAACACGCCGGGAGCGAACCGCTGGCCATCATCGGCGTCGCATGCCGCTTCCCCGGTAACGTCACCACCCCTGATGCGTACTGGCAGCTGCTGCGCTCCGGCACCGACGCCATCAGCGAGGTCCCCGCGGACCGCTGGAACATCAACAGCCTCTACGACGCCGACCCCGGGGCCCCCGGCAAGATGATCACCCGGTGGGGAGGCTTCCTGGCCCAGGTCGATCAGTTCGATCCGCAGTTCTTCGGCATCTCACCCCGCGAAGCGCAGAGCGTGGACCCCCAGCAGCGCCTGGTGCTCGAGGTGAGCTGGGAGGCCCTCGAACGAGCGGGCATTGCGGCCGACAACCTGAGCGGAAGCCAGACCGGTGTCTTCCTCGGCGCCGGCAACAGCGACTATTCCCTGCTCGCGGTCAAATCGCCCGACTCGATGCCCGCAGCCGGCCTGCACCGCGTCACGGGCAGCGCCATCAACATCATCGCCGGCCGCGTCTCGTACACACTGGGACTACGCGGGCCCAGCATGGTGGTCGACACGGCCTGCTCGTCGGCGCTGGTCGCCCTCCACCTCGCGGCCCAGAGCCTGCGCTCCGGCGAAAGCGACCTGGCCCTGGCCGGCGGGGTGAGCCTGATGCTCGCCCCCGAATTGTCCGTCATGTTCTCCAAGGCGCACATGCTGGCCCCCGACGGCCGCTGTAAGACCTTCGACGCCGCCGCGGACGGCTTCGCCCGGGGCGAGGGATGCGGCATCATCGTGCTGCGGCGCCTCAGTGACGCGCTGGCCCATGACGACCCGGTCCTGGCGGTGGTCCGCGGCAGCGCCGTGAACCAGGACGGCCGCAGCAGCGGGCTGACCGCCCCTAACGGTCAAGCGCAACAGGCGGTCATCCGCGAAGCCCTCGCCAATGCGCACGTCACCCCGGCCCAGATCGGCTACGTCGAGACACACGGCACCGGCACCGCGCTCGGCGATCCCATCGAGGTCCAGGCCCTGGCCACGGTGCTCAGCCAGGAGCGCGCCGCACAGGACAGCGTGCTCATCGGGGCGGTGAAGACCAATATCGGGCACCTGGAAGCCGCCTCGGGGATCGCCGGGTTGATCAAGACCGTGCTGGCCCTGCAGCATCAGGAGATACCGCCCAACCTTCACTTCCATAACCCCAGTCCGCACATTCCCTGGGACGAGCTGCCCGTCACCGTACCCACCCGGCTCGTGCCGTGGCGCCCCGACCGGCCGCGCCTGGCCGGGGTGAGCTCCTTCGGGTTCAGCGGCACCAACGCGCACGTGATCCTGGGAGAAGCCCCGCCGCGTCCCGCCGTGGTGCCGGGAGCCAGCCGCCCGGTTCACCTGCTGTGCCTCTCCGCCAAGGACGACACCGCGCTGCGCGAGCTGGCCGCCAGCTACCAGCTCCACCTAGCCACAGCGCCGTCCGCTTCGCTGGCCGACATCACGCACACAGCCCATACCGGGCGGGCGCACTTCACCCACCGCGCCGGGCTCACAGCTGGCTCACTCGCCGAGATGCGCGACAAACTGGGCACACTGACCACGTCACCCGCAGCCGGGCACGGCCCGTCCGGGATACGCGCTCCCGGGGCTGGGAGCGCCATATCCCCCGGCGACCCGCCCATCGCTTTCCTGTTTTCCGGCCAGGGGGCGCAGTACCCCGGGATGAGCCGGCAACTCTACGAGACACTGCCGGTCTTCCGCGCGGCGATGCAGCGCTGCGATGAACTGCTGCGCCCGCACCTCGATCGGTCCCTGCTGTCCGTGCTGTATCCCAAGGCGGCCGAGGGGACGCCGCTCGATGACACCACCTATACCCAGCCTGCCCTATTCGCCCTGGAATACGCGCTGGCAGAGGTCTGGCGTTCGTGGGGCATCGCGCCGTCCGCCGTACTGGGTCACAGCGTCGGCGAATACGTCGCGTCGACCGTGGCGGGGGTGCTGAGCCTGGAAGATGCCCTCAGCCTGATCGCCCGACGTGCCCAGCTGATGGGCGACCTGCCGAGAGATGGCGCGATGGCCGCAGTCTTCGCCCCCGAAGCGGAGGTCGCAGTAGCCATCGCACCCCACCCGGAACTCGCGATCGCCGCGGTCAACGGCCCGGACAACACCGTCATCTCCGGCGCGACAGCCGCCGTGGCGCAGATCAGTGCAGCGCTGCGAGCCCGCGGGACCCGGGTGCAAGGGCTGACCGTCTCGCATGCCTTCCACTCGCCGCTGATGGAGCCGGTGCTCGATGCCCTCGAACGCTCCGCAGGCCTCGTGACCTTCGCCGAACCCCGCATCGACCTGGTGACCAACCTGACCGGCGAGCGGCTGCCAGCCGGGCGCACACTCGACCCGCAGTACCTGCGCCGCCACGCCCGCGAAACGGTACGCTTCGGCGACGGCATGGCCACTCTGCACGAACTGGGCTACCGCATCTTCGTCGAAATCGGCCCGCGTCCTGTGCTGCTCGGCATGGGCCGCCGGTGCCTGCCGGACGACGCAGGCGTGTGGCTGCCGTCCTTGCGCACGAACCGCAGCGACTGGCAATCGATGCTCGACAGCTTGGGCGCCCTCTACGCACACGGCGCGACGGCCGACTGGGAAAACTTCGACCGCGGCTTCCCCGGCCGTCGCGTTGTCCTGCCTACCTATCCCTTCCAGCGCCAGCGCTACTGGGCGGTGCAGCAAGCCGAGGCCTCCCATGCCAGCGCGCCTAGGGACCCGCTCCCGCCGGACTCGGCCGCCACTGTAGCGAGTGCCGTCGATCCGCAAGCCCCCGGAAGCTGGCTGTATCAGACACAGTGGCGACCACAGCCCGCCCCCGCCGGGCAACTGCCGCGGAACATGGCGGGGCACTGGATCATCCTCGCCGACAGCGGTGGCGTCGGCCGGCAACTGGCAGCGGCCCTCGAGAAGCAAGAAGCGACCTGCGATCTGATCTTCGCCGACTCCCAGCCCTTCCTAGAAGCCCCGTTGCCCATCCCGCCTGATTGCCGTGGCCTCATCCACCTCTGGGGCCTCGACGCAGCACCCCCGGCGGAAACCACGGCCGCGTCTTTGCAGCAAGACCAGGCACGCCACTGCGCGAGCGTCCTGCGAGCCGTCCAGACCCTCGGGACGACGAGGCTGCCCGTCCCGCCACGGCTGTGGATCGTGACGCGGGGCGCCCAGCCGGTCAGGCCGGCCGGCGAGGACGTCGCCGTCGCACAGTCGCCGCTGTGGGGGCTAGGGAAGGTGATCGCGCTCGAACACCCCGAGGTCTGGGGAGGGCTGATCGACCTGGATCCTGCAGCCGACCCCGCCGCTGACGAGGCGGCAGAGTTGCTGGCGGACTTGGGCACCCAACGGGCGACGTCAGCGGCCCCGGCAGCCGGCTCAGCAGACACGGCGGACGGCGGCCCGCTCCCGCACGAGGACCAGATCGCCTGGCGGGACGGAAAGCGTCATGTCGCCCGGCTCACCCGCGCCGGCAGCGTGCTGGCGCAGACCTCGCCGCTGCGCGCCGACGCGACCTACGCCATCACCGGCGGAACCGGCGGGCTGGGAAGCGCCGTGGCAGCATGGATGACGCAGCAGGGCGCACGAAACATCGCCCTGATCAGCCGCAGCGCCACCGCAGACAGCCCGTCCGCCCGGGCCCTGGCCCAGACAGGCATCCGGGTACTGGCCATCCAGGCCGACGTCACCCAACCCGGCCAGGTCGCCGACGCGCTCCGCCAGATCGAGACGACGATGCCGCCGCTGCGCGGTATCGTCCACGCGGCTGGCGTACTCGACGACGGACTGCTGCTTGGCCAGGACTGGACGCGGTGCCGCCAGGTTCTGTCACCCAAGGTGGAGGGAGCATGGAATCTGCATGCGCTCACACGCGCGCTCCCGCTGGATTTCTTCGTGCTCTTCTCCTCGACCGCCGCACTGCTCGGCTCTCCCGGCCAAGCCAGCTACGCCGCCGCCAACTCCTTCCTCGACGCCCTGGCGCACCACCGCCGATCCCTTGGGTTGCCCGCCATGGCCATCAACTGGGGCCCCTGGGACCTCGGCATGGCCGCCAGCGCAAGCGCGGCCAGCCGGCAGCGGTGGACCAACATGGGCGTCGCCCTGCTCGCGCCCGAGCAGGGCCTGCGGGCGCTGGCGTCACTCCTGGGCGGCCCAGCCGCGCAGGTGGCAGTAGTGCGAGCCGACTGGGCCGCGCTCACCGCACCGATCGCCGACGACACCAGCAGCGGCCTGCGCACTCTGCTGACCGAGCTGCTCGAAGAAGCACGCCGGCAGGAACCAGCCACAGGCAGCCAGCTTGTTCCGCGGCCGCGCCCCATCGAGCAGCTTGCCGCGCTACCGCCAGGGCGGCGACCGGACTTCCTCCGCGATGTCCTGCGCCGGCAGGCCGGCACCATCCTCGGCATGGCCCCGGAGAACGTGCCCGCCGACCGCAATCTTCCCGAGCTGGGCATGGACTCCTTGATGATCATGGACATGGTCACGGCCATCAAGCAGGACTTTCAGCTTGCCCTCTACCCCAGGGAACTGTACGACCATCCGACCGTCGACTCAATGGCTGCCTACCTGGACACAGAGCTTTCGAAGCTCCCCCCGGCGCCCGGCGCCGGGCCGGGTACCTTGACGATAAGGTCTCAGCCGCGGCCGGGGGCTCCCGGGATGCCGGGATCTCAGCCGCGCCGGGGCGCCGGCCAGAGCGCGGCACCTGAACGCCGGCTGGTCACGCCACCACAGTCGTCGGCTGACATCGTTTTCCTGCTGTCCGGCCCGCGCTCCGGCTCCACCCTGCTGCGCGTCATGCTGGCAGGCCATCCCCAGCTGTTCTGCCCGCCGGAGCTGCACCTGCTGCCCTTCGACACGCTCGCCGAGCAGCAGCGGGAACTGGGCCGCAGCTATCTGGCCGAGGGGCTGCAGCGGGCACTGACGGAACTGCGCGGCGGCGACGCGGAAACGGCCAAGGCCCTCCTGGACAGCTGGATCGCCGACGACATCGGAATCCACGAGGTATATACCCGGCTGGGCCAGCTGGCGGCACCGCGGCTGCTCGTGGACAAATCCCCGACCTACGCCGCCAGCATCGACACGCTGCGCCGAGCCGAAGCACTATCCGGCAAGGCCAGGTACCTGTTCCTCGTACGCCACCCCTATGCCGCCATCGAGTCATTCACCCGCACCCGGATGCACAAACTCATCGGCGTGGACCACGATGACCCGTTCGCCGTGGCCGAGCAGGTGTGGACCCAGACGAACCAGAACATGCTCGGGTTCCTGCGGCATATAGATCCCGAACGGCAGCACTTCGTCCGTTTCGAGGACCTGGTCCGCCAGCCTGAGCAAACGGCCGGCGATATCTGCGCCTTCCTGGGCATCCCCGCTGACCCGGCCGTCCTACGGCCCTATGAGGGTGAGCGCATGACCGACGGCGTGCACGGCCAGTCGCTGGCCATCGGTGACCCGAATTTCCTCCACCACGATCGCATCGAACCGGAATTGGCCGATGCGTGGCAAACGATCACGCTGCCGCGCCCGCTCGCACCGGCCGCCCGGGATCTAGCCGCCGCCTTCGGATACACCCTGCCCGGCCTGAGCAGCCCAGTCCATGAACACCCGCTGGACAGCAGCGACGTTGGCGCGAGCGGCCAGGCCAGTGGGGACCGTCCCGGCCCGGCCGCAACCCAGCGCGCGCAGAGTCCGGCGCGCGAGTACTCAGTGACGGCGCACGGCCTGCGGCTGTGCGTAACCGAGTGGGGCCCGGCGGACGGCCCGGCGATCGTCGGCCTGCACGGCATCCTGGATCACTCCATGACCTGGGAAGACGTAGCCATTCCGCTGGCCGCCCAGGGATACCGGTTCATCGCGCCGGACCAGCGCGGCCACGGCTGCTCCGCACATGCCGCAGCCGGCGCCTACCACCTGCTGAACTACGTCGCGGATCTGGATGCGCTGCTGAACAACCCGGCGAGCCACATCGTCTCACCGGCCGAACCTGTCGTGCTGGCAGGACATTCAATGGGTGCCGCGGTGGCCGCCACCTACGCCAGCCTACGACCAGGCCGCGTCAGCTCTCTCGTGCTCATCGAAGGTCTGATGCCAGCCGAGCCGTCCGACGACGAGTTCGCGCGCATGCTGGAATCGCGTCTGCAGTACCTCACGTCCACGCCCCAGCACGCGGTGCTGGCCGACACCACCGCCGCAGGCCAGCGGCTCCAGCAGGCCATGCCCTCGCTCTCACCCGAACGCGCATACCGGATGGCGGAACGCATCACCCACCCCTGCGCGGGCGGCGTGTGCTGGACCTGGGACCCCGCCCTGCTCACACGAGCCGACCTCAGCTACGACACCCTGTCCATTACCCCAGCCCGCTACCGGGCGCTGCTGGCCCGGATCACCATCCCGGTCACGCTCATCTACGCCGACGCAGCCAATCCGCATCTCGCCCAGCTGCGCGCCGCGCTGCCCCAAGCCACCACCGAGGCACTCCCCGGCGGGCACAACCTCCAGCTTGACGCGCCTCAGGCGCTGGCCCGCATCATCGCCCGCAGCGCGGGCCCTGCCAGCATCGCCCCGAGCGCGTGAAAGGACGGGAACAAACCGTGCGGCACACCAGCTCCGGACGCCTCGCCGCTGCGGGCGACATCGCCCTGGCACCGCTGTCATTCGTGTTCTACCGGGTCACCCGCCTCGGCATGCGGCGGCTTGTCCAGCTCCACGACCGTGCGCATCCCGCGCAGGCCACGACGTGGCGAACCCTGGACGGACCGGCGGTAAGCAAGTCATTCAACCTGCTGGCGCTGATGACGTCCGCGCCGCGGTGGAACACCCACGCCCTCATAGCACTCGGCGGGCCGCTGCACGTCCAGCACACCATCAGCATCAGCACCGCCACGGCCGCACAATCGGCGGAGGCCTGGACAATCGTGGTGCACGCCGAGCCCGCGCACAACATCGTCGCGAGTATCGGCTCGCTCGACGCCAGCAGCCAGGAACCGTGGCACGCTATCGACCTTCCGCCGGGCACCTACCGGCTGGCACTGCGCTACTACCGGTGGTCCGAGTCGGCCGAGCTGCCGCCGGTGGAGATCGACGGTGAACCTGTCCTTGGTCCGCTGGCCGTCCCAGCCGGTAACAATGACTTCTACGATGACCTCGCCTGCCGCAGCTCCTTCCTCTATCTGTTCCTGCACTCCTACGTCTGCACCCTGCTGCGATACCGCCGGTGGTTCCCGCGCTCGTTTGTCGAGCGTGAATACCTTCCGGCAGGCAACCCGCAGACGACCTTCTACTACGGATTCCTGCAGGCCGGGACAAGCCTGTTCATCGAGCTAGACGCCGGGCTCCTCCACACGCACGACGTGTATTTCACTGCCTACAACCGCGCCAGCTTTCCTGTGCTGTGGTATCCGCTGACCGAGAGCAGGCACACCACCCCCGCTGTTCTGGCCACCGGCTCCTACCTCATCCGGGTCCATGCGAAGACCTCGGCCCAGGACAACGATAAAGGCGGGACGGCGCGGGTCCGCGTACAGCCCGTACCGCCGCAGATACGCCAGCCCCCAGACCCGCGAGTCGGCGACGCCTGCCCCGTTCCCGCTCGGACCAGCCAGGGGAAATCACCGGCGTGAGCGGGAAGACGCTGCTATGAAATCCCCGCGACACGCTGGCGCGTCACCCGCTGGTTCGCGCGAACCAGCGCATCAGCATCATGCGAGAATCCCCGATCACGGCTCGCCGCGAGCCATCCCCCAGGGACTTCCGCGCAGCGGCATGCACAGATACGGACTTCTCGTCTACCGTTTCCGCTGGCTCACAGTCACCTTCTGGCTCGCGGTAGTCCTGGTCAGCGTTCCGTTCGCGCTGAAATCGCCGTCGGTCTTGCAGGGCGGCGGGTACTTCAACATCAGCGGCCAGGCCGCCGACGCGCAAAGCATCCTCAGCCAGCAGCTCCACCAGCCACTCTCGCAGGTCGTGGTCGTCTTCCAGTCCGCCACCGCGCCTGTTACCGACCCCGCGTACCAGCGCGAGGTCCGCGCCTTCGCCGTCCGCGCGCGTACCTTCCCCTACGTCACCTCCGCCACGCCCGGCGGCCCGGGCAAGAACGGGCGCTCGGCCTACGTCCTCGTCGGCTTCAACCACGATCCCGACTACATGCAGCGCGAGATGCCGGCCTTCCGCGCGCTCCTTCCGCGCTACGACGCTGCCGACCCGGCCCAGGCCTTCCTGACCGGAACCCCGGCTGTCTACGACACCCTGACCCGCGTCACCGTCCAGGACGTGGAACGTGCCGACTCCCTGGCCCTGCCGGTCGCCCTCATCGTGATGCTCGTCGTCTTCGGTGCCGCCGTCGCCGCCATGATGCCCTTGCTGCTAGGACTGTCGGTCGTCCCGACGGCACTCGCGATCATCTACGTGATCGCCCTGCACGAGCCTATGACGTCCTTCATCCTTAGCATCGCCTCGATCATCGGGCTCGGCATCTCCATCGACTACAGCCTGCTCATCACCCGCCGCTTCCGGGAGGAACTTGGCCGGGTCCGGACACCGGACCGCACCGGCCGGGACGCGGCCATCAGCGAAGCGGTAGCCACCACGATCGCGACCGCCGGCCGGGCCATCCTGTTCAGCGGTATTATCGTCATGATCGGCTTCCTCGGGCTGCTAGCCATCGGCATACAGATCACGACGTCGTTCGCGATTGGCGGAGCAGTCGTGGTTGCCATTGCGGTCCTGGCTGCCTTGACCCTGCTTCCGGCCCTGCTCAGCATCCTCGGCACGCGGGTGAACGCCGTTCGCATCCCCTTCCTGGAACGACGGCCAGGCTGGCTCAGCCGGCCTGCCGCGGAGCCCGGCGCAACCGGTAAGCCGTCAGCGGGCGCTGCGGCAGGCGGGCGAGGCTTCTGGCACGCCTGGGCGCTCGCGGTCATGCGGCGGCCCGTGATCACGATCCTGGGCGTCCTGCTGCTCATCGCCCTCCTCGGCTGGCCTGCGCTCGCACTTAAGGTCGGCGTGCCCGGCGCCGACGTCCTCTCGGCCCAGTCCAGTGAACGGCAGGGGCTCACCATCCTCCAGCAGCAGTTTCCCGCCCTGCCGCAAGATCCCGTCGACGTCGTCGTCCAGGCGCGGGACGGCGGCAGCATCCTTGCCCCGGGCAACCTGGAAGAGGTGGACCGGCTCACCGCATGGGTCGCCGCCCAGCAGCACGTCACCAGTGTCACCAGCCTGACCGCAGTCCCGGCCGTACCGGGCACGCCCACGGCCGGCACCGGCCAGTTGATCGCGCTCTACAGCAGCGGGAACTACCGGCACGTCCCCGCCCTGGCTCAATTCGTCTCCTCCGTCGCCGCCGGCGACACGACCGTCATTGTGGCCCAGTCGGACACGACGCTCGAGAGCGACCAGGGCAAGGCGCTCATCGAGCACCTGCGCGCCGATGCGCCAGCGGTCAGCCAAGGCCTCGACGTTCGCATCGGCGGCTTGCAAGCACTGAGCCTTGACCTCGACAGCGCGCTCTACCGGAACTTCCCCCGGACGATCCTCGTCATTCTTGTGACAACATATCTTTTGCTGCTCCTCATGTTCCGATCCGTCCTGCTGCCACTCAAGGCGGTACTCATGAATATCCTGTCGGTGGGGGCCACCTACGGAGCGCTGGTGTACATCTTCCAGGGGGGCAACCTTGGCTTCCCTCGCGTGGCTTTCATCGATGCCATCATTCCCATTCTGCTCTTCTGCGTTCTTTTCGGTCTCTCAATGGACTACGAAGTCTTCCTGCTCAGCCGTATACGCGAGGAATGGCTGCAGTCGAAGGACAATCGCGCTGCGGTGGCAAGCGGATTGGAGAAGACAGCCGGAGTCATTACCAGCGCCGCCTGCCTCTTCGTCATCGTGACCGGGGCCTTCGCATTCGCGAGTCTCGTCACCACGAAGGAAATCGGCGTCGGCATGACAGTAGCCGTCCTGGTGGACGCAACCTTCATACGACTGCTGCTGGTGCCGGCCACGATGCGCCTGCTCGGTCGCTGGAACTGGTGGCTGCCGGGCCGGCCTGTGCCTCCCCGGTGAGGCGGCCGCTCATCGGCCGGAGGACAGGCCGGCGCAGCTGCCGCCGAACGCCGGTACATGTACCCTGGGGGGGTATATTGCGCGACGCTGGCTGAGCGGAGACAGCCAGCATGATCCTGGTCCGGTCGTGAACCGCACGGCCGCGCGACACCTCCCGCGAAGGAGAAGTCATGAGAGGGCTGCATGCTCTGGGTCATGCGCTGGCCATCAGCGGGTCGATGACCTGGGAGATCTTGTGGGCGCTGATCCTCGGCTTCGCCCTGTCCGCCGTGGTGCAGGCCGCGGTGCGGCGCTCAACTATCATCCGGCGGCTGGGGGACGACCGGCCGAAGACGCTGGCGATCGCGACCGGGTTCGGCGCGGCCTCCTCCTCGTGCTCCTACGCCGCCGTGGCGCTGGCCAGATCGCTGTTCCGCCAGGGCGCCAGCTTCACCGCCGCCATGGCCTTCGAGATCGCCTCCACCAACCTGGTCGTCGAGCTCGGCATCATCCTGGCGCTGCTGATCGGCTGGCAGTTCACCCTGGCCGAGTTCACCGGCGGCCCGATCATGATCATCTTGCTGGCGCTGCTGTTCCGCCTGTTCCTGCGCCAGCGCCTCCTCGACGCCGCCCGCACCCAGGCCGGCCAGGGGCTGGCCGGGTCGATGGAGGGCCACGCGGCGATGGACATGACCATCGCCTCCGATGGCAGCCTGTGGCACCGGCTCCGGACCCGGCAAGCGTTCACCTCGGTGTCGCACATCTTCGTGATGGAGTGGGCCGCCGTCATCCGCGACATCGCCATCGGCCTGCTGATCGCCGGCGCGGTCGCCGCCTGGGTACCGGACAGTTTCTGGGGCCACCTGTTCCTCACCGGCCACCCGCTGGCCTCCGAACTGACCGGGCCGCTGATCGGCCCGGTCGTCAGCCTGCTGAGCTTCGTCTGCTCGATCGGCAACGTCCCCCTCGCCGCGGTCCTGTGGAACGCCGGCATCAGCTTCGGCGGGGTCGTCGCGTTCATCTTCGCCGACCTGATCATCGTGCCGATCCTGGTGATCTACCGGAAGTACTACGGCACCAAGATGATGCTGTTCATCCTGGCCACCTTCTACGTCACTATGGCCGCCGCCGGGTACCTCACTGAGCTGATCTTCGGCGGGCTCGGCCTCATCCCGGCCGGACGGCACGCCAAGGTACTCCAGGCATCCATCCAGTGGAACTACACCACCGTCCTGAACATCATCTTCCTGATCCTCGCCGCGACCCTGTGCTACCGGTTCGCCCGCACCGGCGGCATCCCCATGCTCAAGATGATGGGCGGCGCACCCGACGCCGAACACGAACATCACGCCCACGCCGGGCACTGAGAAATGGCGCCCGGATCTGGACAAGCTGCGGGCGGCCACAGATCCCCCCAGCCGGGTAGCCCGGCGGGCTAGGGAGGGCTCGGGCGGTCCGGGGAACGGGTGTCCTCGTGGGGCGCGGATGGTGTTGTGGTCGCGCTGAAATGCGGCTGAAAGATGTCCGCAGCATTACAGCCAGCCTGGTCAGCGTCCGGTTTTGGGATGGCCACGTCCCGGGAGATGGTGAGGGTTATTCAGGGCTTCCCTCGCCGTGGTGACGGCGGCCCTTTGCCGGATGCACCCAGTAAGAGCTGCCGGGCGCCCCGGACCTTCTTAATTTTGAGCCGGTTACCTCAGAAACGCGCGTGGGTATCGGCGTGCTGTAACACAAGCTCAGTAGCTGGCCTTCGACGTACCCGGGATGGCCGGGGATGCCTTCCGGGAGCGCACTATAGCCGCCTTAGTCTCTGAGGGATCACTGATTCCGGTTCAGCTTGATCCGCAGGGGTGGCTGGAGGGTGCAAAGTGTCCGTTTAAGCGTATGCTGAAAACAGGTTGCGATGGCTTTGGCTTGGCACCGCAGCTTTGCTGCATAGGCGTTGCTCCGGACCCCGGTGGCGTTCCGTACCGACACGGACGTTTACTCACCGGGAGGTCGCGTTGGCATATTCAGTTGCCCTATCGCCGGTCCCGGGACGGGTTGCCGTCTGATTGCGGGCATTTGATCAATGGTCTCCTACGGGAGTACCGGCACGCGACGACAAGGAAGTCACCTAATGAAGGCTCTGGTGTACCACGGACCGGGTCAGAAGACGTGGGAACACGTACCCGACCCGAAGATCATCAACCCGACTGACGCGATCGTCCAGGTGGACATCACCACGATCTGCGGCACCGACCTGCACATCCTGAAGGGGGACGTCCCGGCGGTGACCGACGGGCGGATTCTGGGGCACGAAGGTGTCGGGACGATCACCGAAGTCGGCCCGGCGGTGAGCAAGCTCGCCGTGGGGGATCGCGTGATCATCTCCTGCGTCACCTCGTGCGGCTCATGCTCCTACTGCCACCAGCAGCTGCCCTCGCACTGCCTGGACGATGAGGGCACCTCCGGCATCGGCTGGATCTTCGGCCACCTCATCGACGGCACCCAGGCGGAGTACGTGCGCGTACCCTTCGCCGAGAACTCCCTGCACAAGATGCCGACGGGCGTGAGCGACGAGGCCGCGGTCATGCTCTCCGACATCTTGCCCACGGGCTTCGAGATCGGGGTGCGCAACGGCCGCGTCGAGCCCGGCGACGTCGTCGCCGTCATCGGCGCCGGACCGGTGGGCCTGTCGGCGATGATGACCGCCGGGCTCTACGGCGCCTCTCGCATCATCGCCATAGACCTCGACCAGAACCGGATTCAGCAGGCCAAGTTCTTCGGCGCCACCGACGGCGTCAACAGCGGCGATGCGGACTGGAAGGACGAGGTGCTGGCCATGACCGACGGCCTGGGCGTGGACGTCGCGATCGAGGCCGTGGGCATGTCGGCGACATTCCAGATGGCCACCGAGCTCGTCCGCGCAGGCGGGACAGTGGCGAATGTCGGCGTGCACGGCAAGTCGGTGGAGCTGAAACTCCAGGATCTGTGGATCAAGGACATCGCGCTCACCACAGGCCTGGTGAGCGCCACCACGACGCCGATGCTGCTCAAACTGGTCGCCCAGGGCAGGCTCACACCAGAGAAGTTCGTGAGCCACCGCTTCACGTTCGAAACCATCATCGACGCCTACGACACCTTCGGCCGCGCAGCGGAGACCAAAGCCCTGAAGGTAGCCATCACCCGCTGACACTGCCCACGGCCCGATCCGCCGGGCGCAGCCCGGTCCAGGACGAGCCGAAGGGATGTCGAGTGGACAGTCCTTCCGCCGGTGCGCCCCCGGCGGAAGGACTGGAAGGGCCAAATCGCGGCACGCCAGGCCTGGATGCGGGGCAGTGCGCTGCCGGGCTTCATGATGGGCACCAGCCGCAACCCCGGGGAAAAGATCATGGGTGCGCTGTTCGCGAACGCCCCGGTCCCCGGGTAAGCGCGGCGCAAGCTACCCAGCTCGGCGGACGTTGGCATCGCTAGCGCGGGCGGGCTTGGCCTGGCGGGGTCAGGGTGGTGGTGGGCCCGGTGTGCAGGAAGTCGAGGCCGCGTTCGAGCTCGGCGGCGCCGTCGTAGGCGGCCAGGGCGGGGCCAGGCCGCGGAGCAGGGGGAATTCGCCGATGGCAGCCGGTGCAGGCCGAGACGCAGCAGGTCGTCGATCTCGTCGGGTTTTCTCGACGAGATCCTGCATCTCGTCGCGGACGTGGCCGTGCAGGAACCCGAACAGGACCCGGTAGATGTGCAGGGGGTCGGGGCCGCTAAACACGGCGCGGGTGAGCAGGACCAGGATGTCCTCGGCGCCCGCATCAGCCGCGCATTGGCGTATCCGGGCATGGCGTTACCGCCCTTCCACCTTCCATGGGGTCAGCGGGGCGGGCGGAGGCCGGCGACGGTGACGGTGACGAGCCGGCGGACCGCGGCTGCGGAAGGCAGTGTGCCGGCGGCGGCGAGGGCGTGCAGGCAGTAGGCTGCCAGCTCATCGGGCGCCGTGTCGTTCCGGACGTCGCCGTGGCTGGCTGCCTGGGTCAGCAGGTCTTCGATGAGGCGGGTCAGTTGCTGGTGTGCCTGGCCGATGTGCTCGCCGCGGTGCAGCAGCGCTGACAGGTCGGTGCCGTGCGGCCGGTCGCGGGTCATCAGGGCGTAAGTCTGCAGGACGGCTTCGAGCCGCTGGCCGGGGCCGCCGGCCTGGTCCCGGATGCGGGCGAGCTGGTTGAGGTGGCTGCTGACCTGGCGCTCGTGCCAGGCGATGAGGGTCGACTCGACGTCGGGGAAGTACTTGTACAAGGTCGCGCGGCCGATACCGGTTTCGGTGGCGATCTTCGACATCGTCACCGAGGCCAGCCCGTGCTCGGCTACCAGCCTGGCGGTGGCGTCCAGGGTCGCGTCGCGCACCGCGCGGCGGTGCTCATCGACCGTGTCGGTCCACAGCTTCGGCACCCGCAGTACGCGAAGATCGCGGGCGCCACGGTCGTCGCGGTCGATCTGGAAGATGCCAAGCTTGACCTTGCCCGAAAGCTTGGCGCTGACCACACGGTCAACGCCCGCACCGAGGATCCGGTCGCGGCGATTCAGGCGCTGGGCGGCGCCGATGCCGCCATCTCAGTGGCGGTGGTACCCAAGGCGATGCGCCAGGCCTTCGACTCTCTCAATCGCGGCGGCCGCTTGGTCCTTGTCGCGCTGCCGAAGGACAACGCGCTCGAGCTCCCGATATTCGAGACGGTACTCAAAGGCATCTCGGTCATCGGCTCGATCGTCGGCACGCGGCTTGACGTCGCGGAGGTATTCGAGCTGCACGCCGCGGGCCGCACCCGGATCATCGCCGACGTCCGCCGGATCGACGACGTCAATGCCTGCATCGACGAGGTGCTCTCCGGACAGGTCCCGGCGCGATTGGTATTCGAATTCTGAGCAGGGCACCATCGACGGCGCCTCGATCGGCATCTGGCTACGCGATCCCGTCCCATGATCCACGGGACGGGATCTAGCAGGCCTTGTGCACCCAGCCGAATGGATCGGGACAGCGCCCGTACTGGATGCCGATGAGCTCGTCGCGCAGGCGCATGGTCACCGGGCCCGGCTCGCCGTCGGCGATGATCCACTCCGCGGACTCGCCCTTGACCCGGCCCACCGGGGTGATCACGGCCGCGGTGCCGCAGGCGAACACCTCGGTCAGCTCGCCGGAGGCGCACTGAGCCTGCCACTGCTCGACCGAGATCCGCTCCTGCCTGGCCGTAACCCCGAGGTCCGGCGCCAGCCGGAGCAGCGAGTCACGGGTGATCCCCGGCAGCAGCGTCCCGGTCAGCGGCGGGGTGGTGATCAGCGGCGGCCCGCCGGGGTCTGAGCCGCGGTCCGGCCAGACGAAGAACAGGTTCATCCCGCCCATCTCCTCGACCCAGCGGTGCTCCGCGGCGTCCAGCCAGACCACCTGGTCGCAGCCGCGGTCCACGGCTTGCTTCTGGGCCACGAACGCGGCCGCGTAGTTGCCGCCGGTCTTGACCGCACCGGTGCCGCCGGGCGCCGCCCGGGTGTAGTCCTGGGACAGCCACACCGTGACCGGCTTGACCCCGCCGCTGAAGTAGGAAGCGGCGGGTGAGGCGATGACGCAGAACAGGTACTCGCTCGACGGGTGGTTGACACCGAGCCCAGGCTGGGTCGCGATCATGAACGGCCGCAGGTACAGGCTGTTACCCTCGCCGGCCGGCACCCACTCCCGGTCCTGGGCGACCAACAGCTCGAGAGCCCGGATAAAGGTCTCCTGCGGCAGCTCCGGCATCGCCATCCGCCGCGCCGAGGCGTTGAACCGGGCCGCGTTGGCGTCCGGCCGGAACATCGCGATCGACCCGTTGTCCTGGCGGTAGGCCTTCAGCCCCTCGAAGAACTCCTGGGAGTAGTGGAACACCGAGGTAGCCGGGTCCAGCGTGAACGGCCCGTAGGCCTCCAGGCGCGCGTCGTGCCAGCCGCGTCCGGCCGACCAGCGTGCCGTGATCATGTGATCGGTGAAGATCTGACCGAACCCGGGCGAGGCCAGCATCGCCTTGCGCTCGGCGTCGGGCACGGTATGGCCACTAGGGCGGAAATCGAACTCAATCATGGTCGGGAC
>Ga0302179_10000384_pt1 | contig 29967 bp, 19 predicted proteins | sample I_Palsa_E3_1_FD_198788 | JGI IMG/M metagenome (GOLD analysis project Ga0302179, IMG submission 198788) | Peat permafrost microbial communities from Stordalen Mire near Abisko, Sweden - I_Palsa_E3_1 | ecosystem: Environmental > Terrestrial > Soil > Palsa > Peat permafrost | place: Sweden...
GATCCCGTCGTACAAGTAAAGCAGGATGCGGTAATCATTACCGGGATACTATATGGAGATGAGGGACTCACCATAAAGGAGAATTGGAGGTTTAGCCTAACAGACAGCAATATTATTTTCGATATGGATCGTGACTTTTCAAAATCGGTTTTGGCGGAAAAAGCCGCCTTTCCGGTTTTTGTATTCCATGATACAACAACCTGGGATGGAGCTTACCAGGATTATGGCGGTCTGGCCTGGTTTTACCTCTTTAATAAAAGATTGGATACTTATGGGGTGCATAGTAGTTCATCGAGATTCTGGAACAGTAAAACGGACAATGGCCTGATGCTGTCCGTGGCGGCGCCGGGGAACCGGGTTGCGATGGATTACAGCCGCACCGCAGAGGATAAATTTGCTTATACCATTGCGGTCTCGCCAATGGAAATGCTGCCGCGTTTCGATTCCGGGACACATAGAAGAAGATTTATCCGGGACAGTGCCGTTGTTTGGGCTCCGTTTAATATAGATGCCGGGAAAACCAGTCAACGGATAACGCTGTCTTACTTCAGTTTTAAGGATCGGTTTGGCCGGGGAAAGTTTGTCGGGATAAATGGGGAACAGGTAAATGCCGTATTAAACACCATTGCAAGGATCGGGGTTATCGATAAGGAACATTTTGGAGGGAACAGCTGGCATACGCCATATGGCCCAATCTGTCTACACGAGCAATATATTGCTCAACTAGGTCTTGCCATAAATGACACGGATTATTTAAATGGTTACCGCGAATGTCTTGACTTTTACCGGGACAATGCCGTTAAACCGGATGGCAGGGTATGGCCGAGATGGGCTTACAGCAATGAAGATATGATGCCGGGAGAAGTCAATGACAAGGGTTTTTACGAGGCGCGATGGGGTTATTTATCAGATGCCAATCCCGATCTGGTCACCAATGTGGCAGAGCTGTATGATCAGACAGGAAATATAGACTGGGTAAGAACCCACCAGCAATCATGTGAAAAAGCTTTGGACTGGATATTGAAGAGAGACAGCAATAATAACGGGCTTGTAGAAATGATGACCGACAGCCATGAGCAGAAAAGGGGAAGTGACTGGCTGGATATTATCTGGGCGTCTTATGAAAATGCATTGGTGAATGCAAAGCTCTATCATTCCCTCGTTGAATGGGCCGCTATTGAAAAGCAATTGGGGAGCCCGGAAAAAGGAGATTACTACAATAATTTCGCAAAAAAACTGAAGACCGGTTTTAATAAGCCTGTCGGGGAAGGAGGCTTTTGGGACGACGAAAACAAGTGTTATATTCATTGGCGGGACAAAGACGGCTCTATTCATGGTAATAATATGGTTACCCCGGTGAACTTTATGGCGATTGCTTATGGTATTTGCGATGATGATTCCAGAAGGAAAACGATATTGGACAATATAGAGATACAGATGCAAAAAGAGAAGCTGTTCTTTTGGCCGGTTTGCCTGTATAGCTATCGGTCAGGAGAAGGAAATGACTGGCAATTCCCTTTTCCAAATTATGAAAATGGCGATCTGTTTTTATCATGGGGCGCCCTGGGGGTAAGGGCGTATGCGGCCTACAAACCCGAACTGGCGGTAAAATATGTAAAAAACGTTTTGGCTCAATATGCCAAAGATGGACTTGCCTTTCAGCGTTACGGGCGTGTAAAGCAAAATGGGTTGGGAGATGATATCCTGTCAGGGAACAGTCTTTCCGTTGTTGGGCTATACCAGGCTGTGTATGGCATCAATCCGCTCTACAACAGGTTTTATTTAAACCCCCATATCACCCGGGAGCTGGCGGGTACAGAGCTGAAGTATAATTTCAGAGGTCAGCGATTAACCATCGGTCTTAATACGGATAAATATGTGGTATCGAATAATAAGTTTGTCATTATTTCGAAAACCGATTTTGGTTTTTATAGTTCTGATACAATGCTGTTGTATTTTAATGGAAGCAGCGATCATGCGTCCCTGGAAGTGCGGACTTCTATAAGTGGTATGCTCACACTTGATATAAAAAGATGGGACCCGGATAAAATTTCCTGGACTCAATCCGCCAAAATGGGGCAGTCGAATGTATCTTACGAGTCGAATGTATCTTACGAGTTGAATGATCTAAAGCGCGGTACGGACTATTCTATTTCAATAAATGGAAAATTAGTGAAACAAGTAAAGAGCAATACAGACGGCACGTTGAAATTTGAGTATGAAACAAATAAAAGGGTTGACAAAATTGTGATTACAGCGGCTGGGCGGGGCGGCTACCCCCATCGGCTTATTTCATCGTCATAATGGCTGCCATCGACTCGATCCCTGTCCAAAGGTTCCCCAGCCGGATATTTTCGTTCTCGGCATGCTGGTTATTGTCGTGATTTGCGACGGGAACGGTGATGGTATGCGCCCGGAGGTATTTCCCGAAGAGGTACAAGGGCAGGGAGCCTCCGCTCGTAGGCTGCAACACCAACGGATCTGGCGTGGTGGTCTGTAAGGCTGAGCTGATCCGCCTCACTACCGGCAGATCCATCGGCGTCCGCTGTGCGTTATAGGAGCCAGTGCCCGTCAGCACTTTTATCAGTAAGGGGTACCGCCGGCGTTCGTCATCCGTGGGGTCATGGTCAAGGACCGTGAAACCCTGTAGCCGGATATGATCGATCACTTTCTGTTGTTGTCGTTGCCAGTCGTTGCCCAGCACCAGCCGCAGGTCCAGGACCGCCGTTGCATAGGTCGGTATCTGGTTGGACGCCTGGGCGCCTGTATTGCCGCTCTGGATGCCATTGATATTCAGGGATGGCAGGTTGATGGCTTCGGATAGGTTCTTTCCTTTCATCTCGGTAGTCGAGATACCAAGTTCTTCCTTCATCTGGGAATCCACCAACGGCACTTCTTCCAAAGCTTTTGCCTCAAGCGGGGAGAGGGGTTGTACATCGTCATAAAAGCCCTTTATCGTCACCCTGCCCGAGTCGTCCTTCATCGATGCCAGCAGCCTGACCAGCAACAGCGCGGGATTGTTCGCCCAATTGCCATAGTGCCCGCTGTGCAGGGGCCGTTTGGCCCCATAAACCGTCAGATCAAGGTGCGTATCGCCTCGCACGCCAAAAACGATATGCTTTCTACCGGTCTGGTGGACAGGGCCGTCGCAGATCACCCAGCAGTCCGTCTTTAGCAGTTCGGCATTGGCCTCTAAGATATCCCCGAGATGGATTGACCCGGCCTCTTCCTCGCCCTCAAAAAGGAATTTGATATTGCAGGTGGGTTGGATGCCGCTGGCTGCGAGCGCTGCAAAGGCGTTCAGGATGGCAAATACGCCGGCCTTATCATCGGAAGCAGCCCTGGCGTAGATCCGCCAGTTGGGCTGATATTCGGCTTCGGGGAAAGGAATAGGCTTCCCTGCCTGTAAAAGCGATCCATCATAAAGGACTGGTGTAAATGGCGACAGCCCCTTCGCCCACTGCGCGGGATTAACGGGCTGGCCATCATAATGCGCATAAAAACCGATGGTCTGCTTCGCTCCCGGCACCAGCACCTCTCCGTATACCGCCGGTGGATAACCGGCACTGTGGCCCGACAGCAACCGCACGGCGCCGATCTTCCTCTCCCGCATCATCTGTGTGATAAAAGCTGCATTCTTTCCGATATTGGCGCTGTCCGACGCTACATCCGGGATGGCGAGGAATGCCACGAATTCCCGCATCAGCGCCCCCTCCTGCCGCTGCCGCCAGTTCCGGACTTTTAGTATATCGGGGGATTGGCAAAAAGCGTTCAGTGTCATCGCTGTCAGCAGGACAAAGCAGCCTATTCTCATATTCGTTTTGTTTGGCCGGGCTAAAGATACTACGAATGGCTAAAAAGAAGTAGATTCATGGTCACCTTCAACGCTTATCGCTATGGCTACCCAAAACATCAGCTTCTTCTACCTGACCGGTGTCAGGCCAAGTTTATTCACGCAGGCACGCATCATAGGCAGTTGGGACGCCAACGGCCAATATAGCAACCAGTGGTCGACTACGCCGATGGTCGCCACCACCGGTGAAGATGGTTGCCCTGCCTTTACGGCAACCGTTGCGCTCGACGAGGCCGGGGTGGGCACGACCTTCAATTGGGGCGTCCTGATCGACGCGCCCGGCGGCGAGAACCTATCGGGCATCAATACGGAAGTGAACGATCCCAACTCCTCCAGCCAGTATTCCTCCTTCATACTGACGGGCGCGGCCGGCCAGGTGGAGCGATTTTATTTCACCTACAAACGACGTCTCGGCGCCAATAAATTCTATGCCGGTCCCAATACCCAACCGGACATTAGATTCAGCGTCTGGGCGCCGTATGCGCAGCAGGTGGAAGTCGTTTTCGGGACGGCAGATGGATATATCTATTCGGACGGCTCGGGGACCGACGCCACGATCGCGCCGCTGGTTTTGGTAAAGGGAGCGGACAATATCTGGGACAGCGCGGTCCTGGACAATTTCGCCGCCTACGAAGGGAAATACTATATGTATCGCCTGGTCAATGCACAGGGCCAGACCCTTTACCGCACCGATATTTTCGCCCGCGGGCTGGCGGGCAGGGGGAATATCGACCCCGAAGCCCCGAATGCGGCCTGGAACGGCGATCCGGCTACTCTCGACGGTACGGTAAGCTGCGCCATCATTACCGACCCGGACAAGACGTCGGCGGTCTTTCCGGCTCCTGCCGGCGGCAACCCACCGCTCGAAAGCACTACCCAATTCTGGGCCAACGAATACAATCAAAACCGGCCGGTACCCACGGAAATCGGCAACCTCGTCATCTATGAGCTTCATGTCGGCGCGCTCGGCAACACACCCGGCGTGCCCGGCAACCTGCAGGATGCGGTAGCGCTGCTGCCCTACCTGGTCGACCTGGGCATCAATTGCATCGAACTGCTGCCGATGGCGGAGATGGACGGCACGATCGGCTGGGGCTATGGGGATACTCATCAGATGGTCATCCAGTCGAGCGCCGGCGGGAAGGATGAGTACAGGTACTTTATACGGGAATGCCACCGTAATGGCATCGCCGTGGTCCAGGACGTGGTGTACAATCACTACGACAGCGCGCAAAACCGGGATGAATGGCAGTACGATTCCACGGTGCCGGAACAGAACAGCTATTATTATTATGTCGGTCAATCCGCGGACTATCCCAATCCGGATGGCGGCTACCTGAACAATGACTCATCCGGCTATACGCCTGACTTCCGGGAGACCATCGTGCGCCAGCAATTCATCTCCAGCGCCGTGTTCCTGGTCGAGGAAATGCATATCGACGGCTTCCGCGTCGACCTGACCCAGGCCATGTACCAATTCAATTCGCTCAATGCCAACGGCAATTCGGTCGGGGAAGCCAACGCTTATGGGTGCAAGTTCCTGCGCGAATGGGGGCGGACCTTGCGGATGGTCCATCCGACGGCGATGCTGATGGCTGAGGACTATTCGGGCTGGAATATGGTGACCGAGCCGGTCGCCGTCGGCGGATTCGGCTTCGACGCCGTCTGGTTTGCGGACTTCTTCCATTCTCTGATCGGCTACCAGGGCAACGCGATGCTGCTGCTCAACGCCGGCTATGGCGACCAGCGGCCGCTCGATATCGCGACCTTCAGCGCCAACCTGTACAATTCCCAATACAACAGCGTCGTCTTCCACATCAACCACGACAATGCCGGGGCCGAGTTGGATACCACCAACAATATCTGGTCGCACCGCACGATGCCGACGGCCGTCAATTCAGCGCCGATCATCGGGGCCACGCGGACCTATGCGGAGGCCCGGTCGCGGGTGGCCTTCAGCCTGTCCCTGCTGTCCGCCGGCACGCCGCTCTTCTTTATGGGCGAAGAGATCGCGGCCCTGAAACCTTATACCTACAACAATTTCATCAATAACCGGGAAGACCTGCAGGGCGACCGGACGGGCATCGGCGCGCATATGTACCTGTATTACCAGGACCTGCTCACCGTCAACGGGCGCTATTCTTCCATCCGGGGAAAAAATATCGACATCCTCGCCGCCGATAATTCGGGGCGCGTGATTATCTTCAAACGCTGGTCGGGCAATGAACAGGTCCTCGTGGCCGCCAGCCTGAACAACCAGGCATTCCCGGTATATACGCTTAATACCAGCGCCTACCGTCTACCCGATGGTGGCTGGAAGGAAGTCCTCAACAGCGACGCGGCAGTGTATGGCGGCAGCAATACCGGCAACGGGGGCGCCACGATTCCTTCTTCCAATGGCAGCCTGACCATGGTCATTCCCGCCAATGGGCTTATTATCCTTGTCAGCGTGTAACTCCTTATTCGAGGGGCCATTCTCCATTTCAAAGGAAATGCACTTAGCATATCCCTGATAAGCACTTATTTTATGGTCTGATCCGTTGCCTCGGGGAATAAAATACCTGCTTGAATGTTATCTACTTAAGTACACTAACTTTTCCCATCCTGGAAGTATATCAACAGCTTCTACCACTTTTTCTGAGTGGCTTATTCGACTTTAGTCCTTCATTTAAAACCCAATTATGAAAAAAACCCCATTCGGTACTGAAAGTTCCCTATTACCAGTTCGTAAAAGATTTTCCGAAATCTTTGACATCACCTTGTATATGTTATCTTACCTGCTCGTTTTTGCAGCTGGATGTAAAAAAGTTACCGAGGAAAAAGGCCTTATCGGCGTTTGCCCAATGGTGATTTCAACCAGCCCTGCAGATACTGTTACGGGTGTAAGTCTTAACGAGACCATCGATGCCACGTTTAATGAGGTGATGGATTCTTCTACCATCAATACAGGCACCTTTACCCTAAAACAGGGTACAACGGTGATTACAGGAGTAGTCACTTACGCCGGCACGACTGCAACTTTTTCGCCATCAGGCAATTTTGCACCCAATACCACCTATACAGGAACGATTACTACAGGTGTTAGAGATCCGGCGCATGATGCGCTTACAAGCAATTATGTATGGACCTTTACAACATTGCAGTCAGCCGCGCCTCCATCCTTCCTGAGGAGCGCTTCTGTATTCGGAGTTTTTGGAGGAAGCGCCGGGACAACTAATCAGGGAGTAAATACTGTAATTAACAATGGAGGTATTGGTACCACCGGAGCTCCAACCACAATAACCGGATTCCATGATGGGATGACGGGTACTATTTACACACAAACATTGGCTAATGTCGGTGACGCAACAGGTGGGATCTACACGGGACCTCCGGCTCCCGGAACTGGCGCCTCATTCATCATTGCCACTAACGCGTTGGCTGATGCGAACAGCGCCTATGATAGTATTTCACCCGCTTCAAAACCAGGAGGCACTGATCCCGGCGCAGGCGAACTGGGCGGTTTAACCTTAACCCCGGGCATTTATAAAGCTGCCGGTGCTACGTTTAATATAACAACCGGAAATCTTACCCTCGATGCTAAGGGCGATCCGAATGCCGTATGGATATTCCAAACAACAGCCGCGTTAACGGTGGGTGTTGCGGGACCAACGGGTGCTCGAAGCGTTATCATGATAAACGGAGGCTCGCCGAAAAATGTATATTGGTATGTTGGCAGCGCAGCGACCATTAATGGAGCAGGAGGTGGAGTTATGGTGGGAACCATCATTGCATCAGCGGGCGTTACTTTCTCTACTGCCGGAAATACCGTTCAAACGGTACTCGATGGCAGAGCGCTATCTCTGAATGCCTCAGTTACCATGGTAAACACGACTATCAACGTACCTTAATTTACTAATTTTTAAAAGAGATATTTATGTTACAATATCACATAGCCAAACGAAAGTTTGCAATTATATTTTCACCGTTGCTTTTTGCAGGCCTGACAGGCAACGCACAAAAGGTTGACTCATCACGACTTGTATGGTGGTTTGGCGGATCAGTAGCGGCAAATTTTAACTATTTCCGTGGTACGACGCAAATGCTCAACGAGGACTTAACGGTTCCAACCGCGTTCCATAAAGGGAATGGCGTCAGACCTTACGTCTCGTTGCTGACCGAGTACCGGCCAAATAAAGTATGGGGCGGGATGCTAAATGTGGCATTCGATAACCGTGGCGGTAAATTTGACGGCGAGGTGGCTCCCTGCAATTGCGCGATGACTTTATCGACCAATATTAGTTACCTTACCCTTGAACCTAGTCTGCGGTTAGCGCCTTTTTCCTCCGCATTTTATGTATTTGCCGGACCCACGCTGAATATAAATATGTCCAAAGCATTTACTTATACCCAGGAAAAGCAAACAGATACAAGGAGTGATTGGAGTAATGTACGTGAAACCTCCCTTTCAGCGCAGATAGGCGCCGGCATGGATTTTCCGATTTCTGCACGGAAAAGCGCTACGCAAATGACCCTCTCACCGTTTATATCTTTTCAAACAGACATCGGTCATGACCCCCGTTCAGCAGGATCATGGGATTTGTATACCATTCGGACAGGAGTGGCATTTAAGTTTGGAAAGCTTCGGAAATCAGTTCCTGCAAAAGTTCCTGATACAAGCATTTCGAAACCCGTAACAATTCCTACTATCGTTGCCGAAAAGGAAGTACAGTTTTCGGTTCGGGCGCCCAAAGTAGTTCCATTAAAACGCAAAGTGAATGAAAAATTCGTACTTAGCAATTCCGTATTTTTTGATCCGGGATCCACTGAAATACCAAATCGCTACGTAAAACTAAGCCAAACTCAGGCTATAGCGTTTAAAGAAGAAGACTTGCAGGAAAGCCAACCAAACGATTTGAATAGCGGCCGCTCGTCCAGACAGTTAGCGGTATATCATAATGTTTTGAATATCATGGGTGACCGTCTGCGGGCCAATCCCCAAAGCTCCATTACATTAACCGGGGCATCGGGTAAAGGCCCAACGGAAGGTAAAATAATGGCTGAGACTATCAAACAGTATTTGGTAATTGTATTTGGCATTGATGCGTCAAGAATAAGTACTGAAGGAAGAGATAAACCGCTTCTCCCATCAGAACAACCCGGCGGTACAAAGGACCTTGCATTATTACGGGAAGAAGATCGCAGGGTGGATATTGTAAGCACTTCTCCTGAATTGCTGATGCAGGTGGGAGGAGCTACATCGTCGTTTTTGAAGCCGGTGCAAATATCGGCAGTACAGGAAGATCCACTGGATAGCCATGTGCTTTTTAACGCAACCGGCGCCGAGGAATTGCTCAGTTCATGGTCTGTGCAAATTACAGATGAAAAAGGGAATGTGCAGTCTTACGGGCCATATACAAAAGACCAGGCATCCGTTTCAGGAAAAACTATTTTAGGCACCAGCACACAGGGGAACTATACCATTTTGATGCTTGGGCAAGCAAAAAGCGGCCAATCCATAAAGAAGGAGAGCTCTGTCAGTTTGATGAAAATGGATGACCAACAAAAACAGGTAGGATTACGGTACAGTATCGTATTCGAATTCGATAAATCGAAAACGATTGATACTTATGAAAAGTTTCTTACCGATATGGTAACGCCGCTTATCCCTGAAAACGGAACCGTTATTATACATGGTCATACCGATAATATCGGAGATGAAAAATATAACCAGTCCTTGTCTCAGGAAAGGGCGATGGGTGCGCAGAAAATCATTGAACGCGCCTTATCAAGCGCCGGAAAGAAGGGCGTTAAATTCGAAACATACGGGTTTGGTAAGGATGCCGGGATGGCGCCTTTTGAAAATAATCTTCCCGAAGAACGCTTTTACAACAGAACGGTAATTATCGATATAATTCCCGGTAAATAAAATTTGTGAGGGATGACCGCGATCGCCAGTAACGCCCGGGATGTGGCAGATATAAGCGGTGTGTGGGTGAGCGACAAAGATGGGCAAAAAAAAAGGCCCGGATAGAAATCCAGCCCGTTTTTAAATCCAATATCCTATGAAAAACCGAATACATAGGTTCAATTGACGTGCCAATCCGGCGAGTTTTATATGCGTATTTGGGAACCAGTGGGTTATGAATGGTTCTCTGGGAATTGGGGAAAAGAGACAAGGTAATCTTTCCCAGAAAAGGAAGAATGGTCTCTGCCCGAGAGTGATTGGGTCAAATCCGCTAAATTTGACATTCATTAAACTATCCAGCAGTATGGAAATTTCAAAAACAGCTCCCATTGCGAAAGGACCGCAGGAGGGAGAGAACCTATCCGTGGTGGGAGATACCTATCGCATTTTGATTACGGGTAAGGAGACGGGGGGTGCATTTGCTGTCATCGATATGCTGATACCACCCAATGGCGGTCCGGGGCCTCATTCTCATGCGAATTTCCAGGAATCCTTTTATGTGATCGATGGCGAGATCGAGGTTAAATCCGAGGTGTCAACGTATACCGCAACAAAGGGGTCATTTGTCAGTATCCCGAAAGGCGGGATCGTGCATTCCTTTAAGAATAAGACGGATCAGATAGCGCACCTTCTTTGTACGGTTGTTCCTTCCGGGCTGGAGGGGTTTTTTATGGAGATAGGCAAGCCGGTTGCCATTGGGTCTTTCCTCGCCCCGCCGCCGATGGATGCGGAAGCCATAAAAAAAATACTACCGATTGTCGAAAAATACGGCCAGAAACTTTTTCCTCCGGATTATCTTGGATAGTATTATGTGTTCGGCGGGTAGCCGGCTGGGAAGCGAACCGTATAAACAATTTGTTTAAAATGAAAAAAGCCATTCTTTTTGGAGCAAGCGGATTTGTGGGCTCGTATCTTCTTGACGAATTATTGAACGACGCCGATTATGAAAAAGTGATGATCGTCGTTCGGAAAAACCTGAATATCAGTCATCCAAAATTGGAAACGATAATAGGCAATTACCATTCCCTGCCCGATTTGAAAAGAAATATAGTTGCAGATGAAATTTTTATTACGCTCGGGACGACCAGGAAAAATACACCGGATAAGGGTGAATACTATCAAACGGATCATGACTACCCGGTTTTAGCGGCAAAAATTGCCAAAGAAAAGGGAGCGAAATCTGTTTTTGTAGTGACCGCGGTCGGTGCGAATGCAAATTCCGGGATCTTTTATGTAAAGATGAAAGGCGAAATCGAACGGGACATTATTGCGCTGGACTTTGAGCATACGCATATTTTCCGCCCTTCGATGCTGATGGGAAACCGGAAAGAGCATCGGCCGCTGGAAAAGACCTTTATAAAGATATGGTCTGTCATCAACCGGATTTTTATCGGGAAGTTGAATCGATACAGGGGAATAGATGGGGCAGCTGTTGCCAAAGCAATGATCAATGCCGCGAAAAATCAATCGGAGAAAGTGAAGATCTATTATTGGAAAGAAATGAACGACAGGCTGAAATAAATTTAGGGTATGGAAAACGTTAAGGATAATATTTATATCATTGGATCAGGGGCCATTGGAAAAGCATTGGCTGTCTGTCTTAAACTTGATAACAAAAACGTTGTCCTCCTTCGGGGAAGCATCGATGACAAATCAACGGCTATCGAGAAAATTCAAATTAGTTTGGATGACAGAACAGAGCTTGAAGCACTGATTGAAGTAAGCACTTTGAGCAATTTTCCTGAATTGGACGGTATTGTTGTGCTTACCAATAAATCATATGGTAACGAAAAGCTGGCGAAAGCACTTAAAGGGAAAACGAATAATTCACCCGTTGTGATCCTGCAGAATGGGTTAGGCGTCGAGCAGGTTTTTGTTGACAATGATTTTCCTGAAGTCTATCGATGTGTTCTTTTTGTTACAAGCCAGGTTATTTCTGTCAACAAAATCCGTTTCAAACCGGTTTCGGTGTGCCCGATTGGAAGATTAAAAGGCAATGAGGCCAATTTGGAAAGGGTCGTTGACCAGTTAAATAGCCATGGCTTCCGATTCAGTGCCGAATTGAATATTCAAGCTGTAATATGGAAGAAAGCAATAATAAATAGCGTTTTCAATTCTATTTGCCCGCTACTGGATGTGGATAACGGCATATTTCATCGGGAAGAAGAGGCTCTTAAAATTGCAAAGAGAGTGATAGAAGAATGTGTAGCGATTTCGAAAGAGAAGGGAATTTTTCTAAATTCCGATGAAGTTGCAGCCAGTCTTTTACTCATCAGTAAAGCGTCGGATGGGCAACTCATATCCACGTTACAGGATATTAAAAACAGGCGGGAAACTGAAATTGCAACATTGAATTTTGAAATTGTGAGGATCGCGAAGGGAATGAATAAAGGAAATTTGGTGATGGAGACCGAATTACTTGGGGAATTGACAAGGCTAAAATCTGATATTAGCCGTTGAAGAAAAGCAGGTCTTCGTTGAAAAGTGGGGTAGAAATCGGTTGGGCCGGAGTATTTTCAGCTACCGTTAAGAATTGAATGACTATTTCCATATATCGGGGCGCCTTGCGGTTGTAGTTGTCGCAGCTGTAGCATTGACGCTTTTCTGCTGTAACGATCGGGCGTTGGATAGCGGGCCTGCCGCCGCGGAGGAGTTTGCCGATCTTCAAAGGGAGGCGCAAACGGCTGGTAAGGCCGGCGATATGCCCGGGCGTCTTCGGGCGGCGATAAAAATGCAGCGATTGCTTCACGATGCGCCGGATGCGGTTGAATTTACGGCGCAGGCATATTGGGCCACTTCGGACACGCAAAACGCATTAAAAATGCTGAAGTTGTTTGCAGATCTCGGACAAACTGATACCGGGGTGCTGAAGGGAAGCGTAAAGCGGTTCTCCGAATTGAGGAAGCTGCCTGAATTTCAATCGATATTGGAACGCTTCGCCGGGAATCAGACCGCCGTTTCCCTCGCAAAACCGGCTTTTGCTCTCCATGATGAGGGCGTTTTGCCGGAGGACATAGATTACGATCCTCAAACAAGTTCCTTCCTTATTACCAGCGTACTTCAGAAGAAAATAATACGTCTTTACAAAGACGGGCGCGAGGTAGATTTTGCGAAGTCACCCGTCGGTTGGCCGATGCTGGCCATAAAGATCGATCCTATCCATGACCTTGTTTGGGCGACCGAGGTCGCTGTAAATGGTTTTACTTCGGTTGGGAAGGCGGATTGGGGCAGGTCCGCCGTTCTTTGTTATGATTTGCACTCAGGAGCGCTGCGCAAACGCATCGAAGGATCGCCGAACAGGGCGCTTGGCGATATGGCGCTGACCCCGGACGGAGATCCTATTGTTTGCGATGGAGACGGCGGAGGCATTTATTGTGTTGCGGGGGATAGTTTGCAAGTGATCAATAACAGGGACTTTATTTCTCCGCAGACACCCGTCGTGCTTCCGGATGGGGATCATGTGCTGATACCCGATTATGTCCGTGGGATTGGTATTCTTAGTCTTCGGACAAAACTCGTAACCTGGCTTAATGAAGGCGGAGGTGCAACCGTGGCGCTTAATGGAGTGGATGGGCTATACTTTGACCGTGGGATGTTAATGCTCACCCAAAACGGAACTTCGCCTGAATGTGTCAAGGAACTTCAACTGGACAAGTCTTTTACTCAAGTGGAATCGGTGACAGTTATCGAGAGGGGTGATACGACGCTTGGCGATCCGACGCATGGAGTGCTTGTTAATGGCGTTTTCTACTATATCGCCAACTCGGGATGGAACGAACTGGATGAGCATGGCGATCTCAAGGCGGGGGGTAGACTGACTCCTGCGAGGATTATGTGTTTTGTGTTGCGATGACGATGGTATCCGCAGCGTTAGTTTTTTTGTTGAAAATCGGGATGCCCGCATTGCCATAAAATAAAAGCATACTGATTGGCAAAATCTGCATAGTACACATCTTTATCTTCGGTAAAATGCCCGCTATTATAATTCACTTTTAGTAAAACCGGTTTACCTGAAGTGGATGCATTTTGTAAAACGGCAGCAAATTTACCCGGTTGCCAGGGCATTACACGCGGGTCATTCCATTCGCCAACACAAATAACGGCGGGATAGGCGGTACCTGCTACTACATGCTGCACCCCGTCCATTTCATATAGGGCTTTACATTCTACACTGTCTTTTACGGTACCTAACTCCGCCATATTTTCCGGTCCGTTTGCGGTAAATTCCATCCGCATGGCATTGGCACAACCGACATTACATATTGCTGCTGCAAACAGGTCTGGGCGCTCGGTTACTGCCCGGCTTATCAATATGCCTCCGGCGCTGGTGCCCATGCCTGCAAGTCGTTGTGGTGAAGTATAGCCACCCGCAATTAAATATTCGGCGCTACTGACAAAATCTTTCCAGGTATTTTGTTTTGTGGTTTTAAAACCCCCTTTGTGCCATGCCTCCCCTTTTTCGCCGCCGCCCCGGATATGTGTTATAGCTATTACCACTCCACGAACAGCCAGTGAATTCAGGTGATCGTCAAATTTAGGAAATTGACCGATGCCATAAGCCCCGTAGCCTTCCATCAGGCAGACATTTGAGCCATCCTTTTTTATCCCCTTCCTGTAAATAATCGTAAGCGGGATCATGACACCGTCGTGGCCTTTTACTTCCACCTCTTCCAATTCCAGGTCATTATATGCTGCGGGATAGACAGCCGGCTTATTGAAACTGCCCGGTGTAAAGATACCTGTCCCGGCATCATAATTATATTCGGTACCTGGCTTGTTCCAGGAAGTCATATGGAGGTCGCAGTTGTTGCTGTTATGATCGATACACTGAATACCAACCGTGCCGGGGAAAGGCAGCTTTATAGTTGAAATGGTTTTAGTTTTGAAACTATATGTCGACGCTCGACCGGTGATACCATTGCTGTAAACAATGATCAGGAAATCTTTACAGTAGGATAGACCTCTTACGATCCACCTGGAGTTTTCGGCGACTATTGTAGCGGGATTTGCCCAATCCGGATGCTGCAGGCTGGTTGCAACTACTTTTGCATTTGGAGCGTTATTATGGGAGATTGCATAAACTTTGTCATTAATATATACCATGTCCGTCAAACTATCAGAGGCTTTGCATAATATTTTCCATGGGATTTTTTGGAATGGAGTTGTTTGACGGGAGCATAGTACTCCGTCAATTCATTTTGTGTACCGCCGAGCTCTGAAAAGACATAATCCTTCGAACCTTCTTTTAAAAATGCAAAGGGCTCCGCCTCCGGGGCTATATCTAATTCAGGATAACTGACGTTGCTGAAAAAATCGGGATCTGCGCTCATATCCGTACCCAGTAGATGGAGTTTTGTTTTTGAATTTAAAAGTGCTGTTGGGTCTTTGAGGTCTGTGGATTTTATCCAGCCATACAAAAAGCCCGAGTTGTCAAATGTCCAGCTGGAAAAGAAAGCCGGATAAAGTGAGTCTGTCAGAAATTGCTTTGTATCTGTTTCCATAATCTTTACAACGGGCAATTCCGCGCCCTGCATGGTGTAAGCGATCGCTATTTTTTGGCCGTCATAGCTTGGATTAAAGTTCCGCACCGAAAGTGTTTTGCCCGGTATATAGGTGGTTGGATCAAACAACAATTGTTCGGGTCCATTCATTCCTTCCCGGTAATAAATTTTTGAAATATTTTCTCCGGGGTTGATTTTACGGTAGAATACCCGGCCGTTTTCGTAAACTTCACCGTATATTAATGCAGGCCCCAGCTCGTCGAGTTGTTTCCATTCCGCCATAAGTTCATCCCGGCCATTAAGATTGTTCAAAACGGAGTCCGTATATGTCGCCTGTTGTTTAAACCATGTTTCTACCTGTGGTTGTTTAAGGTATTCCAACCAGCGATAGGGGTCTTTATATGTAACGCCAAAATAAGTGTCGCTGCTGTCAACCGTTTTGGTTGGGGGATATATATACTGCGCGGGCGATAGAGAGGAAAGACCTAGCGTAAAAGACAGTATAATAGATGCTTTCATGTATTTAGAATTTAAGGACTTTCGTTAGCGGGAATGTCTTAAAATTCCGGGAAAAAGCGGTACGGCTCGCCGGGTAATCGACCAAATTGCTTTTTAATCTGCAAAAAGAGCCGGGGCGCTACCAGGAGCCTGATGCCTCCAGCCGTTATTATTTTGCCAAAATCATTTTTTTCGTGTCGATCAGATTGCCATCTATGATGAGCGAATAGGTATAGGTGCCCGCGGCCAATTGGGTGGTTTGAAGCGTTACCTGCCCGTTTCCTGTCCCGTTTAAAGCAAAGGATTTTATGGTCTCACCGTTTATTCCGGTGATCTGCAGGAGTGCGGAAGCGGAATTTTGGGGTAGATAGTAATTGATGAGCGTCGACTGGTTGAATGGATTGGGGACGTTCTGGAAAAGCCTGGCCGAACTCAGGGAAAGCACCGATGGGTTTTGGGCGTTCGATTGGATCCCTAAAACCTGCTCGATCTGATCGAGGCGCGAGCCTAATAGTGCATTGGCTGCTGTCAGGGAGTCATTTGTCGCGCTTAGTTCCTGTACCGCCTTTACCAGCGGTACTACAAAGTCGGCGTAGCGTAATCCATAGAAGGATTCCTGGTCGTTTTTGGGTTTGTCTACCCCGCTGAATTTGTAGCCGACGGATTGTGCTGCTTTGTCCACGTCTTGTGCTACAAAGCCGGTGTATACGATCTGGGATTTGTCGCACATCGCCTGTTTGACGATGGGGTCGTTCAGCGGGTCCGGCAGGGTCTCGCCGTCCGGCCCCCGGGAGGACATTTGGCCGGAATGCAGTTTGGTTTCAATGCCATTGATATCGAGGGTATAGGTGATGGGGACGAGCAGGTTTATAAAGGTTAGACCGGGAACATTTTTGGTGATGTTCTTCTTGTATCTTCCGTCGCTGAAATTTGTCCAATTGGCATAGCCGCCGATGCTGGTGACGCTGCTGCTCCCGATCATGACGCTGTTGCTGGCGTTAGCTACTGCATTGGCTCCGATTGCCGTGGCGTTGGTTGCAGTTACGGGGGAAATGGTTGCCTCCAACCCGATCCCGGTGTTATAGCTGCCCGTCGTATTGGCAAACAAGGCCTCCAATCCGATGGCGCAGTTATAGTTCCCGGAGGTATTTTCATACAAGGCCCAGTTTCCGGTGGCGGTATTAAACGAGCCGGCGGAATTGATGTAGAGGCTGGTATTTCCCAGGGCGGTATTGTCCTGGCCTGATGTATTGGAATAAAGGGCGACACTCCCGTAGGCGGTGTTATTAAATCCTGCCTGGTTATGATAGAGCGCCTGGCTGCCCGTGGCTGTATTTAGATTGCCGGTTGTATTGGAATAAAGCACCTGGTAACCGACGGCCACATTTTGCTGGCCGGTGCTGTTGGTATAAAGGGCTTTGCTTCCCAACGCGGTATTCCAGATTCCGCCGCCGTTGTCATTGAAAAGGGTGGAATCGCCCACTGCGACCTGGTTGCTGCCGGTGCTGTTTCCTCCCAGCGCAGCGATGCCCAGGGCTACATTACTGTGGCCGGTAGTATTGGTGATCAGGGCCATAAAGCCAAGCGCGGTATTATTGTTGCCGGTCGTGTTAAAATAGAGCGCCTGGTTGCCGACCGCCGTATTACCGGTCCCTGTGCTGTTGTAATCCAATGCCTCGCCTCCATGGGCAGTATTATTGTTGCCGCTGACATTCTGATTCAGAGCCGCAAAACCTGTAGCTGTATTGCCGACACCTGTCGTGTTACGATATAAGGCGCTGACGCCGATGGCGGTATTCCAATAGCCGGTACCATTGGTGCCAAGGGCGCTAAGGCCGATGGCGACATTGGAAACTCCTGTAGTGTTGGAGGAAAGAGCGCCCGCGCCAAACGCCGTATTATAGGTCGTGCCGGTGCCTGCTCCTGTTCCGACCGTTAGCCCGTGTATCAGGGCGTCGCCGCTGGCGGGATAGGAGGGCTTACTATCACCGGGGATTTTTATTTGTTAATTGGACCGGGCAGTCCGGGGCATTAAAACACTATGAGGATACAGGTGAATTGCAAGTGAACGTCAATAAAGAGGCCCTTGACATCTGGATGTTGATCTTTTTGTCGAGCATAAACTTCCTGACGAGCGAGTCGCCGTTCAACACGCTATAGAGGTCCTTGCCCATCTGGGGGACAATCAGGCTATTTTCAACTTTACCATTCGAGATTTCTAAATCAAAGGAAAAGTTGACATTCTTTCTGTTGTCGATGGATTGCAGTTCCATTTTGCTTAGGGTGATCTGCTGCTTTTCAGTCACGGCTTTCTTTAACAGAATCCTTATAGCGGGTAGATATTTTGTCCAAAGCGCCAAAAACTTTCCTTCATTCATAAATAATCTGATTTGCTAATTATATTAGTGTGCAGGGGGGGCCAACACGCATTCATCAGGCAATGTTACGCTAAATTTGGTTGAAACCGGCGATTACCCGGGAAATAGCCATGATTACCCCTTTTGCAGAGCCGGGTCTTTTTCGGATTGTCCCGTTTTTGTGGGGACTCCTAAAATCTTATCAAAAGCCATTCGCATGATCCAGGCTTTTTCTGTATCGGAATAATCGCCGTGTGATTTTTCAATCGCCGCTTTCAGCGTTTTTTCGACTTCCGGGCACTTTTTTCCATATTCATACAGGATTTTATACGCAGCCCATTCATAGATCCGATAGCAGGCGATATGCAATCCTTCATTGTAGATAGGGGCCCCCAGCGCAATGGCCTCGTTGATTATTTTCTCTATCTCCTGGTTGTTGGGACATTCGCCAGGAAGGGTATCTTGCGACATCGGATTGGTGGGAATTATAGTCTTGGCCGGACTATTTGCATGAGCATATGGCTGAGATAAAAGCAAACAAACTAAAAATGGGGCGAAAATCAAGACTGGTTTATATTGGGGCATAAATGCTTTAATCCCGGTATTTGTCCGGGATTTCCATAAAATTAAGATTTTCCTTTATTTCATAAGGGGTTTAGTGCCGGAAGGCTGTAGCATATGGAGTAGGAAGTTATTCCGCCCGCAGGCTGTTATTTTCCGTTAATTTCGGGTAAAACCGCTGCTATATGAAAAAAGCCTGGCTTCTATTGCTGCTGTCTGCTCCCTGTCTTTGCCGGGGGCAGAAGGACTCCCTGATGATCGACTGGGATAAGACTCAACTGATCTCCAGGTCGGTCGCGACCCTTCAGGTCGTGGTCAACCCGCCGCTGCGCCGGGGAGCTACTATCCATGATGCCTCTTTTGCGGCCCTGGGGGCGTTGGGCTGCGACTATGTGCGTTATGTCCCGTGGCTGCCCTATCCCAGGCTGGCGGTGGCTGAGCTGCGGCCACCGGCTGACCAGAAGACATCCTGGGATTTTAGCCTGATCGATCCGATGACGCTGGATTTCCTTAACGCCACGAAGGGCCATCCGGTCATCCTGAATTTCAGCACGATCCCTGCCTGGATGTATAAGACAGCCAAGCCCGTTGCCCTTCCGGAAAACCCGGATTCCGTGGTGTGGGACTATACACAAGGGACGGAGCCACGCGACTCCACGCTGGGGGAGATTGGCGATTATTACGCCAGGCTGTATAGCTGGTATACCAGGGGCGGATTTACGGACGAGTTGGGCAAGCGTCATGAATCGGGTTATCATTTCGATATTCCCTATTGGGAGGTGCTGAATGAGGTCGATTACGAACATTCGAATACTCCAGAGACTTATACGAGGATATACGACGCCGTCGTGACGGCGATCCGAAAGGTGGCGCCTAAAACAAAATTCGTGGGGCTGGCCCTGGCAGATCCGGATCATCCCGAGTGGTTCGAATATTTCCTGGATCCCAAACATCATAAAGCGGGTGTTCCGCTCGATATGATCTCTTATCATTTCTATGCGCTGGGCACGGTGCAGCAGGGGCTGGATGTGATGCAGTATACATTTTTCGACAGGGCGGATGGGTTTCTGAATGTCGTGCGTTATATCGAAAGCATCCGTAAAAGGCTTTCGCCGACGACAAAGACAACGGTCGATGAGATCGGAAGCATCCTGAACAGCGATTTTTCGACCCCTTCGGCGCCCATCCCCGACGGCTACTGGAATTTATCGGGGGCTGTGTATGCTTATGTTTATCTGGCGCTGACCCGCATGGGTATCGACGTTATCGGCGAATCGCAGCTGGTCGGGTACCCCACACAATTTCCCAGTGTCAGTATGATCAACTGGAAGACCGGTAAACCCAATGCGCGTTATTGGGTGCTGAAGCTTATCAAGGATAATTTCGGACCGGGTGATGTGCTGGTCAATACGGGCATTGCCGGTGATGGTCTTGTCGCCCAGGCCTTCAGTACGAGCCGCGGGAAAAAGATCCTGCTGATCAACAGGACCAATCAGCCGCTCCAGCTGGCCCTCCCTCCGTCTTATAAGGGAGCCAGGCTGATGGTGGTAGATCCGTCTACGGGGGATAATGAGGCGGCGTCCCTTTCTGTCGGGGCGCAGGCTGTGGTGCTAAAGCCGCTGGCGGTGGGGGTGATTGCGCTTTAAAAAAACCAAACCCGCCGGGGTCACGGCGGGCAATGCATTTACTGCATAGGGCTAATTGGTATTTGGTTCTTCAAAGGCTTGGACCGGATCTCAGGACATTGGACTTCACAACGGACTTTGACTTGGACTTTCACTTGGACTTTACAATGGATTCTCTTTGGATATTGGATGCGACGTGGTTAACGATGTAAAGATGCAAAGAAGAAGCAGACTTCGGGAATGTTATGGGTCTGCGTTTTCCGGATTTATAAGGAAACCTTGCTGCCGATAGGTACAACTACTTAGGTATAGTAGTTTTTCTACGTAGATTTACGAACGCTGTGGGTGAGGGATGGCGGTGTCGGCGTGGGGGGCAGGCGGATGGGGTGTGGGGGGCAGGCGGATGGGCGTGGATTTACCACATCGAGAGACGGGGGCCGTGGCCCTGGTAATAGCGCTGCGATTGCTCCAGGGATTGGTTCTGCGATTCCTGTGCCTCACGGATCCTTTGCCGGTCAACGACTTGCTGGAAGGCGTGATGGTCGCATTCGCTGCCCAGTTGGGCGGCGGTGTATACCGTATTGTAGGTGAAATCCACATAGGCCACCCCCTGGCAGTCGCCGTTTTTGTCACGGTCGAGAAGCATTGCAATGCCGTCTTGTCTTATGCTATCCTTAACAGCTTCCAGGTCATCCGGCTCACCATAAAGCCCCCATTTTACCCAGGTAATGACCCGTCGCCGGTGTTCTTCTTTGTCGGTCTGGTTCAGCACGAATTTTTTTTCCAGGTTGGCGAGGGTGGGTTTACAATCGAAGAAGCTGGCGTTTATCGGGCGGCCGATATGTCTCCCCTGGTCGTCAAGGGCGCGGTAGCGAAGACCGCGGTCATGATACAGTTTGGTGCCTTCTTTTCCGCCGTCGGCTTCCATCTTATACAGGCGGAGAATAATATTGAGCTCTTCGAGGGAAGTGTAAGAAAACTTCTCCGTTACATGTTCAAGGATGTCGGACATGGATCTGGCAAGGGATTGTTCGCCATAGGTAATCCGTGGGGTCCCGTCATAATAAGGGTCGCTTTTCCGCTTCTGTTGCCGCTCGAGCAGTTGTTGCTGGCGCAGCTGCCGTTTCATTTCCGTGGTGACCAGTGCGAATTCGGCTTCCAATCTTAGTCTCGCCTTTTCGGACTGATTTTCTCCGATCTTATAGAGATCGATGGGATCGCCGTTCTTTTGGACATGGGTGGTGACGATATGGCAATGCGGGTGACCTGCGTCGGTATGGAGATAGACGAGGTAGGGCTGCCGTTCGAACCCGATCTCTTTCATATATTCTTTGGAGAGCTGTGCCATCTTTTCGTCGGATAATTTATCCAGGGGGTCGAGGTTCAGGGTGATGTGCAGATTGGTGCTGACCCGGTCATTGAGCTCCATTCGCTTTTCAAAACGACGGAGTTTATCATCGACGCTGAGGTGGGAAGCTTCTTTTAGAAAATTCGCCGCCACCAGACATTTGGCTTCGCCCTGTTTTATTTTATTCTCGTTATACTGAATTGTTCTGGCTATACTGTGGCAGGTCATTATTTTGGGTCGCATTGGTCGGATAATTTTTCGAGGTGCGCTTTGATTTCTTCTGTTGTTTTTGAAAAGGCCCGGTGCGCGTCGAGGAGGGTTTGCAGGTCGGACCGTGTTTTGATCAATTGACTGAAGTTGTCGCCAAAGGCTTCCAGCAAGGGGAGTAGCACGGTCATCCGTTCTTCGAACTCATCAAAGGACTGGTTGCGATAGAATACTTTGACCGGCTTTTCCGCGAGTACTTTCCGGGCATATTCACTGACGCTGCGGCAGGTCGAGTTGGCGGAGAGCTTATGCACCTTATCCCATTCCTGCTGGGAGAGGCGGATGTTGAGGCGGCGGAGTCTTGCCGGCGGCGTGGTAGTGATACGGGTCATAGGACAATAGTTTAATAAGGTTTAAATCAGGTTTGTAAAGGAATAAATTTAGCACAAGAGGGAAGACGTACAAAAAAAAAATCTGTAAAAACATGTTAACATGCAAAAATGCAAGAAATAGCGTGCGGGCTCTCACCAATTTCACGGTACTCTTACCAACGCAGCTTCCCTTATAGGAGAGATGATCAGCGGATATTTTTCCAGCACCACGTCGCTGTCGTCTATAGCGTATTCTTTTTCTTCGCTTAGGCTGAAATTCTTGAGTAGAAAATAAATATTGATTATCAGGGTGTTGCTCATGCTTATCTCATTTTGATAGCTGAGGAAGCGTTGCATAACGATAAACCGGAAGTCTCCCAAAAGCATAGCCGCCGGGGAAAAGCAGTATTTAGGATGGATGGAGATCTCGTCCTTTTGGACCATCTCGGCCGCCACTTTTTGGAGGTAGTATTGTACCCGCGGCGCGACCCGGAAACCCAGTTTCAGGTTTACATAGACCACGTCCTGGGGGGCTACCACCGTGCGTTGGTATTCCATCGTAAAAGGGTCATCCTGTACATCCACATGAACAAACCAGTAAAACTCGGCACGTTTGGGCTGGTGGTCTAAGATGGACTGCACTATTTTATCTTCTATTTGATGCGGCGATTGACTGGCAGTAAGATAGACGAGGTTGGTAGCATAGAAGGGCACGCTTTCGTCGTTGCTCAACTCCTGCAATTTGTGCAAAACACTGTCGATGGGAACAAATTTGCTCAGGGATCCTTTTAGGTTGGTTACCCGGTACCAAACGTACATAATAGAAGCATACACAAGACCCAGCATCAGGGTGACCCAACCTCCATGTGAAAATTTTTGCAGGTTGGCGGCAAGGAAGGAGCCTTCTATCGTCAGATAAGTCAGGAAGACAAGTGCTACGAGCCATTTGTTGTACCGTTTGATATACAACCAGGCCGTGATCAGGAAAGTTGTCATCAACATGGTAATGGTGACGGAAAGTCCGAATGCGGCCACCATATTGTCCGATTTCTGAAAACCAATGACTACTCCGCAGCAGGCTATCAACAGCAGCCAGTTCATGCCGGGAATATACATTTGGCCCCTGAGATTGGTCGGGAAAACGATCCGCATTCTCGGCCAGAGATTCAGGCGAATGGCTTCGCTGACGAGCGTGAAGGTGCCGCTGATCAGGGCCTGGCTCGCGATGATCGTGGCGAAAGTGGCTATGATGATGGAGGGCAGCAGGAACCATTTGCTGATCAGCCCGAAAAATGGATTCAAGGTATCCGCGCGCTGACCCAGATGTTGCATTAGCCACTGAGCCTGGCCTAAATAACATAGCACCAGGCAGATCTGGATATAAAACCAACTGACCTGGATGTTTCTCCTTCCGCAATGACCCAGGTCGCTGTAGAGGGCTTCCGCTCCGGTCGTGCACAGGAATACTCCGCCCAGCAAATAGAAACCGTTGGGATAATGGACGATCATGTTGTAAGCCCGCATCGGATTCAAGGCCATTATGATGGACGGATTGTGCAGAACACCCACAATCCCGATAAACCCAATCATGGTGAACCATACAAACATGATCGGCCCAAAGATCTTACCGATGAAGGACGTGCCCGCCCGTTGAACCAGGAAAAGAAGCAGGATAATGATCAGCACGATGGGGACAACCGGAATATCCGGCTTGAGTATTTTCAATCCCTCGATGGCCGATGTGACGGAGATGGGGGGAGTGATGATGCTATCCGCCAGCAGGAAACTCCCGCCAAGGATCGCAGGCAGGACAAGATATTTACTATACCGCTTAATAAGGGCATACAGGGAGAAAATGCCGCCTTCACCGTGGTTGTCGGCTCTCAATGTAATAAAGACATATTTGATGGTCGTTTGAAAAATGAGGGTCCAGAAAATGCCGGAAACTCCGCCCAGAGCCAGCGTTTCATCCACGGGGCTCTTTTCGAGGATGGCATTGTAGGTATACAGGGGCGAGGTCCCGATATCCCCGAAAACGATGCCGATGGAAATTAGAAGGCCTGCTGCTGTCAGTCGGTCAAGCTTATTGGCTGAGTCCATATCAAATATTGATTTGCGCTTGTGGGCAAGTTATGAAACTTAAAATTCGGAGCGTATTAACTTTAGAGTGTAAAAAAGGATTATATTGTATCATTGTGATATATAGAAAATCTTAAAATCCAGTCATGAACGATTATTGCCTTTCGACCAAAAGCAGGATTATGGTGGTCTTCACCCTCCTGTTGCTATCTGCCTGTAGTCATCGTCCTTCCGGCAAACCCAGGGTGCTGGTGTTTAGCAAGACGGCAGGGTTCCATCACGAATCGATCGCCGATGGAAATATCGCCATTCAAAAGTTGGGGAGTCAGGGCAATTTCGACGTCGATACGACGACGGATGCGGGCTGGTTCACCGACGACAGCCTGAAGAAATATGCTGCCGTCGTTTTCTTAAGTACCACGGGTGATGTGCTGGACTATCGGGAGCGGGTAGCGCTCGAGCGGTATATCCAGGCCGGTGGCGGGTTTGTGGGTATCCATGCCGCGGCGGATGCGGAATACGACTGGCATTGGTATGGCCGGTTGGTTGGCGGTTATTTTTTCGATCATCCGGGCATCCACGATAGCAATCCAAACGTGCAGGAAGGGGTGTTCAATGTGGTGGACTCCAATAATGATGCGACGCGTTTTCTGCCAAAGCCCTGGAAGCGGACCGATGAATTCTACAGTTATAAGGAATTGAATCCTGATGTACATGTATTGCTGACCATCGACGAAAGCAGCTATAAAGGAGGCAAGCGGATGGGGGTTCACCCCATGGCCTGGTATCATGAATATGACGGCGGTCGTGCCTTCTATACCGAGCTCGGGCATACGAAGGAGAGTTTCCGGGAAGAAAATTATCTGAAGCACCTGCTGGCGGGTATACAGTATGCTATCGGCGGTAACAATGGATTGGATTATACCAGGGCGACGTCTCCTATTCCGCCCGATGAGGATCGTTTTGTCAAGACGCAGCTTTTTGAAGGACAGCTGTATGAACCTACGGAGATGACGATCCTGCCCAACCTGGATATTTTGATCCTGCAGCGTCGCGGGGAGATCATGTTGTACAAGCATGACAGCAAGCAGGTCAGGCAGGTGGGGTTCCTGGATGTTTACTTTAAGGCGCATGTACCGGGGGTAAACGCCGAAGAAGGGATGCTGGGGCTGGCCAAGGACCCTGATTTTGCCACCAACCACTGGGTCTATATCTATTACAGTCCGGCGGACAGCTCGGTCAACCGGTTGTCACGCTTCACCTTTGCCAATGATACAGTGGATAGGTCTACCGAGAAGACGATACTGGAGGTGAAGGCGCAACGGGAGATCTGTTGTCATACGGGCGGGTCCATCGCTTTTGGCCCGGATAAGCTGTTGTATTTTTCCGCGGGGGATAATTCCACTCCTTTTGATGAAAAAGGCGCCAAATATGTCAACAGCGGGTTTGCGCCGTTGAACGACCTTCCCGGTCATCTGCAGTATGATGCGCGGAGATCGGCGGGGAACAGTAATGACCTGCGGGGTAAGATCATGCGGATCCGGGTAAAAGAGGACGGCAGCTACGAAATACCGGCGGGCAACTTGTTTCCGGTGGGTATGGCCAAAACAAGACCGGAGATCTATGTGATGGGCGATCGCAATCCTTACCGGATTTCCGTGGATCAGAAGAACAGTTATCTCTATTGGGGGGAAGTGGGGCCGGATGCCAATGACGATAGCTTCGCCACCCGTGGTCCCCGCGGATATGACGAGGTCAACCAGGCCAGGAAAGCGGGGTTCTTTGGCTGGCCGCTGTTTGTAGCGAATAATTATCCTTACCGCGAATTTGATTATGCTACGGGTAAGAGCGGCGCGGCGTTCGATCCGGCGAAACCGATCAATGATTCCCGCAACAATACCGGCTTGCGGGAATTGCCACCTGCGCAGCCGGCCTTTATCTGGTATCCCTATGCGGCTTCACCGGATTTCCCCGAAGTTGGGACGGGTGGACGAAATGCCATGGCGGGTCCGGTTTATTATACGGATCTATTCCCCGATTCAACCCGGCTGCCGGACTATTACAACGGCAAGCTGATCATTTATGAATGGATGCGGAGCTGGATGAAGGCGGTGACGATGTTACCCAATGGCGATTTTGACAAGATGGAGCCTTTTGCGCCCGGAGTAAAAATGAATTCCGTGATCGATATGGAGGTTGGGCCTGACGGCAAGCTATACCTGCTGGAATACGGCACGGGCTGGTTCCAGAAAAACCCCGATGCGGGCCTGGCCCGCATCGACTATATAGCAGGTAACCGGGCGCCTGTCGTCACCGGGGTCATTGTCGATAAGACGTCGGGGCTATTGCCTTTTACCGTCAGGGCAACGGCGGATGCGAGGGACCCTGAGAAGGGCAAGTTGAGCTATGAGTGGGACCTGGGTAATGGCACAAAAAAGCAAACGACCGAACCGCAGCTGAACTATACCTATACCAGCGCGGGTGACTTTAACATCACCGTCGAGGTGAAGGATGATCAGGGCGCTACGGCGAAAAGCAATGCGGTTTCCGTTTACGCCGGTAATGAAGAGCCGGTGGTTTCTATACAGTTAAAGGGTGGGAATAAATCCTTTTATCTGCCCGGGGTGCCGGTGGGTTATTCGGTGGCGGTAAAGGACAACGATACGGCGGCCATCGATCCTGCCAACCTGTATGTGGCTGTCGACTATGTGGAGGGTTTTGACAAGTCGGCGGTACCCATGGGTCATCAGCAGGGGCAGGCGGCGGTCAGTGGCAAGCAGCTGACGCAGACGCTCGATTGCAAGAGCTGTCACAAAGAAGCCGATAAATCCATCGGACCGGCTTTCCTGCTGGTGGCGCAGAAATATCAAAACGATCCGAAGGCGGCCAATTATCTGACGCAGAAAATTATCAAAGGTGGCAGCGGGGTGTGGGGTGACGTCGCGATGTCTGCGCATCCCGGTTTGTCGTCCGACGATGTGAACCAGATCGTTACCTGGATCCTGTCGCTCTCGAACAAAGCGGCCGTGAAAAAATCGCTGCCGCAGACGGGAACCATTAAGCCGCCGGCGGATACCAAACCAAACACTGCGATGGTCATCTCGGCCAGCTATACGGACAAGGGAGGGAATAATATCAAGGCGCTGACCGGAAAGAATACGATCTCGCTTCGCAGCAACACACTCTTTTTCACCGGCCAGGAAAAGGTGAAGGGATTTTCCGGGTATAAATACAATGGTCAGCATGTTTGGGTATTGCCGGCGGGCGAGGGCTGGCTGGCTTCGGACAGTATCGATCTTACGGGGGTCCGGCGGGTCAATCTGGCCTGCGGCTGGCAGGCGGCGCCAAAGGGACCGCTTGTTTTTGAGGCAAGGCTGGACAGTCCTGACGGGAAGCTATTGGGTAAGGGAACGATGCCGCCGGTGACCAGGAAGGGTCAGCTATTTGGCGTTATCAGCGTCCCCATCGGGGCGGTAACGGATGGGAACTATCATGCGATCTATTTTCTGTATAAGGCGCAGGAGCCTATAGCCGGCGGGGTGATATCGATTCAACTGCTGCATTCATGAAGGGAAAATTGTTTTATGGTATTATAGCCCTGCTGATCGCTGCCAGGGTTGAGGGACAGGCGCGGGTGTCAGGCAGGGTGTCAGATGATCAATCCAGGCCTATCGCAGGCGTCAGCGTTCATTTTCTGAATACGGAGATCAGTGTGGTGAGCGATACAGCAGGAAATTTCAGGATCCGGAATATCGGGCGGGGCCGGTATATCATCCAGCTTTCGGCCATCGGGTATACGACGCTTGCCCAACCCATCGAGATCGCGAACGGTGATAATCCGGTGGGCTTCCGGCTGACCAATTCCCTGTTGCAGCTGGATGCGGTGACGGTAACGGCCGATAAGAAAGAGGAACTGCTGCAGAATGTGCCGGTCAGCGTGACGGCTATTTCGGCGAAACAGGTGGAGGAGTACAGGCTGTGGGATATCAAGGACATTACGGCCATCGTGCCGAATCTTTATTCCGGAAATTCCGGGGATGGGCGGAATGTGACTTCGATCCGGGGTATTACGACGACCTCGTATGACCCTGCTGTGGCTACGTATATCGATGGGGTAAATCAGTTCAGTCTGGATACTTATATTCCCGAGCTGTCGGATATCGAGCGGATCGAGGTCTTGCGTGGTCCGCAGGGAACGCTTTTTGGCAGGAATGCCATGGGCGGTGTGATCAATATCATTACCAAACAGCCCACGAATGCCACCCATGGGTTTGCGGAAGTGGATTTTGGTAATTATGGCCAGCAGCGTTATGCCGGCGGGGTCCGGGTGGCGTTGGTGAAGGATGTTTTATTTGCCGGTGTTTCGGGCGTATTCAGCAAACGCGACGGGTATTATACGAACGACTTTAACAATACCTCCTTTGACCGGCAGCAGGGACTTACGGGCAACTACTATCTCAAATATCTGCCGGCGGCAAAATGGTCGGTCATAGCCAACCTGAAGCAACAGAACAACCAGAACTGGGGCGCCTTTCCGTTGGTGAACAGCGTTCAGCAGGCGTTTAGTCAGCCGTTTCACCTGGACCAGAATGCGATTGGGAAGATGGTGGACAACACGCTGGATGCGTCGCTGGCGATAAAACATTCGGGGGCTTTTGTCGATTTTACGGCCCAGACTTCGTGGCAGCATAATTATCGTTACTACACTCCTTCGGTTGACGGTGATTTTTCTCCGGCGGATGCCGTTACGATCATCAATGATTACGGCCATGCCTGGAACAATGTCCGGGTATTTACGCAGGAACTGCGTTTTGGCTCGGCTGACAGCCGGTCGTCGGTGTGGAACTGGACGGCAGGGGCTTATTTTTTTACCCAATACGAACCAAATAAACAGGCAACGCATTTTGGCGCAGATGCGGCGTTGGTGGGCTCGCCCGATTCGAATTTTTCTTCGATCGATATTACGAAGGGCAGGAATACCGGGGTGGCCGGGTATGGTCAGGTGAACTATGCGGTCACCGGGCGATTGGAGTTGATCGCGGGGTTACGCTACGATTATGAGCACCGGTATTTAAATGTGGAAGGGGAATATCAGCCGGACGGCCAGCCTGCGTTTGTGACGACGCCGGATACGGCTGCTGCGTTGCATTTTGGTGCGTTCTCGCCAAAGCTGGGCATAAAATATACGATCAGCGTCCATAGCATGGTCTATTCGACTTACAGCCGGGGTTACCGGCCGGGCGGCCTGACGCAGTTGTCTACCGATCCTACGCAGCCGCCCTTGTACCCGTATCAACCCGAGTACAGTAATAATATCGAGGCGGGTATCAAGAATAATTGGTGGGGGGAGCGTCTGCAGCTGAATGTGACCGCGTTTTTGACCCATGTAAACGATGCGCAGGTGCCGACGCTGATCCTGCCTTCGGATATTACGGTTACAAGGAATACCGGGAAATTGATCAGCAAGGGATTGGAATTGGAAGCATCGGCCAACCCGGTGAAGGGGCTGCAGGTTCAATATAGTTTTGGGTATACGGATGCGCACTACCAGGCGCTGAGCTTGTCCGAGAATGGGGCGGCTGTGGACCTGGCGGGAAAAAAACAAATCTTTACGCCGGAT
>Ga0302179_10000385_pt1 | contig 29912 bp, 29 predicted proteins | sample I_Palsa_E3_1_FD_198788 | JGI IMG/M metagenome (GOLD analysis project Ga0302179, IMG submission 198788) | Peat permafrost microbial communities from Stordalen Mire near Abisko, Sweden - I_Palsa_E3_1 | ecosystem: Environmental > Terrestrial > Soil > Palsa > Peat permafrost | place: Sweden...
CGCCAGCACCTGGGTGAGGGCGACGGCGTGGTCGCACAGGTCCCGCCGGATGAGGTCGTCCCCGGCGCTGGCCGAGTATCCCTCGTTGAATACCAGGTAGAGCACCGTCAGAACGCCCGGTACCCGCTGCGGCAGGGCGTTGGCCGGCGGTACCCGGTAGGGGATGCGCGCGTTGGCGATCTTGTGCTTGGCCCGGACGAGCCGCTTGGCCATCGTGGCCTCCGGCACCAGGAAGGCACGGGCGATCTCGGCGGTGCTCAGCCCGGTCAGGGTGCGGAGCGCTGTCCGGCAGGGCGCGCACCTCGATCGCCCCCACCCACGAGCTGGGGTGCCTGCCGGCCCACCGCACCGCGTCGTCCAGGCTGGCGCACTCGAGCACGTCGTAGCCGGCCACCTGCTCCTTGGTCTCCGCGTACGGCCCGTCGGTGATGATGAGCTCGCCGTCCCGGATCTTGATCGTGGTGGCATCCGCCGTCGACCGCAGGCGGCTCCCCTGCAGGTTGACCCCGGAGCTGATCGTCTCCTCAATCCAGGACGAAAACGAGGCCTGGGCCTCGTCGTCCCACTCCGAGGCCAGGTCCGGATCGGCCGCGTGGATCAGCATGTAACGCATCGCCCCTCCCCCACCGAACACTCGACAGGACCCGCACCGACACGGTCATCGCGTCCGCCGCCCCGCGGGCCGACCGCACGCGGCGCCTCGGGCTGAAGGTGCGCCCGAGGTGGAGCCGCAGGTCCCTCAGTGCGGCGGCGGCCTCACCCGCGCGTACATCCGCGGCCCGCTGCTCGGCGGCCGTAAGGCCGTGCTCGTACTTGTACATCTGGTACGACTGTGGGTAAACCATCGCTCCTCGATCCGGTGGAAGTTTCTCGAGCTGCCCTTGCGGCTCGTCCACTAGGACGACGAACGGAATTTCCCGCGATAGACACTGCCGCTCCGGACGCTCCGAATTTCGTCAACCGGCTTGGGGCTCCAGTCCTGGCTGACGCTAGGCGGCGCTGAGCGTGTATGTGGTTCCGACGCTGGTCTGCACCCAGGCATCAGGCAGCATCGCCGAGCGTCTGATCAGCTGCGTCCGCAGACCCACTTCGAGCTGACTCCGAGGGTATTAGCTCCCAGTGCTATCGGTCCGCTCGGCGCAGTGCCCGGTATCAGGTCTCGCGAACACTCAGCGCGCGACGCCAGTGCCCAGTGACGGTGTGGTGCAGCCGTTCGATATCGACGGCCTGCGGGTCGAGCAGTCGCTGCAGCCCGATCCCGCGGAGTTGCCCGACGACCTCGACCGCGACTTCGCCGGGGGATGCGCCGGGGCGGATGGTGCCGTCCGCAATTCCGGCTCGGACGTCGTCGCGCAGGTCGGCGCGGAAGGCATCGTCCCGCTCGCGGAAGATGGGGGCCAGTTCTGACGCGGTGGCCGCCTCGGCCCACAACAGCAGGAAGGCCCGGTTCATGACGCCCAGCTCCGCAAGGGCGCTGACGTAGCCGTCGATCAGCCGCAGGAGGCGGTCCAGGCCGGGCGGCAGGCCGGCCAGTCCCGGGACGAACCCGGTCTGCGTGGCCCGGGCGAGGCGCTCGAGCAGTGCCTGCTTGGAGCCGAAGTGGTGGGTGACGATGCCGCGGCTGTAACCGGCTCGTTCCCCGACCCGGGCCAGCGTCAGCGACCGAACGCCGCCCTCGACGGCCAGCTCGGCGGCGGCGTTGAGCAGGGCGGCCTCGGCCTGGTCCCGGCGCTCCCGCTGGGTACGACGTGCGGTGATCATGGCAGGAGCATACCAAACTAACTTGCGTGTCGACCAACAAGTATATAAGAATGGTGTCCTGCCATACCGCCTACTGGAGGTTCCGATGATCGAGATCGACGATCCGGGCTACGCCGCAGTGACTTCCCGCTCCGCGCGCGACAGCGGCCGGGGCAGTCATGATGGCAGTTTCGGTGCGGGCGGGATCGCCGTCCGGGATCTCCCCGCCGAGCCTGAGGCGGAAATCTCGCGCCCCAACACCGCTCCGGCCTACTACCTGGGCCACCCTGCGCGCCTGTGGATCACCGTCATGCGTCCGCGCCGCAGGCGCCTCACATCCCATCACGCGATGCAAGCCGCCACCGGTAGATGACGGCGTACTCCATGGTTGGATGTCCTCCCAACTGTTCTACTGAATCATACTGAGCTTGCTCATCATCGGCGGGCTGGCAGGGCCAGTCCAGGTGGGATCAAGCACGCCGTACCAGTCCGGCTGGCTGGGGTCGCGTCCAGGAGCCTCGGACTGCGTCCCGTTGAGCGCCCAGTAACACCAGTTGATGTTGTGGTCCTTGATGTACTGCACCAGATAGCTGAACCAATTCCCCTGCGGGTTCACGTTGTTCACGTCTGTGTAGTACTCCGGTGGCGTATTGTCGTTCGGCTTGTAGCCGTTGGGCGTGCCGAACTCGCCGATCCACACCGGCGCTATTTCCTGTTGAGCAATGTAACCCCAGGTCTGATCCCAGACACCCCAGCAGGCGTCCGGGGTCGACGCCGTTGTGCCGAGCTGACACCAGGCAAGGCCACCGAACATATCCGTCCCATAGTCGTGCGCCGTGTACACCAGCCGGTTGGGCACGCTAAGGGTCAGGGGTCGAGGTGCGGGCCGTCCGCCTCCGGCTTCGCCGACGCCGACCAGATTGCCGCCCGGCCAGTATAGGTAGTTGGAGCCGTTGAAGATGGGCCCGGCCGGATCGTAGCGGACGCCCTCGGCGAAGATCAGCAAGTTAGGGTTGAGGCTCAAGAGATAGTTGCCGGCAACCTCTGCCGCCGAGGCCCAATCCCGCGGATAGCCCGTCGCGTTTGGATCTCCGTATCCCCACAGTGACCCGCCGTTTTGCGGCCAGGCGGAAGAGTCGGCCGGGGGAGCTGCCGGTTCGTTGCGTAGGTCACAGCCGATGACCGTCGAATTGTTCTGGTAGCGCTGGACCAGCACCCCCCACGTGCTGAGCCAGACAGACTCTGGATACAGCTGCGTATACCACAAGCCGTTGCTCTCATAGCTCCAGCCTGCCTCGGAGCGGTGATTGCCGAGAACGACCTTGAGCCCGTACCTCCCGGCCGTGGCGATCACCGCGTCCATGATCTCGAGCACGGTCCGCCCCTGCAAGTCGGCGTTGGCATCGAGATAGTTGTCGATGGGCGGATTGGACTGCACGGCCTGGACGGAGTACGGGAGCCGGATGTGGTTGAAACCCAGATTCACGACCTGCTGACAGATGTAGTCGAGCGTGTGATAGCTCAGCCCACCGGGCACCATGCTATTGCACTCGAAGCCGTACCAGTTGACTCCTGCCAGCTGCACCGGATTATTGCCGGCATCGAGAATCTGCGCGCCCTGGGTGTGGAAGTATCCTATTGGCACCGGCGCAGCCAGGGCTTCGGCCCCCCGGCCGAAGAGAGGCGCCCCCACTGTCAGCGCCGCCGCACCCAGGCCCGCCCCGCCCAGAAAACGCCGCCGTGCAATGCCTCGCACGCGGCGCCCTGCAGAATCTTCGCCGTCCATACCTACCCTCACTCACGCTGCCCAGAAGGCTTTCGATACCCGGCTCTATAAGCTCCTCTTCCAAGGAGCCTGGTATGCCCCTAAAACGGGCGCAGGGGGACTGAATATAACAACCACAGATGGCAGTTAACACGCAGCCAAAGAAATCTCTGCGGCGCCCGTCGTCCTGCGCGCTGCGGCCACCTTACAAGAAGAGGCGGCCTTACCGGAGACGTGGCTAGCTAGGTGGCTGGCAGTTTACACGGCTTTGTCTTCAGATTCGTGTTTCCGAGTTCAGTCCGCCATTCTGTCGCAGGTCCCCTGCGCGTGGCCGCGCAGATCATCCCATTCTGTCGCAGTATGGACTGGCCGCGATTCCGAACAGCTCGACGGCCATATCGGCTCTTCCGCGCAAGTCCTCGTCGGTGTCGGCGCCACGCCTTGTAACGAACGACCGAGCTATTCTCCCGTCGCGGCTTGGCGATAGACGTCGGGCAACCCGGCTGCCCGCTATCAGCTGGCGAGGGTGGCTAGGCACGCCTATGCCTGGTACGCGGCTGCCCGAAATGAAACCAGGCGCGGATAGCGCGGACCGAAGGCATGGCACGCGCCCGCCGCATGCCCCTGACAGAGCATGCGGCGGAACAGCAGAAAGGCGCCTAAGCAACAACCATGAAGTGGCCTGCCAAGGTTAAGTGCGCGGCCGGACTGGCTAGCGCCGCAGCGGTGGTCATTAGCTCAGCTGGTAGATCCCATAGCTGAAAAACGGCGCATGCTCAGGCACTCGTTGTGCCGTGACCGCCGCGTACGCCTCCGCATCGTCGGGATTGCCGAATAGGTGCCATTCATTGAGGACAGGCGCCCAGACCGGCGCCAGCGACGCCGCTTCCTCGGGCCTGTAGCCACAGTTGGTCAGGCCCCCTAGCAGACCGTAGTCGGCGACGTCGTAGCCGAGGAGGTCGTACCTTTCGGAGGCTGGCCCGATCGGCTCGAGGCTTTCTGGCGTCTGCCCGTCCTCCTCAAACGCTGTGATCCGCACAGCCGCGGCGTCAGCGTGGTCCAGTGCGCGCGCCGCCGCGAGCAGGTCCGAGAGGCTAGACCACAGCCCCCCCGCTTCAGGCGACCTCGGGAGTCCGGGCGGCCGCACCCATACCAGCGGATCGACCGAACGCACCGACGGCACGTCACGCCGTAGCAGGAAGCGAGTCCTTCGATCCACGGTCCAGCTGGGGTCCGAGACGATCGAGCGCAGGTCGAATCCGATGGTCGCTTCCATCACTCCTCATCGGGTACTTTCCCGGGCCCCGCCACCGCCGACAGCCGACAGGAACCAATGCGGCACGTCCACCAGCCTATTGCCCGGTACTACCCATGGAGCTTTAGGAAGCGAGCCGTCCGAAGAACGGATCGCCGAGTCGGCGCTCTTGGCGGAACGGGCGCCGGGAGCGCTCATGGCGCACAGATTAACCATTCGGCTCACGGGTCGTTCGGGATGCTGCGCTTTGGCATTCGAGCTCGCTTGTCGGGTACCGGGACGATGGATCGGGCGGTTTCGTCGAGGGCACGGATGCGTGGGTTCTCTCGGCTGGTGCACCAGATCAAGCCGAGAGGTATCGGGGGCAGGTCGTCGATTGGGATGAGTATGACGTCGTCGCGGCCGAAGATCGGGACGGTCGAGCTGGTCGGGTGAACGATGCGCCCGCGGGCTACGAACGAGAGGATCTCGTTGATGGTCCGTATCGGCTGGGTGCGGCGGATCGGGTGTCCTGATGGCGTGCGCGGGGGGACGAGCAGGTCGTAGACCGCCGATGGGGTGGACGGAGGGAACAGTGCCACCTCCTCGTCGGCGAGATCTTCTATGGATACGGTGCTCTTGCCGGCCAGGCGATGCGATGGGGCTACGGCGAGCGCCCGGTCGTAGTGGGCGAACATGGCGCCCGCGGTGAGATCGGGTTCGTCGACGGCCAGCCAGTTGCACAGGACGTCGACGTCGCCCTGACGTAGTTCCCGGTAGGCGTCGAAGGTCTCGACCTCCTGGAGACGGACCTCGCAGGCGGGATAACGGGCATGGAATGCCGCGGCGAGCCGGCTGAGCGCCGGTCCCTCGGTGGTGAGGACGAACCCGATGCGCAGCAGCCCGCGGATGTCACCGGACAGATGGCTCGTCTCGGCCAGAGCCCGTTCCAGGGCCGCCAGCGCGGGCGCGAGCTTTCCGCGGAGCTCTTCGCCCGCCGGAGTGAGGCGGACCTGGCGGCTCGTCCGGTGGAAGAGCCTGACTCCGAGACGGGACTCGAGGACGCGTACGGCTTCGCTGACGCCCGGCTGGGAGATGCCCATGCGCTCAGCCGTGCGCCCGACGAGGCGGTGCGTGACGCGCTCCTCGGCGCCGGCCTGAGCGCGTGGTTCGCGGACGCGCTGGTCGGTCTGTACCAGGACTACCGGCGCTCGGGGACCGACGGCTACGCGGCCCAGGTCACCGACACCATTGAGCGGCTCACCGGCCGCCCCGCGCGGTCGCTGGACGACCTGCTCGCCGAGATCGCGCCCGATTTCAAAGCGACTCAGGGCGATCCAGCCGGAGCCTGAGGGTGGGCACCGGCGAGCTGTCCGTCAAAGCCCGCCAGCGCCGCGACGCCGCGGCATCCCTCGACGAGGCAGCCACCACCTTCGGTGACCTGGGCGCGCCGCGGTGGCAGGCACTGGCCACCGCACAGCGGGCACGGCTCGCGCCGGGCCGGGATGCGGATCTCACCCCGGCCGAGCGGCGCATCGCTGAACTGGCGGCCTCTGGGCACAGCAATCCCGAAATCGCCGCCGCGTTCCTGCGGGCCTACGCGCCGATCGCGCACCCCCCAGGCTGTATCCCGGTAACCAGAACTCAGGTCTTCGCGCACTGTCGCGACTGTGCACCTTGAGGCCTGCCGCTGGGAACACAGACACGCAGATCACTCTCATCTGCGCACCCATGGCCAACCCTTGTAGCGTGGCCACCGGCCTCCAGATACGGCGGTTATCCGCGCGCAGCCAGTCGGTCCGCCGCGACCGTCCGTGACGGCGATCTGGGGATGTCGCCTACTCCCCCGACCGCCGCCAGCGTGAGCATCCCGGTGCCAGCGCGATCGTGGCATGAAGGCCCACTACGCCGTTGCAGATGCCGGGGTACGGCAAGTGAGCTCACTGGCCATACGATCGCGTTGATGAGGGCTTTACGAAACCGCCGGGCAGTGCCCGGAGAGGTGGGAGGACCTGGTGGAGGCAGAGCTGGAGCGTCAGCTGGCTGACCCGCCGGCCACCTGGCAGGAGCACTGGTTCGACCACCGCCAGTTGCTGCGGCTTCACCACAGCGACGAGCACTGCGCGATCTACGTGGACCCCGATGTGCGCCGGGCTGAGGTCCGGTGGCTGCCCCGGTTCATCAATGTGACCTGGCAGTACTCCAAGGCAACCTACGGCGAGGAGTTCGGGTCCGACCCGCGGATCTACTCCATCCACCACGCCGGGCGGCACGGCGGCGGCCACGCGGGCTACTACGTCAGCCCGGTCCACGACTACCACAACGTCAGCGACTGCGGGCTGGACACCTGGCGGGAGGGCAACACCCTGGCACGCGAGCTGCCCGCTCATGAGATCGGGCATTCCGTGGAGAGCGCCAACAACGGCGTCCACGGCTCACCGGCTTATGAGATCTGGGGCGACAGCAAATGGGCCGAGTTCTACATCTATGACCTCTACACGGCGCTGGGCATGTATCGCGAGGCCAAGGGTGTCTACCGCCGGTTCACCGGCAACACCGACGATTTCCCTCGTCGGGGGACCCGCTGGTTCCGCGACTGGTTCTACCCGCTCTGGCGGGACTGCGGGCGGGCAGAGGTCATGAACAGGTTCTTCCGGGAGCTGGCCCGGCACTTCCCGCGCGACTCCGGCGGCACCTACACGCGGCGGATGAACTGGGGCGAGTACATCCACTTCACCAGCGGCGCCGCGGCCGCCGACATGAGCGGCCAGGCCGCCCGCGCTTTCGGCTGGCCCCGCGAGCGGGCCGGCCAGCTGGAGCACGCCCGCGAGCAGTTCCCCGGCATCACGTACTGAAGTACCGGGCCGTGGCCAATCCAGAGAGCTGGCCGGGTGCTTTGGCTCCTTAACGGCATCCGCGAGGCTGGATGGGTGAAGGTAAACGGCCAGCCGGGCGCGATCTTCCGCGACCGGGACGGCAAGGTCCTCAACACCTTGGCGCTCGACATACTCGACGGGCAGATTCAGACCATCCGCTCGGTGATCAACCCGACAAGCTCAGGCACGTGGGTCCGGTGGCAGGCGCCTGGGCGGTCGCCCGCGAGGTGAACAGGCTCGCCGACCCACGGATTGACCGGAAGAGCCGACCTGCAGTGCGTGACGGGAACAAGGTGGCTCCCGCCGCGGGAGGTACCGCCGTCTTCTGTTCAGCCGGGCTTGCGGGCCATTATCACCTCGGTGTCGCCCGGCCAGTCCCAGAAAATACCTTCATCAGAACGGCACGCGAGCAGCGCGCGCACCTCGCCAGCGAAGTCGTCAAGAAGATCACCAAACAGGTGCGGCGCCGAGGATGAGAGGGACAAGTAACCGGACAGGACGCTCTCGCTATCTCGCAGCAGATCGGGGATGCCGGGGACGAAGAGCTGCTGGGCGACACCGAAGCGAGTCCGCGCCAGCACATCCTCGAAGCGGTGAGTTCGTTCCTGGGCGGTGCCCTGGCCGGCGCGGCGAGTAGAGCCGAGATATTTCGCTACCAGCGCCTTGATCTCATCGTGGGGGATCGGCGGCACCCCAGGGTCTGGCGGCCGGGGCCGGCCCGTCACCGTGTGGACGATCAGTGCCAGCGCGCCACCGGGCTCCAGCATGTCGTAGACGGTCTCGGCCACTTGCTGCTCGTCGGTCCAGTGGAAGGACTGGCCGAAGGTCACCAGCTTGTACGGCCCTGGCGCGACATCGGGCAGGTCCTCGGCCAGGCCCTGGACCCACCGGATGTGCATGACTCCCTTTTCCTCGGCGGCACGGCGGCCCTCCGCAAGCATGCCGGCGTCAGGGTCCAGGCCGACCGCCTGCTCAAATAGATGGGCGAGACGGATGGTAAGCACGCCAGGACCGCAGCCGGCATCCAGAAGCCGGCCGGTCCCGTCGAGACCCGTCTCCTGCGTCAGGACGGCTTCGAGCTCGGGTGAATACGCTGGGCGACCGCAGCGATAGTGGGCAGCAGAGCCGAGGTAGATGGCCGGGTCATACGGCACCGCACCAGTATGCCCGCGATCCGCGACCACCAGCCCTGCTCCGGTATCGCTCGTGCTGGCCGCCCGGGAAGTACCGTTGTCCGGATGGGCAACGAGCGTCGTACCCAGAAAGCCCCGGCAGGCGCGCCGACTCGGCTGGGGCGCGACTTCTGGTTCTACTTCAGCGGGCAGGCCGTCTCCCAGCTGGGCGGCTCGTTCACCGTCTTCGCCTTGCCGCTACTGGTGTTCAAGCTGACTCACTCTGCCACGAACCTGGCGCTGACCACCGCCGCGGAGTTCGTGCCCTACTTGCTGTTCGGTCTCCTGCTCGGCGCGGTCGTCGACCGGTTCGACCGCAAGCGTCTCATGCTCGGCAGCGACATCGCCCAGGCGGTCGTGATCGCCGTGATCCCCGTCCTGGCGATCGGCGGGTTGCTGCGGGTCGCGGACATCTATGCCGTGACCTTCGTGCAGTCCACGCTCGGGATCATCTTCAACTGCGGGGAGTTCGCGGCCATCCCCTCGCTCGTCGGCGAGCAGGAACTAGTCACGGCCAACGCCCGCATCATGGCGACAAACAACGCCGGCCAGATCCTCGGCCCCGGGCTCGCCGGCGCGCTCGTGGCTTTCGTGCCGGTAGCCGACCTCCTGTTCGTGGATGCCGGCTCCTTTCTCGTCTCGTCGGGCTGCCTGGCCCTGATCCGCCGCAGCTTCAACGCCGCCACGCCGGCCAGCCGCCCCGCCGGGTCAGCGATCCGGGCCCTACTCACCGACGTGCGGGAGGGCTTGGCCTACGTGTGGTCCAACCCGGTACTGCGCTCCATCTCGATCATGATGGCCCTCATCAACCTCGTCGCCACGACGGCCGACTCCCAGCTCGTCCTCTTTGCCCGGCGCGCCCTGCACGCCACCAACTCCGAGATCGGCTTCCTCTATGCCGCTGGCGCGGCCGGCATCGTCGCGGTCAGCCTCGTTGCCGGGCCGATGCGCCAGCGTGTCTCCTTCGCCGTCGCCGCCCTCGGCGCCCTCGTCCTCGCCGGGTTGACCACGACCGCCATGGCCCTGGCCGGCTCCTACGCGGCCGCACTGGTGCTGTGGGCGGCGTCATCGGGCTTTGGCATGTTGCTCAACATCAACACCGTCGCCCTGCGCCAGGCGATCGTCCCGCCCCAGCTCTACGGGCGGGTGGTAAGCGTCGCCCAGGTCCTGGCCTGGTCGGCCATCCCCCTCGGGTCGCTCGCCGGGGCGGCAGCCATCAACCTGAGCGGGAGTGTCACAGGCGTCTACGCCGTCATCGGCGGCCTCACCGCCGCCATCGCCCTCGCCTTCGCCTTCAGCCCAGTCGCGCACGGGGACCGCTACCTCGCCGAGGCGGCCGAGCGCCGGGCCGGGTCCGGCGCCAACCGACGGCGCGGCTTGACAGACTTAGTTATACCTAACATAATAATTACTATGTCTATAATTAACTCGAGTCTTCCCCCCGGCCCCCCGCCGGCCCCGGCCAGCCGAGTGCTCCTGATCGGCGCGTCTCGCGGTCTGGGCCTCGCCCTGGCCCGGGAGTGGGCGCGGGGCGGCCGGCATGTCGTGGCCACCGCGCGCGGCTCGGGCCGAACCCCTCTGCATGACCTCGCCGATACCTGCGCTGAGCAAATCGAGATCGAAACCGTCGACGTCACCGAGCCCGCGCAGATCGCGGCGCTGCACGATCATCTAGCAGACCGGATGTTCGACCTGCTGTTCGTGAACGCCGGCGTCGCCAGCCAGCCCCAGGGAACGGTGGCGCAGACCTCGACCGACGAGTTCACCCGGGTCATGGTCACCAACGCGCTCGGCCCGCTGCGCGTCATCGAGGCTCTCCAGGACCTCGTCGAACCGGCGGGCACGATCGGGGTGATGTCCTCGGGCCAGGGCAGCGTGGCCAACAACGAGGGCGGCGGCGACGAGGTGTACCGCGGCAGCAAGGCCGCGCTCAACACGTTCATGCGCAGCTACGCGGCACGGCACAGCGGCGAGCGCCGGACTCTGGTCCTCATGGCCCCCGGCTGGGTGCAGACGGAGCTGGGCGGGCCGGACGCCCGACTCAGCATCGACGAGAGCATACCGAACGTCGTCAAGACGCTCGACGCCCTCGAGGGGAGACCCGGCCTGCACTACGTCGACTACCTCGGCCGGACGGTACCGTGGTGAACGCCGATCCCGTCCAGCAGGCCTGGGCCCTCATGCAGCGGTTCGTCGAGGCTCACAACCGCCGAGGCGAGCTCGCCGAGGCGCTCGGATTCCGCCTCGGCGGCGGCCAGGGGAAAATCCTCTTCCAGCTCCGCGACGGACCGGTGACCCTTGGTCAACTCGCGGAGGCCAACGGCGTTGACGCCCCCTACGCAACCCTGATCGTCGACAAGCTGGAAGCTCACGGCTTTGTCGAACGCCGCCCGTACCCCGATGACAGGCGCCGCAAGCTGGTCACGCTCACGGTCGCCGGGCGCGACGCCATCGCGACCGCCGACGCCATCCTGCTGCGCCCGCCCCCGGCGTTCAGAAGCCTCCCAGCCGACGACCTCGGGCAGCTCACCGGGCTCCTCACGCGCCTCCTCGACGCAGACGCGGCCGAACCCGAAGATCCAAAGTCGCCCGCTCCTCCGTCACCGGATCCCGGATCGGGCCAGAGTCACCAGCCTCAGGCCGCCGACCGCTCGGCGAGCAGGTCGCGCACCGTACGCGGCTGACGGCCGAGCAGGCCACCCGCGAGGAGCGGGTCGACGCCCGCGAAGCGCCCCTCGCGGGCGGCCTGGTAGAACCCGAGCAGGAACCGGGCCATGACCTCCGGGGTGCCGTGCGCGACCTGCTCGGCCACCCACTTGTCGTCGTCTACGACAACGCGCCGGATATCGCGGCCGGTAAGCTCGGAGGCGATCCCCGCGATCTCGTCGAACGTCACGGCGGCGCTCGCGGTGAGCGTGACCGGGCCGTCGAAGTGCCGCTGGCCGGCCAGGATCACGGCGGCCGCCTCCGCCTCGTCGGCGCGCTCGGTCCATGACACGGGTCCATCGGCTGGCGTCGCGATGACGCCGGTTTCGCGCCAGGGCCCGAGCAGCCAGTCGAGGCTGTGCGCGTAGAAGCCGTTGCGGAGGGAGGTCCAGGCGACGCCGGAGTCCGCCAGCAGCGCCTCGGCCGCGGCGTGATCGCGTGCGGGGAAGAACGGGCTGTCGAGTCCCGTGTGCTGGTGGCTGGTGTAGAGGATCCGGCGGGCGCCGGCTGCGACGGCGGTATCGATGCCGACGCGGAGCAGAGCAACCCCGTCAGCGCTGGGATCGTTCGACGAGACCAGCAGGACCTGCTCGGCGCCTGCGAACGAGTCGAGCAGTGCCGCCGGGTCCTCATAGGCGCCGCGCCGTACGCGCACGCCGCGATCGGCGAAGTGCTGCGCCTTCGCGACGTCGCGCACGCTCACGCCGATCCGGTCCGCGGGGATGCGCTTGAGCAGGTGCTCGACGGTGGCGCCGTTGAGGGCGCCGGTGGCGCCGGTGATGACGATCATGTGATGCCCCCTTACGTTACCAGCGATATGTCAAAGACGATAGCAGAGGAAACAAGACGTTCGCAAAATTCTGTTATCATCGATAACGTGAATGGGCCCAATCCCGTGTCGTCGCGCGACCGGACCCGCGCGCAGCTGGTGGAAGTCGCCGCGGAGCTGCTCGCCACCGCGGGTCCGGACGCGGTGACCACCCGCTCGGTCGCACTCGCCGCCGGCGTGCAGGCGCCCACGATCTACCGGCTCTTCGGCGACAAGGGCGGACTGCTCGGCGCGGTGGTCGAGCACGGGTTCGCGAGCTACATGGAGCGCAAGCACCTCGACGCGGATTCCGATCCAGTCGAGAGCCTGCGCGACGGCTGGGAGCTCCATGTCGGTTTCGGCCTCGCGAACGCCGAACTGTTCCGGCTCATGCACACAGCGCTGCGCACGCCGCAGGGCCGGGCCGCCGCCGCAACCGGCGCCGGGGTGCTGCAGGCACGGGTGCACCGGGTCGCCGAGGCGGGACGCCTGCGCGTGACCGAGCGACGGGCGGTCGAGCTCATTCAGGCGGCCGGCACGGGAGTCGTGTTCACCCTCATCGACCAGGCCAAGGACGAACGCGACGACACGCTCGCGGACACGGCGTGGGAATCGGTCTGCGCGACCATCCTCGTCGGCCAGAGCACCGCCGCCGTTACGGGTCCGGCCACCGCGGCGGTGACCCTGCGCGCGGCGCTGCCCGATCTCAAGGCGCTTACCCCGGCCGAGCGCGCCCTGCTCGGCGACTGGCTCGACCGCATCGCCGAGTCCCAGCGCGTGCCCCGGTGAAACCGGGACCGGACGTAGTGTACTGTACGTACAGTTCACTTTCTGGCTAATAGGGGGCGCCTTGGCCACGTGGTTCATCACGGGGGCGGCGCGCGGGCTCGGGTACGAGATGGCGCTCCATGCTCTCCAAGCCGGTGCCGATGTCGTTGCGACGGCACGGGGTCTGAGCCAGGTCGAGGCGGCGTTCGCCGCCGCTCCGGGCTTTTCCGGGCGGCTCCTGCCGGTGGCGCTCGACGTCACCGACGAGCGCCAGGCGATGGCGGCGGTTGAAGCCGCCATCGCACGGTTCGGCTCCATCGACGTCTTGGTCAACAATGCTGGGCGAGGTCTGCTCGGTGCGGTGGAGGAGGCATCTGCCGCTGAGGTCGAGGCTGTCTTCGCGACGAACGTCTTCGGGCTCCTGAATGTGACCCGCGCCGTCCTTCCGCACATGCGAGCGGCGCGCTCCGGGCATATCCTGAACATCTCCTCCATGGGCGGGTTCGCGCAAGTCGCCGGCTGGGGCGTCTACGGGGCGACGAAGTTCGCCGTCGAGGGCCTGAGTGAAGCGATGCAGGCGGAGCTGTCTCCGCTCGGGATCAAAGTCACCATCGTCGAGCCAGGCAGTTTCCGCACGAGCTTCCTCGATGGCAGTTCGCTGCGCACCACGGCGAACGAGCTGCCGGACTATGCCGCCACCGCCGGCCGGGTGCGGCAGGCCGTCGCGACGAGCAACGGCGGTCAGGTCAATGACCCGGCCAAGGGCGCGGCGGCGATCTACGCCGCGGTGACGGCAGGACAGCCGCCCATCCGTTTCCAGGTCGGGCCGGACGCCATCGCGATGGTGGAGGACAAGCTCATCCGCGTCCGCGACGAACTCGAGGCGTGGCGTTCCCTCGCGTCATCCACGCTCTTCACAGACACCGCTGATCCGGAATCGGCTTAGGCGCCCGTCGTGGGGACTATTTCACCGGCGGTCGGGCCAATACCGTCTCGGGACAGCCGCACCCGGCGTGCCGTCCTGGACGCGACGGCGGCCCTCATGGCCGAGGGCGGGCTCGCCGCGACCACGATCGACGCGATCCGCGACCGGTCCGGGGTTTCCAAGACCACCATCTACAAGCACTGGCCGAACCGGTTGTGCGTGGCCGTCGACGCGTTCGCCGAACGGCTGGCCACGGACGCGAGCCTGCCGGACACCGGTACGGCACGCGGCGACTTCGGTGAGCAGATCAGACGCGTATCAGCGTTTTACGCCTCACCAGTTGGAAGTGTCTTCGCCCAGCTGCTAGCGAACGCCATGCAAGATCCCCTGGCCTCGCAGTGGCTCCAGACACGGTTCCTGGACAGTCGCCAGCGCGGCACTCGGGAATTGTGGGACCGGGCAGTCTCGCGCGGCGAGGTTCAGAAAGACATCGATCCCGACCTCGCCATGGACCTCGTGTTCGGGCCCATCATGTGGCGGCTCGTAAGCGGACGACGCCCCCTGACCGAGGCCGATGCAGACGCGATCGTGAACTCAGTCCTGAACGGGCTTCGAGCGACAACCGCTTAGCGCGCCCGCGGAGTCATCCTGGCCGATATGTAGCGGCCTTAAGGCAGTTGCTGCCCGCCTAGTACGTGGCGTACCACTGTTCTGCGCCTGTAACTGCGCGATCAACCGGGTCACGATCACCGGCTACCAGGCCGGACCCGGCTGGGACCCGGTCACCGGCTGGGGTACCGCCGACGCCCAGGTCCTCATCCCCTGCTGGCCCGCTGAGGCACCGCGAAATGGTCCGGGCTTCCCGGGGATGGCGGGAGGCACGCAGCAGCGCCGTTCAGCCAATGATCTTGATTCTGAGTTCCGCGTGCTCCCGGCGTCTGTGCTGGCTGGCTGGCTGGCGGTGGCGGGCCGGCCGAGTGAGGTCCAGGTGGCGGCGGCGATTGCGATCATGGTGATGCCCGCGAGGGCAAAGCCGGCTCGGGCATTGACCCCTGCCACCAGGGCGACGATGAGAGCGGTGAGGGGATAGCCGCCGGGCAGCGCCATCGTCCAGATGCCCATGATGCGGCCGCGTAGCTGCGGGCTGGAGTGCAGCTGGACCAGGGTATTGGCGGCCGCGACGAGCCAGATGGACAGGAACCCGGCGAGAGCGAGCGCAGCCCGCCTATGAGCAGCCGCTCACCCTCGCCACCATGCTCAGCCTCGCCGAAGCCGGAGACATCGGACTCCAGCGCTTGCTCGGCGACCTTGGCCGCAGCATCGGCCGGCCACTGGCCGACGCGTGCACGCTGCTCAACCCCGACCTGTTCGTGCTCGACGGCTCGATAGGACCGGCCGGGAACCACATCTTCAGCGGGATCACCGAGACCATCGACCGCTATGCCACGCCTGCCACCTCGGCCGCGGCACGCGTCGTCATGGGCGTGCTCGAGACCAACGCCGAGGTGCTCGGCGCGGTCGTCCTGGTCCGACAGGAGTGGGAACGTCAGCTGTGCAGCCAGTAGCTGGTCATGGTGAAGTCCATCGGACTGCCGTCCGTGGAGGCGACTTCCCAGCCGAAGTCGACCTGCGTGAGGGTCGCGCTGGCCGACACGTAGCCGTGCTCCATCAGCCATTGGAGGGAGGCCAGAATGTGCGTTTCCCCGCTGGTCTCGTTGTAGTCGAGCGTGAAGGTGTAGGTAGGGCCGCCGCGCCAGACCGCGAAGTACTGGCCGAAGATCCACGCGTGGCCGATGATCCTCCCGGCCGGGGTCCGGCCGTGGTTGTCCACCCAGATCATGACCTCGATCCCGTAGTTGTTCAGCCACACGTCGTCGGCGGCCTCGGCATCCAGGCCGGCGGCGGCCGGCATCGACTCGGTGAAGCCGTTGCGGATCAGGTGGAACGACGACACCCGCACGTTGTTGTAGTCCTCCTGGACACACGGATAGGTCTCGACGGCGTGGCCGCCCGCCTGGTCTGACTGGACGCCCCAGTTGCCGTATGAGTTCCCCCAGATCGTCTGCGGCCCGGCGGAGGAGTTCGCTTCATTGTTGTAGAGAATGAGCCCGCCGTTGTTCCACACGGCAAATGGCGCGGATGATTCGAACTTCGGGCGGGGCGGGATCTTAATGACCGCCGCGGAGGCAGCGTCGGCGACGGCTGTGCCGGCGACGGCAGCGATCACCGCCGCAGTCAGCAGGGAAAATAGTGCCCGTCGCATATGGGCTCCTCGCGTCGGAAATAGCATGGCGATCTCAAGCCGCCGGAGCCATTTCAGGCCGGGGAATCCCGACTTCCTGAATCCGAAATATAGCATGGATCCAATAAATTTAGCGAATCGGCTACCGTTCGGCGATATTCCAGACTAGTGGAAATTTCTGTCCCTTTCGGGAGATATTTCTGGATAAAGCCGCTGGCATTTTCGCTGGTCTGTGCTCCCACCGGGAATGCGCACAGCGACGCCGCCCAGCTCGCCGAGCTGGTCGCCCGCCTCGACGCCGGAGATCTGCAGATCGAGGTGGCTGAGCGGCGCCCGCTGACCGACCCGCCGACCGTCCACGACCAGGCCGCTGCCGGGCGACTGCCTGGCAAGACCGTCCTGATCCCCTGACCTCCGCAACCCGGTTCCGGCAGCCGCCGGCCCCTGCTCGGCCAGGCCGGCATCATGATGCTCGCCAAGTTACATCAGGCAATCTGTGGATTTCTTGTGTAGAAGCCGGTGGATAACTGCGGCGAGATGCGGATAAGTGGCCTCGTTCTGTGGACATCGTGTGGATAGAGAAGAAACTTAAAATGAATGGCTGCAGACCCTTGCGCGGCAACTCACAGGGGCGTAGAAATGCTTTCACCGTTGGAAACGGGCACCATCTGAGGGCAACCTTCCAGACGTGAGAATGGACCGGGAAACCGGTGTATCGCACGGGTGTCTGGTCCTGGCGGGCGGCCCGCAGCGCTGGGGAGGCTGGGCAACTGGCCGCTTTGGTGCGGCGAGGCCAAAGCAAGGCCCCCTCCATCTCATACATGGAGGGGGCCTTGTGGCATTCTGCCCGGCATCAAGGTTCTTGCCGGGGCGACACGCCGGCAAACGTAGCCATGCCGGGCGGCCGTGATCTCCTGCCCGCAGTGGATCCTTCGCTGCGGGGCGGCGCCCGCTGATCGAGGCGGCGGCCCAGGGTGGCTGAGGGGTTGGCGCAGGGCATCTGGCCAGCTCGCCCGCGAGCACCACAACCAGATGATCACCGACGCCAGGCAGCGCCAGCTCCGGCACCAGCTCCCCCGCTTGGCATCCAGCCGCCCGCTCGCCGGCGCCAGGATCACCCGCCGCCTGGGCGCGGCCATCGCCAAGGCCGGGATCGCCGCCGCACACGCATCGGACGCCATCTGGGCATCCCGGCCGCATCCGCTCGGCGGAACCCCGGTCTCTCAGTAACCAACCGGACCCCAGTTACGCAACCGCCGCCGGCACACCGAGTCCGCAGCCGGAATGCGGGCGACGGCCACTGAGGGGGTGGCCGTGGCCCGGGAGCTCGGCCGGCGATCAGCGTGGTGAGCTAGAAGGGGGCGACGCCGGAGCGGTCGATGAACGTCCCGGTAGGGCCGCCGCCGCCGCGGGTGGCCAGGTCGACGGAGAATGGGAACGAAGGCACTTGTGATGCGGACGACGCTCACGACGTTGGTGTCGTAGACGGCCAGGGCGTCCTGTGCGGTCAGTTCCGCGGCCGGGCTGTGAGGACCGGGAATGCCGGCGTTGTTGACCAGGACGTCCAGACCGCCGGCGGCCGCGACCGTCTCGGCGGCGTCGGCGACGAACGCGTCGCTCGTCACGTCGAGCGGTACGAACCGGCCGCCGAGGGCGTCCGCCGCCTGCTGACCGCGCGCCGCGTCGCGCGCGCCCATCCATACGGTGTGCCCGGCCTCGATGAGGCGGCGGGCGGTTTCATAGCCGAGACCCTTGTTGGCCCGGTGATCAGTGTTGTTGTCATGCTTCGAGTCTGCTGCCGCGACGCCGGGTTGTCGTGGCCCAGGTGAGCATGCGGACTGGCAGTACCACCCTGGATCCTGCGGTCGCTGTCAGACTGGTTCCATGCAGGATCCGCACGGTGACCTCGGAGCGCTCCTTCGCTCCTGGCGCGACCGCCTCTCGCCCGTCGACGTGGGGCTTCGTACTGGCGGGCGGCGGGCGACGGGCCTGCGACGCGAGGAACTCGCCTCGCTGGCCAATTTGAGCGTCGACTACGTCGTGCGCCTGGAGCAAGGACGCGCCCGGCGGCCATCCAACCAGGTCGCGGCTTCGCTCGCCCGGGCCCTGCAGCTGAGCGACGCCGAGCGGGATCACCTCTTCGTCGTCGCCGGGCTCCTGCCGCCGTCGCCCGGCGACGTGCCCGCGCACATCCCGCCTGGCGTGCAGCGCCTGGTAGCCCGCCTCGGGGAGATCCCACTGGCCGTGTTCACCGCCTCGTGGGACCTGCTCACCTGGAGCCCGCTGTGGGCGGCCCTCCTCGGCGAGCCGGTCCGACCCGGCACGGGCCGGCCGAACCTCTTGCGGTCATTCTTCACCGGGACGGCCTTGGGCGGCGGCGAGCCAAGGATCGTCACCCAGTCGGGCGGCATCGAGGCCTTCGAGGCGTCGCTGGTGGCCGACCTCCGCCGGGTTCACGGCAGGTACCCCGGCGATCGCGGGGTAAGGGCCCTGGTCGAGGAGCTGCTGGCGGCGAGCGAACGGTTCCGGGAGCTGTGGGAGAGCGGCGCCGTGGGCGAGCACCAGTCGGAGCGGAAAGTCGTGCGAAGCGATATCGCCGGTGACATCGAGCTCGATTGCGACGTGTTCAGCGTCGCCGGCACGGACCTGCGCATCGTCGCTTAGACCGCGGCCTCGGGATCCGAGGCCACGGCGAAGCTCGATTTCTTGCGCGTCTCCGCCGTCGCCGCGGTCATGCCCGGGCGCTGACGCCTGCTCGCCGCGCGACCTAGAGCCGGAGCAGGTTAGGTTCGCCCGCTCAACCCGGCTGAGATGTTCGTCGTAGGCGTGGTTGTCGCTCTTGTCAGGCATGCTCGTCGCCGGGACGCCCGCAAGGCGGACCTCTATCAGGGAGACCACCATGGTAGGTGCGGCGCAGGTACGCCGAGGAGTAGTCCTTGCGGCGGCCCTGCTTGTCCACGTACCCGGTCTTGGAGACTCTGACTACGTTGACTTTCCCGGCATTCCACCTCATAGCCAGATCATAACGTCGTTCCCGGGCGGGCCCTGGTAGCGACACGCCGATTTTCTGACTACACTCCGCGGCCGGATCTCATCGAAACAGCAATTCACGGCGCAATAGCTACAGAGAGCTACGGCAACTTCGGGCTAGCGGAACTGGCCCGCCGCGCCCCGCTGCTGCCCGGCAAGGACCAGCTGGCGTTCGTGGACATCGACTCGATGCAAAAACGGGTCTACGGCCACAAAAAGCAGGGTGCCCGGTCCGGGCACACCAAGATGCAGGGCAAGTCGCTGCTGGTCCGCGGGCTGAACGCGCTGGCGGCGGTGGTCAGCACGCCGCTGTCGGCACCGGTCATCGCGGCCACCCGGCTGCGCGGCGGGAACGCCGCCTCGGCCCGCGGCGCCGCCTGCGGCCCGCCCGCAGCCGCGGCCTGACCAGCCCGGACCCGGTCACCGCATCGCTACGGCCCCAAGCGGCCACCCGACCCCGACCCGACCCCGGAAATCCCGGACAAGCCGCAGAACAGGCAACCGGCGGAAAACGCACGCCCAAATTCACTGCCAAGATCAAATCAACCGGCCGCCGATTCCGTCCAGCCACCATCAAACCCGGCCGGTGGATCGAGGCTGAGCCCCCTAATCCTGCGCTGACTTCCAAAAATGGCCCCTTGTCACTTTCTTGTCACTTATAGCTATGTCATAATCACTGTGGGTCATAGTTAGGTGGCCCGTTATCCGAGGGGAAAAACTTAATATGCGCACACCAATGCCCGCCACCGAAACGCTGCTCACACCGGGAGAAGTCGCGGGGATGTTTCGAGTCGACCCGAAGACCGTCACCAGGTGGGCGCGAGACGGCAAGCTGACTTCCATCCGCACACTTGGGGGTCACCGCAGGTACCGGGAAGCCGAGGTCCGCGCCCTGCTCACAGGCGTGCCGCAGGGCAAACCTAGACGCGTCGCCTGACCGGGACCACCGCACGGAATCCCGTCCAACGACGGGATTCCGTGCGGTGGCTGAAGTGGTAGACGAGCACGCTGCGGACCGGGCATGTGCTGATCACGTTCTACCCGTCTGCCGGACCGAGAGGTACTTGAACCTTCCCGAGGCTGGCGAGGCCGCGCTCGATGCCCTGTCCAGGATCAGGAACCGGGCGCCTCTGGGCTAAGGATGGAGGATCCCTGACGTTGCCTTAGGCTTCCTCCGGTTTGACGGACATCCACCATTAGTGGGGTCTGCCTAGAAAGGATGTTCATCATGAGGCCTATTCAAGCACCCTCACATGATCTTGCTTAATGGCCTGACCTGCGGATACGCGACTTCTCAATTTTGTTGGCAATCGTTTTGAACAAGCTTCCATGGAGACCCAGATCTCCGGAAGGTGCTGTAGGTCTGGTTTTAAACCGAAGTTACGGCCAATTCGGCAGGCAATTCCTGGTCTGACCTGGTGTTTAGCTGGATCGCCCGGGTGGCGTTCTGGCTACTTCAAGGTCAGCGGGATCGGAGCGCCGATGAGCTCGAAGGCCTGCCGCTGGGCGCTGGTCGGCTGGGCGAGCATCGCGATGGTGACCTGGGTGCCGGTGTACCGGACCTGGTTGCGGGTCAGCGTGGCCAGGTGCTCGATCAGGCCGCGGAAGCTGTGGTAGGGGCGCCCGGCCGGGTCGTCCTGGCAGGACGCCTTGGCCTGCGCCGTCGCGGAGCGGCGGGCCGGGGTGACCGGGTTGTCCTGCTGAGGCGGGTCCTGGCCGGTGTAGGTCAGCGGGGCCCAGGCCCGGCGCAGGTGCCAGGTCAGGTAGCAGGCGAGCATGCAGATCAGCACGTGCGCCCGGACGCGTTCCTCGAGCCGGCAGAAGACCGGCCGCAGGTCCAGGTCGTCGGATTTGATGTGCCGGAAGTCGCGCTCCACGTATTTGAGGTTCTTGTAGGCCGTGACCACGGCGGCCGCGTCGAGCTTGTCCGCGGGGACGGGGGTGCGCAGCACGTAGAACCCGTCCAGGGCGGTTTCGGCGTCGATCCGGTCCTGCCGTCGTTCGACGGTCAGGGTGGTATCGGTGATGGTGACAGCGAAGTGCTTGCCGGTCTTGTACCTGGTGATCACCTTGCCGACCTCGACCCCGATCTTGCCGGCGCCCTGCAGGCGGCCTGCCTGGACCCGGGCGATGACCGGGGCGAGCAGCTTCTCGGTGGCGGCCAGGAGTTCCTCGCGGGTGCGGGCCCGGTCGGCGGCCAGCACCGGGTTGCGGCAGGCGATCAGCCGCTCGCCCGGGAAGTCTTCGGAGGTGATCTCCGCGAGGTCCTGCTGATCGAACAGGGACAGCTGGAGCGGACCGTCGTCGGCCATGAGCTTCTTGATGGCCGGGACGCGCAGCGCGGTGATCCACTCGTAGGTGTCCGGCCGCTGTGTCCCGTCTTCGGCCTGGTTCATGGCCTGGATCCGGCCAGAGGTGATCATGCCGCGGTCCCCGGCCATGACCATCTGGGCCAGGCCGAACTTCTTCCGGACCACGTCCACGATGGCAGTGAACGCGGCGGGATCGCCGGTGTTGCCGGAAAACACCCGAACCGCGACCGGACGGCCCTCAGGATCGGTGAGCAGCCCGTACTCGATCTGCAGTTTCCCTTTCTTGCCGTCCCGGGAGTAGCCGAGGGCGGCCAGCGGGCAGTGACGTCCTTCCAGCCACGAGCTGGACAGGTCGAACAGCGCCATCCGCGCCGGGTTGGGCTCCGGGGCCAGGTGACGGCGGGCCAGCCCGGCCTCGATCGCGTCCTGCCGGTGCTCCAGCCAGTCCATCGCGGCGTAGATGTCATCGATGGACGCGTCCGCGACGCCCAGGTCGGCGCCCAGGGTGGCATCGGCCCACCAGGTCAGGGTGGACAGCTTGGAGGCCGGGGCGACAACCCGGGAGATGATCAGCGCCAGGGCCAGGTCCCGGTGCCGGCCCGCCGGGCCGAGCAGGGCGGGCAGCCCGAGCTTGGCGGCCATGGCGTGGACGGCGGCGGCGTGGCCGTGCGGCACCGAGCGGGTGATGGTGACCGCGCCGGCGGCGGGGATAAGCTGCTGGCCCTTGAGGCCGGCGTCGATCAGGTCGATGACATGGCCGGGCAGCGCGGACAGGTTGGCGACGGTCTCGTTTTTGACCTTGCCGCCGTCGCGGTAGGTGCGGCGCAGGTACGCCGAGGAGTAGTCCTTGCGGCGGCTCTGCTTGTCCACGTACCCGGTCTTGGAGACTCTGACTACGTGGACTTTCCCGGCATTCCGCGTCATAGCCAGATCATAACGTCGTTCCCGGGCGGGATCTGGTAGCGACACGCCGATTTTCTGACTACACTTCGCGGCCGGATCTCATCGAAACAGCAATTCAGGGCGCGGCCTTCGCCAACTCCGCCGGCGCCTTGGGGAGGGTGGCGGCCAGGCCGGACGGCTCGCCGGTCACGAAGCACACCGCCCGCCCGTCATTCGCGGTCACGTGGGTGTCCGCGCGGCCCCGTTCCGCCTTGCCGCGCTTGTTGTTCCAGCCCGCCCGGGCTGATCTGTTGTCCCGCGTTCAGGAGCTCGTGAGGATGACGAGTTGCTGGGTCGCCCGGGTCATCGCGACATAGCGGTCGACCGCTCCTTCGATACCCATACCGAACGCCTCTGGGTCGATGAGGACGACCAGGTCGAACTCGAGCCCCTTCGACAGCTCCGGGGCCAGCGACCGGACGCGGGACGTCGCCCGGAAGGTGGGATCGCCGATGACGCAGGCGATCCCGTCGGCATGCGCGGCGAGCCAGGTGTCGAGGATCGAGCCCAGATCCGAAGCAGGTCCTGCTAGGACGGGGACGCCGGTGCTGCGGATGGAGGCCGGCACGTTAGCGTCCGGGAGCACGGCCCGGATGACCGGCTCGGCTTCCGCCATGACCTCTTCCGGCGTCCGGTAGTTGATGCTCAGGGAGGCCAGGCTGATCCGGTCGAACCCGATCCGCTCGAGCCGCTCCTGCCACGACTCCGTGAACCCGTGCCGGGCCTGGGCACGGTCCCCGACGATGGTGAAGCTCCGGGACGGGCAGCGCAGTAGCAGCATCTGCCACTCCGCGTCGGTCAGTTCCTGGGCCTCGTCCACGACGATGTGCGCGAACGGGCCGGCCAGCTGGTCCGGATCGGTACCGGGCAGTGCGGCCTGATTGACCAGGGCATCCTGGAAGTCCTCGCCGCGCAGCATCGTCACCAGGCCTACGCCGTATTCGTCGTCCGCGACCTCGATCAGGTTGTCGATGACCTTGGCCATGTGCTCGCGTTCGGCGGCGACCGCGGCGTCATGCCGGCGCTTGCGTCGTGACGCCTCCGGGTCGCCGAGCCGCTGCCGTGCCGCGTCCAGGAGCGGCAGGTCGGACACCGTCCAGGCCTGGGCGTCGCCGCGCTGTAGCTTCTGAACATCATCAGGGCTGAGCCAGGGAGCGCACATGCGCAGGTAGGCGGGCACCGACCACAGGTCTGCGACGAGGTCGGCCGCGTCGATCAGCGGCCACGCGCGGTTGACGGCCACCAGCAGTTCCCGGTTCTGCTGCAGCGACTTGCGGAGCAGGTCAGCCGGCACGTCATCGGGGCGGGAGTCCAGCAGGATCGTGAGCAGCTCTGCCCAGATCTCCTCGCGCGCCTCGTTGTGCGGCCTACCGGGTTCTGGTGCTTCGAACGCCTCGGCCCAGTCGTCGGCGCTGAGCCAGATGTCGGACCAGGGGGTCTGGACCGTCATCGGTTTGGCGGGCGGGTTCTCGTAGAACCTGACGGCCGCCTCGATCGCCTTCACCAGGTCCGCGGACGACTTCAGGCGGGCCACGTCCGGGTCGGTCTCGAACGTTGCCGCGGCTCCCTCGGCGACGAGGTCCCGCAGCGTGCAGGTCTGCACGCCCTCCTCGCCGAGGCTGGGCAGGACGTCGGCGACGTAGGCCAGGTAGGGCTGGTGCGGGCCGACGAACAGCACGCCGCCCCGGCGGTGACCGAGGCGAGGGTCGGAGTAGAGGAGGTAGGCGGAGCGGTGCAGGGCGACGACGGTCTTGCCCGTACCCGGACCGCCGTCGACGACAAGAGCCCCGCGGGATCCGGCGCGGATGATGGCGTCCTGGTCGGCCTGGATGGTGCCGAGCACGTCTCGCATCTTGGCCGACCGGCTGCTGCCCAGGCTGGCGATGAAGGCGGACTGGTCGTCGAGCGCGGCGTGCCCGGCAAACCCGTCCGCGGAGAACACCTCATCCCAGTAGTCGCTGATCCGGCCGCGGGTCCAGCGATACCTGCGACGGCTGGCCAGACCCATCGGGTTGGCGTGGGTCGCTCCGAAGAACGGCTCGGCCGCGGGGGAACGCCAGTCGACCAGCAGCCGGCGGCCCGCGCTGTCGGTGAGGCCAAGCCGTCCGACGTACACGGGCTCGGGGTTTTCCGCGCTGACCATGCGCCCGAGGCACAGGTCCAGGCCGAAACGACGCAGGACACGCAGGCGAGCGGTCAGCCGGTGGACCTTCATGTCCCGGTCCATCGCCTCCTGGCCTATGCCGCCGGGCGCCTTGCGCTCGGCATCGAGGCGGTCGGACAGGTCGGCGATCGACTGCTCGAGGCTCTCCGCGATGGCCGCGAAGTGCTGCTCGTCGCCGGCGATCAGCGCCGGGTCAGCCTTGGCGGAGAGACGGTCGGGAAGGTCAAACGCGCTGGTAGTCAGGGGGTCCACGTCATCAGCTCCGATCTGAGTCGCTGGCCGCCATCGGGCGTGGCCAGGCGCCGCGCGACCCACACGTCGACGACCTCACACGCATTTCGTGACTCCTGTCTCCGCGGGTTCTGGCCCTCGGCCGGCGACTCTACGGCACGACCCGGGTCTTGCCGCAAGCCCCCCGGTGCGCTATATATTGAAAGTGGAGAGGCGTGGCCATTCGGCCCGGCCCACTCGTTGCGCGACAGCCTGAGTGTCACCTCACAGCGGTGGATTGCTCTCCAGCTTGCGTCGTTCCCGCCCGTTGGGGTGACGGATGACCACGCCTGCCGACCCGCCGGTGACGCTGACGCGGATAAGCGGTGTGTTCGGGAGCCGACCGGCAGTGGTCTTGTTCCTCAGGACGCCGAGGCCGGGATCCAGGCCACCGCTCGGAATCGGAAGCGCGCAGCTCACCCGGCGGGCCGGATTCCGAGGGCTCAGCCCTCTAGGGTCGATGATAGGGACAAGGTGTCGCCCTGGCCGAGCGCCGAGCGCCGATGCCGTGCGGTAACCACAGCCCGTAAAGGTGGTACGGCTGGCCCTACCGTCGGTCCGTCTCTGACCGAAGGCACCGAGACGGCAGCCAGCGGTGATTCTACTTCAAAGTTTGCCAGATGAGTTTGCAGAACTGCTCTTGAGTTATTTCCCTGGCTCCATACAGTCCAAAATGAGGCAACATCGCCCCGCAGTCGATAGCCGACCAGCGCCCGCCACCGCATACATCATCGACGAGCGCCCCCAGCGCAAGCGTCCCGGCATTGTTCTCCCGGTGATACATGCTCATTATCCCAAATACGCCGCCAACCCCAATTCCCCACAAGCCACCAACGAGCTGACCATCCCGATACGTTCCAACAGTCCTTACGAAACCTAGCTGATGCACCTCCCTATAAACATCGATTAGTGCGGGCGTGATCCAGACCCAGCCAGTGCGACCCTGCTGGCAAGAATGAATTATAGCTTCGAAATCTTGATCCACTCGCACCTCCAGATCTCCACGGCGTCGAACCGGCCGGAGTGCCCTGGGTATTTTTGCCGTGTCTCGGGGGATGACCGCCCTCGTCGGGAACGAACGCCACTCGAAGATAGCCCGGCGAGCATCGGCGCGGCCGAACAAGACCAAGCCGCGGGTGTAATTAGCCACGACTTCCGACGCCCCGGGTGCTGACGAAGAATAACTACTTCGCGGTTTATTAGCCAGCAATTGCATCGCTGAAACGGCGGGCACATAAATGGTCTTCACGCCGCGCCTGACGGGCTGCGGCATAAGCTCTTTAAGAGCATGAGGCGTTAAGGCTTCCAAGATTCGACGGGAGCCTTGTTGCAGGCTGTCTCGAGGTACGTTAAGCACGGAATCCTAGTCTAGCAAAGTAAGTTAAGCACGACCGTGGCCACATCATACCGGTCCCCAAAACTCGGTGCCTAGGCTTTGATCAGGGCTCCGGCATGTTCCTTGAATGTCCCATTTCTGTCTAATCGAGGGGCTTTTTATCCTTTTGCTGGTTTCCGGGGCGCACGGACCGGTTCACACGGATGACCCTTCCCTTGCGGTGCGCATTGGGACTGAGTACCCGCCCTTTTCGGACAGCGATCTAATAGAATCTACATCGGAAAGGGAGGGATCAAGTGACTGGGAGCAAGAATCCTAAAAGGTATTCTCCGGAATTTAAGGGTGAAGCCGCCAAGATGGTAGTTGATCTCTCCAGGACGATCGCTCAGGTGGCCCAGGAACTCGGCATAAACCGTACCACTCTCGGATTCTGGGTCAAAGCGTACCGGCAGCAGCGGCCAGGGGACGAGCCGCCGATTGACATGCCGGACCGGGCACTGAACCGTCCTGACGAGGCAGCCGATATCACTGGCCCGCCGGCCGATATCACTGGCCCGCCGGCCGATATCACTGGCCAGCCGGCCGATATCACTGGCCAGCCGGCCGATATCACTGGCCCGCCGGCCGTTAGCGGCCACAACGCCGAGCGAGCCGAACTGACAAGGCGCATCAGCGCCGCCCTCGCCGGGCTGGATCACGATGAGCGTGAGGTCATCGAGCTGAATCTCAGGCATGATCTGGATATCGCAGATGTCGCGACCGTGCTCGGCGTGCCGCGAAAAAAAGTGGACGCCCTCGCGGCACGTGCTCGCGGCAAGTTGGACAACGCTCTCGGTGCGCTCCTGGTCGCGCGTATGGGACGGGAGGCCTGCCCGGCACTCGACATTTTGCTAGCTGACTGGGACGGGCGGCTGACGACGCTGACCGCGCCTACGCGCGATCTGGTCAGGCAGCACATCGAGCGGTGCGAGGCCTGCGAGAAGAGCAGTCGGCGTGCGCTGCGCGCGGCGGTACTATCCGGCGTCGGACCGCCGGCTGCGCTCCCTCCTGGACTGCGGGAGCGAGGGCTCAACCTCAGCGCCGGCGCAAGCTCGTATGCGGCGGCGTACTGGCAGGACGTGATTCAGCAGGCGGACTCGCGACGGCCTGAAGAGCCTGGGGTAATGACCCGGTTCCTTGGGTGGACCAGGATCCGGGACAATCCCGGAACCGCGACGGCGACTGGAGCGATCGCCCTGTGGGTCACGGCGGCCCTGAGCGCCGTACTTATCGTGGTCACCGGCGGACGCACCGTCGCCGAGCTCGCCATTCATACCGGCGATGGTGCGGTCCCGACCGCCAGCGCTCCGGCGAGCCCAAGCAGCGGGGCATCCGCACGCGCCCGAGCTGGTAGCTCACCATCGCCCAGTCCGCCCTCCGGAGGAGTGCCTGTGCCGGTGGCAGCGTTCGCCGGCGCCCCCACCGCACCCGGGACCCCCATCGCACCGCGGCCTAAGGCGTCACCATCGCGTTCACCCAAGCCCTCAAAGTCGGCCTCCCCGTCGCCATCGGCATCGTCCTCGCCATCACAGACGCCGACACCGGTGCGCTCATCGACTCCGCGACCGTGGCCTACGCCCTCACGTTCGTCCTCGCCGTCACCGTCTCCCTCGCCGTCACCGTCGTCCTCGCCGTCACCGTCTCCGTCGTCCTCGCCGTCACCCTCGCCGTCTCCGTCGCCGCCACCCAGGACCTCCCGTCCACCTCCACGTTGCCATTCTCGCTCCCGCTCAAGGAATGCCATCCCGCGTAAATGCGATCATAATGCTCGCCGGTCCAGGAGATCGCCTCGCCACGGCGCTGAAGCTTGCGAGGGAGCAGCGAGCGCCGGTGCTCGTTGTGTCGCGAGGTTGGCAGGGTTATGGAGGGCCTTGCCCATCGATGACGCCAGGCGTGAAAACTATCTGCTTCGACCCGAACACGGGTGATACCTGCGGAGAAGCCGAGCTCGCGAAGCATTACGATTGGCGCTCAGTGGATTAGGAATGGTCGCATTAATGACTTTTAGGTACCGACGTATCGATCCTTGTCGACTGCGCTGGGTTCTGACGGCCAGCTTGGCTGTCGGCGTGATAATCATGGTCGGCCTCACCTCGTACGTGCTGGCGTTTATGCATTCCTCGGGAGCCCCTGCTTTCCCGGCTGCGAGTCCCGAATCTCTTCCGGTGCGGATATGCGGTAATGAAACGACCCTCGCAGGTGGGCCCTCCTCGCCTCCTAAGGGTGCAGTCACTATACCGGCAGGCGATGACAAGGGTACTGCCATTGAGCGCAGCTGGGCCATCCGGCCGGATTCGACGTACTGGTTCGCGCCAGGCATACACACTCTTGGAACTGGCGAGCTTAACGAGATCGTCCCAGCGAACGGCGACACGTTCGTCGGCGCGCCCGGCGCAATCCTTGACGGGCAGGGCGACAATCATTACGCATTCGACGGGAACGCAAGCAATGTCACTATAAAGTACCTGACTGTACAGGATTTCGGGCATGGCTCATCGGCCACGTCCCCATCCGGGGACAACGGCAACCAGGCGGTGGTCAACCACGATTCCGGGCACGAATGGGTAATGAAGTACCTGTCCGTACAGTACAATGCGGGCGCGGGCGTAATCGTAGGCACCGACGGCATCCTCAGCTACTCGTGCCTGCGCGACAACGGGCAATATGGATTTCAGGGCATCGGTGACGACCCGGGCCGGTTCGGCGCGACCCACCTGACCATAGATCACGACGAGATCACCGGGAACAATACCTGGAACTGGGAGAGCAAGCTTCCCGGCTGCGGCTGTAGTGGCGCGGACAAGTTCTGGAACGTTGCCGATGTAAGCCTAACCGACAACTACATCCACAACAATCACGGACCAGGGATCTGGGCCGACACCGACAACGCCAACTTCGACGTGCAGGGCAACTACATCTCGGATAATGACGGCGAGGCGGTCACCTACGAAACCAGCTACAACCTTCGACTAGCGGATAATACCTTTGTCCGCAACGCGCTGGTGGCTGGCGCTGCCTCAAGCGGATTTCCTGATTCAGCGGTATACATATCCGAGGCAGGCGGCGACAGCCGCGTCCCTGATAGCTACGGCGCGAGCATCGACATCTCCGGCAACACGTTTATGAACAACTGGGGCGGCGTGGTCCTGTGGGAGGATGCGGACAGGTACTGCGGCAGCCAAGCGGACACTTCGGCTGGGTACTGCACGCTTGTCGATCCCTCGGTGGCGACGGCCGGTAATTGCGGCAATCCCGGCCTCATCGGAATCGAGCCGTACTATCGCGGCTGCCGCTGGAAGACCCAGAACGTGCGGGTTAGCGATAATGACTTTATCTTCGACCCGGCAGCCATCGGGCCGGACTGCACTCAGGCGAAATATTGCGGTTTCAACGGCATCTTCAGCCAATGGGGCTCCGCGCGGCCATATCATGGCACCGTGGTCGAGAAAAATGTTACCTTCGGCCAGAACAACCATTTCGCGTCGAATAACTACAGCGGCCCGTGGCGATTCATGGTGCTCCAGCAAGGCAACGCGGTCAGCTGGGCGACCTGGCGGGCAAAGCCATACGGCCAAGACGCGGG
>Ga0302179_10000396_pt1 | contig 29256 bp, 25 predicted proteins | sample I_Palsa_E3_1_FD_198788 | JGI IMG/M metagenome (GOLD analysis project Ga0302179, IMG submission 198788) | Peat permafrost microbial communities from Stordalen Mire near Abisko, Sweden - I_Palsa_E3_1 | ecosystem: Environmental > Terrestrial > Soil > Palsa > Peat permafrost | place: Sweden...
CTCGCCCCCGGTCCGGCACACCCATCCGGGTGAGGAGATCATCTACGTCCTGGCAGGCTCGCTGGAGTACCAGATCGACGGCCAGCCCGCCAAGGTGTACAACGCCGGCGAGGCCCTGACCGTCCCGGCCGGGATAGTCCACGCGGTACGCAACGCCGGCACCGGCACCGGCACCGCACTGGCCACCGACGTCGTGGAAAAGGGCAAGCCGCTCCTCACCGTGGCCCAGTAGGCGCCCGGCCCGGCACAAGGAGGGCACCGTGACCACCATGACCGACCCGGCCGTCCGCCCGTCCAGAGTCCGCGTGCACCCCCTGCGGTGGCTGGGCCAGCGCGACCGCGGCTTCGCCGCGCTGCGCCGTGCCACCCGGGCAGCGATTATCATGCCGGCCATGTTCGCCTTGGGCGACAAGGTCATCGGCAACCCGCAGCTGGCTACGTTCGCGGCGTTCGGGTCGTTCGCGATGCTCCTCCTGGTCGACTTCGGCGGCCCCATGGCGGAACGGCTCCAGGCGCAGGCAGCACTCGCCGTGACCGGCGGGCTGTTCGTCTGCCTGGCCACGCTGGCTTCGCAGACCGCGTGGCTCGCGGCCGTTGCGATGGCGGTGGCGGGGTTCGGCGTGATCTTTGCCGGCGTGGTCAGCTCAGTGCTGGCCGGGGCGACCACCGCGCTGCTGCTGGCGTTCATCTTGCCGGTGTCGCTGGCCGCTCCGGCGTCGGCCGTGCCCGGCCGGCTGGCCGGCTGGGGGATGGCCGCAGGCGCCGCGCTGGTCGCGACGGCGCTCCTCTGGCCCGCGCCCGCGCGCGACCGGCTGCGTGGTGCGGCGGCCGCCGCCTGCTGGGCCCTGGCCGCCCTGCTGCATGCGGGGGTCGCGTTCCATCTCAGCGGGATGGACGGACAATTCGCGCTGGATCGCGATCACGCGGTCGCGCAGGCGGACCAGGCCGTCGAGGCGCTGCGCACTGCCTTCCTGGCGACGCCCTACCGCCCGACCGGGTTGAGCACTCCGGCTAGGACGACCGTGCGCCTGGTAGACGAGCTGATCTGGCTAAACAGCATTGTCATTCAGCCCGGGCTGCACCGCGACGGCGTCCACCGCGCAGCGCTGAGGGTCAGGCAGGCCGCGGCCGCGGTTCTGGACCGGGCCGCGGAGCTCCTCGGCTCCAGGGGCGGGAGCAGCGATGAGCTCGACGCCGCGCTGACCGAACTGGCTGCCGCGCACGCGAAAATGCAAGAGGGCGTGACGGCCGGCCTGCCGGACCGGTCCATACGGCCGGCGCGTGACCCGGCCGTGGCCGGCCCGCTGGCCGAGCCTGAGCCGCCGGCGAGTGACCCGGCACCAGGCGGGGAGTTGGTCGGCGAGTTCATCACCTCGCTTGACCCCGCGTTCCGTGCGGAGGAGCTGAGCTACGCGGTCTCGCTCATCGCGCGCAACGTCGGGCTGACCGCGGCCGCCGAGCGACGGAGCTGGCGGGAGCGGTGGCTGGGCCGCCAGCCCGAGGGCGTGCCGGGGACTTTGTCCGCGGCGCGGGAGCGGATCACGTCTTATCTCGAGCCGCACTCGGTCTGGTTGCACAACAGCTTGCGTGGTGCCGCCGGGCTGGGACTGGCGGTGCTCGCGGCGAGGCTGACCGGGGTCCAGCACGCGTTCTGGCTGGTCCTGGGCGCGCTGTCGGTGCTGCGCTCGAATGCGCTGAACACCGGGCAGGAAGCCGTTCGCGCCATGGCCGGCACAGTAGCGGGTTTCATCGTCGGCGCGGCCCTGCTCGTGGGGATCGGCACGAACACCACGCTGCTGTGGTTCCTGCTGCCGCTGGCGGTCTTTCTCGCCGGGGTCGCTCCGGCGGTCATCTCGTTCGCTGGCGGGCAGGCGGCGTTCACGCTCACCGTGGTGATCTTGTTCAACATCATCCAGCCGGCCGGATGGCGCGTCGGCCTGGTGCGGATCGAAGACGTTGCCCTCGGGGTCGGCGTGAGCCTGGTCGTGGGTGTCCTGTTCTGGCCGCGAGGCGCGGCGCCCGCGCTCCGCCAGGCGCTGGCGGAGGCGTACGCCGACGGCGCAGGCTACCTCGCCGACACGGTGCGATCCGGGATGTCGCGCAGCGACCCGGCCGCGCCCGCGGTTCCCGCTCTGGCGGGCGACGCTGCCCGGGCCGCTGCGGCATCGCGTCGGCTAGATGACGCGTTCCGCACGTTCCTGGCCGAGCGCGGTGCGAAACGCCTCCCGCTTGCCGATGTGGCCGGGCTGGTCACCGGGGTCGTCGGACTGCGTCTGGAGGCTGACGCGGTGCTGGACCTGTGGCGGGGCGAGGACGGCCCATCCGGCGGCGACGTAGCCGCTGCACGCCAGGAGATCCTGGGTACGGCTGACCGCGCGTCACGGGTTGGTACGACGGTCTCGCGACCATCATGATCACCGGCGGTGAGCTACCCCAGCCGCTCGCTCACGACAAGGCCGCCGACAGCCGCCTTGTCCGGGCCGTACGCCGCGACCTGCTCGACAACGACGGCAAAGCCACCGCCACCGCGGTCCGGATGATCTGGACCGGCGATCACCTTGACGTCATCTGCCGTCAGCAGGCGGCCATCATCTCACCGGCGCGGGCCACCGCGGGGCAGCCCGCAGGCGGCCGCATCTTTCCGCCGCCTCCCAGGCGGTTCCTGGCGCTACTCCGGTAAACCCTCTCGCCGAGGCAGTGTCCGCATGACAGCCCACATCTCCCTGGGGCCGGCGCCGAACGCGACCCGGCGATAGACGAACACGAGGAGAGCGCAGAAATGACGACGAACAACACCGACGAGCAGATCCGCCACGTCTTCGACGAATGGCACCGGGCCGTCAAGGACCAGGACGCCGAGGGCATGGCCGCCATATACGCGCACGACGGGTGCTCGAGACCCCGGCCGTGCTGGCCCTGTGGCCTGAGCGCGAGGACGCCGTCGTGCACGGCAGAGACGCCATCGCGCAGTTCTTCGCGCAAAGCTTCCAGGCCCGCAGCGGCGAAGGGGTCTTCGAGGACTGGTTCCGCAGCGGGCGGTACTTCTCCGACGGGCGGTTGTTGATCTGGGAGTATCCGCGCGAAACCCCGAAGGGCGACCAGACGGACGTGGTCGAGTCCATGGATCTCGAGAACGGGCTGATCACCCACCACCGCGTCTACTGGGGATGGGTGGGGTTCAACAAGCTCCACAATGCCATCGACAAGGCCCGCCAGTAGGCAGTGCCGTTCCGCCGCATCGAGCTGGCCATCTCCCCTCGCGTCCCGACAGCGGAAGCGCGGGTAGGGGCGAAAGCACGCGCAGAACGAAAGACTCGTTGTGTCAAGAGGTTCCGTTGGTGCCCTTTCCGGCGTGTGGAGCGGCCTCCGGGCGCTTTAGATTTACGAGTGAATCTTGCCCTTAGCCTTCCTCGTGGCCGAGTGTGACTGTCGTCTTGCTGCGCCTCCAGGTCGTTCGTCCTCGCTTGGCTGCGGGCGCTCCACCTGGACCTGCGGCTGCGCTGACGGCAGTGGGGCAGCGACCGGGGAATGGCCAGCCCTGCCGCGGGCGTCCGCAGGCCCGGGCGCTGGGTCGCTAGCCGCGGTCGTAGGGTGGTGACCGGGCCCGGGAGTGGCTTGTCCGAAGAGCCGGTGCCCGGGGTGCGGTGACTGGCCACTGGTTCGCTCCGACAGTGTGGGCCTGACCGAGGTACGCTCCACCTACCTGGACGGCGACGCCACGATGATTAACTCCTACAACACCGGTTACCGTCGCGGCAGCCCCGAGGGCATCGAGACGTTCGACCGGAAGGAGTCTGTCGCCGACCCGAGCTCGCACTATCTGCGCCCCGTGGTCGCGTTTCGAATGATGCGGCGCCTTGGCGCCGGCACGGTACTGGTCTGTTCGGCGGCGGGTCCGGACGTTATCGCGGACGACGACCTCTCGGCTGGACAGCTTGCCGAGCCTGCCGTCACCGGTATCGTCTTGGTTGAGATCGGCGTGGACGGGGTCTCGGGCCCGCGCTCGCCGATGGCCTGCGCGGACCTGGGTTCCGGCACACGGGACAGCACCGCTCGAAGCCCGTGCGGCTGAGGGAGGCAGCGTGAACGTCTGGCAGTGCCTGCTCGTCCTGGCGGCGGGCATTGCCGCGGGCACCATCAACACCGTCGTCGGCTCGGGCACCCTGGTCACCTTCCCGGTCCTGCTGGCCGTGGGCCTGCCGCCCGTCACGGCCAACGTCTCCAATACCGTCGGCCTGTTCCCGGGCTCGTTCGCCGGCGCCTACGGCTACCGAGCCGAACTGAGGGGACAACGCGCGCGGGCGGTCACGTTGGGCCTCGCGTCAGTGATCGGCGGGGTCGTCGGCGCGGTCCTGTTGCTGACCCTCCCGGCCGGCGCCTTCAAGGCGATTGTGCCGGTGCTGATCGTGCTGGCGCTGCTGCTTGTCGTCTTCGGTAAGCAGCTGACGGCCTGTCTGGCCCGCACACGGCACCGGCCGAGCGAGGCGATAACGCCTGTGCTGTGGATCCTCATATTGCTGACCGGCGTGTACGGCGGCTACTTCGGCGCAGCCCAGGGCGTGCTGCTGATGGGCTTGTTCGGAGTGTTGCTCGCCGAGCCGATCCAGCGGCAGAACGCGCTCAAGAACGTCCTCGCCGGAGTCGCGAACTTCGTCGCGGCGATCGTCTTTGTCCTCACCGCGCACGTGGACTGGACTGCGGCCGGCCTCATCGCCCTGGGCGCCGTCCTCGGCGGCATGCTCGGCGCGAAGGTGGGTCGCCGGCTTTCGCCCGCCGTACTGCGGGGCATAATCGTCGTCATTGGTGTCGCCGCCATCGTCAAGCTGCTCGCCTGAGCGCGAAACGGGATGCCGGCAGGGCAAGGCGACCTTCTTCGCGCATCTTGACTTGAGTGCTTCTGTTCCTTTCGGTTCATGCGTCCAGGGCTGGCAAATGGTGGCGGGTCGCCCGCCGAGACCAAGAGGGCACCAGGCCGAGCGCCAGGTCGCGTTCGCGGTCCGGCTGCCATCGATGAGCTGCGCGCGTCCAGCCGGACCATGTCTGGGTTGTTCTCGCTGAGCGGGATTCCAGCCAGCCGGCTCGCGTCCTCGCCCTTACTGAACCATAACTTCTTACGCATTCCTAACGCCCGCGCGACCGCCTGAACCGGACCCCGCGAGCGGCCCGTTCCCAGCGGTAAAAGATGTAGCTAAACACCAGGCACCGCTTACCTGCCCGGGGCCCGCTCTGTAAAGAATCACTCGTAAGGAGCATCCTGATGTTCGGTAATTCTTACCGCTGCGCCGCTGGCGTGACCCGGCTGCTCGCTGTACTCGCCGGCATCGCGATGCTCGTGCTGGCTGCCCTGGCCAGCGCAACGCCGGCTCAGGCAGCTCGAGCCGCCGGGCAGGATGTACCCGGCTCGCAGATCGCCGGCGATCTGCGCAAGTCGCCGCTGTACGTTGACCCGTCGCTCAGCAGCGCGTTCCCGTCATCCGCCCGCAAGTCCATCCTCGCCGCGATCAGCAAGGCCCCGACACGGGTGTTCGTCCTGGCCGTCCCACTGGTCAGCGGCAGCCAGTGGTCATCGTCAGAACAACTGGCAGACGTGGTACAGGACGAGCTGGGCCAGCCGGGCATCTACCTGACGCTGGACGCTACCGAAAGCAACGACATAGACGCCTACACCTGGCCGTCGGACCCGCAGGGGCTCGATGCCCCTCCCTACCACGCAGCCGACGCTGCCCAGGCCGTTGACATGACACCGTACACGCAAAACCCCCCGCCAGTGTGGCAGGAGTTCCTGCAATGCGTGCGGCTGATCGACGCTGGCAAAGCCGAGTCCGCCTACCAGGCGGCACTCGCGGATCCCGGGCAGGGCGGCCAGGCTGCCACCCCGTCATCGGACGGCGGCGCCATTGCCGGGGCAACGCTCGCCGCCTTCACCGTTGGCGGGGCAGGGGCCATCGCCCTCGCGCGGAGGCGTCGCCGCAGGCGCCGCGCACGCAGCCAGGCGCCACTTTCGGCGCCGGGCACGGCGGCCGACACCGCTTACGCGCCCAGCACCGTAGTCGACGCCGCGCGGGCCGCGACCGCAGACGAACTCCGCACTCAGGCACGGGAACAGCTCCTCGCGCTCGGCGAGTTCCTCGAGCAGCCCGGGCTGGCAGGTGCCGCCCAAGGCACGCCCGAGCCGCACTCCGACCAGGAAGAGGCAGACCTCACCCGGGCCCTCGACGCCTACACCGCCGCCGGCCAGGTGCTAGACAGCGCATCCGGCATCCCGGACCTGGCCGGCGTCCTCGTGCTGACGCACATGGGGCGCTGCGCAGCGGAAGCAGCACTGGCCCGGCAATCCGGCCAGCCGGCACCGCCGCCTTCCCTGCTGTGCTTCTTCAACCCGCTGCACGGCGAAGGCACACGCCAGACCCGGTGGCGGGCCCAGGGCGGCCACCAGGCCCTGGACGTCCACGCCTGCGACGCCTGCGCCGACGCGATCGCCCAGCGCAAGTTTCCCTCCGTCCTGGCCGACACCAGCACCGGCAAGGACGTCCCTTACTACGAGGCCCCAACTACCTGGGCCGCAACTGGCTACGGCCAGTTCAGCACCGACCTTATCCAGCGGATCCTGACCACGGGAGCTCACCCTGCCCGCAGCTAGTGCAGCCGCTCACAAGTCCTTGACTGGTCTGCGGTTACGTTCTGCCATCCCTGATTTTCCTCCGTGTCACGGTGACCACCCGTACCGGCACCGACCGTCAGTCACTACATCGCCGTCCGGCAATCCCGGCAGACGCGGAATGAGGCACCTGGAGGCAGGACTAATGGGTACAGGAACCAGTTCGCCGCTCCGAGTGCTGACGGGTCACGCCGACTGGGCTAGAGACAGCGCATGCCGGCTAAGCCAGAAGCCTAGCGTTTAGCCCGGATGAGACTTCCCCTTGCCGTCGGGCACGACACGACACTGGCCAAGAGCGCCGCGCGAGATCGGCCGATCTGCGCGCACGCTTGACGTAAGCCTATCGGTTCAGTAGGAATTCCTAATCGGCGATCGGCTCACTGAGGTAGGACGGTCCGCATCGCGCTGCGTAATCAGCCCTCGCCTGAAACACCTCGAGCAGTGCCGCCTATGTGCGGCGATTGAAGGATGGCAGATACCATCCGCGATAGCGCATATCAGGATGATCGGCGCTGGACCGCTGACACAACGTGCGCACGACACAGATTGATCAGCGGACGGGCGTGTCACTATCCGGATTGAACAGCCGGTATCGCCCGCTACCGCGGTCTATGCACCAGAAGTCATTATAAACGACTGCATGATTCCTCGGTGCGTGAGCGCACATTCGCGACGTAACATGAGTCCTGATGGTCTGCTCCGAGTATCCGCTGCGCCTCGCCTTCATCTCTGCGATAATGCGGGCCAGGATAAATTCTCCATCTACAGACTGCGCGACCATAGAATATGCTACTTTTCGAATTTGGTGATGTGCCGCCACAACTGAAGCCTTTCTCCATCAAAACACGGTAACAACTGGTTCTTGACGGCTAAGCCGGAAGCGGTGAGACCCTACGGTCCAGGGATCTCACTACCTGCTAGCACGTCCCAGCGGCGGTGCCAGCGGCTGATCTGGTCCAGTTCGAGGGTGGCATGGTCACTTGCCGGGTTGCGCGGACGGGTGCCGCCTTTATTTTCCAGCCACTGGTCGTAGCGGCGCTGCACGTCGTCATGCACCCACTGAGCCGGGGCTACATAGAAGTCCGGATGGTCGCCGGTGAGATCGACGAAGATGACCGCCGCCGCATCATCTACAACGATGCGGTTTATGCTGAACTGCCACGGCGAGCCGGGTAGGCGCCGCGAGTTGACCTGGGCCATACGGTCATCGGCCATCAGCCGAGTGGTGGGGCCAACGAGATGGACGTGGCGGTAGCCGTTGGCGAGCGCCGCGGCGGCGGCGCTGAACCTGGCGTAGTCATGCACTTGGCGGTTGCCGAGCCGCCGCAGGTCCAAAGCGCCGGGGCAGTGCTCGCGGCCAGCGATTTCCGCTAGGCGTTCAATCTGTTCGCCCAAAGTACGGTAGGCGAGCCGAGCATTTGCGGTGGCGTCGAGAGCGTCGGGCGCGGCTGGCCTGGCGATGACACGGGTGGAGATCCCTTGCTCGGGCTTGGACAGCAGTCCTTCATCGACGAGGACCTACTGGGCCGCCCTGACCGTGCCGAACGACACCCCGTACTCGTTTTCCAGGCCCGTGAGGCCGGGGACGGGCTGACCAACATTCCATCCGCCGGATGCGATCATCCGGCGCCTCTAGTCGGCGACCTGCGCTGTCTTGGTCTTCCCTGACTCGAATTCCACAAGTGCCCCTTCTCCCCGGCGGAGTTAGCTCTGCCTGATCTCTCCGAGTAATGGGTAGTGAACCCGAGTTCGAGGCGACAGTCGTGTCCGAGTCGGCGCGGGAGTGGCGGGCGGCCGCTCCCGGCATCGAGGAATCTCACCCGCGGGCTGGGGTGGGTTGCCTGCATGTGGCAGGCCCGCTACATGTAGCAGCGCGCCGCCGGAGATAGCCGCCTAGTTGACGAATGCGATGAGATACTCAAGGTCATCGTCACGCCCGGTGAGCGGTCCGGGCGGTATGGCTGATCCGGGCACTGCCGCTCGCAGGGCCCCCTTCGCGGCCAGCAGGCGCGATCGGGGTCGTCCGTAGTATTCACTGCCTGTCTGTGGTCACACCGGGCAATTCAGCGCCGAACGGGCTGTGGTTTACTGCCTTGGCTTGAGTGTAATCACCGGCCAGACCGGCGAGCGGGTTAGCGTCTCCGGCGTTGATCTCGGACTCCGCAGGTACCAGGACGGACGAGCGCCGCCCGGCTGGGTCGTGCAGGGAGGATCGGCATGGGCAAGGTTGGCTGGCCGGCGGGCCAGCGGGCGCGGCGAGCGGTGTGGTTCGGCAGCGTGTCCGTGGCCGTGATCGCAGCCGGGGTGATGATCTTCTGGCCGACGTCGCACCCCGCGGTACCCGCGCCGGCCCGGACGGACCATTCGAGTGCGGGGCGCGATGCGCCTGTCCGTTCGGCTTCCAGTGCGGCGGAAATCTGGCGGGTGGCGAGCCCGGTAGTGGACCTGTCGGAGCCGCTGCCGGGGATGCCTCCGGTGCCGAACCCGGCGAACATCTACGCCGATGCTGGGGCGAACATGCTCGGCCCGGCCGTGCGCGGGGTGCCGTACCGCATTTACGTGCCGAACAGCGGCGGCTCTACGGTGACCGTCATCAACCCGGCGACCTACAAGGTGATAGGGACCTACCAGACTGGGCTCAACCCCCAGCACGTCGTGCCTGCCTACGACATGCGCACGCTGTACGTGACGAATGACCTGGGCAACAGCCTCACCCCGATCAATCCCCGCACCGGGCAGCGGGCCGGTCCGAACATCGCGGTGGACGACCCGTACAACATGTACTTCACTCCCGACGGGCGCTACGCCATCGTGGTGGCCGAGTCCCGCCAAGACCTGGACTTCCGTGACCCGCATACCTTCGCTCTCGAGCACCGGATCCACGTCGACTGCGCGGGCGTGGATCACGTCGACTTCGCGGCGACCGGCGCCTACCTGATCGCCACCTGCGAGTTCGGCGGCCGGCTGGTCCGGGTCGATCTGCACACGCTGAAGGTCGTGGATTACCTGAACCTGCCGGGCTCGGCGCCGCAGGACATCAAGCTCGACCCGGCCGGGCGCATCTTCTACGTCGCCGACAAGAACCACGCCGGGATCTGGCTGATCGACGCCGCGACGTTCCGGGTGGCCGGGTTCATCCCCACCGGCCCGGACGCCCACGGCCTGTACCCGAGCCGCGACGCCCGCTTTCTCTACGTGACGAACCGTGGCAACGGCACGATCACCGTGATCGGCTTCGCGACCAGGAAGATCGTCACCACCTGGCGGATCCCGGGCGGGGGCAGCCCGGACATGGGCAACCTGTCCCCGGACGGGAAGGTGTTCTGGGTGTCCGGACGCTACGACAACGTCGTCTACGCCGTCGCCACGGCGACCGGCCACCTGCTGGCCAAGATCCCGGTGGGAGTGCAACCGCACGGGCTGTGCGTATGGCCTCAGCCGGGCCGCTACTCCCTGGGTCACACCGGGATCACCCGATGAGAGTCTTCCGACTGGCGCTGGCCGGCCTGGCCCTGCTCGGGTTCGCGGGCGCGGCCCCGGCTCCGGACACCGTGCTCACCCGGCTGGGCCCGGTCACGGTCAGCGCCACCGCGCTGGCCCCTGGCCCGGGCGGCACGCTGACCGCCAGTGTGCAGGTCAGTACCAGCGGGCAGCCTTCGGATCAGCTGGACGCTGCGACCGCCGCGGACGGCGCCCCGGTCGCGGTCCGCCACGAGCAGGTCAATGTCGGAGAGCTGCCCGACCTGTCCGGCTGCGGGGCCGAGACCCCGTCGCCGGCCGTCGTGGACACCTGGCTCCACTACGGGCCGTTGCTGATCCCGGGACGGTCAGGCGGCGCGTCCCCGCCCGCGACCGCGACCCTGACGGTCCAGCCGGGCTCGGCCCTGCCGCCCGGCACGAGCCTGGCCATCACCTTTTACTTCGCCCGCGCCGGTTCGGTGACCCTGCGCCTGCCCGTCAGCCGCGCGTGAGCGTCGCCGGCCCCAGCCGTCGGCCAGCTCAGCTGCCGGCTGGCCGGATCGGCCGCCCGGTCAGCCAGGCGATCGGGCTGAGCGCTGCTGCCGCGGTCCAGGTACTCGCGTCGGGGTGGCTGAGGTCGGCGCGGCCCTGGGCGCTGAGGAAGCGGCGCAGGGCGGGCGCGACGGGCGCCCCGGACGCGTTGGGCGAGCCCACGACGACGAAGCGCACCCGACCGGAGGCGTCGAGGTAGAGCAGGGCGTCCTCGTGGTCGACGTCGTAAGTCAGCGGCCGGCCCGTCAGCCAGTCGATCCCGGGCGGGCTGTCCTCGCCGACCCGCTGGTACCAGACCCCGAGATATCGCCAGATCCGCTCGATCACCGCCAGGCGGCCGGTAAGCAGCAGCAAGTTCGCCGGCGCCCCGATCAGCGCCCGGTACGCGCGCAGCCGGGCCGGGGTGTCCCGCTCCGGGTCGACGGTCAGCTCCACGAAGCGCACCCGGTGTCCCAGGCCCGCCGCCATGACCGCGCGATCCATCACCAGCAGGTTTCCCGTGGTCAGCGGGCAAGTCTCCTGGCACAAGGTGAGGAAGTCCGCGAGCACCACCACCTGGCCGCGCCAGGCACCCAGGCTCGTCGGTCGGCCAGCGTCCGTGGTCAGCGGCAGGTCCACGATCCCGGCCGGCACCGGCCGGTCTACCACCGTACCGAGATAGACCGACGGCGGACCCGGTACGCCCGTGCTCCCACCGCACCCGGCCATGATCGCCCCAGCGGCCAGCACCGCGGCTAGCGTGCCCGCCAGCCGGGCCGCACGGGCCGTCACGGGGACAGCAAGGCGGTCAGGGTGACCGGACGCAGCCTCCGGCTGGCCAGGCCGCTCAGGATCACGGGCAGGGCGGTCACGGTACCGGAGTGGCCGAAATGCAGGCTCACGATCGACCCTGGCCGCACCGAGCCGAGCACGGTGGCGACGATCGCGTCCGGTCCGGGATCGGTGTAGTCCAGCGAGTCCACGTCATAAGACACGCAGGTCCGGTAACCCGCTTTGCGGGCCTCCTGCTCGATCAGCGGCGTCGCGTACTGCGTCTGCGAGGGCCGGAACCAGCTGCCGGCCGATCCGGTCAGGACGCGCAGCCGCTGCGCGCACCCGGCGATCTCGGCGTAGGCGCCAGCGGCGTCCATAGCCGCGATATCCAGGTGGTGCATGGTGTGATTGCCCAGGTCGTGGCCCCCGCTCAGGACCCGCTGCGCAATCTGCGGGTATTGCTCGAGCCAGGTCCCGACGGCGAGCACCGAGACCCTCGCTCCGGCCCGCTCTGCCTCGGCCAGCAGCGCATCGGCCATCGACAGCGGTCCTTGACCATGGAAGGTGAGCGCCACCTGAGGCCGGCCTCGTGGCCCGTGCACGACTTGCGGGCCGAGTTGCGCACTCGGCTGCATGCTCGCGTCGCCGCGCGGGCTCGCCGTGGGCGACGGCGCGGCTGCGGATGACCCAGGATGGTTGCCGCCAGACGGCTCGTCGGCCTGGCGCGCGCTGGTGCAGCCAGCCAGCCCGGCTCCGACGGTGGCCGCACCGACGAGCAGGAAAAAATCACGCCGCTCGATAGGCACCCGGACACACTACCCCGCGTGCGGCGGGCTTGGGACCCGGCGAAGCGGCGACCAGCGCTGCTGACAACCGAGGTAGGCGTGAGCCCATCCGCGTGAGGTGCGCCGCGCCTGGTTGCCTTGGTGGCCGGCCCGGGCGCGGAGCCGGCCTGCTGCGGTGGTCATGACGACGGCCAGCCAGCGGCGGGGTAGCCGACTGCGCGCAAGTACTTGCGAGCCCGCGCCACGGCGGCATCGACATCCGGCAGGCCGAGGCCGACGATGTAGTCGTCTGGGCTCCCCTTGCCGTCGGTGTCATAGCTGAGCACCCAGCCGGATCGCCAGCCGCGGCCGACCGGGTAGTGCTCGTGCCAGACGAGCATGGGTGTCAGCTCGCCGTCGAATACCAGGTCGCCGGGATCCAGGTCATCCTCGAACACCCGGCCGCTAGGGTCGGGCGGGACGATCACCCGGACAACGGGCAGTTCTTCCTCGCGGAGCTGGCCGATCTCGCCGCCGGTCGGGTTAGCCATGACAAACTCCAGCTTATTTGCTGAGGGACATCATGAACTGGACCGCTTGACCACGGCCGATGAAACCTCCAGCGGATCAGACGCAACGGATCAGACGCAGGACGGCCTCAAGATTTCGTCGATCGAAAGCGTGACGCTGAGTGATGGGGAAGCGAGGAGAACGCGCACAGTGCCGCCGATCTGGCGTCGCTTCTGCTTCCAGGCGTGGTCGGCTTCGTTACGCAGATCTGGGGATTCTGCGGCCTGCTGATGAACTTGATCGAGTGATGACATGTGTCATGCCATGCCGCTGATGCATGACACTGCCCAGGCGCCGCCGGCCGCACTAGCGTGGTCGGACAGCAGAGCGAATGGGAGTCTGGAAGTCTTCCGGTGATCTTCCCCCCGTTTCCAGGCACAACCCGAGTCGCTGGTCCCAGGTCAGCGCGGAGCAGGAGGGTTTCCGGTGCATCTCAAGGATGAGGAACTCGTGACCGGGCTAGCCGGCCAGGAAGGCGGCCTGGACCTGCTGGCCGCCACCTTCGCGCGGGTCACCACCGCGGTGAGCTTTACCAGGATGCTGACCCCGCTAGGTAACTACTTCATCGCCCGTCCCGCGGCCCGGGCGGCGGCTGGCAAGATCACCAAGGAGACCGACGTGCCGCTGGATGCCGCGGTGGTGCTCGGGCTCTCGGCCGGTGCCCTGCATGTCTGGAGCGCGGATCCGATGCTTAACCAGGTCGGCGAGTACCTCGGCCATGTGCCACTGGAGCGCATCACCGCGATCGAGGCCACCCCGGGCCGGAGCTGGCAAAAGCTCACCATCATCATGCAAGGCGGCCACCAGATCGAGCTGGAGGGCCGTGGCGCCAGCCATCAGCTCGCGGCCGCATTCGGCCAGCTCGGTGATACCGCCAGGTAAACCAGCTCGATTCGCACAGACCGGTTTGCCGCGGCGAACCCGGCCTCACCGGGACAGGCCCGTTGCTCCTGCCTGATCTGCCCGTAACAGGACGACCTGTACGCACAGACACCGACAGAAGCGCCCTTACCAACGCGCGCAGAGTCGGCACGGAGAATCGGCTCCGCTCCGCAGCGACGGCGTGCTGCGTCTGAGCCGCTGGCCGGTGTCACCACGCGAGATCCGCCGATCTGGTCGGGTTATGATCGCCACTATTCTGTGCTCGTGACCGTGCGTAACTGGCGATTCTGTGTGGGTTCAGCGATGGTACGGCTTCTTCGTAGGTGACCGACGGGGCAGTGGGCTAGGCGGGCGCTGCAGGTCCTCCGGGGCCATGAGCCTGGGCGAAAATCGGGGGTGGGTCATCAAATTTCACAAAACAGGACTGCAGTAATAGAGTGTCTCCGGCAGTGTTACCTTGTTGCGATTCTGCGGCGAATGTGCCATGAGTAGCCTTTTACTCGATAAAGATACGCCCGACACGCTGGTCGACATAAGACTTAACCGAATGCCCCACCCGGGAATGATCTGAAAGATGGACAGTTAATGCTGGTTGTGGCTGTTGACGCCATAAAGCCACCCGGGTCCGCTACTGCGCGCCCAATTGAGGTCGTTTATTTTCCGGTCAGTACGGGCCCGGGAGGGGTCCAACACACGTATAACACGGACGAAACGGCATTACCCGGCACACATTGGCACACATTGGCACACCTGCTAAACTGCTGCCACGAGCTCCTGACAGGCCCTTCTGCTGGTAAAGCGGGCTGCGGAGCTGCATTAGGCAAAGGCTCCCGGGTCGATGACAGACCTTCTGTTAAACGGCAGGTCATGTAATCGACCGCGATCCAGGTGGACCACGACAGGCTCTGTAGCGATCCCCCAGGGGCGCGTAGCGTGACGAGCGGTCATATCGAAATTGCCTCGATCAATTACAGATCGATGCTCTTATGTTTGTCAAGGGGGCGGTGTGGCATTTTCTGATCTCATTTCTGGGTTCTGAAAAGGGATTGTGAACGGGGTATTTTGCTGGGTTGCGGACAAGACAGGGAAGGGCCACTCGGGTGAGGGAAAGCTCTTATGGGTCACGCCCAGCAGGTCAGAGATGAGGCCGGGGACGGCCGGCGGATCGTTGGGCGCATATCGGGCAAGATAAGCAGTCAGAGCGAACCTGCCGACCTGGGCCGCTCCCTCTCAGCTATCTACAGCGGCAACGTTTCTATGTGCCATAACTTAACGCGTGTTTCAGCGGGGCTCCTCTTAACGGGCCTCCGGGGGCCCACGTCATCGCTGGCTGACTCGTCTGCGTGGTTACCGATGAGTCTGCTGATAGGTCGCACGTATGCGGCCCAGCGGTCCTGCAGGACGCTCGCCGAATCGAAGCACACGCTACTTGGCTACTTGAGAACTGCGTGAGCCTGAACTCCTGGGCACGGGCGCCGAATTCAATGACATATACACTCAAAGCGGCCGTCGCGATTGAATGCCCCCGTGTCGTAGCTGGGGAGTGACGGTGTGGTCCGTTCTGATGGATGCTGGACTTTCGACGGCCTGCCCGGCGGTCAAGACGATGATCACGGCATGCCGCCTTGAGGGAGGATCAGATGACGCAGTCCGACGAGGACCGGGTGCGGCAGGCCAACGCGGCCTTCGGGAGCGGAGACCTCGGCGCGCTGCAGAGTCAGTTCCTCGCCGAGGACGTCGTGTGGCACGTTCCTGGTCGCGGCCCGCTGGCGGGCGACTACCAGGGCATCGCTGAGGTGATCGCGTTGTTCGGCAAGATCTCCGAGCTTTCCGGGGGCACGGCACGTTTCACGCTGCACGACGTTCTCGCTAACGGCAATCACATGATCTCGCTCGCCACGATCACTGCCGAGCGGGCGGGCAAGCAGTATCAGGACAAACTTGTCCATGTCATGCAGGTCCACGACGGCAAGGCGACCGAGGTCTGGACGTATGCGGCTGACCCGTTCGCGGCAGCGGAGTTCTGGTCATAGCACCGTCGCGGTACTGACGCTGGGACCTGCGGGGTAGAGCAGGCCTTGGTCTCGCGCTATTTCCCGGAGCTGATGGCGCTGATCGCCGACCTGCCGGCCGGCCCCTTCGGCTGGCTGCCCTGGCATCCGGCTACTCCCGCGCCGCCGCGGATGAGCCGGCTGGCCACCGCAGCCCTGGCCTGCGCGGTTGCCGGGCCGCTGACCGCGGGGATCACCGCCGTCCCAGCCATCATCTTCGGGCATATGGCACGCCGCCGGGTCCGCTGGACCGGCGAGCGGCCGTCGTGCTCGGCTGGCTGACGGTGCTGTTCGCCGCGGTCACCGCAGGGATCGCTGCCTAACCCGCCAGCCAGCGGCCCGGGGGAGGAACATCCCACCCTGCCGCCGCTCACCTGCCTGACGTACCGGCCCGCGCACCAGCAGGTAACGCGCCATACGACCTGATCTGCACACCCCAGCTAAGGAGCGCCGAAGCTCCTGCGGTCGTACTGAACGGCGGGTACGCGCGAAGACCGAGGTTGCTCTTCGTGACGGCTTCCCGTCAGCCTCCGTCCTCGGCTGGCAGAGTTCATGCCTGCGACCACATGGCATGGCCCGGGTCCTGCCGTACCCATGATGCTCGAACCCTGTGGAGCCGTCACGTCAACCGGCGGCACCGTGAGTCGGCGCATGCTGCCTGACATGTGTCAGCGTCGCCATACCGCCAGCCATCCCTCATTCCAAGACCAGTCGCGTCCCCTGGGCGGGGAGAAGTGGACCCGGCAATGTTTGTGCCGGCGGCGCTAAGGGTCGTGTCGGCTGCAAGGCGTTTGACCAGATGGCCGGAGAGCTGAAATCGTGACAGCGATGGATGAGCTGTCGCGTGCCGCCGGCGCGCCCTGGGCCGCGCGCGGCTCTATGTTCAGTCAGCCCGGCCTGGCCAGGCCGGTGGCCTGGGCCACAGCGCATGATCTGGATCGGCTGCGCGCCAGCCACGCACGCGGAAGGCTGGGCAAACCGCTGGTGCCGACCAGTGTTGCATCGCCGCGGCTGGGCGATGAGCTGTTCGCGCGGCTGCTGACCTACGGCACGCCGCAGGAGACTCATCGGGGCGATGTACTGTTCCGGCCGGGTGACGAAAACGTCGATCTGATCGTGGTCGACAGGGGTTCGGTCGAGGTTGTCCGGACGGAAACGGCTGACGTGCCCGCGGCGACGGTCGCTGCGGTGGATGCGGGCGGCTTTGTCGGCGAGCTGAACCTGCTGACCGGGCAGAATGTTTACCTGCTGTGCCGGGTACGGGAGGGCGGCACGGTCTACCGGGTGCCGCCGGAGCGCCTGCGGCAGCTCATGGCCAACGACGTCGAACTCTCCGACATCGTCTTCAAGGCGCTGATTGCCCGACGGGAGCTGCTGCAGCGCAGCACCGCCGCCCAGGCGATGGAGATCGTCGGCGCCGACAGGTCGGCGGCGGCGCTGGCGCTGCGGACTTACGCCGCCCGTCAGCGCCTGATCCACCTCTGGTTCGACGCCGACACCCCCGCGGGCCGGGCGATGATGGAGTCCTCCGGCCTGACCGAGGACGATCTGCCCGCCGTCGTCCTGCCCGGCGCCACGCTGAAACAGGCCACGCCGGGCGCGCTGGCCGAGAAGCTTGGCCTCAGCTACCGCCGTTCTTCCACCAAGCCGGTTGACGTCACGATCGTCGGCGCGGGCCCAGCCGGCCTGGCGGCCGCGGTTTACGGGGCATCCGAGGGCCTGGACACCGTGCTGCTGGACGCCGTCGGCACCGGCGGGCAGGCCGCGGCAAGCTCCCGGATCGAGAACTATTTCGGCTTCCCGTTCGGCCTTTCCGGCGCCGATCTGACCGGCCGGGCCGTGCTCCAGGCGCTGAAGTTCGGGGCCCAGCTGGCCAGCCCGTGCCAGGCGGTCAAGCTCAACACCGACCGGAAGGGCGACCTGCTCCGCCTGCACCTGCAGGGCGGGGAAGTCATCGACAGCAAAGCCGTCGTCATCGCGACCGGCGCCCGCTACCGGGCACTGCCGCTGGAGCGCTGGCCTGACTTCGAGGGCGCCGGTATCTACTACGCGGCCACCGAACTAGAAGCCCGGGGGTGCACGGGCAGCCCGGTCACGGTGGTCGGCGGCGCGAACTCGGCGGGTCAGGCGGCGTTGTACCTGGCCGGGCGAGGCAGTGAGGTCTCGCTGGTCGTCCGCGGCCCGGACATCGCGGCCGAGATGTCGGCCTATCTCGTCGACCGCCTGCAAGCCCACCCGCGGGTGACGGTGCGCTGCCGGAGCGAGGTCACCCGGCTGGATGGCGGTGACTTCCTCGAGGAAGTCGGCATTACCGACCGGACGGCGGGCACCGCCCAAGTCCAGCCGTGCTCGGGCTTGTTCTGCTTCATCGGCGCCGAACCCGCCACGAGCTGGCTGACCGGAATCGCTGCCGGGGACGATGGTTTCATCCGGACCGACGTCCAGCTGACCGACGATGACCTCGGACCGGCCTGGGCCACGCTCGGACGGCGGCCGCTTCCGTTCGAGACCAGCATTCCCGGCGTGTTCGCGGTCGGCGACGTCCACTCCGGCTCGATGAAGCGGGTCGCCGCAGCTACCGGCGAAGGCGCCAGCGCTATCGCCTCGGTACACAAAGCCATCGCCACGCTAGCCTAGCGACCAAGGGACTTGGGTCGATCCGCATCGGTTTCGGGTCTTAAGGACCAAGCCGAGTCAAAGGTCACTTCCGCCCCCCGCCCCGGCAAGGCTAGTTTGAGCGAAGCCGGGTCACAGACTGCGATGGAAATAGACGGGCCGGACTGTGCGCGTCCACCGCAGCCAGCGCCGCTCACGGGAAGTGACGGGAGCTCCCGAACGGACCTACGTGATCGCCGATTAGGTGCGATCGTCGAACTTCGGACCTGGGCCAGGATAAGGCGTCCATATTCACCAGTTCTGCAGCGCGCGGAGATGACCGTGCTCGTTGGACGCCCGTGCCTTCCACCGCATTTGCCCCGTTCCTCATCTGCCCGGGTGGCGTCGTTCATGCCTTGCGTCCTTCCGCGGGAGGGGTGTAGGCCGCGACCAGGGTGGCGGTGATGAGTCGGACTGCGTCGTCGGCCTTGACGCGGCCGGCGGCTGCGTCCTCGGCTGCGGCGTGCATGAGGCTGAAGGCGGTGGTGATCAGCCATTGCCTCGGCAGGTCGCTGCGGAAGGCTCCGTCGCGCTGTCCGCGCCCGATGAGGGACTGCACGCGACGCAGGATGGGGTCGTGGACGCCGCGGATGCGCTCTGCGGGGAGTTCACGCTGCGCGGCCAGCAGGATGTTCCGGAACTGGTGGACGATCAGCCAGGACGATGCCACCAGCCGGGCGAGCGCGTCACGGGGGTCGCCGCCGGTGTCGGTGGCGTCGAGGATCAGGTCGGCGCGCTGGACGGTTCGCGCCAGGACCGCGTCGACGAGGTCGGCGCGGGTCTTGAAGTGGCCGTAGAGGGTGATGCGGCCGACGCCCGCGGCCGCGGCGATGTCGGCGACGCTCGTCTCGGGATCGCGGGCCAGGCAGTCGGTGGCCGCGTTCAGGATCGCCGCGATGTTGCGACGGGCATCGGCCCGCTGCGCTCTCGGGGCTGTGCCGCGGGCATCGCTGGAAGGCATCCCGAAATTCCCCTTTCATGAACACTGGTGTACGAGTTACTATCGGACTCGTAACTCATACATGCAGGTTCATGTTAGCGCGCTGCGCGCGCCAGGAGGACGGAGATCACCATGCAACGCCTAGACCGCACGCCCGGATCCCGGGAGCGGGGACCGGCCGCCACCACTCCAGCCGGGCCCCGTGCTCCGCGCACGCCAGGCACCCGGTCCCGCGTCCCGTCGCGCTGGGGGGCCCTGGCCGTGCTGGCCTGCGCGCAGCTGATGCTCGTCCTGGACGTGACCGTGGTGAACGTGGCGCTGCCGGACATCGGCGTGGCGCTGCACCTGCATCGCAGCGAACTGCCGTGGGTGCTGACGAGCTACACCCTGTTCCTCGGCGGCCTGATGCTGCTCGGCGGACGGATCGCCGACCTGTTCGGCGCGCGGCGCCTGACCCTCATCGGCCTGGCCGTGTTCACCGCGTCGTCGCTGCTGTGCGGGCTGTCTCACGACGCCGCGATGCTGCTGGCCGGGCGGTCGCTGCAGGGCCTCGGCGCGGCGCTGATGTCACCCGCCGCGCTGGCCACGGTGATGACGCTGTTCACCGGCCCCGACCGGGGCAAGGCGCTGGGCGTGTGGTCGACGCTGGCCGGGGGCGGATCGGCCCTGGGCGTGATCCTCGGCGGCGTGCTCACCTCGGAGGCGGGCTGGCGGTGGGTGTTCGCGATCAACGTGCCGATCGGTGCCGCCCTGCTCATCGCGATCCCGCTGGCCGTGCCGGCCCGGCATCAGCCCGCCGCGGTGGAGCGCGGCCTCGACCTCCCCGGCGCGGTGCTGGTCACCGCCGGGACCGGTGCCGCTATCTACGGGCTGATCAATGTCGGCAGCCATGGCTGGTCAGCCGTTTCCACCGTGCTCCCGCTGGCGCTCGCCGCCGTAATCTGGTGCACGTTCGCGCTGCTCGAGGGCCGGGCCAGCCGTCCCCTGCTGGCCATCGGCCTGCTCCGCCGCCGGGCGGTGCTGGCCGGCAGCTTCCTGATGCTGGCCGCCACCGGGCTGCTGGTCGGCGGGTTCTTCGTGGCCTCCTTCGCGCTGCAGCACGCGCATCACTACAGCGCCCTGCACGTGGGCCTGGCGTTCCTGCCGGTCGCCGTCGCGACGGTCGCCGGAGCGCACGCGGGCAGCCAGGCGCTGACCCGCGTCAACGCCCGGATCGTCGCGGTCACCGGACTCGGCCTGGCTGCCGCCGGATACGCCATCGCGGCCCACTGGGCCCAGCCCGCGGCGATGGTGGCCGGGCTGAGCCTCGCGGCGCTCGGGATCGGGGCGACGTTCGTCACTGCCTTCACGGCCTCGCTCACCGACGCCGCCGCGGCCGAGGGCGGCCTGCGGTCCGCGCTGGTGAACACCTTCCACGAGCTTGGCGGCGCGGCCGGGGTCGCCGTCCTGTCCAGCGCCGCCGGCGCCGGCCTCGTCACGGCCGATCTGGCCAGCCACGACTTCGCCCGCGCCTTCACCGTCGGCGCAGCCGGCGCAGCGGCCTCAGTGGCGATCGCAGCGGTGCTGGTCCCGGCCGTTCTCCGCACGCCCGGCGGCGACACTGCCACGCACTGAACGCGCCACCATCACCCTCATCCACGCAGGAAGTAACCCGAGGATGCCAAATATCAAAGCAATGACCAGTAACCGGACAGCGCCGTATTCGCCGACCGCCCGTCAGGCGCGCCGCCGGTCAGGGTTGCGCAAGAACAGCATCGCGATCTTCATGATGCTCCTGGTCGAGTATGGGCTCGGCATGGGCGTCAGCCTCTATGCCCGGGTGCCAGCCGCCGACCACGGCGCCGGGGTCCTCACGGCACTGGGCCGGGCCCTGACCAGCCAGCCAGTCCTCCTCGCGGGACACGCCACGCTGGGGCTGCTGATGCTGGCGGCGGGCGTCAGCGTCCTGACCCGCGCCGTCCTCGCCCGGGATCGCCGGGCAATCGCCGCCTCGGCGGCCGGCCTGGCCGCCATCGCTACCGCAGCGATCAGCGGCGCCGCATTCGTCAGCAGCCAGCAAGCCGGCGCGTCCATGGCGATGGCCGTCCTCACCGGTGTGGCGCTGCTGGCCTACCTGGCCGCCGCGCTGACGGCCGCCCGGCCCGCCGTAGTAATCCCCGGAGAACCCGGTGAGTGACCCCATCACGGTGTACCCGATCGGAGTCGTCAGCGGCGGCCGCAGGCAGATTTTCGAGGATCACTGGGGCGCCGTGATCTCGCGCCTGATCCTCGACCCCGCCGAGCTGGACCCGGACGCCACCCTCGGGCTCGGCGAGTTCTCCCACCTCGAAGTGGTCTTCCACTTCCACAAACAGACCCGGATCCGCCGTGATGCGGCCCACCCGCGCGGCAACCTGGCCTGGCCGCGGGTGGGCGTGCTCGCCGGCCACTCCCCGCTCCGCCCCAACCTCCTAGGCGTGTCCCGCTGCGCCCTGCTGGAAGTCGCCGGGCTCGAGCTGACCTTGCAAGGGCTGGATGCCATCGACGGCACCCCCATCCTCGACATTAAGCCCTACACGACCGAGTTCCAGCCACGCGACCCGATCCGGGAGCCCGCCTGGATACGCCAGCTGATGGCTGACTATTACTGAGATCGGCGAGTCGCAGCTGCACAGGGAGGTCGATGCGCCGCGCAGGCAGATTATCCACCTCTGTGGCACACAAGCACCGCTGTTGCGCCGGGTGAAGCCGACCATATCGGCGGATTTAGCGTGCTTTGGTCCAGTTTCCGAGGGTCACCATGGTATGTGGACCGGCGTTCGGTTGCCGAGGCTGCGGCCGCAGTGGACGACGATGCGCTGGCCGGTGATGAACCCGGCGCCCTCGGAGGCAAGGAAGCTCACGGTTTGCGATGTCGCCGGGAGTTCCATCCGCCCGGCGGGCACCGAGGCGAGATAGGCCTTCTTGACATCGTCGGGGACGTCGGCGTGGCGCTCGACGAGGATGAAGCCGGGGGCGCGACCGTGTTCACGGTGATGCCGAACGGGGCCAGTTCGCGGGTCAGGCCGATCTGTGCGTACAAGACGGATCCCGCCCGGCCTGAGACAATGCTGGCCAGGACACACCAACCCGTGGCCAGCCCAGGCCAGACGGAGGCAGAGCTGTGAAGACGATCGGGTTGCTGGGCGGAATGAGCTGGGAATCTTCGATCGTCTATGAGCAGATCATCAACCAGGAAGTGCGTGCCCGGCTGGGCGGGGTGCACTCCGCCAGCCTGCTGATCCGTTCCTACGACTTCGCCCAGATCGAGCGGCTGCAGGCCGCCGGCGACTGGGAGCAGGCTGGGCAGCTTCTGGCCGCCGATGCGGCCCGGCTGCAGGACGCGGGGGCGCAGATCCTGGTGCTCGCCACCAACACCATGCACCAGGTGTATGCCCAGATCGCAGCAGCGGTCAGCATCCCGTTCCCCCACATCGCGGACGCTACCGGGGCCGCAGTCAGCGCGGCCGGGCTGAGCCGGGTCGGGCTGCTGGGCACCCGCTTCACCATGGAGCGCGGCTTCTACCGGGACCGGCTCGAAGCCACCCACCACCTCCAGGTCCTCGTGCCTGCCGAGGCCGACCGTGCACTGGTGCACCGGGTTATCTACGACGAGCTCGTACAGGGCGTGATCAGCGACGCCTCCCGCCGGCACTACCTGGAGATCATCGGACGGCTGACCGAGGCTGGCGCGGAAGGGGTCATCGCCGGCTGCACCGAGATCGAGTTGCTCGTCACCGCCGATGACGCCGGGCTGCCTTACTTCCCCACCACCCAACTGCACGCGAAGGCCGCCGTGGACCTGGCGCTTGCCCGCCACGCAGATTTACCGTTCAGGCGCGGCGTCCGCGACCAGGCCAGCGATTAGACTGCCGCCCAGATCGGCGGATATCGCGTGTCGCACGACCGCGGAGCCGTCACCGTCGGTAACGAGGCGCCCGCTAACCCCAAGTCCGTTAGTTAAGGTCCGTCGCTGGCTGTCAAGGGGGCCAGCGAGGATGGTGATGGCGATGGTTGCCTTGCGGGTTGTGCGGTCGACTTTGCCTTTGGCGTTGTACTTGGACATGGCGCGTTTGACGGCGCGGGGGCTGGTGCGCAGCCGCCGGCTGGGCATCAGGCTGGCCAGGACGAGCCGGCCGATTGTCCCGGCCAGGTCGGTGACGGTGCCGGCGAGGACGCCGGCGGCGAGGATGACCTGGTCGCGGGCGGCGTTCAGGGCGACGGCGAAGCTGGCGCGGTCGGGGTCGGTGCCGGGGACGGTGCCGGCGGCGTCGGCGATGGCGGTGCGCAGCACCTGGTAGGTAACCAGCAGGGCGTAGACCTCCTGCTCGATCCCGTCGGGGGTGCGGGCGCGCAGGACCCGGCCGCCGAGGATCGTGGACTTGAGCTCGAAGTAGGCGGTCTCGACCTCCCAGCGCTCATGGTAGAGAACGGCCAGGTCGCCGGCGGGGTAGCGGGCCGGGTCGGTCAGGGTGGTAACCAGCCGGCAGCCGCCCGTGGCGCGCCCGGCGCCTGGTGGTGACGGTGATCTCGGCGTCGATGACCCGGACGGGGATGCCGCCGAAGCGGGACAGCCACGATCCGTCGGGCAGGCGCTGCAGGACGGGAAGTTTCGGGGAGCAGTTCCCGGTCCGGACGCGGATCAGGAAGCCGGCTTCGGTTGCCGCGATCTGCGCGGCCAGGAACCCGGCGCCGAAGTTCCGGTCGGCGAGCAGGACCATTCCCGCGTGCAGGCTGCTGAGCAGGCCCGGGGCGCAGGTGGTCTCGCCCGCCGAGACGGGCCGGAACACGGCGTCGATAACGGTGCGGGTGCCGCAGCTGACCAGGGCCAGCAGGCGCAGCATCGGGTAGCTGGAGCCGCCGTTGGCGCCGCCGCGCTGCTTGGAGTAGACGGCCAGGTTCGCCTCGCTGCCGGCGACGGTCATGATCGTGCCGTCGATGGCGCAGACCAGCAGCCCCCGCCACCGGGCTCCGGCCGGGGCCGGGCCGCGCAGCAGGGCGAACAGCTCGCGCAGCGGCCCGGGCCCGAGACGCCGGCGTGCCTGGGTCATCGCGGACGCGGTCGGGGCCGCGACCGGCAGCCCCTCCAGCCCGGCCGTAAGCCGGCCCCAGACCTGCGAGTATCCCAGTTCGGCGAACAGGCACCCGCCCAGCAGCAGGTAGACCACGACCCTGGCCGGCAGGTCCCGGGCACGGCGCTGGACCCGGCATGTCTGCTCCAGCACCGCATCGACCATCTCGAACGGCACCTGCTGCGTCAGCTCGCCCAGGTGACCCGGCGCGAACCGCCCTCCGGCCACCGTCACGGCACGAGAAATGACAGACTGATCCACGGCCGGGGCTCCCGGTGACAAGGCATGTCTTTGGCGGACAAACCTCACTTACCGGAGCCCCGCTCCCTTCGCACCAACCGACACACCTTGACAGCCGGGCAGCCCGCTTAACTAACCGGCCTTGCGTCTAACCCTCGCCTACACCCGGCAGCGCTACGACAAACGTGATCGGCAACTTCCCGGTCCGACCAGCGCCATCACGCTCGTTTGCGGCTGGTGACACTTTTCTTACCCTTTAGGGCCCGGGGAGGATCGGTACAGGGATGTCTCGCCTCGTGCGGTGCTTTCCGTGGTGCCTAGCGCGCCGCCCAGGCAGCCCTGACGTGTGACACGCCCGGCGGCCCGGACCAACGTGTGCAACTCGCTGACCTGCGGGTTTGCGGGCCAGGGTGAGCGGATCAGCGCACTAATGCCGTGTGATCCTCCTGGCGGGGACCCGCGGGATACCGGGCACGTGGGTTCGGCCCGCTACGACGCCGGGCTTGAGGTCTTGAGCGCCGCCTGCAGACCGCACCTGGCCGCTGGCCAGGACGAGCTGTGATTACGCTGCCGTGCGCCCGGCCAGCTTCCAGGCCAAGCTCGGGTGCATCGGCTCAGGGCTGAGAATCCGCGGGTCAGGATCCGCGTGGGCGATGCCGGTAGCGTGCCTGCTGTGACCCCGGGTACGCGGCTGAGCGAAGCCCCGGCAGTACCTGCCGGCACGGTATGGGAGCTCGGCTCATCTATCCATGTCACATTTCCCGGCGGTCCGGCGTCATGCGGATGAGGCCCGTTACCCAGCCGATGTGACAGGAGGGTGCTCGATGGCACGCATTGAAGGCGTATCGAAGTCCCAGGCCGGCCCGGTCGTCAAGCTCGTATACAGATTCGGGCCCAGGGCGATGAAGACGCTGACCGGCCGCGATCCGCAGACTGGCAACGGGATCGAGCCGATCCAGATCTGGGCGCATCAGCCGAAGATGATGATGGGCATGGGCAGGTTCAACCAGGCAGTCCGCAAGGGCAAGGCCGTCGATGAGCGGATCAAGAACCTGGTCGAGCTGAAGGGCGCGCAGATGATCGGGTGTGAGTACTGCGTCGACCTCGGCTCGCAGATATGCCGCAACTCCGGCTTCTCCGACTCCGAACTCCTCGCCCTGCCGCGCTACCAGTCCAGCGACCTGTTCACCGATCGCGAGAAGGCGGCGCTGGACTACACAGTCGCGGTGATGCGCACACCGGTCGAGGTCACAGACGAGCTGTTCACGCGAGTGCGGTCGTACTTCGACGAGCGCCAGCTGGTGGAGATCACCGCCCTGCTGGCGCTGGTGAACATCGACCGCTTCAACGCCGCGTTCGGGATCGGCTCAGCGGGTTTCAGCGACGGAATGGTATGCGTCCCGCCAGACCGGCCCGACCCTGAACCGTCATCTGCCCGCATCACCGGACCCGCAGCCAAGCCCGGCGGGACGGCCATCGTCTCGTGACCTACCGGAACGGGCCGTGCGGACAGCACCGCGCTGCCCACCGCATCAACTAGCGGCCGCCCTTGCGACGGGGCATCGTCCGGGCAGCCGACCCGAACGGCCAGGCTGATGATCCCTGACATTCTCCATGAGCAACAGAATGCCCCGTTATGCGCCGCCACCACCGCGGTGAGTCCGCGCTCGAGAGCCGCCCATAGCGGCGGTTCCCGGACGCTGCCCATGCTCGTCCTACAGGGGCGCTGTGTACCGTCCCGGCCGGCGACGGACGGGTCCGGACATGACAGCGCCCCCGAGAGCGTGTGCTCGCGAGGGCGTGCCGTGCCGGTGCGCAGGTCGCCTCACAGCGAAAGGCGCATCATGGCTCCAGCCTGCAATCTCGGGAGCGGCGATAGCAATTAGGCCGATAGGCCAACATAAGGACGGATGCTCCCCCGTCCTTGGCAAGAGATGCTGAATTCGCTCAATTCGGCCATGGAGGAGTCTGGGTGAACTTCTCCACGGCATACTTGCGCGCAACTGTGAAGTGATTAAATACGATTTAGCAGGATCCAGTCAGGCAATTGGAATCCAGGAGCGAGTGACCTTAGCCTCTTCATCTGGCTGGAAATACCAAATAGGCTTACAACCGGAACATAAACGGGAAGGGATGCATGCAACCACCGGACAGTTTCCTTCTAGGACATACGGGCACTGGTCGCGCAGCCCGACTTCCAATTGCATCCTCTACGGGATTTCGTCCCCGGTGGTAAGTAAACCGCGAAATATTCAGAAAAGGCAAGACCATGAGCGAGTCATTCATCCCTCCCGAGTCCACCAGCGTCGCCCCCAAGGCCCGGATCCCTCCAGGCCACCTGGGACCTTTGCTGGGATATCGTCACTAACCATTACGCGGACTTCTCCGGCACCGTCGACCGCCGCACCTTCTGGACCTTCTGGCTCGCCCAGCTGATTGTCGGCTACGGCTCGCTGATCATCTTCGCGCCAGCAGGTATCGTCATCATCCTGGGTGTGTTTATCCCGAAGCTCGCGCTCGGTGCCCGGCGGCTACACGAGACAGGCCGCTCGGGCTGGTGGCAGGCACTCCAGGTCATCCCGCTCCTGGGCTGGATCATCGTCTTGATCATGCTCTGCCAGCCGGCCAAGGTCACCGCGTCATCATCATCCGGGCCGGTCGCGCCGACGTCTGGCCAGGCCACTCCGCGCTACCGCTGGGAGTCATGATGGCGGTCCGCAAGATGGTCGAGGAACATACTGGTGGTAGCCGGCCCGAGGAATGAGTGGCTCCCGAAGTGCCGCGGTGCTCTCGAAGCTCAGGGGTTCACGAAGGTCAACGTCTCGGAGACATTGTTCCAGGTTAGGGCCAATTGGAAACGCATGACGGTCTGGGGAACTCTGGAGCTTACGGGCGGACACCCGGTTCGTCCTGGACGACGGGGGACGTGCTGCTGCGGGTTACCCCGGACGTGCGGGGGACTGCCTTGCAAGGGCCGTCGCCATTGCCACCGGCAGGCCGTACCGGGAGGTCCACGACCTCGACGGCGGGCCGGGCTGCAACCCCGAGACGGGCTATGACCGCAAACCAATCTGGTTCGGGGGCCTGGGCGGGATGGCCCAGGCACTCGACCGCAGTTACCTCAAGGCTCACGATCTGTCTTCAGAGCTGCTGCGATTCTCCGTCTTGCTGAGCTACCCGAAGCTCATCTGTGCGGGAATCTCATCGAATTTCCTCGTGCAGATCTTCCTTCCCCGCCGAGGGCGAACTGCCGCAGCGGAAGTAAGAGCGTGTTTGGGGACCTTCGCCGAAATTCAGTCCGTCGTGGCCAGGGAAGCGGGCCGACGGGCCGCCGCTGCGGCCTGATCCCCAGCAGAGCACAGACGGTATCTGCGGGGCAAACGAAAGCCCCCCGGTTGGCTGGCTTGCCGAGGGGCTATAGCGATATTTAGATCAGGGAGCCAGGCCGGCGAACTCGAAGTGGGTGGTGAAGTTCCACTGGGAGCCTGTGACCGATGCCTTGACCCTCCAGTTCCGCGCGACCATGGTCGCCTTGGTCGCGTAACCCGAGACATTCACGCCAGTGAAGCTCACGCTGCCGAAGTCGGCCAGCGGCAGTATGTTCCCTGTGGCGGCGCTTTCGGGAGCCTCCATGATTGCCTCGGCCGAGGCATTCCTGCCGGCCCGGTCATACACGTTTCCTGCGAAATGCCAGCCACGGGTATAGTCGGTGAGCCTGATCGCGTAGTAGCCGCCCCCGATCGCCGTGACCGAACTGCCCATCCGGTCGCCGGGATAGACGGGGACCTCCGATCCTGTCGCGGTGTAAACGATGAACTGCTGCCCGGCCGGGTAGAGTTCCACCCAGGCGGTGTCAATTTGCTGTCCGTAAAGAACGGCCGAGTCTATCCCGGTCTGCTCGACAGTCCGCGAGCCCCAGCCATCAAGACCGACCCAGGAAGCCGCATAGCCTGTGGGTCCCCATACGGACGGGACCGTCCACTTAGCGGAGGCGGCATGACTGGCATGCGTGTCCACGTACCCGGCCCAGTTAAGGCTGTCTAGCCCGTTAACGGTAGAACCAGCGGACCTTTCCGCACCCGTCACGTGAGACGTCGACGCGGCGAGCCTAGTACTGTTGACCGGCACGGTGGAGGCCGAGGCCTGCGTGGCCAGCCCCCCGGCGAGCCCGGCGGCCAGGGCGAGACTGGCGGCGGCGGTGATGGTCTTCTTGATATTCATGATTCCCCCTGTTGGTTGATTGGGCCGAACAGTCCCCGCCGTCGCCGGCCTACCCTGTGATCGAGGGCCAGCGGGCTTATGGCGGGGCATAAGCGACTGCACCCGCCCCCTTTGTTCCACCTTCATAATGGGCTTAGCTACCAACGGGTAACAGAGCAAATGGTCCTACCCCGCGACGGTATATGGCCCTTTATATCTCGGGAGCGACGATAATTGATTATGGCGATAAGCCAGCATAAGCACGCATACCAACCCGGCCCTGGACAAGACAAGGAATCCGGCGGCGATGGTGATGGTCCTCATGATGTTCCCCCTAACCAGACTGAACTCGTAGTGCATTGTGATCACCAGGGCTCGATTTCCAGGCTGGTAGCGGCCAGGCAGCCGTCGAGCAGGCGGGGCCGGTACTGGATCTTCTTCA
>Ga0302179_10000397_pt1 | contig 29255 bp, 24 predicted proteins | sample I_Palsa_E3_1_FD_198788 | JGI IMG/M metagenome (GOLD analysis project Ga0302179, IMG submission 198788) | Peat permafrost microbial communities from Stordalen Mire near Abisko, Sweden - I_Palsa_E3_1 | ecosystem: Environmental > Terrestrial > Soil > Palsa > Peat permafrost | place: Sweden...
TATCCGGTCGAGCGGGTAATCGTGCGCAGGCCGATTTCGTCTTTATCGAGAGCGGTAGCGAGCGCATTGCCATCGGTGGAAAAGCTGCCCCCGAGAATCTGGACGTCTTTATCACTGACGACAGCTATTGCGATAGGGTATGCGAGGCGGCCTGCCTCAGCGCGCAGGAATTTGTCGATCTGTATGCGTTCGTACGAGATGCGATCGTAATCCGTGTTGACCGTATCAATCACCAGAACGACTTCAATCGGCGCGTCGCGGCCAGTGACGGCATGGAATGATGCGATCGTTTGCGGCGATTTGTTATCCAGGATGGTGAAATCTTGCAGTTGAAGATCGCTCACGGGAGGCCCCGACTTTGGGGTGACCACGACATCAAGCGTGACATTACGGTTGCCAGACGCCGCCGGCGGAGTGCTTGGCGGAGGGCTCTGTTGCGCGAAACTTGCAGCGGCGCAAAATGAAATCAAAACAAGAAGAAGAGAACTACGGCGTACTGTGTCGAACATGAGTTGAATCCCTTCAGGGCGAAGACCGATTGGGCCTTCGCGGAAGCACTTGAACCGCGCGAGGTGCTAATCAATCAGACGCGATTTGGAGCTGACAAGTTGCGACCTGAGCCCTAATAACCCTAATAACAGCGTCAGCCGAGGACTTTAGCCGGTCAGGCGAATTTTCGGGCGCGAAGCGGCGGCACGGCCGCGTTAGCGGTTATGGTACAGTTTCGAGCCAATGCGAATATTCGTCGTGGGGGTTGGCGGAACCGGCTCGCTGCTGGCGCAACTGCTGGTCCGGCAGGGCCATACGGTGTGGTGCGGCGATCGCGACGTTGAACGCGCACGGCGCTTTCTCGGCAAGAAGAGCCAGCTCGAAATCGCCGAAGTGAATGCCCGAAATATCTGGTCGGTAATACGCGCCGGCCGGAGTTGCCATCTCCTTATTAATGCTTCGCCCGCAATTTTCAACGAGATCCTGCTTCGCGCGGCCCTTCACCTTCGCGCGCATTATCTCGATCTGAATTCGCGCCTGACGCGCAATCCCTTCAAGGCCGAGCAGCTTCGCTATCACAAGCGCTTCATTTCGAAGAATCGGATCGCGGTGATCAATGGCGGCGCGGCACCGGGCCTTACCAATCTCCTCATAAAGCGCGGCACCGAAATTTTGGATACGACCGAAGGGGCCGCGGTGCGGTTGTTCGAGAGCACCAACAGCCAGGGCGCCGTCTCAACGTGGTCGCCGGACGTTGCGTTTGACGAAGCGGTGTCCAAGCCGATTTATTATCGCGGCAAGAAATTTCACAAAGGCAAGCGATTCGGCGATCCCGAACGATTCCGCTTTCCGCCGCCGATCGGAGAGACGACCGTATACCTGGCGGCGCAGGACGAAGTGGCAACGCTGCCCTATTACGTCTCGTTGAACGAACTGGACGCGAAAATTGGCGGCAACGATATCGAGCGTCTGCGCCGTTGGTACCGCCAGGGCAAGCTCAGCAAATCCCGCGGCATTGTGGCCAAGCGCTTTCCGAAAACGTCGACGCCGCGCGCGCTGGCACGCCTCTTTCGCAGCAAGCTTCTCGAAAACGCGCGATTCGCCGCGGCCGTGCTGATCCGCGGATCGAAAGCCGGGCAGCCGCTGCTCGTTCGCTGGGACGCTGGATTCCCCAGTCTTTTTCAAATTGCCCGCCGCGGAATCCATTCGACACCAATTTCGTACGCGACCGCGCACATCGCCGCGCTCTTCGTGCGCCACATGCCGCGCGACATGGCCGGCGTCTATCCGCCCGAGGCGCTTCCCGGCGAAGTCCGCCGCGCGATCCTTGCAGACACGCGCTCGCGCGACATTCGGATTTCCCTCAAGATGATTCCGTTGAAAAACGTCGAAGAGGAAGAATTGTGAACGAGGATTAGCCAAGCCGCCGCACGATTTCACATATCCCGTTTTGCGATGCCGATAATCTCATGTTAAAGACGCATTCGAAGCAAATCTGAGGGAGGCGCTTAGTTCCGATTAGGGTCACGCAATGAATCAGATCACCCACCTGACGCCGCATGACCTGATGACCATGTTCCTGTCGCTTGCCGTTCTGCTCGCCGCGGCAAAGTTCGCCGGGGAACTCATGCAGAAGCTGGACCAGCCCGCCGTCCTCGGCGAAATCATGGCGGGCATTCTCCTCGGGCCAACCGTTCTCGGACATTTCAGGCCTAACGTCTACGCCACGCTTTTCCCCAGCACGGGCGCGATGCCCATCGTTCTCGATACGGTGTCCACGCTCGGCGTCGTCTTTTTCCTGCTCACAGCCGGCATGGAAATCGATCTGCGAAGCATTTTCCGCCAGGGCAAAAGCGCGCTCCTGGTGAGTTTCTTTGGAGTGATTGTTCCGTTCGCCTTCGGATTCAGCACAGCGTGGCTATTCCCGCGATATTTGGGAGCGCAATCCGGCGCGGACACACTGATTTTCGCTCTCTTCGTGGGAACGGCACTGTCCATCTCGGCATTGCCTGTCATCGCCAAGATCTTGATGGACCTCAATCTGCTTCGCAGCGAAATGGGCACTGTGGTGATGTCGTCGGCGATGTTCGACGACCTCGTCGGCTGGATTCTTTTCTCGCTCATTCTCGGGATGATGAAGGCTGATGCGCATTCGCTGGGCGCCGTTAAGCGAACGATTCTTCTCGTCGCCGGATTCACATTCCTTGCGCTGACCATGGTGCGATGGCTGATTGACAAGCTCGTGCCGTGGATTCAAGCGCATACAAGCTGGCCCGGCGGCATTTTGGGATTTATTTTCACGCTGACGCTTGGCTCGGCCGCCTTCGCCGAATATGCCGGAATACACGCGGTCTTTGGCGCGTTCATCATGGGCATCGCGGTGGGCGAATCAACCCACTTGCGGAAGCGCACCACCGAAATTATTCATCAGGTTGCCGCCAACGTTTTCGCGCCGTTTTTCTTCGCCAGCATCGGCCTGCGCACGAACTTCGTCACGAATTTCAATCTTGGCATCACCGCTACGGTGATTGCCGTCGCGTGCCTCGGGAAATTGATCGGAGCGGGTTACGGCGCGCGACTGGGTGGAATGGATCGCAGCACTGCGTGGGGCGTCGGATTGGCGATGAACGCTCGCGGGGCGATGGAAATGATTCTTGGCTTGCTGGCGCTTCAGGCGGGCTTGATTCGCGAGAGCATGTTCGTCGCGCTGGTCACCATGGCGCTTTTCACCTCTCTTGCTTCCGCGCCCGCGATTCGATTCTTGGTCCGGCGGCGGCGTTCGCTGACGCTCAAAGATACAGTGATGAGCAAGCTTTTCTTCCCTAATTTCGAAGCGACATCGCGTGGGGACGCGCTCTTAAAAATGTGCACGGCTGCAGCGGACGTAGTGAGCGGTGCACCCGCGAGATTTCTGCGGCTGGTGATGGAGCGTGAAAGTGTCGCAAAAAGCGGCTGGGATAATGGTCTCGCGGTTCCTAATGCACGAGTTCTAGGCTTGCCGCAACCGCTCGTCGTCGTGGCAAAGCCGAAAAATGGCCTGGATTTCGGCGCAAACGATGGCAAGCCAACCAAGCTCATTCTGCTGGTCCTCACGGGCGACAACCAGGCTCAGAACGATTTGCTTCTCGACGCCGCCGACCTATTCAGCCGCAGGGAAGCCATCGAGCAAGCTCTGAACGCGGAGACTTTCGTCGAATTGGTAGCGGCCCTGAACGCCCCGGTGCAATAACTAACCCCCGCCGGCCTCAATCCACCTCCCGTGGCTCAATCCTCCCCAAGTTACAGGATTGCCTGGACTTACGCGCGAAATCCGATTTACGAAACCGGCGGGATTACGACACATCTAATTATGTGAGACAAGAAAAATAGGGCCCACCGGGTGGTGGCAAAGGGGAGAAGGCAATGACGAATAGAATCAACTCGCTAGCACGGTTCCTGATCGTCGGCGTGTTGGCCGGCATCCTTGGAGGCATAACGCCGATGGCGAGCGCTGCTGCTTCGCCTTTCGGGCTCTCCGGCACGAATACGGCCCATCAGGCCCCGGCGACGAATTCTGCCAATTACGAACAGTGGCTGAACAATCAGGTGCGCCACGAGCTGGCGATGCTGCCGTGGTATTCGGTGTTCGACACCCTCGGCTACAGGATTGACGGCACAACCGTGATTCTGGAAGGCCAAGTGGCCCGGGCTTCTCTGAAGCCGGACGCCGAAGGCGTAGTGAAGCACATCGAAGGTGTTGAGAAAGTCGTGAACAACATCGAAGTGCTGCCGCTATCGCCGATGGACAATCAGATCCGAATGGCGACGTTCCGCGCCATCTATGGCAATTCGCCGCTCGGCATCTACGGCAGGCAGCCGGTGCCGTCCATTCACATCATCGTGAAGAACGGCAACGTCACGCTGACTGGTGTAGTCAACAACGAGATGGACAAGAATCTAGCGTCCATCCGAGCCAACGGGGTGTCGGGAGTTTTCTCTGTAACCAACAACCTCGTAATTGAACGAAGTTAAACGCGGGACCCCCACGGAAACCGCCGCGCGGTTCTACTGCGCGGCGGTTTCTCCCGCTTCAAAGCTCGTCCACGGCCCCGCATTCATATCCCGCAGTACGGGCGTCTGCCACGAATATTCCGGGTGAGCCTTCAGGAATTCCTTCGCATTGAAATTGCTACCGCACGGATGTCCGGCGCGTGCGACGAAGCTCATCTCCGCGGCCATCTGGCTGTCCACCGCTTTGCCTTCCACGGCGCCGTGATCGTCGTATGGCCCGTCGCCCCAAGCTTTCACTCCGGCGGGGTCGAGGTCCAAGTGCCCACAAAGCGTCCGGCCGTCCGGAATTTCCTTTTGCAAGTACGTGTCGTAGTGATCCGAGAGCACTTTTTCCGCGAGCTCGACGTCAATCTTCCCTTTCGATTCCTTCATTATCTCGTCCAAGCGGACGTGCCGAGCGTTGGGCGAGGAAGAGAGATCGTCGTTATTCCACGTCGTGTCCAATTTCTGCACTTCCGGATCGCTCACGAAATTCGAGCCGACGAAAACTCCATCTTTCGATTTCCAGACGCGGCTCGCTTTCAGGCCATTCTCGAACTGCGCGATTTCCCCGGTCTTGTTGTCGCCGAGAAGCCAGTCGTTCGCATATCCGCCGTTATTCCCGTCGAGCATGATCTTCACGTATTCGTCAATCGAAGTTCCGTATTGCAGCGCTTTCCGTGCGCGGACAAATTCGGGTTTGCCGTTGGGGTCCCAGCCTTTGAAGCCGGAGATGGTGGTCTCGGTGACCATAAGGCCGTCGGAATTCACGCCGAAATCGTCATCGCTGATGATGACGCCGGGAAAACCGTCCATGATCATCCGGAATCCATTTTGCGGCGCGATATCGAAGATCATTCGCCAGCGCGCGCCCTGGATGTAGCTGGTCCAGTTGTTGTGCGCCATCACGATGCGGTGATCTTTCGTCCAGCTTCCCGTGGCGACAAACGCGCTGCAGTGGCCCTCGGGCTTGATTTTCGGGGCGTTGGCTACTTTTTCTTTTTCATTGAACCACGGCACGTAATAATCCGGCAGCTCCATGAAGGCGTTCAGCGCGACGATGTCGTCGATATCCACTGCTACGCCGCGTGCTTGCGCGCCCTCGGCGATGCCGTTCAGTTCCGCCTGGTATTCGGGGTCAATGTGAGGCCACAGCATGTCGTGCGCGGCTTTGCGGAAGAAATTCCAATCGCGCTGGGAATCGTGTGTGTCCTCGAGCTTCACGGCCGCGAGAGCATCCTCGATTTCGGGCGCGAGCAGGTAGCCGTGCTGGTAGCCGATGTGATCCGGCGCGCCGGAGAGATGCACGTAGGTCCAGCCGCCGCGCTCAAAGCGGTACGAACCGGCGAGGCGCGGATCGCCCCCAGTGGGCCTGCCCGAGGCCGCGACCGTGGTAGAAATCATTTCGCCGCCGCGGAGCAGCATGTACGCCGCAATGAGGCAGAAGCTGAGAGTAAGCGCCAGCACGAGCGGTAAATGATTCCGATTCGACAGCATCCGCAGCCTCCGAAAGCCTTGCTAGGAAATTTGTCCGATTATCTTAGCCCAGATTTCCAATTTGAACTCCACAAAACACTCTGCAACATTGCTGTCCGTTCCGGAGATGCCAAATAAGCGTAGTATCTCCGGGGGGAAAACGAATGAGTCTCAAGCCAACTCCCGCCGCACCGAATCATTACGGCGCTCTAATCCAAACCTATGCAATCAACGACGCGATAAATCAGCTTATCCTCTCCGGCCTCGATCCGCGCGCCTGGAGGGCGGAGCCTCCCGGAAAAAAAGGAAACGGCCGCACCATCGCCGCGATTTTCGCGCACCTGCACAACTGTCGCCTCACCTGGCTTAAGAACTCGGCGCCGCACCTGAAGTGTCCTGCGCCGCTCGACCCCGCCCGCTGCACGATCAGGCAGGCCTCCGCCGCGCACAAGAAGAGTGCGGGACAGTGTCTGCGAATGCTGGAAGATGCTCTGTCTGACGATCCGAAACGGCGCGTCACAAAATTCTCGCGTGGCAGTTGGGCGCCTGAGTGGCCGGCGAGCGCGGCCATGTTCGCGTACATTTTCTCGCACGAAGCGCATCATCGCGGCCAAATCCTGATGCTCGCGCACCAACTTGGCTATCGCCTGCCCCAGGAAGGCATCTGGCAGTGGGATAAATTGTGGAAGCAAGCTGGCTTCGCGTCGCGGCCACACTGAGAGTTCCTGCAAAAGCGACAGTGTGGCTGGAGTCAGCGAAGAAAGGGCGAAAAGAAGAACGGCGGAACGTCGAAAAATTCCTACGGAAGGTACGCCTGCACTACTTTGTTACAACCTCAAAAAAACACAGATTTATAAGTTTTGATTGAGTATTGCGAATCCCTGATCTACTTATCTTCGTCCGGAACTCCGAGCACTTGGATCTGCACCGCGCGCTCCCGCGGCCCATCGAGTTCCGCCAAAATCACAGATTGCCAGTAACCGAGCGCCAATTCGCCATTGCGAACGGGCAACGATAGCGTGTGACCCAACACCATGGCTCTCAAATGCGAGTCGGCATTTTTGCGGTTGCATTCGGAAATCTTCGGGTCGTTGTGCCGCCAATAATCAAGCCGTCCCACCAGCCGCTCGAGAAACGACTTGATATCGTCGAGCAAAGCCTGCTGAAACTCATTAATGAAAATCGCGGTAGTCGTATGCAGCGACTGCACCATCACGAACCCAGCCTTCATCCCGTGTTTCTTGATCACTTCATTGACATCGCGCGTGATGTTAATCAGCTCCAACCTCTCCCGCGTTTTGTAATAAACGGTTTCAAGGTACATTTGCAGCGTGGCGTGAGGTTTTGTATCCGGCTTGGGTCGCGCCGCTTTAATTGAGGTCGTTTTCATTCGATTTGTCCTTGAAGGCCGCTTCGAACCGTTCTGTATATTTTAGATGCAGTTGCCTTCCTAAACGAAACAAAAATTACAGGGTTAGGCGGCAAAGTGTCGCCCGGACTCGCTGCAAAATCGCCGAATCCGGCGAACGTAGAAAACCGCCCGGCGAGCAATCTTAGTGACGGCGCAATCCTTGTAAAGTTGCTGAGCGAATTGTACGCTTAATGGCGCCTTCATTCGTCAATGAAAATTTCCGCCTACATCCCCTGCTACAACGTCGAGCGTTACATCGAACCCACAATTCAGGCTCTGCTCGATCAAACACTTCCGCCGGAGGAAATACTCATCATTGATGACGGTTCACGGGACCGCACGATTGAAATCGCCTCAAAGTTTCCCGTTCGAATTATTCGCCATGAATCTAATAGGGGACTGGCCGCGGGGAGGAACACGGCGTTTGCGAATGCGCGCTGCGATTTTGTTGCCGCGATGGACGCGGATGCGGTGGTCGAACGCGATTGGCTGGAGCGGCTGTCTGAGGCTTTTGTGGATCCGAGCGTGGCTGGTTCCGGAGGCAGGCTGCTTGAAGACTATCGCAATACGCCCGCCGATGAATGGCGCGCTACGCATCTGGGACAGGATCTCGGCGAGGAACGGATTGAAATTGTTTGGCCGACGCCGAAGCGGCTCGGGGGATTCGGATCGCTCTATCGCAAGGAGGCGGTTGCAAAAGTTGGCGGGTACAACGAACGCTATCGCACGAATTATGAGGACGTGGATTTGTGCGAGCGGCTGTTGCGGGCCGGTTACAAACTCATTTTTGATCCGCGCGCGCGCGCGCATCACAAGCGCCAAGACACGATCTCTTCCGTGATCCGCACGGCGTGGCGCTGGGATTTTTATTCTCATTACTTCAACGGCGGATACAACAACATTCCGCTCAAAGTGTTGATGAACTTCCGAGCGTCGCGCGTGAAAATGATGCGGCACATAAAGGATCACAAGGGATCGCTGTTGTGGATTGATTCGCTTTTGCCGTGGGCGCACAGCTATTGGGATTTGCGGTATGGATTTTCGAGCGAGCGGCTGCCGGCGGTTGACGCGGATGAAAATGCGCTGGCGATGTATTTGCCGCGGCCGTTTCGCAGGAGGCGGCGATCTTCGTCGGACCAATCATCAGACACTTCGAATTAGCTCTTGCGACGGGTACGCCAAGCCCAACTCGTGTCTCGTTTGACGCGGAAACCCAAGGGCCGGGCGGGTCTGAGACCCGCCCCTTCGAGAGGCAGCCAAGATTTCAGCGAATGTAGGTCGACCTTGATTCTCTTAGCAGCAGCGGTTTATCGTCGAATACTTGCGGTGGAGTGAATCGGCGTAGAACTGGTCTCGAGTCATCGCAGCCGTGCTGTGCTCTTGCGGCGAGACGCGGCGGTGCGCGAGATAGTTTTCGTATGCGGCGTCGCCTGTGATTTGGCGCAGCCACCACCAAAGCTTCTTCAACGGATTCGTTCTCGCTTTCGTTTTCGCATTCATTGCGCGCTCCATCAATCTCCCTCGGCCCACCGTGTCGCGATGTACGCCGATTCGTGCAGCACGGGCTTTTTGCCACCGAATAAAATTCTCGCCCACACCGAAATCGCTTCCACGATCAATATCAATATCATCGCCGCTAACACGCCGGTGACAATCGCATCGAGACGATTATTCAAAATCAGCCGCTGCGTCTGAGCGATTCGATCAGGCGGAATCGCACCCGACGCGATTTGTGCCGCGAGAACTCGCGCCTGCGAAAGAAAGCCGACTCGCGGGCTGGCATCGAAAATCTTTTGATAGCTCGCGGTCATCGTGACCGATACCAGCATGACCATCGGCAGCAGCGTGACCCAGATCCATCTCAAGCGCCGCATCTTCAGCAGAATCGTTGTTCCGACCACCAGTGCAACGCACGCAAGAAGCTGATTCGCAATTCCGAAAAGCGGCCAGACCGAATTGATTCCGCCGAGCGGGTCCTGCACGCCTTGCCACAGAAAGAATCCCCACGCGCCGCACATAAGGCCGCTTGACAATAAAATTCCCGGCAGCCATCCGCGCCGGCCGAGCGGCTTCCAGATGTGGCCGCCGAGTTCCTGGACCATAAAACGGCCGACGCGCGTGCCGGCATCGAGGACAGTGAGAATAAACAACGCCTCGAACATGATGGCAAAGTGATACCAGATGCTGAGCAGGCGATCACCGCCGATCGTGCCGCTGAAGATTTGGGCCATGCCAACGGCGAGCGAGGGCGCGCCTCCGGTGCGATCGAGCAGGGTGCGCTCGCCGACGCGCTGCGCGAGAGTCGCCATCGTCTGCGGGTCCACCGCGAAGCCCCACGAGCGAATCGTGGCGGACGCGGCCTCCGCCGTTTTTCCGACGATGCCGGCGGGGCTATTGATCGCGAAATAGACGCCCGGAGAAAGCGCGCACGCCGCAACCATGGCCATCACGCCGACGAATGATTCCATGAGCATCGCGCCGTAACCAACCACGCGGGCATCGGATTCACGCATGATCATTTTCGGCGTTGTGCCCGAAGCGATCAGGGCGTGAAATCCGCTTACAGCGCCGCACGCAATTGTGATGAAGCAGAAAGGAAAGATTTTTCCGGCGAAGACGGGGCCAGTGCCATCAATGAAACGCGTTAGCGGCGGCATTTGCAGCGTGGGCCGCACGAAAATAATTCCCAATGCGAGCGCCAGGATCGCACCAATCTTTATAAACGCGCTCAGATAATCGCGGGGCGCGAGCAGAAGCCACACGGGCAGCGCGGAGGCTGCAAATCCGTAAATGATGATCGCAATCGCGAGCGCGGGACCCGAGAACGTGAATGCTTGCGACCATGCCGGAGATGCGTTCACCCACTGGCCTGAAACGACGGCGAACATTACGAGCGTGACACCGATGATCGACGCTTCGAGCACGCGGCCCGGCCGGAGGTGTCGCAGATAAACCCCCATCAGAATGGCAATCGGGATCGTCATGGCGAGAGTGAACGTGCCCCAGGGAGAATCCTTCAAGGCCTTTACGACGATGAGCGCGACGGCCGCGAGCAGAATCACCATGATGGCGAGCACGGCAAGGAGCGCGAGCAGCCCGCTGCGTCTTCCCACTTCCTCGCGCGCCATCTGGCCGAGAGATTTTCCATCGCGGCGCATCGAGAAAAAGAGCGTCGTGAAATCCTGCACGCAGCCGCCGAGCACCGCGCCAAGAATCAGCCAGAGCGTTCCGGGCATGTATCCGAATTGCGCGGCAAGCGTCGGGCCGACCAGCGGCCCTGGCCCGGCGATGGCCGCGAAGTGGTGGCCGATCAAAACCCATTTATTCGTGGGAACGAAATCTTTTCCGTCATCGAGGCGTTCGGCGGGCGTTGCGCGCGTGTCATCAAGCGCCAGGACTTTCGCGGCGATGAACGCCGAGTAGAAGCGGTAGAAAACGGCGTACGTTGCGGCGGCTGCGACGACGAACCATACGGCATTCAACGGCTCGCGCCGCTCAAATGCGATGGCTGCGAGTGCACCGGCGCCTGCCAATGAAACGCACACCCAAACGATGGCCCTGAGAGCTTTATTCATCGCAGTTCGACTGAATCTTAAGCGAAACAGACTTCAGTCGTCTAATTCGAAATAACTGACCTGGGGCCATCCAGATTGGCTCTTGTGTGAGCGCCAATCCGCCGCTACGCTTTGGCATGAGCCAATTCACTCCCACCGCGCGGACACAGGTGCGGCGTCTTGCCGATCGCGGGCACTACGATTCAGAGACTGTTTATCGAATTCTCGACGCCGGATTTCTCTGCCACGTCGGATTTGTCGTTGACGGTCAGCCGTTTGTAATTCCCACAGGTTACGCGCGAGTGGATGACGCCCTCTACATTCACGGCTCGGCGGCGAGCCGAATGCTTCGAACGCTTGCCGACGGCGTTCAAGTGTGCGTGACAGTGACGCTGGTGGACGGCTTTGTGCTGGCGCGATCCGCGTTTCATCATTCGATGAATTACAGATCCGTGGTGATTCTCGGGCAGGCGCAAGAGGTGAAAGATCTGGAGGAAAAGAGCCGCGCGCTAAAAGCGTTCACCGAGCACATTGTTCGCGACCGTTGGGACATGCTTCGTCCTATTCGGGAATCGGAGCTGAAACAAACCACCGTGCTGTGTCTGCCGCTGACTGAAGTCTCCGCGAAAATTCGCACAGGGCCACCCAAAGACGACGCCGAGGATTACGCGCTTCCGATTTGGGCAGGCGTGCTTCCTTTGAAGCTGGTGCCCGGCGAGTTCGTGCCTGATCCAAAGCTTCCGCCGGATATTGGAATTCCTGAACACTTAAAGAACTTGAAGAATTATTCGCGGTAAGTAAAGAACGCGGGATGTTTCTTCGATTAGTGGCAGCCGCAGGTGCGGGGCGTGCAGCCGCAATTTGATCCTGAGGAAGCGGAGGAGCCGGCGGATTTACTGCCGTTCGCGGGCGCGGCGAACACGGAGAATTGCACGGCTTGCTTCCGGCTGCCGCATTTCGGGCAGGCGACCGCGGAGCCGCTCGACATCACGATTCGCTCGTGACGCGTCTCGCATTCCTCGCAGAGATATTCGTAGATTGGCATGGATCTGTTTCCTTCGAATCGATTGTAGCGGGCTGTGGCACAAATCACAATTCTGATGGCGATATCAGGGGAAAGGCCGGGCGGGCCTTAGATGTTGAGTGACAAGACATGCGCTGCTGTTCGGTTTTCTGTGCAAAATTATGACGCCGTGAACGTGATTCGGCATGACGATGAATTGGTCGAGCTGGATTGTCGGAAAGTGATGCGGCAGGTCATGCCAACATTACCAGACGATTCGTCCGGCTGCTTTTAACACCATTTGTTGATTTAAGATTTTGCCGAAGATGCATCGGTGATCTTGGACGCAGATTGTGAAGAAGTAGACTCCGGGATTGCGATAGTCGTATTCGCGCAATCTGAGGGAGCGGCGTGTGGGATATTCGATCGCAGGCATGGCAATAAATCCTAAAAGGCCGGGCGGGTCTGAGACCCGCCCCTACGGCGGCCTGACGATAAACAGCGAGCAACAAATTGGCATAAGAGGCGACAGTACGGAATGTGAAGGCCGCGAAAAACAAATCGCCCCGGTTGTTGTCAACCGGGGCGATCTGTTTGCGGGTGTACGTCCTTTATGATACCTAGTCGCCGGCTACGGTCTCGGCAATTTCGGGCTTCGCGGCAGCAGCGCCGTGTCCATCGCCGTTGCCGTTTCCATTGCCACTCGAGTGACCGTTGCCATTCGTGGCAGGCGCGATAGATTGTAACCCAACTTGAACGGTTGGAGTGGCGGCTTTGATTGCAGCCACGCTGCCGATCTGAATGACAGTCTCCGGCTGCTTCTTCAGCACGAGCTCTTCATAAATCTTGCGAACCTTGGCCGCTTCTTCCGTGGCCTGCCGGCGGCGAATCCGATCTTCCTCGGCCGCTGTTTGCGGAATGTCGTGCTCAAGATGACGAATGCGCGCGGCATCGTCCTCGTCGATTCTCAGCGAGTGCTCGTAGCTATTGAGATCGACTTTCTTGCCCTTGGCGTAAATCTCGTGCTTGCCATGGGTCTTGTACCACTGCGCGACGGTCGCGTTCTTGTACATGTTCTCGATGATTTTCCGCCAGCCGATGCCCGTGTTGTACGCGCAGAAGGAAATTTCGCCTTGCTGCGTGGCGTAGGGGATGATGCACATTTCGGTGCGGCGGAAATCGTAGTTAAAAAGATCCTGGAACCACATTCCGGCGATGAACAGGAAATTCCAGGGATCTTCCTTGCGGCGCTTCATGGCGTCTTCGAAGGTGCGCTCCGGACTCGTCTTGCCGTACTTCTTGTCCGCATCCTTGGTGAGCGCCCACGTCTTGTCGAATTTCTTGAAGAGATCATAGAGCGCCAATCCCTTCGGCGCGTGGAACGGCTGATAATTCTTGAGCAGCGCCATCGCCATCATGAAGTTCGAGAAATTCTTTCCGCGCGCAGCGTCGGTGATGGAATTGACGTCCTTCACAAGCTGCGGAGTATTAAGGAAGCGGGGCACCGGCGCCCACTCTTTCGTTTCCTTGTTGATCATCACGGCCGTGCCGACGCCGCAATTCGGGTGGCATCCGCAACTGAGCGAACCCCACTGCGAATCCGGCCCGTGCACGAGATCGGAATAGCCGGCGAAAGCGCTGACGAGTGAAATTGGGAACCAATCGCGCGTCGGCTCGATCTTCCCGACCTGATTGCTGACGTCCTTCGCCAAATGCGAGAGCGTGTAGCGCTGGCGCATGCGGCGTTCCGGAGTGATTTCTTCGTCGCGGCCGGTAAACGAAACCGGCTGAAACGATACGAATGAAATTTTCTTGGGATTCTCCATCGCGAACTTGACGATCGGTCCGACCTGATCGTTGTTCACGTTGTTCACGATCGTCGTGACCAGCACGATTTCGATTCCGGCTTCGTGCATGTTCTCGATGGCGCGGAGCTTCACGTCAAAAAGATTGCCGACCTGACGGTGGCTGTTCGCGTCATTGCCGATTCCATCGAATTGCAGGTACGCGTAACGCATGCCCGCTTCGAAGGCCTTGCGGCAGAAATCCTTGTTCTTCGCGAATTCGATGCCGTTGGTCGCAGCCTGCACGCTGTTGTAGCCCACTTTGCGCGCATAACGCACTGCATCGAGGAAGTAAGGATGCATCGTCGGCTCGCCGCCCGAGAACTGCACGGACATCTGGCGGCGCGGCTTGATCTTCAGCGCATTGTCGAGAATTTCTTGTATTTCTTCCCAGCTCAGTTCGTGGACGTAACCGACCTGGTTCGCGTCCATGAAGCAGGGATCGCACATCATGTTGCAGCGGTTCGTGAGGTCGACGGTGAGGACGGAGCCGCGACCATAGCGGACCGTGCTGCTGCCGTGACGGTGCAATCCTTCGTCGTTGTGCGCGGGGATGTCGCGCCCCGGGAAATTCTGCTCGATCCACTCGAGGAATTTTGCATCCACGGCCATCAAGTCTTCGCATCGGCCGTGCTGCGGGCATTCCTTCACCATCCACACTTGCCCGTCGCGCTCGATGATCTGCGCTTTGATCTCACCGACCTTCTCGTTAACGAGATCGGTCCAATCTTTTTTGCCGTTGAAAATGGCCTCGCGCGCCTCGGAAACGCAGCCCGGACAGAGTGAATCCGTCGTGCGCGGCCAGCCGAGTGTCGGCTTGCTCTTTTCGTAGGACTTCAGCAGCGGCTTCTCGGACCACTTCGGTGTGAACGACGGGTTCGGTTTGTATTTGTTGAAGAACTGGATGGAGTTGAACGTCGCGCCTGCCGCCTTGCAGACGATCCAGTCGAACGTCCTAGCGATTCTTTTAGATCCGGCCATAGTAATCAGACTCCCCTTACTGCTTAGATGACGTCTTCGCATGACGTCTCGTTACCCACTCGCGCCGCTCAGAACTTCAAAACCGAGCGGGCCGCCCCAAAAGCACACTACCCCCTAAAGGCTTACGTTAGCAGAGTTTGCCGCTTAGTAGGAGGTGCGTCTAGCCCGAAGTGCCCAAAGGGGCTTAATGGGGGTTAAACGGCATAAATGGGTCTTGGGCGGAGCGTTGATCTGTGCTCGGGTACCTCCTGGTACCCCCAGTTCTATAGATGAACTGCGGCACCTGGAGGAGTCAAAACAGTCGTGCGGCCGGCTCGAGCCCCGACTGCCTTTCATTTTCTGCCATTCATTAAGGCGCACGAAAATGCCGCACGAAAATCGGTGCGGCGCTACACAGGTCCAAGATAGCGGGAGTGTGCGTGAATTATTCGGCGTTGAGCGGCGTGCGGAGAACCCCGATGGCGAAATGGGCGAGGTTCGAGGCTTCGTCGTCGAGCTGAATCCAGCGGACCACGCAGTGCTTCTTCAAATAATCCGATACTTTCGATTCGCTGATTTCGAGATGTTCCGCGAGCCGCGTTCGGAGCGAACCGCCGGATTGCGCGCGGCCGCCGCGCACTCCGCGGAGAAGCTGGCCGATGCCTACACGAAGGGTCTTGCACGCCTCGATGTAGTACGACGTCACCAGATCGGAATCTGATAGCAGAAACACGCCCGGTCCCGCCGGCGCCTCGTCCGCCTCGTCTAGCTTGTGGAGTTGGCTTCCGAGCATCCGGCGCAGCATCGATTCAAGGTGGGCGAGACGCGATGCGATGGCAGGCTCGCCGCCGCGGCCATGCGCGATGCGTTCGGAAGGCAGCGTGGGGGCTTCCTCCGTTGGCCACGAACTGCGCGGTGGAGGGGCGTTATAAGCCGCTGACCTCACGGATTCTTCGCCGCTTCGAGCGCGAAGCGTTCCAGAGTCCGGTGCGCTTGGCGCTTCGGGCGGAGGAGGCGTCTCTCTGGAAACGAATCGTTGAGCCGGAACTGCCGGTGTCGCCGAACTTGCCGAGCCTCCGCGACGATGTCTTCCGCGCCCGCCCCGGCGCCCTCGACGCCGACGCTTATGGGCCGGATCGGCGCCGCTGTTTGCCTGCGCGGAGCCCGGCGCGGATTCTTCGGCGGCGTGCACTTCCGATGTTACGGAAATTTCGGCTTCCGTCTCTACGGAGATTTCTTCCGATACTTCCGGCTCACCGGCGGCCGATTCCGGCAATGCGGAGTCTTGTTCATCCGTCGGATGTCCGCCCGTGACTGAGGCTGCGGCCGTTACCGCCAACGCGCCGGCGGGAATTGGCGCGCCCAATCTCTCGAGCGCTTCGGCCGTTTTTTTCTTCCAGTCGGCGCGGCGGAATCGCTCGATCGCCGTCGTGTACCAGCGGATGGCCTCGTCGTTGTGAGCGGCTTTTTCCTCGACGGCGCCAAGTTCGAACGCCACCATCGCGTCGCGCGTCTTGGCATAAAGTTCGGCGAGTTTCGTCGGGGCCTCGGCGCTGCTCTTCGCGCGCCGGATGCGTCCCTGTATTTGCCGCCAATTCGCCATGAGCGCCGATTGTATCGCCGAAGCCGCCGTGAAGCCAGCAAGTGTGCGCTGTTAGCGCCGCATGTTGCGGCGCGAGGCTGAATCCTCGCGCCGCCCGTTCCAAATCACACTCGTGCCGAGTGGCGCAGATTCGTGCATCATGATGGTGCCGTGAACTCTGAAGAACGCACGGAATGGATAGTCAGCAAGGCGCGAAGCTTTGGCTTCGACCTGTGCGGCGTGGCGCAGGCGGAGAAATTCGACGAGCTGGAGCGATTGCCGGAATGGCTGGCGCGCGGCTACGCGGGCGAAATGAAATATCTGCACGATCCGCGACGCAGCGATCCGGCGCAAGCTCTCGACGGCGCGCGCAGCGTTATTGTCTGCGCGCTGAACTACCGCACCGGGCAACCATACTCGACAGAAGTCCCCTCGTCCGCGGCTGGCGATCGGCCGCGCGGCTGGCTTTCCCGCTATGCGTGGGGCGACGACTATCACGAAATCCTCGGCGCCAAGCTCAATGCGCTGCTCGCCGAGATGCGCGGAGAATTTGCGGAGCCGTTCGCGGCGCGCGCCTATGTGGATACCGGCCCGATCGTCGAGCGAATCGCCGCGCATCACGCCGGTCTCGGCTGGCTCGCGAAGAACACGATGCTTATCAACGAGCAGCTCGGCTCGTGGCTTTTTCTCGGCGTGATTGTTACAAGTCTCGATCTTGCGCCAACGGTGCGCGCGGGGGAATCGCTGCCTGCCGACCTCTGCGGGAATTGCCGCCTGTGCATTGACGCTTGCCCCACCGGCGCGTTCGTAGAACCGTACATTCTCGACGCGCGGCGCTGCATTTCCTATCTAACCATCGAGCTGCGCGGCGCCATTCCGGAAGAATTTCGCGGCGCGTTGGGCCGCATGGTCTTCGGCTGCGATATTTGCCAGGACGTTTGCCCGTGGAATCGAAACGCGCCCGTCGCGCAACTGGCGGAATTTTTGCCGCGCGCGCTGCCTACGCCGGACGATTCCCCGGATGCCTCGCCAGCTGATCGCCCAGGCGATGCGGGGGATGCGTCTCTCTTCGCTCCGCCGCTCGAAGTTCTGGCAACGCTGACCGCCGGCGAGTTCAGCGAAATATTTCGCGGCAGCGCGGTGAAGCGAACAAAGTGGCGCGGGCTCGTGCGAAATGCATGTATTGCGCTCGGAAACGCAAAAGTTGCGCGTGACTCAGGGCAACACGCGAGCATCACGGCCACACTCGAGCGTCTCGTGACCTCGGGCGATTCGACGATCGCCGAGCACGCGCGGTGGGCGCTCGACCGGCTCAACCGCGTTGATTGACACTCGCGCCGCTACTCGCTAACGTGGCTCGCGGCGAGGATCGGCTCGCCGTGAGCAATTCTCGAAATAATTCACCTCGACGCACGGAGCACAAATGCGAGGATTCTTGATTTTGGCGTTTTTGTACCTCGGGCCGCAAATCTCGTTCCCCACCGGCGGCACGGCCACCGAGGAAATCTTTCTTCGCTGGTTCCATTTCATCGCCGGGTTCATGTGGATCGGCCTGCTCTACTTCTTCAATCTGGTCGGCACGCCCGCGATGAAGGAAATCGACGCAGCCAGCCGCGGCAAAGTGTTCCCGGTGATCATGTCGCGCGCGATGTGGTGGTTCCGCTGGTCGGCGGTGCTGACCGTGCTCTTCGGCATTCGCTACTTCATGATCATTTTGAAGGCCGATGCGACGAATCTTGGCAATCCTGCGATGCAATGGCGCTGGCTCGGCGAGTGGTTCCTCGTCTGGATCGTCGCGTACGTATTCATCTATCCGCTGCAAATGCCGTGGAAAGGCGTGGTCGAGCTTCGCTGGCTACGCGCCGCGCTCATCGCCGTCGTCGTTATCGCTGCGTCGTGGATCGTCCTCGATCTCAATAGCAGCCCGCAATCGTCGAACAGCCACCTCTCGATCAGCGTCGGCGGCGGGCTTGGCCTCGTAATGCTTTTGAATGTGTGGGGAGTCGTATGGCGCGTGCAGAAACGGCTGATCGCGTGGACGCGCGCGAACGCGACGGATGGAACGCCGATGCCAGCGGAAGCTGAGCGCCTGCGCGCCTGGTCCAATTTCGCCGCTCGAACGGCGTTCTGGCTGTCGTTTCCAATGCTTTTCTTCATGGGCGCGGCGGACCATTATCCATTCCTAAGCGGCATCACGGATTGATTATCGAGTGCGCATGTCCATTTGCTGTTAGAATGGCATGCGTAGTCCCCTTCCGCTTTCGAATCTCGCTTTCCGGAAAATAATATGCAACTGATCAGCCCCGTGCGCGGCTTGACCTCGCTCGAAATTCTCCGCGAGCAAGAGCTGGACGAAGCCCGCTTGATCCAAAGCGCGATGCTCCCGGCGGAGTCGCTCCACATCGGGAAAGTCACGTTCGCTCACCGGATGCGTTCGATGCACGAAGTCGGCGGCGACTTTCTGGATTATTTCGCGCTGAGTGACGACACCGTGGGCATATATCTCGGCGACGTCGCGGGGAAAGGACTTCCGGCTGCGCTTTATGCCGCGCTCGTAGTCGGCACTCTTCGCGGCGTGCATAAAACGGGGCTGCCACCGTCCGCCGTGCTTGCATTGCTCAATAAGAGGCTCTGCGCTCGCTCCATCGCGTCGCGATACGCGGCGATGCTTTACGCTGTGTTCGATCCTCGTACCCGGGAAATGCGCATCTCGAGCGCAGGAATGCACGGGCCGCTCCATCTTTCCGCCAAGGGCTGCCGGAATCTGCGGCTCATGGGCCTCCCGCCGGGATTATTCGCCGACACGCAGTACGAAACCTCGACTTTAAAGATCGAGCCGGGCGATTCAGTGATTTTCATGACCGATGGAATTGTCGAAGCAAAACTGAAAGACCCAAACAGGGTGGGTGTCGATCATCTCGTGGACCACTGCAGAGGACATGCCACGAGTCCGCCCGCGGTTCTCCTGGATTCCATTTTCAGCTCGGTCGAGAAATCGATGAGCGGCGAGGAGCAGCATGACGATATGGCTGCTGCGGTATTCCATTTTGCGAAGTGATGCGAACGCGCGCGGTCTACGAGCGCCAGCGCAGAACTACAGGGCTTTCCATCGGGTGGACCATGGGCGCGCCCGTGCGCTTCGATTCGAGGTACGCTGCTTTGAGCGCGAAATACCATTTCGCGGGGCGGTCGGCATCGTCAATTAGCATCAGCTTGGGCGCGTGCTTCAGACCAATCGATTGCCGCGTCATCGTCTCCGTATCTTGATGAATGAAGCGCGGCCCGAACAGGTTCAAGCCCGCTCCGATCATCGCTCCCCACGGCGCCACATTCCACGCGGCGCAAAAATCCAGCCGGCAGCGATCTCGTCGAATGGGAGTGACGGTTGCGCGGCTCGAAAACCACGCCTTCCCGCACTGAATTTGTTCGAAGCGCATGTTTGGCAAAACGAAATCAATGGTCGTCGTCACCGGCGCGCCGTAGAGCGCCTTCAGTAATTTGTACGGCGCGCTATTGGACGACGGCGTATGCGCGCTCATGCGAAAGCCATTCGGAATCGGCTCGAAAGCTTTTTGCTTGTCGTGAATGCTGCGGCGGCTGCGCCACCACCAAGACTGGTGCACGAACGGCCCGTGCGCAGGGTCCATCAGGCCGATGATGCCGTTGTCCACGCTGACCGGCATTTCCGCCGCAAAGTGCGCCATGCGGAAGCGCTCGCCGAATTTTGGAAGGTCCGGCGCAGGCGGGATCGCATCGCTTCGCGGCGCGCGAAGATCGCCATCTGGAAAATAAACCCAGATGTAGCCGTCACGCTCCTCGCACGGAAACGCATCCGCGAAGATGCGGTCGCATTTCAATTTGGAATCAGCCGTCAACGAGGGAATTACCGCGCACTGACCTGAGTGCACGTCGAATTGCCAGCCGTGGTAGCTGCATTCAACGCTGCCGCCGTCGAGATGCCCGAACGAAAGCGGCATTCCGCGATGCGGGCAAGCGTCGCGCATCGCGAATGGCTTGCCGTTCGCGTCAAGGCCGATGGCGATCGGAACTTCGAGCAGCAGGGTGGTCTGCATTTGGCCGCGCTTTACTTGATTGCTGCGCATCGCGGGATACCAGAATCCGAGCAGGAAATCCGCGTCGCGGCTCGCGGCCGGGGCTGCATTTTCGTTAACTTGTCCGGAATCGCTCATCTTCGCGCCGTTATCGTAGTACACGTTCAGTTTGAAATGCTCCCTTTCATTACTGCGTTATCGAACAAGGCCGGGAAATCATGAAGCAATCATTTATCGCCGCTCTACTGGCAGCATGGAGTCAGAATCATATACAATCCGGCGTTGCGAGGATAAATCCGAATGCAGCTGCGGTCGACTCGTTCATGTGCGCTAAGAATGGCCATCCTCATCTGTCTGGTGGCCGCGATCGACGTTGCGGCTAGCTTACTCATAGCGAAGCCCCAGCTGTGGTGCGCGCTCATTCCAATACTCATCCCCATTTTCACCCCTGTTGCCATTTTCACGCGTCGCATCGAGCCTAAAAACGGAACGTTACAAACTTCCGAATGGCGGTTGAACTGAACAACGACGAAACCGCGTAATTTGACAGCTCCTCGCTTTGCGACTATTCTCAAATCAGGCAGTACGCGATGACCACCTCGTTCTATTAGCTCGTTCCCGTCGCGCTGGAATCCCGGCGTCCGAATTCGCGATTTCTGTTTTCTAATTTCTCTTTTCCATATTCGATTTTCTGCATTTCCGAGGTTCCGCCATGTCCGACGGCAAGTTGTTTCAAAAGCTGGATCAAATTGAGGCGAAGTACGAGGAGCTGACGCAGCAGCTTTCATCGCCTGACGTGCTCTCCGACTCTTCGCGTTACCAGAAGCTTGCCAGGACGCACGCCGACCTCGCCGCCGTTGTTGCGAAGTACCGCGAGTGGAAGGAGATTGAGAAAAATCTCACTGGCACGCGACAGATGCTCGTTGAAACCGACGAGCCAGAAATGAAGCAGATGGCGCACGACGAGGAGCACTCGCTCGAAGAGCGGCTGCAGAAGGTCGAACTGGAACTGAAATTGCTGCTTCTGCCGAGGGATCCGCTCGACGATAAGAACGTCCTCGTCGAAATTCGCGCCGGAACGGGCGGGGACGAAGCTTCGCTCTTCGCCGGCGAGCTTTTTCGCATGTACTCGCGATACGCCGAATCGCAGGGCTGGCGCGTGGAAGTTCTCGAAAGTTCGCCATCATCCGTCGGCGGCATGAAGGAAGTCATCGCCGCGATTCAGGGCAAAAAAGTTTATTCAAAGCTGAAATACGAGAGCGGCGTTCACCGCGTCCAGCGCGTTCCGGCCACCGAACAGCAGGGTCGCATTCACACGTCTGCTGCTACTGTTGCCGTGTTGCCTGAAGCTGACGAAATTGATATCAAGATTGAAGCGAAAGATCTCCGGATTGATACCTTCTGCTCGTCCGGCCCCGGCGGACAATCCGTGAATACGACCTACTCCGCCGTGCGCATCACGCATATTCCGTCGGGCCTTGTGGTTTCGCAGCAGGATGAAAAATCGCAGATCAAGAATCGCGCTAAGGCCATGCGCGTTCTCCGCGCGCGACTCTACGAGATGGAGGTGGAGAAGCAGCACGCGCAGATTGCCGCCGAGCGCCGCGGCCAGATCAAGACCGGCGACCGCTCCGAGAAAATTCGCACGTACAATTTTCCCCAGAACCGCGTCAGCGATCATCGCATCGGCCTGACGCTTCACCAGCTCACCGAAGTGATGGATGGAAAGCTTGGGCCGATCGTGGATCAGCTGGTTACCCATTTCGAATCCGAGCGGCTGAGGCAGGAGCTGGAGGAATCCTAAGATTCCATGAAGGCAAACGTTTCGAGTTCAATGACCGTGGCGATGGATCTTCGGAGGGCGCTAAGAGACGCGATGGCCCGGCTCAGCGCCGCGAATGTGCCCTCGCATGCGCTTGCCGCCGAGTTGCTGCTGATGCATACGCTCGGGCGCGATCGTGCATGGATATACGCGCATCCGGAATTTGAGCTCGATGCTACAGCAGTCGAGAGATATCTCCAATTAGTGGCGCAGCGCGCTTCTGGCGTGCCAACGCAATATCTCACCGGCAAGCAGGAATTTTGGGGGCTTGAGTTCGAAGTCACGCCCGCGGTTCTGATTCCGCGGCCCGAGACGGAGCACGTCATTGAAGTCGCGCTCGAGCGCCTTGGACCTGCGGGCAAGAGTGCGCTTCGCATCGCCGATATTGGAACCGGTTCAGGTTGCATCGCCGTCGCGCTCGCAAGTGAATTGCCTATGGCCCAAATCTTCGCGACGGATATTTCCGCCGGATCCCTCGAAGTCGCGCAGCGCAACGCCGCGCGTTACGGCTTCTCCGCGCGAATCCATTTTGCCGAAACGAATCTTCTCGACGCTCTTGCGGGCGATGCTCAACGCCTCGATGTGATTGTGAGCAATCCGCCGTACATTGGCATCGCCGATATGCCCACGCTGCAACGCGAAGTCCGCGCTCACGAACCCGAAATCGCGTTGTTCGCTGGTGATGATGGACTCGCCGTTTATGCTCCGCTGATTCGCGATGCATCCGCTGCACTCCGGCCGGGCGGGCTGCTGATTCTCGAACTCGGATACGATTTACTCGAGCCCGTTCGCGGATGGCTCGAATCCGGCGATTGGTCAGATATTTATGTGACGAATGACCTCGCCGGAATTCCTCGCGTCATCTCTGCCAAACGCCGTTAAGAGCATTTAGACATTCGTAGCGCCGGCATCTTGCCGGCGATTTTGGTTTACGCCGCCGCGCGGAAAAACGCCGGCAAGATGCCGGCGCTACGAGTGCGCGGTCCGCGTTTATTTGACTAGCCGGAACGTTGGGCGGGTTTTCTCTTCTCAGGTGTATATTTCCTCTGGCACGCGCCATGCCGAAGATCGCTCGATTCCGCGCTAAACAAACGCCGCCGGACGCGGAATCGCGCGCGAGCATTCTCGCTTCATCCGCCGCCACCGCAAGTTCAGCGACGCCGATTCTTCACGTTGATATGGACGCGTTCTTCGTTTCCGTGGAGTTGCTTTCGCGGCCGGAGCTGCTCGGGTTGCCCGTGGTCGTTGGCGGCCAAAAAGATCAGCGCGGCGTAGTCACATCTGCAAGCTACGAGGCGAGGCGCTTCGGAATTCACTCCGCGATGCCGCTGCGCACCGCAGGCCATCTCTGCCCTCATGCCATCTTCCTCGATAATCGCCCCGAACTTTATGGGGAGTGGAGCGATCGCATCGCAGCGATCCTCGCGAAATATTCGCCCGTAGTCGAAATGGCATCGGTGGACGAAGCGTATCTCGATTTCACTGGCACGGAGCGACTGCACGGCCCGCCGCTCGTCGCCGCCGACCAACTTCTGCGCGACATTCGCCGCACAACCGGCCTGCCGTGCTCGGGAGGACTCGCATCCACGCGGCTCGTTGCCAAGGTCGCGTCCGAGCAGGCAAAGCCGCAGGGACTCGTATGGGTTCCGCCCGGCGTCGAAGCCGCGTTTCTCGCGCCGCTCGATGTGCGCAAAATTCCGGGGATCGGAAAAGTTACGGAAGGCGCGCTCAATGCGCTCGAGATTCGCACCGTTGGCCAACTCGCCGCCGTTCCTCGCGAAAAGCTGGAAGAATCGTTTGGCCGCTGGGGAACGGCTCTTTATCGCAAATCGCTCGGGCAGGATTCGTACGAGTTTTTCGTGGACGCCGAGGCGAAATCCATTTCGCACAATCAAACTTTCGGCGCGGACACGAACGATCGCACGCGGCTTGAAACAACCCTAAGCTATCTCACGCAGAAAGCATCGAAACGCCTGCGCGATTCGGGCCTTTACGCGCGCACGATCAGCCTCACGATTCGATACGCGAATTTTCGCACCGTGACGCGCAGCAAAACACTGCCTGAGCCAATCGATCTCGACGGCACGATTCTCGCAATCGCAAAAAATCTCTTCGAGAAGAATTGGGATGGCCGCGCAATGTTGCGGCTAATCGGAATCTCGCTCGAATCGCTATCGGCTGATGCGCGCCAACTCAGCTTGCTCGATGCCGGGCAGAAAACCAAACTCGAGCGCCTCGCGCGCACCGCCGATCGCCTGCGCGACCGCTTCGGTTTCAGCAAACTTCAGCTCGGCGGCTCGCTCGACGAGCCGAAACGCCGCGAATAGGCCGCGCCACCGCGAACTGTTGGTGCAACATGCTACTTTCCCGCATAATCGGCGCATGACGCCGCGCGAATTGGCCGACAAGATTTGCCACAAGTTGCGCGAGGCCGGGTATCAGGCCTATCTTGTCGGCGGTTGTGTGCGCGATCTCGAGCTCGGCCGCGAGCCGGAAGATTACGACGTCTCGACCGACGCTCACCCTGAGCGCGTTCAGGAACTTTTTCCCGAAAGCCTGGCCATCGGCGCGCAGTTCGGCGTGATTCTTGTCGTCGAAGACGGCGCGGAAGTCGAGGTCGCGACGTTTCGATCTGACGTCAGCTATTCCGACGGCCGCCACCCGGACAGTGTCGTTTATGCGTCCTCCGCACGAGAAGATGTCTTTCGCCGCGATTTCACGATCAATGGCCTCTTGCTCGATCCCGTCTCCGGCGAAGTTCTCGACTACGTTGGTGGCCGCGCCGATCTCCGCGCGAAAATCATTCGAGCGATCGGCGATCCGGAAACGCGTTTCCGCGAAGACAAACTGCGGATGATTCGCGCGGTGCGCTTTTCGGCGCGCTTCGGTTTTGCGATCGAGCCGAAAACGCTCGCCGCAATCATCAAGCTCGCACCCGAAATTCACGCCGTATCCGCTGAGCGGCAGCGCGATGAGCTCACCAAAATTCTCACTGAAGGAGCCGCGCGCCGCGGCTTCGAGCTTCTCGATGAAACGGGCCTGCTACACGAAATTCTTCCGGAAGTTTCGCGCATGAAGGGGGTCGAGCAGCCGCCGCAGTTTCATCCGGAAGGCGACGTCTGGATTCACACGCGCATGATCCTCGAAATGTTGCCCGCCGGCGTTTCGCCGACGCTCGCTTGGGGCGCGTTGCTCCACGATGTCGGCAAGCCACCAACCTTTGCGCCGCCCACCGGGCCCGAGGGCCGCATTCGGTTCGATGGTCACGTCGAAGTGGGCGCGCGGATGGCCGAAGTCATCGCTCGCCGGCTTCGCTTTCCTAACGAGGACACGGATCAAGTGGTCGCGCTCGTCGCGAATCATCTTCGCTTCAAGGACGTGCCGCAAATGCGCCCGTCCACGCTGAAGCGCTTCGTGCGCCTGCCAAAATTTGACGAGCACCTCGAACTGCATCGGATGGATTGCCTTTCGAGCCACCGCCAGCTCGAAATCTACGACTTCGTTCGCCGGTTCCTTGCCGAGACCCCGCCTGAGGAGGTCCGACCGGCGAGACTCGTCACCGGGGACGATCTCAAGGCTCTGGGGCTCAATCCGGGCCCTGCGTTCAAGGAAATCCTTCGAAACGTCGAGGACGCCCAATTGGACGGCCGGGTGCGTAGCCGCGAGGATGCTTTTGAACTCATTCGGCGCGAGTATCTGAAGGGATAACCAGCCGATTGGCCAGTTTTAACACTTCCGGGAACGTCTGTGGCACACGGTAAGATCGACGGTTAAATTTTAAGTGACTTACAATCAGTAGTTTGGACTATTGACAGACAAACCTTAGTGCCTTAGACTAAGCCTTGTTTATAGCGTCAGTGAACCACCGCAATCGATTTACCCACAGCTGCATCTAATCTTTTGTCAGCCGATATGTGTTAAAGGTGGTAATGCAAGGGGGACATTGTGACAACCAAATTTGATCCACAAGATCTTCCTATCCTTCCAGTCCGGGACACTGTGCTCTTTCCAGGCGCGCTGATGCCTCTGACCGTAGGCCGGGAAAGCTCCCTCGCCCTACTCGATGCTCTCGAAGGCACCGAAAAGGTTCTGGGTGTCGTAGCGCAACTTGACCCGCGTATAGAAGATCCAGGAGGCAGTGACCTGCACAGCATGGGAACCGCCGCGCGCGTCCACAAAATGGTTCGAATGCCCAACGGAAACGTTGTCGCTTTCCTCGAAGGCTTGCACCGCATTCGCGTCGAGGAGATTCTCGGCATCAAGCCTTTCCTACGCGCCAAGGTCGAACAGCAGCCCGATCTCGAAACCCAGCTTGACTCGGAATTGACTGCGCTCGTTCGCAACGCGCAAGAGCTCTTCCGCGACGTCGTGGCTCGTTCGCCGCAACTCTCCGACGATTTGCAGAATGTCGTCTCGACCATCGATTCGCCGGGACGCCTCGCCGATTTCATCGCCGGGACGTTGCCGTCGCTTTCGACGATGTTGCGCCAGGAGTTGCTCGAAACTTCGAGTGTCCGCAGCCGTCTCGAGATTCTTATTCGCGAGTTGGCCAAGGAACGCGAAGTACTCGAACTTCGGAATAAGATTTCGGAGCAGGTGCAGGAGCAAGTCAATCAAGGCCAGCGCGAATTCCTGCTTCGCGAACAAATGAAGGCGATTCAGAAGGAACTTGGCGACGGCGACGATTCGCAAGCCGAGGTGGACGAGCTTCGCAATAAAGTCGAAGCCTCGGGCATGTCCGCCGAAGCCAAGAAAGAGTGCGAGCGCGAACTGAAGCGCCTTGCGCGCATGACGCCGGCTTCAGCTGAGTACATGGTCGCGAGGACGTACCTCGAATGGATGACCTCGCTGCCATGGAACAAGACTTCCGGCACGGAAGACATTGACATCGCGAAGGCCGAGACAATCCTCAACGAAGATCACTACGATCTCGAAAAGGTGAAGCAGCGAATTCTCGACTACCTCGCGGTGAAAAAACTTCAGCCGGGAATGAAGGGTCCGATTCTTTGCTTCGTCGGGCCTCCGGGCGTCGGCAAGACTTCTCTCGGCAAATCCATCGCGCGAGCCATGGGCCGAAAATTCGTCCGCGTCTCGCTCGGCGGTATGCACGACGAAGCCGAAATCCGCGGCCATCGCCGGACTTACATCGGCGCACTGCCGGGACAAGTGATTCAGAACATCCGTCGCGCCGAGACGATGGACCCGGTCCTCATGCTCGACGAGGTGGACAAGCTCGGCCGCGATTTCCGCGGCGATCCAGCGGCGGCGTTGATGGAAGTGCTCGACCCGGAACAGAATTCGACGTTCCGCGATCACTATCTCGACGTTCCGTTCGATCTCTCGAAGGTCATCTTCATCGCCACGGCCAACTGGATGGATCCGATTCCGGAGCCCTTGCGCGACCGCATGGAGATCATCGAGCTTCCCGGTTACACCGAGGAAGAGAAAATCCATATCGCCAAGCGCTTTCTGATTCCGCGCCAAACGGCGGAGCACGGATTGAAGCTCGGCGAGCAGATCGAATTCACCGACGAGGCGTTGCGTGAAATCATTCACAGCTACACGCGGGAAGCGGGCGTCCGCAATCTCGAACGCGAGATCGCGAACCTAATCCGCAAGCAAGCGCGGCGCATCGCCGAGGGCAAGACGGAGAAGCAAATCGTCACGCCCGAGTTGGTTCACGAAACGCTCGGCGTTCCGAAATACCGCCTCGAAAAAGAAGTCGAGGAGCGCGTGCAGAAGCCCGGCGTGTCCGTCGGGCTCGTGTGGACTCCGGTTGGCGGGGACATCGTCTTCATCGAAGCCACGGCGATGCGGGGCGGCAAGCAATTCACAATGACCGGCCATCTCGGCGAGGTGATGCAGGAATCGATGCGCGCCGCGTTGAGTTGGGTTCGCGCTCATGCTGAAGAATACGGAATCGATCCCGATTTCTTCCGCAAATCGGACCTGCACATTCACGTTCCGTCGGGCGCGATACCGAAGGACGGCCCGTCGGCGGGCGCGGCGATGGTTACAGCTCTCGTCAGTTTGCTCAGCGGGCAGCCTGTCCGGCCGCGCGTTGCGATGACGGGAGAAATCTCGCTCACCGGAATCGTCCTGCCGATTGGCGGCGTGAAGGAAAAGGTGCTCGGCGCCAAGCGCGCCGGCATCCGCGAAGTGATTCTGCCGTCGGAGAACGAGCCGAACTTGAAGGAGGATTTGACTCCCGAAATGCTGGAAGGGCTGAAGATCCACTTCGTTCGCACCGTCGAACAGGCCATCGAAATTGCCATCGGCAAAATCGAGAAGCCGATTCGGCCGATCAGTGGCGGCGGCCGCCGCGGCGAAATCCGCCCGGCGACTCCTCCGGTCCACTAATCGCAGTCGATTTTCACATCAATAGTTCGAAGGGGCGGGTCACAGACCCGCCTTTTTTTATTGCGCGGGTTGGGCGAATCGCGTACAGCTAGGAAATTCGCCATGCGATTCACCCCACGGCAAATTGTAGTGCGCGCGCAAGAAACGGCGTATCAGTTGCTGGCGGCGCTCGATCGCGAAGCGCTGGTCGCGCGCTTCCTCCAATCTTATGCGAAGGATCAGAATCGCGCCGGTGTGATCACGCAACCGGCGCTCTACCGCGACTTGATGGCATCGGTCCGGCGTGAAGCTCTGCTCGCGATGGTGACGCACGTCGATGAAGCGTTGCCGCGCCGCCTGGGACTCGGGTTGCCGGCCACCGCGGCAACGAAGAAAAGGGCGCGCAAAACGACGGGCAAGCGGGGCGCACGCGGCTCACGGAAAAAGGGTCCGGCCGCGCGGCCGGCGTCGATGACAGGGCGCGAACTGGCGGCTCACACCGCTGCGCTCAATTTATTTCGCGAGGAGTTTATAGTCGCGCTGGGCCGCGCGATGCGTTGGAGCGAAGAGGAATTCGGCGAATTCGCGCGCGACTACGACTTGTACGAAGCGATCGCGTCGCGCGCAGGCACGGAGCGTTCCGCCGGCGGCGCGAGAAATTTTTCCTCGGGGCCGTTCGTGGACCGTTGCGGGC
>Ga0302179_10000400_pt1 | contig 29098 bp, 26 predicted proteins | sample I_Palsa_E3_1_FD_198788 | JGI IMG/M metagenome (GOLD analysis project Ga0302179, IMG submission 198788) | Peat permafrost microbial communities from Stordalen Mire near Abisko, Sweden - I_Palsa_E3_1 | ecosystem: Environmental > Terrestrial > Soil > Palsa > Peat permafrost | place: Sweden...
GACCTGCTATATCTATATGAGCAATCCGACTTATGTTTATGAATATCTCAACCGGGTTTTTTTGTTTAAAATAGGGTTTATGTTTTGACGGCGAGTCCTTAATTTTACACCCGGCCTGGCCGCCGCTGGCCGCCGCCCAATTATGCCCGAAAAAGAAAAGATCCGCCTCGACAAATATCTCTGGTCCATCCGTCTCTTCAAGACCCGGACCGAAGCCGCCGAAGCCTGCGATAAAGGCAAGGTCAAGTACAACGGTCTCGGCGCCAAAGCCGCCAGGCATGTCAGTGTCGGCGACGAATACGAAGTCAAGACCGAGGCCAAGCGCTGGCGCATCAAAGTCACCGCTGTCCTCGACCACCGCGTCCAGTATTCCGAAGCCATCACCTACTACATCGATATTACCCCCGCCGAAGAGATCGAGCGTCTGCAATACCAATCCGCCAGCTTCAACACCGGCAAACGCCAAAGCAAGATCGGCCGGCCGACAAAAAAAGACCGCAGAGACCTGGGCGGTTTTATGGGGGAATAGGTCTGGCCCATTAATTTTAATCTATTTCAAATAATTTGTACCTTTATACGATGGCTACCAGAAAGATTATATTAAAGACCGCGAAGGCACGCAAAGGCACGGTGACCCGGACAGCGATTCGCAAAGCCGTACAAACAGTATTCGGCGCTTCTAAGGCCGAAAAGTCAGTTCAGTCTGCAAAAGTTACAGGGATCAGGAGATCCGGGGCAGGTGTTCTTCATGCTCAGTAAACCGCCATATGAAGGTAGCGGGTTACAATGATTCTGTATTTATCAATTGTCCATTCGATGATCGGTATGTTCCTATACTGAGGGCTATCGTTTACACGATATACAGATGTGGTTTTTTACCAAAAACTGCCTTGGATGAGGATGATGGCTCGGATAACAGGCTAAGCAAAATCATAAGAAAGATTAGAGATTCCCGGTATGGAATTCATGATCTCTCACGAATTGAACTAAATGCAGCCGATTACCCACGCTTCAATATGCCATTTGAACCAGGGATTTTTTTCGGCGCCAAGAACCTGGGAGACACTTCTCAGAAACGAAAAACCGCTCTGGTACTGGAAAAAACAAAATACGGCTACCAGCAATACATTTCAGACCTAAATGGCATTGATACCAAAGCACACAATAACGACCCGGCCATAGCCATGGCTAAAGTAAGGGATTGGTTACGCACCACATCTGGCAGAAAGACAATCCCGGGTTATTCCGTCCTTAACGCACAATATCAGGAATTCCTGGATAACTTTCCCGCGCTTACCCATGCGCTAGGATTTACGGTAGACAATATTCCCTTTATGGATTTCCTGAACTTGGTAGAGGATACCGTAAGACAACAGATACAATAATCAAATCAAGATTCTGCTCAACCTCGGCCTTATACTCTGAAGCCAACGAAAAAGACAAAAAGGAATTAGATGATTTTATGGGGGAGTAACTACCTTGTAGACACAAAAGCTTCCCGTTATGAAATATCGGTCGCCATCCTTATTGCTGCTATCCCTGCTGCTGCCCGCCACCCACCTCCTCGCCCAGGACCACCCGATCAGCACGCAGCCCGGAGCCGCTACCGCCCAGCAAGCCCAACACCCAACCGGCCGCCCCTTCAACAGCCCCTATACCGGCGAATACCTCCAACGCGTCGCCTACCCCATCGGCGGGATCGGCGCGGGGATGTTCTGCCTCGAAGGAACGGGCGCGATCTCGCATCTTTCCATCCGCAACAACCCCGACTTTTTTAACGAGCCGCCCTTTTTTGCCGCGCTGGTCATCAAGGGGCAGCCAAAGACGGCCAGAGTCCTCGAAGGCCCCGTCCCGGATTGGAAGAAGTACGGACTGAGCGAAGCCGGTCTCGGTGATGTCGGGAGGACCTGGGGGCTGGCCCGGTTCCGGCAGGCCGAGTTCAAGGCGCATTTTCCATTTGGAGAGATTACCCTGAAGGACGCCGCCATTCCCGTCGCCGTGACCATCACCGGCTGGAGCCCTTTTATCCCTACCGATGCGGATAATTCCAGCCTGCCGGTTGGCGCGCTGGAATACCATTTTAAAAACACCAGCGCCCAATCAAAAGAATATGTCTTTTCCTTCAACACCCCGACCCTGAATGATTTCTCGCAGATCCAACCCATGGATAAAGGCTTTATCCTTTCGCAGGACAGCGCACAAGAAGCCGACCGCAAGGGCGATCTTGCCTTTTTCACCGACGACCCGGCCACCGTTGTCGATAATTGCTGGTTTCGCGGCGGCTGGTGGGACCCCCTTACGATGGCCTGGCAGCATATTCAAAGCGGTCAGACAACACCCGTCGCCCCTCAGCCCAATGCCACCGGCGCGTCCCTATATGTCCCCTTCACGTTAAAGCCCGGCGAAGAAAAGACGATCCGCTTAATGGTCGCCTGGTATGTACCTGACAGTCGCTTGCGCCTGGGGAACAAAGTCACGAACCCTGCTGACAGCACGGTCCGCGACGGCTCGGTCGACCTGCCATCCCCCTACCACAAGCCCTGGTATAGCAGCAAATTCCACCGCATCACCGAAGTGACCGACTATTGGCAGCAGCAATACAAAACACTACGCGACAACACAAAGCTATTCAGCGAAGCCTTCTACCGGAGCACCCTGCCACCCGAGGTCACCGAGGCTATCGCCGCCAATCTCTGTATTCTAAAATCTCCCACCGTCCTTCGCCAATACGATGGGCGCTTTTGGGGCTGGGAAGGCTCCGCCGACAATTGGGGCAGCTGTCAGGGTTCCTGTACCCATGTCTGGAACTATGCGCAGGCCGTTTGTCATCTCTTCCCGTCGCTCGAGCGCAGTCTGCGGCAAACCGAGTTCTTTGAAGACCAGAATGCGGCGGGTCATCAGCAATTCCGGGCGGCGCTGCCGATCCGGCCGCTTGCCCATGACTTTTATGCCGCTTCCGATGGTCAGCTGGGCGGGATCATGAAGGCCTACCGCGACTGGCGGATCAGCGGTGACAGCAGCTGGGTCCGGAATCTCTATCCCCGGGTCAAACAAAGCCTCGATTATTGTATCGCCACCTGGGACCCGCGTCACACCGGCACGCTCGAAGAGCCCCATCATAATACTTATGATATCGAATTCTGGGGCCCGGACCCCATGACGACCAGCTTTTATCTTGGCGCGCTGGAGGCGATGATCCAAATGGGTGACTTCCTCCACGAAGACATCGACATCTACCGCGACCTGCAAAAAAAAGGCAGACAATTCATGGAACAGCAGCTTTACAATGGTCAGTACTTTAATCAAAAGATCGAGTGGACCGGTCTCAACGCCGCCAATCCCGTCACCGCGTCACAGCATTCCTTCAACATGAACTATTCCACCGAGGCCATCGACCTGTTGCAAAAAGAAGGGCCCAAATATCAATATGGCAAGGGCTGTCTTTCCGATGGCGTTCTGGGCGACTGGATGGCCCGGGTCTGCGGCCTGCCAGAATCGCTGGACCGGGCGAAGGTGAAAAGTCATCTGCAGTCGGTCTATACATATAACCTGAAAAAAGACCTCAGCGACTACAGCAACCCGCAGCGTCCCGGTTATGCGCTGGGCAATGAAGGCGGGCTGTTGCTTTGTACCTGGCCAAAAGGCGAGCGGCTTTCCCTGCCGTTTGTCTATAGCAATGAAGTCTGGACCGGCATCGAATACGAGGTGGCTTCGCATCTTATCTTCGAAGGGAAAGTCGCCGAGGGTCTTGATGTCGTCCGCACCTGCCGCAAAAGATACGACGGCCGGATCCGCAATCCCTTCGACGAATACGAATGCGGCCACTGGTATGCCCGCGCCATGTCCAGTTATGCGCTGATCGAGGCGCTGACGGGGGTCCGGTATGATGCGGTGACGCAGACGCTGTATGTCTACTCCAAAATTGGCGACTTCACCTCCTTCCTATCTACCGACAGCGGATTTGGGAATGTTATATACAAGAACGGCCGGCCCGAGCTAAAGGTCGTCTATGGAAAGATCCCCATTCAAAAAGTCGTTATTCATTAAAAGGAAGCTTTCCTTCCGATTTTTTGGCAAATAGTCTTATCTTTTCACTATAACCCTTAGCCTATGTCTTTCCCTCTCATTATCCTGATCATGTTGACGGCCGGTCTCTTTGGGGGACTGGTTAATTTTTTGTTGCCGGCAAATGAAAACCCTGATACAGGTAAGAAGATAAAACTCTGGTGGGAGTGTTTGATTTTAGGTATCGGCGCCACCATCATGATTCCGCTGTTCCTCGAAATTGCCCAAAGCAATTTGTTGGAAAACATTTCTTTTAATTTTGCCTGGGAACCAGAGGCCGGGAAGGAAGGCGTTCTGGCTAAGGACTACCTGCTCTATTTTTCATATTGTTTGGTTGCCGCTGCCGCCGGATTCAGATTTATCAATATGCTCATTAACAATGTTGTCAAAGATCAACAAATCACCCGGCAGAAAGATAAGATCTCCGTGTTGCAAAAGGAAAAGGAGAAGCGGGTTAAAAACAGCCAATTAAGCCAGCAGAAGGAAGAAAAGGAAGTGCATATGGAGTTATCCAGGACTGCTGCGCCATCGGCGTTGCCTACCCTTCCGCCGATCAGCCATCCGGAAGACCCACAAAAAGGTCGTTTCGGCGGCAAGGCGGAAAGCAATAAAAGAAAACTGAGTGGGGCTGTTGCCGACTCCTTTGTCCCGGGCTTTTATAAGGTTACGCTTTCTGTAAAAGCCACCGATGCGAGTCATCCGCTGGACAGCGATGTGGTATTCTATCTCCATGATTCATTTAATCCTTCTGTATATCTTATCAAACCCGCCGATTTCGTCGGCGATGTAGCCTCGGTTGCCGGTATTCTGTCTTACGGCGCCTTTACTGTTGGCGCAATTACCGATAATGGTAACACGCTGCTGGAACTGGACCTGGCGGAAGATAAATCTTTCCCAAAAGAATTCAGGGACCGTTAAAATTTGAATCTTATTCTATTCATTGGCTGATATGATAAGAACCCTCAACAAAACTAACTGTCTCAGATGCACTGGTTATTCACTCCAGAACATTATCCTGCTCACCGGGATAGGAGCTGTCCATGATGTAAAAGAATTGATGCACACGGAAGGGGAAGTGGAAGGCAGGATAGTCGACATTGAGTTTGACACGGAAATTGTAGAACTTGCTGTCAGGATCGATCTCCGGGAAAAGACCTTAAAGAATAACGTAATTCGCAGCAAAGGTAACATAAAGCGTCTTGGTTATAAGTTACTGGCGGCCCAGATCCGCCATGCGAAGAGATTAGGGTATAAAAGCATCACGCTGAATGCCTTTGGAGACCCGACGATCAAACATATATATTCCGGATATATCGTATGGGGAAAACTGGGTTACCAGATGGACGCCGCCAGCAGGAAAAAATTTAAACAATTGATGAGGGCTGACAATCGAACTGAAAATAACATCTTTGAGTTACTCAGCACAGCAGCGGGAAAAACTTTTTGGGAGAATAACGGGTTTAGGTGGCTGGGAGAATTCAAAATCTCGGGGAACTCCACCAGTATGAAATGTTTTAATAGCCTACACCCACCATCGGAGTAGCGACATTAAGAGACACGAATTGATGATTCAGTTTCCCCAGTTCGATTTCACGTTCCTCAGGCGTCATCAGGATATAACGGTTATAGGCCCCTTCTTCGCTCGCCCTGAGCCCCTTCTTTGCTTCTATTTCTTTTCCGGCTACAATCTCCATTAAACAGGTTATTTGTATGGAAATGCGCGTCTTTAGTGACAACTTTGTTTTAGACAATATATCGCTCCGGGAATGACGCAGCATCCCCGGCAAACCGCCACTTCGGCCTTTGTAGGGTCGTTTTACAGAGCCGGATTTCGTGAAGCCCATCTTTTTCTCTTTCGTAACTTTCAGGATGCCAATGGGTTTATCCATTTTAGAAAAGGTTTATCTCAAAATTAATCGGACTAAATATAAAGCAAAATTTTGATTCCTAATAATAATCCATCCCAATTTTACCTTTAAAGGGGCAAAGTTAAGGCCAATATCCCATTGCGGCCATTGCTCCCTGAAATTGCGCGCAAAAAAACCATTATTGCATAAGTATATGTAAATCAATACTCTATATAAATCACTGCAACATCATCTCCGGCAGTTGGTAACTGATGCGTACACACTGTATGCCAGGTTCAGTCCGGATGAATAGCTTAGCGCATGCTCAGCCAAAAATCATCTTTCAACCTTATCCTCCTGCTGGCCATCGCCGCCTTCCTGATCCCAACCATCTGGATCGAGCGTGCCGTCCTCCAATCCACGCGCGGCGCCATCGCCTATCCGCTGGATGACAGCTTCCTCCAGATGACCATCGCCAAAAATCTGGCTTTTGACCATGTCTGGGGGATTACAAAATATTCCTTTATTTCAGCCTCCACTTCACCCTTATATACGTTAATCCTTGCCATTGTCTTTTTGGTAACCGGCGCTTACCCCATCGTACCCTTGTTGCTGAATGGGCTGGTAGCCATTCTCTTCCTGCGGGCAATGCAACGATGGCTGATCCGGCGGGGCTTGTCGGCTATCCGTCAATTGCTGATCCTCCTGGCGGTGAACTTTCTGCTACCACTGCCGTTGCTGGTCATCTCCGGGATGGAATATACGCTGCAATTATTTTTTTCTTTTCTGTTTATCAAGAACTTTTCCGAAGCAGCCGGTAAAGTCCCCCCGCGCAAAGTTTATATCTACGGAGTGCTGATGATCACCACCAGCTACGTTACCCTCCCCATACTTCTCATCGCCTGCGTGATACTACTCACCCGCCGGCAATGGTGGGAGGCGTTCAAATTGTTCTTCCTGTCCCTTTTGCCCATCTATCTCTTTGGTCTTTTTGCCCTGAACAAACACAACTATTTTGTCCCCAATCCCCTCCTGTTAACCTGGGGCCTTCCCTCTCTCAACAACATTTGGCAAGATCTGTCCCTTTTCCTGACCATCGCCCTGCTGTTTTTCCTTATCCTCGGCACCCTCCCTCAACAGCGCTGGAGAATCCTCCGCCAAAAATTGCGGCGTTCGTGGCTTGTCTATCCCTTGCTGCTGCTGGCAATCCCGATTGGACTCCGAGCCTTTAAAGGCTTTAGCCACGCCGCACCGGCCTGCGTTTCGTTTTACAACCAGCAGTACCAGGCGGCAAAATTCCTCCGTTCCTATTATTATAATGATCGTGTCGCCTCGAACAATATCGGCGCCGTATCGTTCTGTTCCGAGCACGAAAGGGTCATGGACCTGGCCGGCATCGGCGACCTGGAAATACTAAAAAACATCCGGGCGCATTCCTGGACTCCGGCCCTGGCCGATTCCTTTGCCGAGCGGTCCAATGTCAAGGTTGCGGTCCTGCACGACACCTGGTCCGACAAGGATACCGACCCCTACTGGTACAAAATCGCCTCCTGGCATACGACAAATGACAGCGTCTCCTTTTACAGTATTAATTGGGGGGGCGTAACTCAGCTGCAAAAAACGCTGCACGCATTCGAGCCGCGTCTCCCCGCCGGGGTAACGGTGCGCTATTATCCGGCTACGCGGTAGAACCCTATCTTTGCCCCATGAAAATCGACATCCTCACCGTGCTGCCGGAGTTGCTGGAGAGCCCCTTCGCCCATTCCATCCTAAAGCGGGCAAAGGAAAAGGAACTGCTAACCATCCGGGTCCATCATCTACGCCAATGGGCCGTCAATGAATACGGCCAGGTCGACGACTATCAATACGGCGGCGGCGCCGGCATGGTCATGATGCCCGAACCCCTGGCGAATGCGATTGAGGCGCTGTCCAAAGACCAACCCTATGACGAGATCATCTTTATGACTCCCGACGGCAGCAGGCTAAACCAAAAAATCGCCAATAACCTTAGTTTAAAGGAAAATATGCTGATCATCTGCGGTCACTACAAGGGCATCGACCAGCGAATCCGGGAAAAATACATCACAAAGGAAATCTCCATCGGCGACTATGTGCTTAGCGGGGGCGAACTCGCCGCAGCAGTGCTGGTCGACAGCATCGGCCGGCTGATCCCGGGGGTGTTAAATGACGAGACCTCCGCCCTGTTCGATTCTTTCCAGGACAACCTGCTGGCGCCGCCGGTCTACACCCGGCCGGCCGATTTTCGGGGATCAAAAGTCCCGGAGATCCTGCTCAGCGGCGACCCAAAAAAGATCGAGGTCTGGCGGCATGACCAGTCCCTCGAAAGGACCCGCGAACGGCGGCCCGACCTGCTTGAAGGGGAGGAATGAATCCGCTCGCAGAGCGGCTAAACCCGCTCGCGGAACGGCCCATCCTACCGAAACAACATCGCCGCCCAAACCAATAACTGAAGAAGAAGATAATAACCCAGGATAAGCAAGAGGTTGATAACGATCGTCTTTCTCATAAGTACGGATTTACATCCCCCAAATGGCGAAAACTATACCAAAGCCCTGTTATCCACATAGGATATCTACCCATTAACCCCTGAAAATTCACCCGGGAAACCTCCAAGCCCCGCCGGAAAAAGCCGCGCGTAGCTCAAATCCAATTTTAATCCAATATTAACCGCCCTTCACCGACAACAATCTGTATTTTGTTCGTTAATTACCGGTTATCCATTTGTTAAACCGGATTTCCACCCAGCGAATCCCCGTTTATCAGCGTTTAATCTGCTCTTAATCTCAATCGATTAAGCGTGCACGGGTTTTGTAAGTCTATCCTATGGGTCTAACGATTATGTCATTCATAAAAACCGGGCTATGACCATAAGCGGATTTACCATGGTGCGCAACGCGACCAAACTTTACTACCCGATCAAGCAAGCTATCAGTTCCATTTTACCACTCGTGGATGAATTTGTCGTCGCCCTGGGGGATTGCGACCCTGATGACCGCACTTTTGAGGAGATCCGGAGCATCGGCTCCGACAAGATCCGCATCATCCGTACCTGCTGGGACCTGGATAAATACCCCCGGGGCATGGAACACGCCCATCAAACCGATATCGCCAAGGCCGCCTGTACCGGCGACTGGTTGTTTTACCTGCAAAGCGACGAGGTCGTCCATGAGGAAGATCTTCCCCGCATCCGTCTCCGCTGTGAGGAATTGTTACACGAACCCTCGGTGGATGGGATCCTGTTCAAATACCGGCATTTCTGGGGGGATTATGACCATTACATTACCTCCCACGCCTGGTATGCCAACGAAATCCGCATCATCCGGAACGACGCAGCCATCCATTCCTGGGAATCGGCGCAGTCGTTCCGCCGGATTCCGGACTTTGACGGCGTCAACTACCGGGAGAAGAAAGGTACATTTAAACTAAAGGTCGCCCGGGTCGATGCTCATATCTATCATTATGGCTGGGTCCGCCCGCCCCAATATATGCAGAAGAAGCGCAAGGCTTTTGCGACTATCCATTGCGGCCGGGATAAGGCGGAGGAGCATTTCCGCCGCGAACAGGACGAGTTCGACTTTGGCAATCTGAGCCAGCTGTCGCTCTACCAGGATACCCATCCGGCAGTCATGCAGGAGCAGATCCGGTTGTTCAACTGGGCCGACCAGCTGGAGCGGCGCCGGCGCTCCCAAAGCATTATCCGGCACAAGCACGAGCGCCTAAAATACCGCCTGCTGACCTTTATCGAACAGAATTTCCTGGGAGGACGGCAGATCATGTCGTTCAAGAATTACCACCTCGTCAGTAGATAAAATTCAAATCATTTATTTTTTTGGCATATCGAAAATCGCCGGATCGATGGTCGAATTCGCCGTGACCTTTTTAACGGCGATCGAGATAGAGATCTGTGGCAGGTCGAGCGTCATCGCAAAAGGAAACATCACACCGAAATCCGTTTTCCGGTAATCGGAGAAGGTAATGCTGGTCTCTGTGTCCTGTCCATTCGCCGAGACTTTGGTGACCACCTTATCGGAGAGCCAGGTCTTCATATTGATATAATAGGTGGCATCGACGCCGGAGCCCGTCATATGTATCTTATAGTCGGCCGAATCATGACTGACCAATTCAATCTTATAGCCGTTGGCAGCATAGTTAGCCAGTGGGTCGACCTGGAGCTGGAGCAGGCCGGCCTTAGCCATCTCGGCTGGGAGAGCCGTGGGGGTCGGTGCACCCATCATGGCGTTTAGTATCCAGCCGCCGTTTGTATTATAGCACTGAACCATCTTTGTCCCATTCAATTCAAATTCGTTTTTGTATCCTTTTCCAACCAGGACAGTCGTAGTGCTGGGGACATCGGTTCCCATCACCTGCATCGTGGTTTCGGTCACCAGCGATTTGACGGCGGCAATCGCATCCTTTCCGCCGACGGCAGTGATATATTTCTGGACGATATCATCCGCGGTCTGGGCGTGCAGGCTGGTGATTCCAAGAAGGGCGATCCCTATAAAAAACGACGTTTTAGTAAGTGCTTTCATTGATTTTTTTTTATATAAAATATCTATAATACAACAAACATAGCCAATATTTCCCGGAGACAATTTACCTTTCATAAAAATAACGATTGTCCGATCTCAAACCTTATTTCATTTCCAAAACCAAACCTTCATCTTATGCAAAAAGAAATCTTCCAACGGCTAAACCGGATCGATCAGCTGATCCGTATTAAGGGCACCGGCACCCCCTCCCAATTGGCCGACAAGATCGGTCTTTCCGAGCGCAGCATGTACGAATACATCCGCCTCATGAAAGAGTTCGGGGCGCCCGTCGTCTACTCCCGCGAAAGGCAAAGCTATTACTATTTACACGAAGGGAGTTTTATTGTACGTTTTTTGTCGGAGTAGCCTGTTTCCTCTCATTCACACCTGTCCTTCCGCTAAGCTGGCCGGTAGCAGTACCGGTCAGCGGCGGGAGATAGATACGCCCAGCAGCTGCCGGCTGATCTGATCCAGCGCCGGCTCGGGACCCGTGAAGTGAAAGACGCTATGATGATGCAGCAACGATTGCCCCGGCGACAGGAACGCTGCGGGTGAAACGCTTTCCAATTCATAAAATGGCCCCATCTGGCTGCCATTGGCCAGCGGACCGTCATTATACGCATTGACGGCATCGCCGCTAAAGGGAGGCTTGACGGTATTCCATTCCTGGTTGAGATAGGGCGCAGCGCCATCGACATCAAAAGCAGTAATCGTGAGCACCCGATGCAGCGAGTCATAGCTGCCGATCATCGACTTCGCGCGCTTTGGATGCATCCCCAGCTTCCCCCTGCTCTTTCCGTCTGCGGTGAAGTAAAGAATGCTATCCACATACCTGATCCGATCTGCCGGGATCTCACCGAAATAATCCGTTGTCGCCGGCTTACTGCTGTCACCGCCTCCATAAGGAATAATAATCGTAGTAGACGGCGATGGATTAAACATATCCAGCAGCCAGAGACAGGGCATCCCCGTACTATCGGTCCAGGCTTTACCACCCGTATTCGTCAGCGTATTGATCGTCCGATATCCAACGACCTGCACTGAGTCTTGCAACGGCAGCGACAAAACCTTGCTAATATTCGATCGTGACAGGATAGTCACCGACCGGTTGATGACGAGGCTTAAAAGCGTTCCCGCATAATTCCGCAACTGCATCCCTTTCGACAAATACACGGAGCTATCCGTCTGACCCTCCACCCTCCATGGCTCGGTATCAAAGGCCGCCGGCGTCTTCCAGTTGTTAAACTCCATCTTTGCCCCCGCCGGGAAGAACAGCGAAAACCTCCCGCCCTCCGGCCCCAGCCAGAGCCGGTTCTCCCCGCCGTAAGCGTTCATGTGGGGGTCCGCAGCCCCGTCAAAAGCTTTATAATGGATCCAGCCAAAGCTGGGCCCATCCTCGCCGGCCGCCGTCGAGGTAAAGACTTTCGCCTGATATTTAGGAGATACGATCACCGACGCATCGCCGTTTTTCAGGACGACAAGGCTACTGTCATGCTGCTGCAAAAAATGCAAGTCATAGGCAAATGTGCCTGGTTGATTATGGTTACAGGCAGTTATCAGCAGGGTCATCCATGCAAAAGCAAGCAGTCGTGAAAGCATATCCAATGATTAATTGATTTCCAACTGGTCTTTTGTCGGCAGCGCCGGAAACGCAGCATGCGGCTCCGTCTGATACCAGAATACCGTAGAAGAGATATCATCCTGCAACGGCAGATACCGCCCCCCATCCCGCCAACCAAGCGCCTGTATCGTCACCCGCAAACCCTTTTCAAACCGGATCGGATCCGTTATATGCCAGCGATAAAGTCCAAAGCGCTGCTGCGAACTATAGTGTCCATCACCCGGGATGACCTGCGCCAGCCCGGTATAGGGGCTTGTAAACGTTGTGTAATGCGATTCGTTGACACCAGCCGGGTTTTTGGTATGCGTATCAAAATCATAAGACCCGCAGAAATAGTCTTCCGTTCCGGTTCCGCAGATCGTCGGCCAATCCTTGTCCCCGTCCATATAGAATTTGATCTCCCCTTCACCCCACCAACCATTGTTATGCACTCCCCAGGCGAGGTAAGTTCCCACATACTGACCCTGGCCTTTCACGCTGTCCAGCAACGTCACGACGCCTTTATACGGCAGCGGATTCACCCGGCGGAACTGAGCGTGAAAATAGCCGGCGCTGGCCGGTACCCCGGTCAGCAGATAATCCACCTGGTAATAAAGCGTCATCTCCTTATCATCGATATTCTCCAGCGTGATCCTGCATTTCTTCCGAAACGGCATCGGCCAATAGCAATTAAATGCGCTCCCCGGATTAACACAAACCGCCAATGACTGCAAAGGAGCATACTGCCCCCAGCCCATGGCAAAAAAATCTCCAACCGGCGCCTCTACAGAGGGAGTCGCTTCATCATCCCAATAAATTCGCAGGATCGAATACCGCCAGTTGCCGGTAGGTGTCATCCAGATGTGCTGAACAGAACCCGGGCCTTCCATCTCCGCAATCGTAAATGTTGAATGAGCTTTGATATCGACCGATGGGCTGATCTTCCACCCCTGCCCCAGCTCCCGGGCCGCCCCGGCCCCGGTGCCCGTCGTTGCCTTACCGGCTGCTCCCTTGACGCCATTAAAATTCTCCGGGCTGATCGACCGGCTCTGAGCATTAGATAATAAAAAAAGATTACCAAGGTGAGAATCCACTCCATTGTAAGGCTGCTGAGCGCTTACTGCAGTGCCCAGTAGCACCGCGAAATATAGACAAAACAATTTCATAACGAAGCAATTATGCAGGGAAGATAAGAAACTTTGGCTTAGTTATTGTCCATTTAAACCTATCCTCGCAATGAAAAGAAGAGACGCACAACTGATCGAGCAAATCAGGGAGTACCTCGATGAACACCTGTATGTTGCCCATACCATACAGAGCCTTTGCCGGCGCTTCACTATCAACCGGGAGAAACTGCAGCTTGGCTTCCATGCATTGGTCAAATCCACCGTTCACGCCTATATCATCCGCCAGCGCATCGAGCGTGCAGCGCAACGGCTGATTGAGTCTGACGATTCGATCAAGGCGATCGCGCTCAACAGCGGCTATAAGAAGCAGCGCAGTTTCAACAAAACCTTCAAATCTATTTTCAACCTAACGCCGGCAGGCTACCGCAGAGTACATCAAAAGCACGAAGAAACTAGCGCCTAGTATCATTGGGTGCCCGCACGATAGCCGTGTCTGTCGGAAGAAAAGGTAAAGCATAGCCACCGGAATCGAGTAAGGTATGAGGAAAGGCAGCCTGCAAGGCTGCCCATTGCGACTTGTCGACTTTTGTCTGATATAAATAAAGCCTGGCGAGTTTGGGAAGCGATTTCAGTGCCGCCAGATCATCTTGCATGACGGCTGTCCCGGTAAGATTCAGATAGCGAAGATTATTCAGCGTGCCAAGATCGCCCAGATTTTTTCCCGTGATGCGCGTGTGATCCAGCCAAAGCCGGACCAGGTGGGGGCAGGCGGCCGCAACAGGGATGATCTCATCCCCAACGGCGGTGAAGCTGCACTTTAGCGACAGCAGCTGATCTTTAAGCAGCGGCAGTGATTGAAGGGCCGCCGTCCCTATACTATCAGAAGGGAAGCTCACCGAAAGATAATTACTGCCTTGCGAAACAGGCAGGACGAGCGCTCCGGCGTTTTGCAACCGGCGAATAACATCAGCCGGTGCAGGAGCTACCCGTGCAGTGGGTACAGTGCTATCGGCTATATTCAAAACGACCGCGCCGCTGTCGGCCACCGGTCCGGCAGTCCCGTCCTGAAAGGCGGCAAGGACGGCATGAATAGCATTGTCCTGGGGAAGACGGCCAACCGGCTTGTCAAAAGACGCCCCGGTCCCGATCCACCATTGCAACAGCCCGATCTCCGCAGCCGTGAGCTGCGTTTTTTCTTTTGGGGCCATATGATGATCATCCCCGAGGGGCAGTAAGATCCGCCGGATCAGCAGACTTGTGGCCGCATGACCGGGAACGATAACGGCGCCGTCCTTTCCACCCTTCATCATAAAGTCCGGCGCATCGAGCCGCAATCCCCCCTTTATCCGGCGGGCACTGTGACAACCATAACAGTTGTCATGCAGGACAGGCTCGACCAGGCTTGTATAGACAATGGCAGCTTGAACATCGGCAACAGGCCGAAGGGCAGGAATAGTTGATTCTGTTGTGAGGCCCCCTGTAAGATAGCCGGGGCCATGGGTCAGCGATCCCCCCCAGTGCCCCGTCAGGAAAATAACAGCAGGGTAACGGCAGCCAGACTACCTGAGATCTTATCCATTGGCCGGTCTTTTAGCAGCATAAATAAAAGGGCCGATAAAATCGTCAGCGAAATGGCCAGCCATTGGTGGACGGTAACCAGAGCGCTGTCATAGTCGCCGCTCTGCGAAAGCAGCCAACCCGTGCAGCAGGAAAAGGCAGCGAATAGCACACCAAGACCCAGCGCCAGATCTGCAGCGGGTTTCATCCCCGCATACCCTGGTCGCACACTAAGCACTTCCAGAAAAAGCGCCAGCAGAATGATACCGATAGGAAGATGTACGAGGACAGGATGAAGGCGCCCGATGAAAGTAAAAAAAGCGGCCATCACGAGTATCTTTTTCTAAGGGTTTGCATCATGTACACATTGATGGCCCATTGGTCGGCCAGGGGCTCCCGGGTATAAGGCAGTGTCGGCATATAGTCCGGGGGGCCGAATTCCGTGAGGATGGTCATTATCTCCCCCTTTTCTTTTTTACGGCGCAGCACGGTGTCCCACCACGCAAAATGCGCTTCTGCGGCTCCCTGCCATTCCGGCGCACGCGGATCATTAACCTGCGGCCCTTCCGGATGGCCGATACGGGCATGGATATGATCCACTCTTTCCAGGGCCAGCGCTATGGTTTGCGGCTGGTCTGCCAGGAGGCTTTCACTGACATTGCACCAGTGGGACACGTCAAAGGTCAACCGCAGATCGGGAATAGCTTCGATAAAATGCCTTGCGACGGGCGCCGCAAACAGCATCCGTGAGCGGTGGGTCTCATGAAGAATGTGGATGCCGGTCTCCCGGCTTAGCGCCGTCGTCAGATCGATAAAAGGTTTGTTCTCTTCGAACAAAAAGAAATCCCGCCCCGAATGACAGTTGATGTATAGTGGGCGTTGCCGGGTATTGCGCGCCGCGCCTTCTACCATCTTTTTAAAATAGGCATAATGTTCTGTGGGATCGCTTTGCGATCCTGCGCAAAGAAAGCCTACTTCCAGCTTGTTTTTCTCCAGCATCCGGAATATCTCCTCCTGGCGGGTGGGGTCCAGGGACCACCAGATCTCGATGCCGTCATAACCGGCGCTGCGCACTTTGGCGCCATATTCATCCAGCGACCCGGGAAAACCCCAATCGGTAGCCATGATCTTCAGCTGAAAGCCGGCGCTCACGGTCGCGGCCTGCAGGGGGCTGGAAAAGGCATCGAGAAAAATACCGGCGGCAACCAGGGTGCTGTCGGCAATAAATGTTTTACGGCTCATCATGGTAGTTCTATGTTCAGGCGTTGATTATCTCTTTAATGACTTTTCCTTTCACATCGGTCAGCCGGTAAGGCCGGCCCTGAAAATCATAGGTAAAGCGGGTATGATCAAAACCAAGCTGGTTAAGAATAGTAGCCTGCACATCGAAAGTATCCACTTTTCCCGACACGGCGCCATAGCCTATTTCATCTGTCTCGCCGTGAACATACCCTTTTTTGATCCCGCCGCCCGCCATCCAGATCGTGAAAGCGTCCGTATGATGATCCCTTCCTTTGAAGGGATTGGGTTTTCCTTCCCGGTTTTCCATCATCGGCGTCCGGCCGAATTCGCCGCCCCAGACGACAAGCGTTTCCTCCAGCATTCCTCTTTGCTTGAGATCGAGGATCAGCGCGGTCATAGCCCTGTCCACCTGCCGGCATTTGTTGATAAAACCGATGTCGATGGCAAGGCTGGCTTCCGTGCCATGACTGTCCCAGCCCCAGTCAAAGACCTGGACAAAGCGAACGCCCTTTTCCACCAGCTTGCGGGCCAGCAGGATATTATTGGCCAGACTCGTATGCCCGGGCTGCGTACCATATAGCTCATGGATATAGTCCGGTTCGTCCCGGATGTTCATAATCTCCGGCACGGAGATCTGCATCCGGAAGGCCATTTCGTATTGGGAGATGCGGCTAAGGATTTCGGGATCCTGGTATTCGGCATATTCCTGCTGGTTGACGGCATTGATGGCATCGATAGAGGCCTTGCGCAGATCGCGGTCCATGCCATCCGGGTCTTTTACAAATAAAACGGGATCTCCCTCGCTGCGGCATTGTACGCCCTGGTAAACGCTGGGAAGAAAACCGCTACCCCAGACGCTTTTCCCTGCATCGGGAAATTTGCCACCGCTGGTTAGGACGACGAAACCCGGCAGGTCCTGATTTTCGGTGCCCAGCCCATAGGTCACCCAGCTGCCCATGCTTGGACGGCCGAGACGGGGCGAACCCGTATGAACCAGCAGTTGTGCAGGGGCATGGTTAAACTGATCGGTAGAAACGGCCTTTAAAAAGCTTACCTCGTCTACGATCCCGGAAAAATGCGGCAGGTGTTCGCTGACCCAGGCGCGGCTTTCGCCATACCGGGCAAATTTTGCCTGTGGCCCCAGCATCCGGGGTACGCCCCGGATGAAAGCGAAACGCTTTCCGGCCAGCAGCGAGGGCGGGCAGTTCTGACCGTCCATCTTCAGTAATTCCGGCTTATAGTCGAAGGTTTCCAGCTGGGAGGGGGCGCCGGCCATATGCAGATAGATGATATTCTTGGCCTTCCCCGGAAATGGGGGCAGCTTTGGGATCAGCGGATGCGCCGGATCGAAGACGATGGGGTTGGAGGCCGGTTTCCGGTGACAGCCCAGCAGGGATCCAAGTGCCAAACCGCCCAGCCCCATAGCGCTTTCTTTCAGAAAATGCCGCCGGGTATAATAATGAAGGATGGCTCTTTCCTGTTCTGTCATAATCAATTTTTTGTGATGATTTCGTCGAGGTTCAGCATCGAATTCGCGACCACCACCAGCGCCGCCTGTCCGGGGCCGTCGACCCCCGCAGCCACCGGGCCACCCAACAGTTGCTCCGCCTTCTTTGGCGCAACGGTAAATCTCCCCAATGCATCCTTATAAAGCCCCAGCAGCACTTCCAGCTTTCCCGGCGCTATCGGCTTATACATCATGCACCTCCACCCTTCCTCAATCTGTGCAGCCGGATCACCGGGCCGGAGACTGTCCATGCGATGGGCAAAATGCCGGGCCATATCCCAATAAGCGGAATCGTTTAGCGTGACCAGGGCCTGCAAAGGCGTATTGGTCCGGATCCGCCGGGCGGCGCAGACCTCCCGGGATGTGGCGTCAAAGGAGATCATCGAAGGATAGGAGGCCGTGCGTTTCCAGTAGGTATACAAGGCCCTGCGGTATTGCCCGCCGTCCTTATTCGCCACCCATTCCGCGCCGTTCCAGGGCGACATCCAGATACCTTTTGGCTGGTAAGGAAATACGCTGGGGCCGTACATCGCCGGGGACAGCTGGCCGCAAATGCACAGGTCCTGGTCGCGTAATTGTTCCGCACTCAGCCGCACGCGCGCTCCGCGGGAAAGCAAGCGATTAAATGGATCGGCTTTTAGGGACCCGGTCGTTACCTTCGAATCTTCGCGATAGGTGGCGCTTAGAACGATCTCCTTTAGCAGGCGCTTCAGGCTCCAGCCGTCTTCATTCATATATTGCCAGGCGAGATAATCGAGGAGGGTCCGGTGCGTGGGCGGGCTTCCCTGGGAGCCCAGATCCTCCAGCGTCTCCACGATACCCGTTCCAAACAGCTGCTCCCATACCCGGTTGACCATGGTGCGGGATACCAGCGGGTTTTGTTTGCTGGTCATCCATCGGGCAAGACCCAGGCGATTGGGCGACGCGCCGGCCGGCATACCCGCGCTCAGGGAGGCGGGCACACCCGGCGTTACCACCTGTCCCTTCACCAGCCAGTTCCCTCTTTCAAAGACATTGGAGACCCGGCGCCTATCGGTTGGGTTGTCCATCATAACCGGAGTCGTGGGGACGGCTTTGGTCAGCAGATCCCAAAAAAGCGCAGCATTGGTAGAATAGCCCGGCTGGCCTTCGCCCGGGAGGTGTTTAGTAAAGCAAAACCAGTCGAACATCATACCGCTCGCGTTGGGTATGGTCAGTTTGGGGTTGCTATAGGTCAAATAAAGATCGTGCACGCCCTTTGCGCTCCGAAGATCGATGGCGGCGATGGTCCAGTCCTTTGTCGGCGCGGGCTGTGCCGTTCCGAGGATGGTCCCGTTGACGCTGTCGAGGTGGATAGACCATGATCCTCCCGGCACCAAGGTTTGCCACCGGTAGATCAGGAGATCTTTGTCGCCGGGGCCGAGGTCCACGGATCTTAATCTCGCCGACCCGTTCTGACGGAGGGCCAGCCATTTTGTATCGTTTAGTTCGCCGTTGACGAAACGATCCGCCGTCAGCGAATTGATCGCCGGCTGCCAGGTCCGCAGCAGCTGGCGCATGGACGCCGCCCTGGTCATTCCGGCTTCCCGGCTGATCCAGGCGGTGAGCGAATCCAGTTTTATCCGGTCCGAATCATTGAAACTCCTTAATAAAGGGTAATCACCCTGGGAATCTTCGTCCCGGGTATCGTTAAAATAGGCCATAAAGCGATAGTAGTCTTCATGGTGGAAGGGGTCGTAAGGGTGGCTATGGCATTGGGTGCAGGCGAAAGTGGTTCCCATCAGCGCCTCCCAGGTGGTATTGACCCGGTCGAGCACCGCCGCGGTCCGGAATTCTTCGTTGTCCGTTCCCCCTTCGTCGTTGGTCATGGTGTTGCGATGGAAGGCCGTGGCGATATAGTTTGCGTCATCCGGGTTGGGCAGCAGATCGCCAGCCAGCTGTTCGGTCAGGAAGCGATCGTATGGCATATCCGAATTAAAGGCCCGGATCAGCCAGTCCCGGTACCGCCAGATATTGCGGGAATCATCCCGTTCATAGCCCTTGGTATCCGCATAGCGGGCCAGGTCCAGCCACATCGCCGTCCATTTTTCGCCAAAATGAGGAGACGCCAGCAAAGTATCCACCAACGTTTCATAGGCATGGGGGTCCTTACTTTCGAGATATTGCCGGGCTACGGCATCGCTCGGATAGACACCCGTCAAATCGAGACTGACCCGGCGAAGAAGATCCGACACCGGCGCTTCACCTGCAGGTTCCAGCCGCTCCTCCTGTAGCTTTTCCAGAATATACCGATCGATGTTGTTTCGTATCCAGGGATCCTTCCCGGCGGGAAGTGTGGGCGCGGCAACAGGAGTATAGGCCCAGTGCTGCCCCCAGGGTGCGCCCTGTCTTACCCATTCCCGCAGGATATCGATCTCTTCTTTTGTCAGCGGTTCGTGTTTGTAAGGCATCCTTTCTTCCGGGTCCTTGCTCGTCAGGCGGCGGATCATCTCGCTATGATCCGGATCGCCGGGGATGATGGCCAGTTTGCCGGATGCCGTCTTTGCAAAGGCCTCCTCCCGGAATAGCAGGCTGAATCCGCCTTTGGCCCTCACGCCGCCATGGCAAATGATGCATTTTTTGTTGATGATGGGTTTTACCTGGGTGTTGAAGTCGATCTTGTCCGAATGAAATAGACATGCGCCGGCACAAACTAATGTGAGCGAGATGCAGAACGTGTAAAAAAATATCTTTGATCTGGCAGGCATGGCTCGTGTAAAACTACACAATTCCTCCCTTTCGGTTGCAGTTTTATCCATTTTGAAAATACCGATAAAACTACCTTAGAGTATGGCGCTGTTTCATCAAAAAATAGATCCTTTCTCTTCCTTCACGATCAATCTGGGCCCCTTATACGTGGAGCGGGTTTTTGACAGCTTGCTGATCCGACAGGGTGTCAAAGATGTCGGCTGCATGGGAGCTGCGGAACGATTCGAACGTTACCTGGATTATCTGAAGAACACGACCAATCTTCACAATCACACGCAATATGCCGTAACCCAGTTTTATAAGGCCCATTTTTATCAGCAATCAGCAAATCAATCTATCCAAAAAGAGAGCGCCCAACATTTTCGGGAAAAAGCTTTGTGTTATTATCAAAACTATCTGGAGCTCTCCGCCCGGCCGGAAGAAAGCCGCTACTATGCCCAGTGGCAGACCGGCGTGCTGCAAGACCTGTTAAATTACCCCTGGCCGCTGGCGGAAGATTCTTTTGTAAAGGCCAGCGCAATCGATACCCTCCGCGGCGAGGCTGTCAAAAGGATCATTGATCACTATGTTCAGGTTAAAGAATGGCGGCGAGCATACTCGTATAGCTCAACGGCCATCAGCAAATTCCTTGACAAAAACCCCGTAGCGCATAGAAGATGGTTTGTCGATTTTGATGCCTACAATTGGAGTGTGCTAAAAACCCACCGCATAATTTGTTACAAACTCGGCTATATAAAAGAAAAAAATACCGGCAGTGGAACAACTGACACTCAAACAATCCCCCAGCGGAGCCAGCTTTAAAACCTTCGTTTTCAGTGAAAACAAAGTATATGCCCTGATCATCCTGGGGTTAATGATGCTGGAATTTTTTGTTTTCAAGATACTCTACCCTTTCCCGGATTTTTTCTCCGACAGTTATAGTTATATCACTGCGGCGTATTATCATCTGGATGTAAATATCTGGCCAATTGGCTATTCCCGGTTCCTGGCGCTCTTTCATTCGTTTAACTATTCAGGATCAGCGCTGATTCTCTTCCAATACCTGGCTTATTGCTTCCCGGCACTCTATTTCTATTTCACGATCACCTATTTCTATCATACCGGCAAGAATACGCGGATATTCTTATGTCTCTTTTTATTTTTCAACCCGCTATTTCTCTACCTGACAAACTATGTTACCAGTGACATCCTGTTCGTCAGCATGAGCATCGTATGGCTCACGCAATTGATCTGGATCCTGAACCGGCCAAAGCTTTACCAGCTCTTCATACAGGCAGGGTTAATATTTATCATGTTTACCTTTCGCTACAATGCCATGATTTACCCGGTCATATCCGCCGGGGTTTTCCTATTATCAAAACAAAAAATCTGGATCAAAGCCCTTGGCATCATTTCCGCCCCTATCCTGATCCTGCCCTTTGTCCTCTGGTCCAGCAACGCCGCCAAAGTCATGACCGGTACCCGCCAGTTCCCGCCCATCCTGGGTGGGTGGCAATGGGGAAACAACGCTTTATACATGCGAGGCTTTATCGAAGAGGACAGCACTGTCTTTCCAACTGCTCAGACCGCCGAATTGGATCGCATTGCCCGCCGCTTCTTTAGCCTGCCGTACCGGCCGCAGGATATGCTTTTTTCAGAAGTGGCAAATTTCTTCATCCGCCATCCTGAAGCGCCACTCAAACAGTATATGGCCCGGCACTACCAGCCCAAGACCGAATACGAGCATGTCGCCGCCTGGGGGAAATCAGCCATCGTCTTTGACCAATACGGCAAATTCCTGATCAAACGCCATCCCTTGGCCTATGCCCGCTACTACCTCCTCGTCAATACCAAAAACTATTTCATTCCGCCGCTGGAAAAATTAGAGATTTACAACCTGGGCCAGGACTCCATGTGGCAGGAAGGGCAGTTCTGGTTTCAATACCCCAGCCCAAAAGTTTGGTCTATCTCCAAAGAATTGCAGGGTACCGTCCTTGCCCTCTTCCCTGTACTATTTTTGATCCTAAATGCCTACTATGCTATCGGCCTCTTCCTCTTCATCCGCCGCGGCGGCTTTAAAAAGACGAGCCCAACCGTCCGCTACACCATCCTGACCATCACTGCCTTCCTTGCCCTAAATGCCGCGTTCAGTATCTTTGCCAATATCGTTGTGATCCGGTATGAGATCTTCCCGATGCTGGTGTTTCTGACTTTTGCGATGATGTTGACGGATTATCTGGAAATATTGTCGCCGAAAACAAAAAAACTCCCCGCTTTCCGGCAAATAGTGGTTGAATAACGGTCGGGAGCGTATTAACCTTATGCATCCTGAACCATCCATTGTACAGGCAGGCCATTGTTCTCCGGCGAATATTGATTTTTACCGGGAAAAGGGCTATTTGATAGCTCCCGATCTTTTCACTTCGGACCAGATAACAGCCCTCAAGCGGGAAACCGCCTTTATTTTCAAAGGAGGCCGCGGCCAGGTAGAGGGCTTGCTCGCGCCCCAGCCCGGTGAAACCGATGCGGAAATATTAAAAAAGTACGTGGCCATTCATTTTCCGCATAAACTGTCCCCGGTCATACTTGAAAGTCTGTCCCACCAAGGCGTCATTGACATACTTCGGCACATCGTCAGCCCCAACCTGAAGTGTATGCAGTCCATGCTCTTTGTCAAGGCCCCCGGCAAAGCCGGGCAGTCCTGGCATCAGGATGAGTTTTACATTCCCACTCGCGACCGATCCCTGGTCGGCGCCTGGATAGCCATCGACGATGCCAATATCGACAATGGGTGCTTATGGCTCATCCCCGGTTCACAACGGGAAGGCTATATTATGGGACGCGTACCCAATGACAGTAGTGAATATGCCGACGTGGACACGATAGATGTTTCCGGTTACCAGAAGGAAGACCTTCTACCGGTAGAAGTCAAAAGCGGATCGGTGGTATTTTTCAACGGCTATACCCTCCACAGTTCCCGGCGCAATAAAACGACAGCTTGTTTTCGTACGGCACTTGTCAACCACTACATGAGCGCAGAATCCATGCTACCCTGGGACCAGGACGGCAGGCTGCCGCCTATGGAAGATCTCCGGGATTTTGTGCTGGTAGCAGGCCGCGATCCCTACGCCTGGAAAGGGATCGTAGATCTGAATAAACCCTATCTCAGACCTGATGTGCTAAAAATTAAAATCGGCTAGTTCCTCATGCGACGAATAGTCCTCCTGGCGCTTTTTTTCATCGTTTTACCGGGCATTTGCCTTTATGGACAGCATGTATTCCACGTATCTGTCATGGGCAACGACAACAATAGTGGTTCGAAAAGCCGGCCGCTCCGGACGATCTCTGCGGCTGCCCGACTAGCCCAACCCGGAGACATCATTACCGTCCATCAAGGCGTGTACCGCGAGCGAATCGATCCCCCACGCGGCGGTATATCCGATACCAGGCGTATCATCTACCAGGCGGCCCAAGGGGAAAAAGTAGAAATAAAAGGCTCTGAGATCATCAGGAACTGGAGGAAGATTGACTATGACACCTGGAAGGCCGTCATCCCCAATAGCTTTTTCGGCGATTTCAACCCCTATATCGACACGATCCATGGAGACTGGTTTGAAGGGAGAGGGAGATTGCATCATACCGGTGAAGTTTACCTGGATGGCTTAGCGCTGACAGAAGCCGCCGACATCCAAACTGTTCTCCAACCGTCCAAAGACACATCTTACTGGTATTGTCAGACAATCCGGGACAGCACGGCCATTTGGGCGCAGTTCAGAAATACCGACCCCAACAGCAAGCAGGTAGAGATAAACGTACGGCAGACGATATTTTATCCAAAAAAAACAGGAATTAATTACATCACTCTGCGTGGGTTCATTATGAAGCAGGCGGCGACGCCCTGGGCGCCCCCCACAGCGGAACAGATCGGCTTGATAGGAACGCACTGGAGCAAAGGCTGGATCATCGAAGATAACAGCATCAGTGATTCAAAAAATTCCGGCATCGCGCTTGGCAAATATGGAGATCAGTGGGATAACAAAGCGGAATCTGCGGAAGGGTATGTGGGTACGATCAAACGCGCCCTCGGCGACGGCTGGAATGGAGAGACCGTCGGTCATCACATCGTTCGAAACAATCTTATCTTTGATTGCGGCCAAGCCGGCATCGTCGGCAGCCTGGGGGCCATCTTTAGCACGATAACCTACAACAGCATCCACGACATTCATATCCGTCAACGTTATACCGGGGCGGAGGTGGCTGGCATCAAACTGCATGGAGCCATTGACGTGAAGATCGCCCACAACCATATCTATCATAATATAAGAGGAATCTGGCTCGACTGGATGGCCCAGGGCACCCGTGTCGAATCCAATCTCTTCCATGACAACCGCCTGCATGACCTGTATATGGAGGTCGATCATGGACCTTTTCTGATCAACAACAATATCTTTTTATCGGATATCGCTTTATTCGACCGATCAGAAGGAGGCGCCTTTACTCACAATCTCGTGACCGGCAGAATAAAAGGCGGGGGGCCGGAGGAAAGAAAAACTCCCTACTTTCAACCGCATTCCACAAAATTGGTCGATATCGTAAACCTCGAAGGTGGCGATATCCGATTCTACAACAATTTATTTTGCAGGCAGGAGGTCTTGGACACGTTTAAAAAGGCGGCTCCGCCGATAGTGATAGAGGGGAATGTGTTTTTGAGCGAAAAGATAAACTGGCGCTGGCAGGGGGATTCTGTATTCCTGGAGATTCCGACCAGCATTCATGTGGACCATCCGCGGGTAACCACTACTTTGCTTGGTAAAACTAAATTAGTGAGAGAGGCATTCGAGCTGCCGGACGCCTCGCCCATCAGTATTAACACAGATTATTTCGGGCAAAAACGCAATACGCCCGATTCCTGGTCTGGCCCGTTTCGATTGTCAGAGGACAAAGCGCATCATATAAAAGTCTGGCCATTGCCAGGAAAAAATAAACCCACTTAAATTTGCAGTTTTTGGATCCGCTTTGAATATACTTTTGTCCCATTTGGTTGCATGATTTGTAGGAACTTCCTGTTCATGGAGGATATCCTGATTCGTCCTGACCTACAGGACTCGTTTCTTTACATTCCCCGAAAAGAAGATAATCTTGACGGGGATATCCGGACTTTGTCCATCGTCATCCCGGCTTATAACGAGGAAAATACGATTATCTCCATTCTGAACCGGATTACCCGGGTACACCTGATCAATGACATTCAAAAGGAGATAATAGTCGTAAACGACTGTTCGCTGGACAACACGGACAAATACGTCAGGGAATACATGGATTCCAATCCCGAATTGAATATCCGCTATCTGTCACATCCCGTTAACCAGGGAAAAGGTGCTGCTATTCATTCGGGGATAAGGATGGCCACGGGCGATTGTCTCATCGTACAGGACGCCGATCTGGAGTATGACCCCCGTGAATACAACACCCTCCTAAAACCCATGGTGGAAGGACATGCAGACGTAGTATTCGGGACAAGATTCTATGGAGGCAAGCCACATCGGATACTTTTCTTCTGGCATAGTGTAGGTAATAAACTATTGACTTTTTTTTCCAATTTGTTTACGGGACTGAATCTTACCGATATGGAGACCTGCTACAAGTTATTTCATATCGACGTGATCAGGGATCTGCCGCTGGCAGAAAGGCGATTTGGGTTCGAGCCGGAGATCACAGCCCGTGTCGCCCGGATCCCCGGAATCCGCATCTATGAAGTAGGCATCTCCTACTATGGCCGAACATTCGAGGAAGGTAAAAAGATAGGGCTCAAAGACGGGTTCCGGGCGCTGTACTGTATTCTAAAGTATAAATTTATAGGAAATGGGACAAGATACAACGCTAATCTCACAGCCCGCAGTAGGGCTCACCACCTTGCAGTACCTCAGCGAAACGAAGGGGTTAAACCAATGGATGTTTGAGACCATTCTTCCCTATGTTAGCGGCAGGATACTGGAGATCGGCAGCGGCATCGGGAACATCTCTTCCCAATTCGTCGCCGCAAAAATGCCCATTACATTGACCGAGTTCGATGGTCAATATTGCCATATGCTGCGGGAGAAATTCGACAAGGAGCCCTTGGTCAGGGGTATCTACCAGCTTGATCTCGTTCATGCCGCTTTTGAAAAAAATTATAGCCAACTGCTGAATAGTTTTGATACCGTATTTGCTTTAAACGTAGTGGAACATATTGCCGACGATAAACAGGCTATCGCCAACGCCAGATCCTTATTGGCGCCCGGAGGCCGCTTGATCATCCTGGTTCCCGCCTATCAAGTCCTCTACAATGGAATCGATCGTGGCCTTGACCATTACCGGCGGTACTCCCGAAAATCGATAAAGCATTTATTATCCGATGGTTTTGACATCCTGTCTACCCGATATTTTAATCTGGCCGGGGTTTTTGGCTGGTTTGTTTCCGGAACTGTCCTTCAGAAAAAAAGCCTTACAGCAGGTCCATTACACCTGTATAACAAGTTGGTGCCACTATTTCGGGTGGCTGACGCGTTAACCTTCCACCAGGTTGGGCTATCTGTTATCGCGATAGGCCGGAAGAAATAGTCTAGAACCAATAAAAGGCCTTTTTATATTTGAATTCGATCAAATGCCGCCCCTTGTCCAGGACGATCGATCTGAATAAGGGTGGATAGTTTTTAATCGTCGCCCGGTAAATAGCGATCCTTTTTCCATTGTCATAACATTCCCATCCGGGGTAGTAGTTCTCGGAAAAGATCAAAGTATCCGATGTCAGGCATTCAACAGCTATCTTTTCATAGAGATCTGAATAAGCCAATTGTTGGATGGTCGCCTCATTTTCTTTTTCAATTTTCTCTCCTTTCTGGCCTAGCTGTCGCTTCCAGTAACAACGCGGGTACCAATTTTCCCTTTCATATAGCCTCACTTGTTGAGCGGAGTCTTTGTAGATAAAATTGGAATCCAGTTTTTTATCGGTAATGACATACCGGATATTCAGCAAGTCATTCACTTCAGGATTCGATGTCTGATTCATATCCGTAAATGAAGCGTATGGCATGTTCACAGTGGCGCCATAACCCCATTTCGTTTGAATGGAATAGATATCTCCAAGATTCCTCCTTACAAGGGAATAATTATTCATGTCGAACATAACCCGGTATTTTCCATATGTTGCTTCAAGCGAATCGATTATCCTGTTCCGCCCATAAAAGTAATCCGGATAAAAGCCTGTCCGTGTCGGCAAATAGGCTACAGGGTTTAGCAGCAGATCGATGAAGATAACAGCTACGGCAATAATCGGTAAATATTGTGGCCTTTTTATAGTCGGCAAAATAAGGAAGAAAAGAAAGGCCAATAGGAATGGAAAGGAAACAGCCGGGGGAATATAATTTTGTGCGATCAGGACCCATAAAAAAGAAAGGATGATCAAGGCGCATAATCCGTAAAATCTTATTTTCAATCTGCTTTGAAAAAGCCATTCTTTTAGCGCCGGGGCATGGGTTATCGCTAATCCCGTCAGTAGCGAGGCGCTAAAGCTGATCAATATAATATAACGACCCAGCTGCCGCACCAGGTTCACGAAAGGTATATTATACAAAACCAGGTAAAATAACGTAACATACCCCAGTGAGCTAAGCACACCGATCACCAGGATCATCGTCAATAGTTTTGTAAAGGTGGCATGCACAGAGTTGGCTTTCTTAGGCCTGGACCAATAATAAACAAGGTAAACAACGACTAGAAAGAGGGGTAGAATTCCCATGTAAAGGATATTATCATCGTTTGGCTGCGCATATTTCTGGCCAAAAAAATTGCCCAGATTAGAAAGTTCAATGATAAACCAGTGCGCATAGATAAACAGGGGAACTTTCTGTCCCGGTCCTATAAAGACTCCACCGCTTACCGTCCTGTAACACCGGCTCATATATTCCGAAGCATAATATATTTGAGGCAGGGCGATAAGGATGGCAAACAACAGAACAATAGAAACATTGACGACGGTGGACAAAAAGAAAGACTTCCAGTCTTTCCGACCCAGGTATTCATAGAAAAGTATGATAATACCGCCGATCAGGATGGTATGAAAAAATGGCTGCATGTGTCCGGCCAGGATTTCCAACCCGGCGATCAGGCCTGAAAAGACCAGGTATATTTTATATCTCCTTTCGAGATAGTATTTTGTAATAAAATAAATCGCCCAGGGCAGCAAAGCAAGTCCATAAAAAATACAGGTCTGCCCCGCAGCCCTTGCGCCTACTGCGCTGGTGAAGGTAAAGATCAGCGCGGAGGCAATCGCGGCGACGGTTGGTAGTTGGAATACTCTTGCCAGCTTGTACATGCCAAGAAGACAGATCAGATAATGCAAGGCGACGAGCAAATCCAGGTAATAAGTATCGATTCCCTTGGCGGTGCCAAACAGCAGACACCATATGACATTCAATGGGTAGAATATCCCGGGTATGAGATCGCCGGAAAAATTCTTCCCGCCATAGGTATTAGCATCCCACACAGGCAGATACCCTTTATGCAGCGCAATAGCCAGCTTATTCATGGCCGGATAAGCTTGGTGCAGATTGTCCTGTTTTATGAAAAAGGAGTACTCATTGGCAAAGATCACCGGGTAAAGTAATATCGCAGCGGCACAGACAAGGAAAAGATAAGTCCAGAACTGAACAGAGCTCTTGTCGATTGACTTTAGCATGGAGAGGATAGGTTTAATCGCTTTTTGCAATTAAAAGTAAGGGGTCTCGCCGCGTTCGTGGTGCAGGGTAGTTATTTTAGTTCCAGAACAACAACCGCCTTGGGAGGCATGGAAACGCCAAGTATATTACCCTTCTTTTCGAAGGCAGTAAAGGGCTGGATCGCAACCTTATCGGGTT